>Ga0307377_10008031_pt1 | contig 10769 bp, 19 predicted proteins | sample TR3MG_FD_202535 | JGI IMG/M metagenome (GOLD analysis project Ga0307377, IMG submission 202535) | Soil microbial communities from Risofladan, Vaasa, Finland - TR-3 | ecosystem: Environmental > Terrestrial > Soil > Coastal area > Acid sulfate soil | place: Finland: Risofladan, Vaasa | collected... | reverse complement strand
TTATTAATTGGACAGTTATTACCTAAACGAAAATGGTGTGAACCCATTTTAGAAACTATTTAATTCTTGGAACTTTTAACATTTTAATTAGTTTAATATTTATATACAAGTAAGTCTATATTTTATATCATAAGGAGATTATATATGCGTACGAAGACAAAAGTATTGGAAATTACTGATTTAATGGAACAACGTTTGAGTTCGTCTCAAATATCAATGGAGAAACACACGATAAATCCTGATCAATTATATAAAACCATTACGACATTAAAGGATGATTTAGACCGGTTAGTTGCATTAATTAAACGAGAATCTGACGAGAACTAGTATGCCCTTGATAAAAACTGAAAGCAGACTTTTTATTTTTCTTGTCGGCTTGGCTGCGGTATCTGTAGCTATGTGGGCTGCTATTTTTTCTGTTACTGGTTTATCAATGTTGTATTCTGGTTCAATGTTTTACGTTGCGTCAGCGATGGCAATATTGGAATTTTCCAAAATTATTGTCGCATCGTATTTATATCGGCAGTGGAAATCTTCTCATTGGTTATTAAAAACATATTTGACTGGTGCTCTTGTTGTATTGATGATAATTACATCAGGAGGAATTTACGGGTATTTATCCAATTCATATCAAGGAGTTACTGTAGGACTTGATAAAATAAATTCTCAGGCTCAAGTATTAGACCAGCGTAAATTAAATTTGTCGGCTGACCGCGAAAGAATAGCAGACGATATTGCTATATTAAGAGCCGAGCGACAGTCAACGATTGAAAATAGGAACGAAGAAATAGCTGCTAACAATTTAGCAAATGACTCTAGTTCTGTGAAATATCGCGCTTGGAGAAACAGTCAAGTTTTCAAGAGATATAATGAAGAATTAACTCGAATAGATAATAACATTTCACAGTATACTGAAAATCTTGATTCAACGAATGTGAGATTATCAAAGATAAGTAGTGATATATCAGATAAAAAAATTGAAATGATTGACACAGGCGTTGAAATTGGTCCTCTTGTGTATATGTCTCGTATCTTTAATACGACTATGGACAATATAATGAAGTGGTTTACTCTTGTTATTGTGTTGGTTTTTGACCCACTTGCTATTGCTCTTATATTGGCGCTGAATGTTATTATTGTTAATAGGAAATCAAAAAAGGTTTTATCTATAGATTCTGAACCTATTCCAGAAGAAATTGATTACAATTTAATTGGTGATGAAGAAGAATTTGGACCTGTTGATTTAAATAAAGAAGAACCAGATGATTTATCATTTTTGAAGTTGGCTAAACCTATTGAACAAGCATTTGATGACATTGAGAAAAAAATAGATGAACATAAAAAATCAACACGGCCAAGATTTAGCGAGCCGAATAAACCAAACAAAACGGCTATTACAACAGATTTTGTTTCACAAGAAGCATTTCAATCATATGATTTTTCTCCAAGACCTGATATAGAACTTGATATGGACGACGACGAAGAAATTGATATTGATTTAGACGACGTAATAAAAGAAGAATATAAAAAAGAAGTAAATGATAATTCAGAAATAAATGATGATTCAGAAATAAGTGATCCTGAAGCAGTTTATAATAAAGAGATAACATCTTTAACTGACGAAGAAATAAAGAATGCATTTGAAGATGCTTCTCGTGAAGTTCGCGCAAATCAAATTGGGCGGGTTTCAAGAGTAGAATATGAATCTGGAGGAATGGTTAAAGTAGACCATTCTATACAAGAATAAGGAGAAGTTATATGGCTATACCAAAGGAACATTCAGAAGGAATTCTAGTAAAGAAAGATGGATTATACCGTTATCATTGGGACGGCGGACAAAAAATAGATAAAGTTGATTCATTGTTGTATTGGTTACGTGAACTGGTTTATGTTGACGATGATATAACGTTTGAAGATTTTTTTAAATGGGTTATGGATGACCATAAGTTAGCATCCATTATTTTTGGTTCTCATCTGGGTGGATATTTATTATCAGATTGGTTGTCTGAATGGAATAATCCAGACATAGAAGATAAGAGGGATAGAGAAACTGAACAAATTGATTATATTGATGTTAATTGGAGCGTAACGTATTCTTCTTTATCTCCTGAAGATGGTATTGAAGAATGGATTAATGTTAGTGGAGTTGGTAGAACTATATGTGAAGATGCTTATGGAGATAACGAGTGGCACGATACAAATTTTTCGTTTTCTTTTACTCCATTAAATGAATATAAACATTATCCTTTTAAAATAAATGAAGAATGGAAAATTTATGACAATGATATTAGACTTAAATCAGGTTCAACTGCTGACGAATATGAAGATGCCTCTTGTGTTTTTAAAAGTTCTAAAGCCATGACTGTATATGATGTTGTTGGCGGAATTTTATATGATATTTCATTTTATGGTTCTCCAAAAATGCGTGAAAAAACATCTGATGAAGTAAAAGAAACTTATGAACGAATAAAAGATGGTACAGAAGAAACAGTAAGAATTGATAATGTAGATGATTTTTTAGAAGAATTAAGAGGGCCATCAAAAGAGGATTTGAAGATATTAGAGGAAGAAGCGTTAGCGAAGGCTTGTGATAAAGGAATTAAATCAGATGAAGAATGAATATCCTAATGGAATTACAATAAGAGAGTTAAAAATCATAATAAAAGATTTACCTGAAGAAGATGAAAATGGTGAATTATTTGAATTGTGGATGTATACTGGTGTTGGTTTATCGAGCCCAGTCACGGAAATCTGGAAATTAAATCAAGGTGATTTGATTGTTGATTCTGATGTTTTTAAAAGAAGTATAACTAAAGGGAATGATATGAAAGAGGTTAAAGTAATATGCTGGGATGGTCGAGAATATCAGCGTAAAATAACAAAAGAAGAAGAAAAATCAATTACATGGATTAATGGAGAACCAGTTATAGATTTTAGATACAAAAAATAATTTTTTATATATTTATATATAGGAATTCACGTTCATTGGTCGTGAGTCAAATGTGGCTTTAGAGTGTTTTATATGATTGAGACATGAAACTGATCGGTGGATATTTTATACACATAAAATAAGGAGAATTGCTATGAAAACAGCAAAATCCCATCACAGTAATGTGGAAACACATTATCCAGAAGCATTTTTAACAATTAACAGAAATCGTTTAAAGATTTATCATGATAATTCTATTTTTCTTAATCATGGTGACGAATTTGAAGTAGAGTTTAATAACATCACTCGTACAGTTTGGTTAGCTAGAATTAAAATGAATGGAGAATGGACAACAGAAGCTGGTCTTGTTCTTCGTCCTGGAGAACATGTATTTTTGGACACACCCTCATTTTTTTCAAATAATAAACGTCGTTTTTGTTTTAAAACATATGACGTTAAAACGAACCGTTCTCATTTAATAGAGGAAAATGGTATTATTGAAATTTTCTTTCATAAAAAGGAACAACCGAATCCAGTATGGATTAATGATTACGATGTATACTATGATCCTCCAAGAAAGAGATATCCAAGACCACCGTGGCCTCTTTATCCGCGGATTTGGTATCCAACTCATCCGTGGTATCCAATAACACGTACGGGAGCAGACTATATAGGTAACGATATATTTACGAATTCTTATAATACAGTTGGTCAAAGTAATTTTAATGAAAATCCATGCGGTGAAATTCCTCTTGATAATATGGAAGAAACTGGACGAATTGAAAATGGTTCAAAATCAAAACAAAAATTTGTTGACACAAACGAAAATTTTGAGTCGGATAGTTCTCATGAAATAACATATAAAATTTTTCCGGCGTCAAAGAAACCAAAAACTATTCAAGAGGTCAAACAGTACTGTTCTGAATGTGGTCGTAGGAGACGAAAAAACGAAAAGTATTGTTCTCAAGACGGAACTAAATTTTAATTATTTTGTATAATTATATATAAAGGATAAATTATGAAAATCAACAGAATGAAAAATACGGTGTTTCATTTATGGCCTTATTGTTGTGCGGAGACAATTGGGTGTAGAGGTCCATTAAACGGAAAGAACTTTCTTTGGTTATTGTGGATGTTTTGCTTTTTTGACGAGGACAACTCGACGAGGACAACTCATTGAAGAAAAAAGAATAATAGATTTTATAGGTTACGTTTATGATCCCTCCGTGGTTACATTTGAAAAAGCGATTTGATTTATGTCAGGTCGCTTTTTATTTTTATATTTTAAATAATAAAAAACATATAAGAATAAAATGAATAGAGATAATGTAATATGAGCAATTTAGAAAATCATTATACTGTCAAATTTGCTCGTTTATTGTTGGATTATGAAAAACAGGGCAAGATTACAGGTATATTAAATATTGATAAAATATTACTTAATCATGTTATGCGCAATAAGATAAAAGAATATGATGTAGTTAAATTAATAGACCAGACGTTATGTAAGTATGAGGATTTATTCAAGCAAGCTGGCATTAAGTATAAGACATTGGAAGAAATTAATAGTGTAAAGATTGGTGGAAAGCCCGCATTTAATAAAATAAGTGTTTATATTGATTTACAGAGTAATATGTTAGAGATAAGGTTGCCTTGGTTAACTAAAGAAAAATTTGAACCTCTCATAAAGTTTTTTAGAGAGGAAATGGATATGGAGTTTGAAAAGCGTATGGATTCAGATCCTGTTTGGTTTACAATTATTCGAGACGAAAAAATATTTGATGATTTAAAAAATAATAAAACAGTAAAAGAATTAGGATATGAAATAGATGAAAATCAAATTAAAAAATCAAAAGAAAAACTTAAAGTAGATAAAGAAAGTCAAAAACAGTTATTTAAATTATCAACGACGGCTGTTCTTGGTACTGAAACTGAACAATTTAAAGGTGTGTTTGAAAAATTATATCCCTTTCAAAAAGTGGCTGTTGAATATTCTAAATTTAGAAATGGTATATTAATAGCAGACGAGATGGGTTTAGGCAAGACATTAGAAGCTCTTGCTATTATAGAGTATCATCAACTATATCCTGCGGTAATTGTTGTTCCTGCTATGTTAAGAAAAAATTGGGCAAGGGAAATTACAAAGTGGTTGCCGCATAAAAAAGTATCTATAATTGAATCACAGAAAATTATTCCTCCTGGTGATATTTATGTAGTAAGTTACAGGATGATTTCAAGTTTAGGAAGTAGATTTTATATTAAAAAACCAAAGGTTTTGGTGTGTGACGAATCACATTATTTAAAAAATCCAGATTCTGCGAGAACTGATTATGTTCTTAAATATTTTAAGGACGTTGATTTTAAGATTTTGACTACTGGAACACCCATTCTCAACAGAACACTTGAACTGGTTCCTCAGTTGGAACTAATTGGAGTTTTGGACACTCATTTTGGAGGTCGTCGGAAATTTATTAAACGTTATGCCCCACCTCAATGGAATGGATATGGGACTGTATATGGTAGTGCTAACGAAGAAGAATTACAGGTTGAGTTGAGAAAATCTTGTATGCTTCGACGAATGAAAAAGGATGTTATGAGCGAAATGCCTGATAAAATTAGACAGGTAATTCCGTTACCATTATCTGATAGAGAAGCTTATGAGAAGGTGGAAAAGGATTCTATTAATTGGTATGAAACTAAACTTAGGCGCCAAGATTTATCTGAAACTGAAGTAGCTGAAATGGTTACTGAAAAATTATTAACTAGAAGTGCTTATGCTGAAAAAATGGTAAAGGTAGAATATTTACGACAAGCAGCTGTGACTTACAAAATGGATGCAGTTTTTGAGTGGATTGATGATGCTCTCGAACAAGTTAATAAATTAGTTGTTTTTGCTCACCATAGAGATATAGTTGAAATGTTACACAATAGATATAAAGATAAATCAGTTATGCTTTATGGTGGGATGAGTGGAAAAATTGATGAAATTGTAGACAAGTTTGTAACTGATCCAAAAACCCATTTATTTATAGGTTCATTACAGTCTAGTGGTATTGGTATTGATGGACTTCAACGAGTATGTGATAGAGTTGCGTTCGTTGAAATGCCTTGGACTCCAGCCCAGGTAGCTCAAGCCGAAGATAGGCTTCATAGGATAGGGCAAAACAATACAGTTAATATTTATTATTTATTAGCCGAAAACTCAATTGAAGAATATGTATTTAGTGTTGTAGTTGAAAAAGAAGAGATATTTGAGAAGGCTACGAATATAAATAAATTATTTAGTTGGATAAAGAAAAAAGGAAAATAATATGAAAGTAATTTTTTTAGATTTTGATGGTGTTATTTGTACGAGCGAATCGATTAGTGAAGCACGTGCATGGTTTAATAATAAAGAATTATATAATATTAAAATGATTGACCCATTATTAGTTGAAAATCTTAATAAAGTTATAGAAAAAACTGGGGCTAAGGTTGTAATAACGTCAGCGTGGAGATATGAGTATTCATTAGATGAATTAATAGATTTTTTAGAACATCATGGTTTTAACGGTGAAGTAATTGACAGAACCCCCATTTGGAAAGAATATAAAAATGATATAGGAATAAAAACATGTAATGGATTAAAAAGGTTCTGGGAACATGAGAGGGGAAATGAAATAAAAATGTGGTTAGATAAACATGAAGTGAAAACTTATGTTATAATTGACGATGAAATTTCAGACATATTTTCTATTTTTCCTGATAATTATATACGGACTGATATGGAAAATGGATTTCATAAAGGTCTTATTAAAGTTGCTATAAATAAATTAAACGAGGAGATATAATAATGGACACTACAGACAAAAAAGTATTGAGAAAAGAAACTAAAATTGAAGAAACAAGAGGACGGTCTCAAAAAGTTAAAATTTGTGTTTCTGTATTTCGTTATGGTGATAAAATCATTTCAGCGTTGGGAATTTCCCGACCCACATCGTCAGTTGAACATCGAATATTAAAAAGTAAATTAAAAGCAGATGAACTGTTTAATATTGTTAGTAGTTTGACAAATGACCCATATTATAAAAATGATCAGCGGTGGGCTCCAGTTGTGCGGCGCGTTCTTGACCAAAATTTTCCTGAAATTGAATTTCCCATTCAACAAGCAAAAGAGTTTAGCCGAAAACCCATTGGTAATTTAGTTCATGAAGTTTTAAATGTAGAAATTGAACTTATTTTAAAATAAAATTTGATTTATTGATAAAAATTTGGTATATTGCCTGTAATGGTTTAAGGAGAATAAAATGAAGATGACCGATAGAGAAAAAATTAAATTAATAAATTTAGCATTAAATGATTATGATAAAAAAGAATTAAGTGATTTTGCTTTTATAACAATAGTCGGTCAATTAGTTCAAGAGCACGCGACAGCGAATACCACAAAAGATGCAATACAATGGGCGAATAGAGAACTAGAAAAGATTAGAAATCAACCATAAGGGGAAACTGTTATGAATCAAGAAGAACCAACAACGACTAAAAAAGGCTTTAATTATTATTGCGGTAAATGCGATGAATTTTATCGTTGGAATAAATTAAAAGAAGCTCCATCTGGAATGTTTAATAAAATGGTTTGTCCTGAGTGTGGAGAATGGGTGACAGATGCAAAGAAAAATAAATGGGAAAAATAAGTTTTTAAACTCAATTTGTGGGTTTTTATGTTTTTTATTTCATTCAAAAAAATGGAAAACATATGATTATTATCATGCGTTGGATACATTATATTATTGTGAAAAATGTAAGAATGGGAGAATAATGAAATGAAGTTGTCCAAAAACCAATGGGAAGATTGTTCCGATTGTCCAAATCAAGGCTGGTATTTAAGACAAACATCAGTGCGCAGTTATGTTACTCGTGATATGGCTTTGGATGCTCAAATCCCAGAATTAGAAGGATCGCTTTATACTGACGATGAATGGGAGCAAGAACAGTGCGAATTTTGTTGGACAAATTCTAAAAGTGTATTTTATCAGGAAAACAAATTATGGAAAAAATAAATGATTTGTGACCTCTGTAAAAGAGAAGTGGAAACTCTTACCCGACATCATTTGAAGCCGAAAAGTCGTGGAGGAACAAAAGGTGATGTTGTTATGTTTTGTTTATCATGTAAAGATATGGTGCATAAACTTATTCCAAATAAAGAACTTGATAAAAAATATGATACTATTGTGGAACTTTTAAAAAACGAAAAAATTAAAAAATATGTAAGTTGGATTAAAAATAAAAAGAAAGAACGAGTTACTATTGCATCTAAAAAAAGAAAATAAAGTTATTTTTTCTTGACATGTATTGTTTTATTTTGTATATTCTGTTTGTATTTAAAAGGAGTAAAAAATGTTTACAAGACATGATATACCTGGTGAAGTTAAAAACGTAATAGATGTAGCATTAGAAAATGATGTTATTGATTCTTATGAATTATATGTATTGGCTAACGAACATAAAGAGAATTGGAAAGGGTTAGTAAATGATATAGTTAATATAGCATATACTTGGAATCATGTTGATAAAAGTAAACATATAAATGTAGTTAAAGCAGCTGAAGATTTTTGGAAGGTCGAAGAGGATAGAAAATGCAACAAAATGTTATAATTACTGAAACAAAATATTTAGAACTTATTGACCATACTAAAAATCAAAATAAGTTTTATCGAATGACAAAACTTAATAATGGTAAATGGTTACAACAAAATGGTCGGATTGGCACTGAAGGTGCTAAACGATTATATAATAATTCTACATATGATAAAAAATTTTTAGAGAAACTTGATAAAGGATATAAAGGAGTTCATGACCATTATTTTCACCATATTGATGGAGCATTACAATATTTTGGTTTTACAGCTATATCTATGGTTGACAGTGATGATGAAATTATAGCTATCATAAACGCTTCTCCAGGTTCTCCTGATGACGAAGAAAAAATTCGAGATATTTTAGAACGTATTGACACGTTGAAAAATTTAATTCGTAAACATGATCCCCTTGATATTTCTGTAGAACTTTCTACAGTTGAAAATATCCGGAATCAAATAAGTAAGCATCATATATTTACACCAACTGACATTAAAAAAATGAATGAACTCTGTAATAAATATGAATCAAAAGAGGAGGAACTTGTATAATGAAATATAGCGAGTTTCAACGAAAACATAATCTTACTGAATCAGATATGAAAGATATGTTTAATGAAATGAAAGCCGAATTACAAAAATTGAATGATAAATCAATTAATAAACCATTTATCAAAGATAAAAAATTTCATTGGAATACTAAAATTACATTGAAAACTGTAGTATCAACAAAGTTCTTAAGTTTTTTAGATGGAGAACGATATTTTGAAACTATAATTTTTGGAGGATTTTACGACCAAACTGAAGCTGGTAGAGCAACAACAAAAACTCAAGCAGCTTGGAACCATATATCTGCTATATTTTCTGTATGGGTTGGTACATTATTAATTTTATTTAATAGATTAGACAAGCCGAAAAACAAAGGAGAGTAAAATGATTAGATTTATATTATTAGTTGTTGTAATAGTTGGTCTTTTAATGTGGGCAATCGCTGATATAAAAAAACGAAAACTAAAAATAGTTGATAAAGCAAAAGAAGCTGAACGGCTTATCAACGAAGCTAAAAAATTGTATAATGATGTTGATGAAAATATTCAAAAAGAAATTGATGATACTACAAAAGAACTTGAATTAAAGAAAAAAATATCAAAGAAAACAAAAGAACGTTTAGATAAAATAATAAAAATTTAAGTATGAAAATTATTTTCAATAATATAGAAAAGTCCTTGATTTTTAAGTTTATTATTGTTATATTACTGATACTGGGAGCATTGTTAATTTATAATATGTATCAGGTTGAAAGTTTAACTGATGTCAAGCCGAAAATTGTAATAAATTTGGAGGAATATAATGTCCATGTATGAAATTGTACGAGACGATGATGTAGTAGTATTTTATTCGGCCCCAACGAGAAAACAATTAGAGTCAGGAATTTTGCTTGTTATTAGGTTGGAAAATGAAAATAACTCGTATGTTGTTTATAAGATTGATGACAATTTGAAAAGAATTGACCGTAAAAAAACATATATTCCAATTATAAATGATGTGGCGGCTCATAAAATTCTACATAATATGATTTTAAAATTAAAATCTACTGGAACTATTATAGAAGAAAATGAATGTGGTAATTGTGTCAGTTATGATATGTGTGATTCGCCTACAAAAAATATTGGAGGAGAATAAAAATGGGCCGTAAACGCAAAGTATTAAAATCAAACTATTCCTCACTTGGAAAAATATCATTTAAAGATATATTGTGTTCTAAATGTGGAGTTAAAAAAGTTAAAGTGTCTGCTGAAGCAATTGGTGGAAAATGTTGGTTATGTTGTCAAAAAATGGTTGGTCCTCCGATACAACTTATTAAAGCAAATGAGCAGATTAACCACAAACAACGCAAACAACGAGGATGGCAATTTATGAAAGTTTATGTGGATTTAGAAGGAAATGTTTATCATAAAGGAGTTGAACAACCTAAATTAAAGGGAACATTATCATCGACTCCCAAAAAGGAATACAAGAAAAAAACCATTCGCGAAAAAATTGATGCTGAAGAAAAACAACGTAAAAAGTTGATTACGCGGTATAAAAAAGCACAAGAAGAAAAAGATAAAAAGAGCGGTAAAGTAAAATTAAAACGCGGCAGAAAACCAAAAAATTTTATTGAATAGGGATATGAATTATGTGGAAATATCTAAAAAGAAATGAAAATGATGAGGGGTATTTTG
>Ga0307377_10008030_pt1 | contig 10770 bp, 9 predicted proteins | sample TR3MG_FD_202535 | JGI IMG/M metagenome (GOLD analysis project Ga0307377, IMG submission 202535) | Soil microbial communities from Risofladan, Vaasa, Finland - TR-3 | ecosystem: Environmental > Terrestrial > Soil > Coastal area > Acid sulfate soil | place: Finland: Risofladan, Vaasa | collected... | reverse complement strand
ACCCAATCCCCTATATCTGCAACCAATGGATTCAACCATACCTTTGTTCACCGGGTCTTTCTTCTTATTAATAGGAAGCACAACACCCATGGAAGGCATGTCATATCCTGTAGCCCCGTATGTTTGGGGATTATTGAAGTTCCCCAACCGTTTGAACAACCAGGTCCGTTCACCTTTGGTCAGATATTTGAAGTTCACCGATGCGCTAAGACTCTCATTCCCATAGAACAGAGCATCATTAACAACCTGACGGGTGAAATTAATGTTCGTATCCATGAAATAAGATTTCAGCACATCCTCAACTTCAAAATGGAGTTTGATACCAAGCAATGCCAACTGGAAGTTTCCTGCATGTTCCTGGTCCAGGATGAGGCTGATATCATCAAAGTCGGCAACATCGAAACTCCCCACTGTATATGGCTGTTCATGGCCTACTCTGCGGGTATAAGGAATAAGACCTTCCGTTGTTTTGATTAGCCTTCCGGTTGTAGCATCAACGGCACTTGTATTGGTAGTTTTCTTGTTAAAAAGCAAGGCACCATCAATCTTCAGTTGCATCCGGTAGTCAAGGTCAATCTGCCCAAGGAAGTAGTATGCCGGGATCTTCTGTCCTTTTGATGTGACATTAAACCAGGTTTGATTTACCATCTCTGAACCAGTATAACCAACGGTTTCCTTGATAATCTGGGCCGTATTGGTATATTCCCATACACCACGGATTGCAGATTCCGGCTGGCCTGAACCTTCTGAGAAGGCACTGGATATGATGATTATCTCATCACCTGCCGTAATTGCACCAATATTATCAAGCACATCGTAAGGACGGATCACAACATCAAATACCGTACTGTTCCAGGTAATACTTACAATATATCCTACTACCTCATTAGGAAACATTACTGTATCAAACACCCTGGGGTAGTATTTAGCTGTGGATCCACTCCCGTCTAAAGAATCAGCATGGAGTTGTAATGTCATATCCACTCCGGCTCCTGGTGCTGACTCGTTATTGGCAGTTTTAAAGGACACATGGGTTCGTTTCTCTTCGTAATGACCGTAATCATCCAAAGCAACCTCTTTCTCAAATCCAAGGCTACGGATCAGGCCAAAAAAACCTGCTCCCTGATCACCGTAACGCATGAAGAGATCATTCATTTTCTCCGGTTTATAGATATCAAAACCGGATACAATATCCGAGGCATAGATTTCACTAATAGCATCTGGTGAAGTCATGATAATAATTTTTGATAAAACATTTAGAAAAAATTACGCCTCTTACTATTGTCGTTCTGTTCTATGTCAAATTTTTCTTCTCAGCTTCATAGGCTGCATCTGATGGATCTTCCGGTGGTGTACCACTTGCATCAGGAGGTGTTCCGTCAGGATTTAATCGTGCAGATGGATGATCGTGCATTTCATCGGCAATCTCTTGTGTTGAAGATCTTGCTTTCTCAGCAACAGCATGAAGTATGTCTGGTAAACGATTAACAATCACTTCTCTCAGCATAATTCCATAAAGATCTTTCATGTTGTCAGGATTGACTTCAAGGCCATCTTTGGAAGCCATTTCAAGTGTTTTGTTAATCACATCCTTTCTTACCTCGTCTGGAATAGCATACTGCATAAATGGTTCTTTCGTTCCTTTAAGAAAAAGCGGTATTGCTTTCCAGGTTTTATCCAACTCCGTAAATGGAGTTGACCATGCATCTTTAAATCCCTGAATTTTCTCCGGTGTCAATGTTTCCGGTTGACCCAAAACGTTTGGTTTTTCGGGTAATTTAATGCCTTCTTTGATTTTTTTAAGTTCATTGATGGCATTTTCTCCATCACCCTCAAGGGTGATTTGATTCATCTTAATCTCATCTTCCGATAATCCGGAATCTGGGTCAGTCTGATACTTCTTCTCGAAGGTTTTTCTGACCAGATCTTCTTTTCCGGAAAACCGGGGATGTGTCATGACATGATTGAGAACTAATCCGTCCACCGGATTAAGGGTGTTCAGATCAACATTCATCAATTTGTCAAAGACATTGTAATTACTAATCCCGGTACTTTTTACGAATTCATTGAATAGTCCTACACTCTCATTTGCAAACCCCACGGCAGGGTTCTTCAATTGGTCCTGGAGGGTTTGTACCTGCTGTCTCAGCGTTTCTGCCTCCTTTAATTTTCCGGGTATATCCTCCTTCTTCAGGTCCTCGATGTTGGCGTATGCACCCCCGAATATCTCATTCAGTAGTGTATTTTGCACATCGGCTGGAACTGATGGTGGAGGTTTTGTACCCCCCTTCTCAAGGGGTGGTGTTCCTGGTGGTGTCTCCGGTGGTGGTGTTCCTGGTGGTGGTGTTCCTGGTGGTGTCTCCGGTGGTGTCTCCGGTGGTGGTGTTCCTGGTGGTGGTGTTCCTGGTGGTGTCTCCGGTGGTGTCTCCGGTGGTGGTGTTCCTGGTGGTGTCTCCGGTGTATTTATAGATGCTTCCACTTCATCCATCACCTGACTAATTTCTATTCCATCGGATGCTCCTTCAAGAAAACTTTCTGCGTCTGTTTGTTTTTTTCCCATTGGTTTAAAGTTTTATGCTGTTTGTAGTTCTGGTTCTTTGGCACTCATACTGGCTTCAAGACTTTTCTCAAGCGTCAATTCCTCCATCTTATTCTGATGTTCAAGTTCAAGGGTTTTTCGCTTTTCTGTTTCAGTGTGAGTAACCAGTTCTTTTTTTAGTTCGTTATCGTTCTTCTTTGATTCCTTTGCTTCTTGTGCTTTTGTAACGGCAAGTTGTTGGGCATTTTTAGCATCAAGTTCCATATTCTCCCTCTGCCTTTTGATTTGCTGTTCCTTGTTTTTTCTGGATCGGTATCCAAATATCGTTTCCGCTAATTTTAAATCCCCTGCTTCAAGCATCCTTTCAAGAAATATATAGTCTGTTCCCTCAATGCCAATATATCCTTCCCTATCAGGTTTCATGGCCTCAACAATAGCTCCCCTGATCTTATCTTTCATAGCTTCGGAAGGTTTAGCCTCTACTTTTAACCCCCAGTCAGCATCCAGGATATCTGTACCTATTTTAAGCACTTGCAGGTTAGCTTTACCCAATACCGGGTAATATCCACCGTATGCTCTACGATTATATTTAACTGCCAGTTGTAATCTTAAAGCACAATTTTTAGCTGCACCTTCCTTGAGGGTGATATATCCGGCATAAATATTTTTGAGGGCATTAACTGTTCCGGCCAGGGCCATTTGGGAACCACCCACGGATTGATTTGGATCAGGTGTTGAGGCATCTGCAACCTGATTTATTCCTGTCAGTTCCCGGATAAAATTCAGGTTCATATCAAAGATTGTAATAAATTCCTGCAGGGAACTGCCCAGTCCACCTTCAAGTTCTTGAACCGGCCTACCTGCATGTGGGGAATGAACGTAGCCTTTATGTGTTGTTGCCCTGTAAATCATATCGCCCGTACCCCTTCGTATATCAAGTATTTCCAGTTCATTCATTTTATTTCCCCCCAATTTCATATTGGTCAGGCTAGACCACTCAACGGCAATACCTTTGGGTGCAGCCATGGCCAATGCATTTTGGAACTTCAGCCAGGCCAGCTGGAGATTATCAAGGTTTGGACAAATAAGATCCATGATGGATCTTCCGGGAAGGATATAATAATGATACGATAATTCAACTTCTTTTCTACCTGGTCGGGGGATGTCATACTGTTTGCCCCAGTCATATACAAATTCTGTTCCCAGTATCCATTTGCCCCGGTAAACGGTCTTAAATTTTTTTATTGAGGTTTTTTTATTGTCAGCATCATACACTTTACCGAACTTCTCATCATAGATAAATGCTTCCCCCCTGGAATCAACTCTTCTGGTTCTATACTTAGTGTCAATGCTCATCCACTCCCCATCCAGAACATCTATCCAGAAATTATCATATTTGAATGTTCCGTCACCATTATCGAGCATCTCAGAATTCCAATTTAAGGAATCATAATTACCATTCATTTTCTGGTATTTCTGTGCTATCCCCCTAAGTTGGTCTTCTGTCAGGTCGGTATCTCTGCGAAGGTCAACGATATTTACTTTAATAATCTCTCCGGCCCATTCGGATTTCCGGTGTCCATTCTCCCTTGAATATTGCATTATCGTATTAGAGGGATTAGCGTAACGGACATGTACTTTCTGGGTATATAAGTCGATGTAGTCTTTAACGGCTGCTCTGTTAATATCTATGAAGTCTTCAATGAGTTTACGTTTTATCTCTTTCCATTCGGATATATAGAAAGTATAGTCAAGTCCCTGTTCAATCGATTTTTCTTTTTTTAGTTTAAATCCACCCAGTTCATTAACAATTTCAAGTTCTTCGAGTGATTCAGGAATATATTCATCCGATGGTCCAAGTTGTCCCAATCCTTTTTGCATCTCTGTCAGTTCATTTTTAAACTGACTCTTGAACCACATTTCCCACATCATTGCTTCTCGTTCTGCGCCTGATTTGGGGTCAATAGCTGTGCAGGTAATCCTATGGTCTTGTTCTTCATGCATACCAATGACCACTTCTTTAAATTTTGGGGCAACGCTGAGTATATCCCAGTTGAGGTTCAACCATCCTTTTCTTTCTCCACTCCCTGTTTCCTCTTCGCCAAGGAGGATATCCATATATCGTTTTGGGTTTTGCTTTCCTGCACCATATTCTCGTAGTTTCTGGTCTTGGCCTATGGCAGAGAATGGAATTCCTGTCTTACCTGCTATCCAGGCTCCAAATATAGCTTTACAAAATTCAAGATGCCATTTTGCATCTTTTAGATTTGGATCGATGTCATGTTTAGGAAATGGATAGAATCCATTTTTATATTTAGCAACATCTATCATCTATTAAAAATTTGGTCTAAATTATGAAAAAAGTTGAATATCAATTTATTTTATAGGTACGTTTTTTAAAGACTCTTCCTATATCAAGCATCTCATCATCCAATTTCTGAATTTCATCATATAGAGGATTAGTCCCGATCAAGGCATATCCGCCGGCTGTAAAAAGATCAAATAAAGTCATTTCTTCAGGTCCACCAATATCCCGGCATTCTTCCAGAACCTCAAGATGAACTTCTTCATCAATTTCATTTTCAATGAATGTCATCCACTCGATAAATATATCCTGTTTTATTTTTTCATTTGTGGAGGACCCGGGAGTTTGTCGCATCTTATGTGTTCTGATATCAAAACGATAAAGCAGGTATCCTTTATATCCCCTTGACTCAAAATAATCCCATAAAAATTCAACATTAATCTCAGGATTCATTTGTATACCATAATAAATACACATCATCAACATATCTTCCGCGTACAGGAATTTATCATACAATCTATTTGAGTAGGTACATACAAATCTCCGTTTCATTGTAAAATCAGCATCTTTTAGTTTACCCTTGCGTATAACGGCTCCGGCTCCATCTGATTTACGTTTACTTTCTGTTTTCTGGAATTTAAAGGGGTCACTACCTGCTATTCCCCAATGTGTATTTAATGGTATCCATGTTTCTTCGATCTCATCCCATCTTTTCTGGTTGGCCTCATCGACATTCAGCTGGTGAGATACAATAAACCTTCCCCTTGGATTTTCAACAAACAAAACTTCAGTATCCCGGATATTATCTTTCCATACAAAATCTCCACGCTTGGTAATCTTATTTTTTTCAAATCTCAGGGCATCAATTCTCTCTTCCAATTTCCTGAGATTAAATCCTGAAGATCTCGCTGCAGTACGAAAACATTCCCTGAAATTTATGGGGTAAAGCCTGATCTGTTCTGATAATCCTTCAAAGTCACCCTCATCAATATATCCTTTCCTGCTATTCAGAATAAATTCTCTGGCACCATATTTTTTACCAATAAAAGCTGCCTGTTCTGGTGTTGGAGTATCGATGATCGATTCACCATAAGGACCAATAAATCCTTCTAATCCCTCATATGCCGGGAAAAAAAGTGTTACTAATCCGGAAATTGTCTGGCCATTAAGATTCCTGCGATAAAAGTCGGACATCTTACACTGGTGTTGGAACATCCTGCCACCACCTTTCTCCATCTCACCTACTGTAGATGTTTTAATTGTGAATCCAACAATTGTGGATCCTATTACAAGGCATTCCTTCACAACCATGTGGCGATCCCAACAGTTCTCATTTTTTAATTTACCCACTTCATCGTCATGGTGAAAGTATAGTTTATCACCATCGTATGCTGATCTGTCGGCTGGCATGAAGTCAATCCTGCTTTCCAGGCCCACGGCTGATGAAATCTTTGACCCCCTGGACGATAATCTTTCTGCAGGAGGGTTAAATGATAATGCTGCTTTAGGATCTGTTGAACCCTCATAATTGGGTTTGAAAAAGAAGGGTAATTTTTTCCATGGACTAACCAGGTGTTTATAGAATGCCTTAAAAGCTGAAGTATCATTCATTGATTGAATTCCTCCCCACGCACTCAATGTCCGGGAGATTATTTCATAGTTGATACATTCGGACCGATATGTTGCGCCCTCCCTTCTGTGTTTGGGATAGTTGAATCCGAAATGCACCCGGAAGCCGGTATCCAGAAAATGATAATTGCCATCTTTATCCGGGACTGCATAGCCATCTTTATCCAGTTCAGAGAAGATCCTGGTATCTGTATAAATCATTCGTGCAAACAAGAACCACTTCATATCCCGGTCCCTGTACTTTGGTAATCCTACATCTATCTTATACCAGCCTATATAAAAGTAATGCCAACCGTCAATATAGGTTGGCTTACCATTAATAAATAACCACATGCCATGTAATCGCTTATCCCATGCTTGTTCTATGAATTTTATCTCTTCCTGGTAGTAATCTGTATTTTCATCCAGAAATTTCCACAGTTGGTCAATTGTTTCGAAGCGATCATCCTTCTGTAACTCAGCCAATCGTCTTGGTAATTTTGGGGGCCTCCACTTCTGTTCCCTGGCAGGTAGGCCAAATCCTTCAATCTTGTGGTATTCTGGACATTCTGGTAGATCAATCCTGATAGGAGTAATATCCCGATCATTGATGTTTACCCATAAATGAGTATCTGGTTCCTTATAGTCTTTTAAAATCTGTGCCGGGACATCAGGATATTTCCTTATCAGTTGAAGCGTTGTCATCGTTTCTTGATTTTTCTGCTATTGCCTCGGGCCTGAATTTTTCTGATACTCTCTCTTCTTCAATATATCTCAAAACGGCATCCTGTATTATTGGATTATTATCTTCATTGAGCATTTCTGTCAGAGTCTCTTCCAGTTGTTTTCCCAACCGGTCCATATCAGCTATTTGTTTAGTTTCACCATTAAGAACCTGTTGCATAATTCTATAAAAACTTTCTTCATTGGCTACAAGGTACGAATATTTATAGCTTCGGTGGTGCCGGACAAAATCAACAATCATCCTGTTTATCTTATCCATTTTACCTTTGAGCATTTCTTCTACATCTTCCGGGAAAACTCCCTGAGTTAAACGGAATCCTGCCTCCTTTGCTGCTTCAATCCTGCGTTTATTAAGATCATTGAATTTTGTTCTGAAAGGACTATTCCGGTCATACATATAGATAATGTACCGGAAAACTTTCTGTTTATCCATAGTAGTTATTTGCATCCTCCATGAAGGCAGCTTGCCTAGTTGAGGGTATTTCCGGACAATGCTTTTATCAGCAGCAATTGTCCTTGGGTTATACATCAACTTGCTAAAATCTCTGTCTGCAAAGTTGCTTTCCATTGTTCATCGGTTACTATCCCGGTAATATATCTTCGCTGGATCCGGATAAACTTATTTTTTCCATCAAAAGTTAAATGAAGTTCATATTCAATCGCAATATTTGAATGCTTCCGGATGGTAACAATATCCCCCACTTCAGGATTACAGTTATCATCTGAAAATATTTTTTCATGGTATTCAGTGTTTGCTTTACCAATATACCTGACCCTGACAAATTTAACTGAAAATTTCTCCATTATCATCCTTGGTAATCGCAAACCCATCTCCCGGGCCTGTTTCTCTATGGCCAGGTATTTATGATCATAGAGTGGTTCACATATAAGGTATCCATTGATGGGAATTATCTTATCTAACCATTCTCTTCTAACAACACCATACGTTCTTTTGGCCACATAGATATTATCATACTTAATAAACAAGTATGTCTCATTCTCACAGGTGATAAATTTCCGGAATTTGGGATCCAGGGCATTGACTGAAGACATATAATAAAAAATTACATAATCCCCTACCATTAATTCATTAGTTGTTTTCCATTGCATTGAGTTGGAAGATTTCCGGCTGTAGAATAATTCATCCGGAAGTGCGACAACTGTTCCTGTCACCGGGGCGTGTTTTTCAACTTCATAGGATGTATCAAGGTAAAGTTTACAACCTCCTTTAAGATTTATTTCATCCTGTGATCTGTCAATTTTTATGAGTACGTTATTGTTCTTGGGACGGAGAGATTTAAGTTCGTCTTTTGTTAGCTGCATAGTCTTTGTTCTTAACTGCTATTAGTTGGCCATTTATAGGCTTGAAAATTATTTCTCCACTTTTCAAGCGTTCAGCAAATTTTCTGGCCTGTAATCGTTTTTCTTTCCTGGGAAGACGGCTGAATATTTCAGCTTCACTTTTTGTCATGCATATTTTTGTACCACTATAATCAACCGTAGTATAGTTGCTTGCTACCTCGATAGCTTTTAAAGGTGGAGGTGGACCAGTAGGTTTATCCCAGAAAAGACCTACCAACCACCTCCACAATCGGGCAATAAACACCCTCACGGTGATGGACATCCGTTATTTTTTTCCAGAAGGCGGTGAATCTGCTGGTTCTCCATGATCTGATGGAGGACCTTGCTGTGGTTCATCATTGTCAGGAGTCGGGGTTTCCAGTTCTTCAATTTTGGCCAGGAGTTCTCCATTCTCCTTTGTTAAGGTTTCAGTTTTCTCCTGCAGTTCTTTATTCTCTGTTTCCAAAGTCTCAACTTCAGCCAAGAGTTTTGAAATTTTATCAGGATCCTGTGATTCTTTGAGTTCATCAATTACTTCATCAAGATCTTTAATTTTTGCTTTGAGATTTTGTGTTTCTGTTCTTGATGCTGTAGCAGCAGCGTTTTTCATACCGATAAACATTTCACCAAGAACATTTTCAATCTGTGGGATGGCTGTTGCCTGTGGTACACGGTTAGTTACCTGTTTTTTAACAACCTCGTAGACTTCCCGTGATTTGGTCTGGATTAATTCGTCTGTTTTAGACATAACGTTTAGATTTTTAATTGATAGATAATAAATTATTGGAATCAAATATAAAAAAAAGGGGGATGCCGACCAAACATCCCCCCTTAGTTACTACTTATTAACTAAACCTTAATTATGAAAAAAAAATTACTACTTGAACCAAAGATATGAAGATTTTTTATTATTGTCAAGATCAGTAGCGCATTGTCCTTTCAGGACGTTGACAATAATTGTCAACTACAATGCTTGACCAGTTAAAAGAAAGAAGAAAGGAAAAAGGGACCAAAAAGGAAAGAAGAAAGAAAAAGCTACCAGAAAAAGAAGGTCTATAAAAAAAGTTGCCTGATCAGACACCAGGAAGTCTCCTGGTACGTTAGCGTGGTTTTAAAGTTGCTACGCCATCCGGCAACCAGCCGGAAACCTATCGAAAGTATTGACTGAAATTTGACATTTGTAATAATTGCGTAGGACAAATATATAAAATTTCTGGAATAAAAAAAGGCCACCTTGTTTAGAAGTGGCCTTTCCGCAATTACCTGTCAATCTTTTCACCCATTGTCAAGATAGGTACTGCAAATATAATCAAATTTATTAAATAAAAATGGGGGAATACAGTGTACGCCCCCATTTGAATGCTTAAAGGCGTAAATTCTTTGTTGCACTCATGCGATGCATCCATTGTTGATCTACTGAATATAATATCTTATCCAGGTTTTGATCATTTATCACCTGCCAAAATTCATAGATGGTATAATCATCATTTAAATTCACATCTGATGTGCCTGATGGGATACTCGCATTCATAAAGATATCGTTCCATGCAGGTTCACTGGAATTGGGAAAGATTAATTCGACACTTTCCAGATTCAATATGTCATAAACGATATTGACCTCGATTACACCCTGATAGTTAAAGCAGCCATCACTTTCCAGTTTAATACCAACCTGGTCCTCTACTGGATCATAACGTTGTACTGCATCTGCCTGGCTGGTTTCAATGACCAAACAGGCAAATGTAAAAATTAACAGATAAAAGATTTTTTTCATCGATTTTTCCCTCCATTTTTAGTTAAATGCAATATTGCAAGTTATGTACTCAAGTGAAGTAAATATAAAAATTATTTTTCAGAAAAAAGATGTGCCAATATCTGAAATCGCTCAGACCGGATGATATCAATATTTACAGACATCTCATTTTGAGGTTTCAGGGATGCTATGGTTGCCTTGTTTTGATCAAGTCCAATGACAATATAGGATTCTCCAGATCTGCCATTAATAAGCATATTTACTTGCAACAGTCCTACTGGGGAGATAATAATATTGGCCTTGACCGTGATCCTGGACTCAACCGGGATTTTTAATTTCCGGGCCGCCCATGCTTTGAACGGTGTCAGGAGATATTCCTGGCGTTCAATTTCAATTATTCTCAGTATTGTTATCATTCTGGCGGTATTGTTAAAACCGATTCAAAGTCTTTTGTTGTGAATCCTGCTGCACCTGCATGTC
>Ga0307377_10008029_pt1 | contig 10770 bp, 19 predicted proteins | sample TR3MG_FD_202535 | JGI IMG/M metagenome (GOLD analysis project Ga0307377, IMG submission 202535) | Soil microbial communities from Risofladan, Vaasa, Finland - TR-3 | ecosystem: Environmental > Terrestrial > Soil > Coastal area > Acid sulfate soil | place: Finland: Risofladan, Vaasa | collected... | reverse complement strand
CAGCAGTGCCACCTACCGCTGCCGTGATGGTGACGGTGCCGGTTGTGTTCGAAGAAGTGTAGTCCGTCGCGTCAGCGGCAATCGCGGTGTCCAGGTTGTCGCCCTGCGTCGAATTGTTGGCGTTGATCATGACCTCAAACGCAAGGCTGCGTACCGTCTTAAACGTATAAACGTCAGTGCCGATGGTCAGCGTCTCGTCTGCTACCGGCGTGCCGGTAAATACCACTGTACCCGTAGCCGCAATCGCGTTACTGACCGGCGTCTTCTGGGTCAGCAACTCCTCAGTGCTCTGGGAATACCGGTTCGAATACCTGTCTCTAAGTGCCATCGTGCTTCTCCTGTTTACGCGCTCATGTGTCCGCCGCCACCGGAACCGGTGACGTATTTGCTCAAGTTATCTTTCCACGACTTCATCTTCTTCGCTGCCGGTGGTTTGATAGGCTTCTTCCCTGCTGCCAGGCGCACGGCCCAGGATAGTGCGTCTACAATATCATCGTTCCGTCCGGCCGGAAACCGTGACATCTCACGAACTGCATCCTTCAGCCATGGTGAATCTTCAAAAAACCAGAACCGCTTCATCCCCATGCGCCCTTGCAGTGGCCCGGCCCGTGTCTCCTTGTCGGATAACGCTGTCAGCACCTGGATAGAAACATACGCCTTCTCCTCGCGCATCTGCGCTTTCAGAGAATCCTTCAGGCTCTTCCAAATCTGCCCGTCTTCAACCCCCAATACCACGTGCGAGCCCGGCACGTCGCCCCAGCGCTGTATCATGCTAATAAACTCGCTGGTAATCCGCAGACTGTCGCCCTGGAACCGGACCAGGTCTACCACGTACAAGTTGTCCGACTCATCCTGCATCAGGCAAACACCGACCGTGTAGTCTGCCCGCCGCTTCTCGCTGATAGCAAAATCCCACGCGATGTAGAACCGCCGATGCTTCAGGCTGGGATGACTGGGTGTGATGTGGAACATATCCTGGGTAAAGAACAAGCCTTCCTCGGGCACGGGGTCCTGCTGATACAAAGCCGAGAACACTCTGGCCGGTGCGTTGGCTTTGACCCGTTCCAGGTATTCCAGTGGATACCGTTCAGGATGCAATGCCTGGTTCGGCTCGCGCAATAAAGTATGGTCGGGTAACGTGATGGGGGTATCCGTGCGCTCGATCTCGTACGTATCGTTATGCCGATACTCATAGTGCGTCGAAATCGCCGGATACCGGATAATCTCGAACATATCCGCCTTGTCATCAAACTCCATCTTGCTGATCAAGCGTCCAGCCAGGTCATCGTCATGCCACATCGTCTCAATAATAAGTACTCCGCCGCCGGGAGCCAGGCGGGTATATGCAGCGGCGAAGTACCAATCTTCCAGTTTCTCACGTATATCGAAGTTATCAGCTTCTTCCATGTTTTTGATGGGATCATCAACTATCATGACGTGAGCACCCTTTCCGGTAATACCACCTCCTTTGCCCGCTGCTGTGAACCCGCCCCGCTTGGTCGTGAGCCAAGCCTCCACCGATCGCGAATCCGGGTCCAGCTGCGTGTCAGGAAATACCGCCTGATACTCAGGCTGCTGAATAATCTCCCTTACCCTACGGGAAAACCGTGTCGGCAGTTCCAGGTTGTAACCTACGTTGATGATCTCGTGGTCAGGTCGATGCCCCAGGTGCCACGCGGGAAAAATTTGACTGGCTAACAGACTCTTTCCGTGTCGCGGTGGCACCAGGAGCATCAAACGAGGGGAACGCCCGTCGAGAATCTCACGTGAGAACCGTTCCAGGCGATAGCAAATGTCTTTATGTACCCAACCAGCTAAATAGTTAGGCTCTAATTCCTTGGTAAATTCCAGGATATCTCTACGCAGCAGCTCTCTTCGCGCTAACTCGCGCTTGGCATGAACAATCAACTGCGCCTGGACGTTCATATATCGACCACTTCAAACTCACCATCCAACGCATCCTGCTCTGAAGCCAGCTCCAGCAACTTCTCCCGTGGCAGGTTCTTCATCTCAGCAATCAACTGCTGCGAATTCACGCTCAACAGGATCTCCCGTTTCTCAGGTTCGTAGAACCCGCACATGCGCCCGATCTCTTTCCATCCTGAGATCATTCCACCTGGCTGACGCTGATCCTTGGCCATGTCGATAGCTTCCAGCATTCCGCGCATAACCGTCTTGCGCGACATGTTAACCACCTGCTGACTACGCCGGTGCTCAGCATCCAACGCCCGTTTGAACGGTTCCGATGAATCCTTCCACTTCTTGACCGTGCGCTGCTGCACACCGGCCAGGTTACACATCTCTTTGAACGACATGAACGGACTGGCGCAATACATGGCCAGAAATTCCACCTGTTTTTTACTTAGATCCGGTCGATTCAGGTCGTCGTAGACGCCTTCGCGTTCAGCTTCCTGGAGCGCTTGATAATCAGGTTGTCTATTGTGTGCAGACCGCATACATCCTTATCCAATCTTAGTGGCACTTTGTGACTTACGATGTGCCAATACCCTGGTTCTTCCTGGTCAAGACGCGCCGCATACCGGTAGATCGGGAGCAGCGTATCTATAGTAACCCATTTCGGAATATTTTTTGGTGTACGCTTTCTGACTTTTTTCAACGCATCTGTACACCTTTTCAGATCCGTCTGACCTACTGCACTGTCCCGTGCCCGTCGTAACTGCAACTGTGCTTCGCTGGCCTTGGCCCGTTGCGCCCGTTTCTTGATTCTCTCTTGTGTCCTGCGGCACGGCAGGCACCTATGCTTTGACGCCGCGATGACCACAGGACGTTCCTGCTGGCACACTTTACAAAATATTATATTTTTCCAGACCACGGGCTAGTTTCGTTAGGATTTTCATGGGCGCTGAAAAGGCTCCTTCTGTTGTGTACCACATTAACGAAACTCGAGTGGGGTTTTCAAGCAGGCGTAACTTGATGTTCCGTACGTTCGGATTGTGCTTAAAAATTAGCAGCAAAGGTTTCACGCAGCAAATTATAGACGATTTTTATGCTAAGTGCGGGGTTGCGGGGTCTCTCCACCCCTTTGTGCCTTCGGACCCGACTTCGGATTCGGATCTTTGCTTCCTATAAACGATCCCTTATGGGACCCGCTCCGGCTTCAAAGAACATTGAGCGGCTACGCCGCTCGTGCTTACTAGTTATGCACTTACCCACCAACCAGCCACTAGGAGAATCCGATGGCCACTACCTTTACCAAGGCCCAGCAGGCCTTGATCGACCAGCAAGTCGCTACAGCTGTCGCTGCAGCGATTGCTGCCGCCAAGCCCGCTCGCCGTGAAAACACCGGCGAGCTCTTCCCGTCCAAGGCCGACAAAGACTACGTCTTTGACGGCCCGTTGGACGTCGGCGGCCAGATGTTTCACATCTGGGCGCGCAAGTCCAAGTACCACGACGGATACTTCGTATCCGTCGCGGTATCTTCGGACTAGCGCTCCGCCTCACAACGAAGCCCCTGCTCACGCAGGGGCTTCTACATCCTTCGCTCTAACTTTGTTCTTCTTTCTCCGGCGCTGTAGGGCTATGGGACTAGTTACTATCATCTTATTACTATGTGTGAGCGGCTGCGCCGCTCGTGCTTACTGCTTATGCACTTACCCTCACATGGAGTTACCGACATGGAAGTCATTCTGTATCTCATCTCTTTCAGCTGCGCGCTAAGCATCGTGCGCCGTCTACGCAACGGACACTACTAAGGAGTTTACTATCATGCTTCGATTCATCGGCGGCCTGCTCGCCTATGCCATCACCTGGTTCATCCAGACTATTACTATCATCGTCAATACCTTACTGCTTATACCCTGGTTCCTGAGCATACCCAGCTTCTTAATCACTTGCTGGCTGCTCACTTTCACCTGGGTACAGTACCTGTTCATCTACTGGTACACCGGCAGCTTGCTGGCTTACCTGGTATTTCCCAGCTATCGCAGACTTTATACCGAACACCTGCGCATCCAACGGCAGTTCTTGAGCTGAGCGGCTTCGCCGCTCGTGCTTACTATCATCGCACTTACCCTCACTTAGGAGTTACATCATGGCTAAGAAACAAGCAACGCCTGCAAAGGCACCTATGTCCACCCGCTTTGGCCGACTCGTGGCCAAACACGGCCCCGGCACCGCCGTCAAACTCGGTCGCCTCTCCAAGAAAGCTGGCAGCGGCATCGCCAGCTCTGCTTCCAAGTTCAAGGACGGCTTCGTCCAGGGCTGGGAAGAAGTCTAGTGTTGATCCAACGCGTGTCGATGCTCTCTGGCGCTAGGAACACCAGAGAGATTCCCGTGACACGGGAACAACTGGACGCCTGGAACAGCGGTGTGCTGATCCAGAACGCAATGCCTAACCTCTCGGCTGACGACCGAGAGTTCATCAAGACTGGAATCACCCCCGAAGAATGGGAAGACCTCTTCGGCGACGCCCCTTAAGTGCGAGGGAGCCAGGTCACTACGACTGGCTCCCCTTACTTACCAGAACAACTCGCCACCTTTTGAGCCAGGTCACCTCGACTGGCTCTTTTTTCTCCACCCCTCTCTAACTATGGGGTTATTTACTATCATCGCCCCGCTACGGGGCGATGATCACTTCTTGGTTGAACCACCGCCCTTGCCCTGGCGAGCGCGGTTACTACTACGGGGTTCATTGGTCAGACCACCAGACTTGGTGTGGCTCTTGTCCTGGCCTTTGGCATTAGGGCTGGCCTTATTAGCTGCGTTCAGCTTGGCTCTGTAGGCTTTACGCTCAGGTGTTGCATGATACGTCTTGTTGTAGGCGTTCTTCTTAGCCCTGGCTTCAGGGTTCTCTGCAAAGTACTTAGCCGACTTCGACTTACCTGTGGATGTGCCTGCTAACTTGTTGGCTCGTTGTGGGACTTTCTTAGTCATGGTTAGGGTAATCCTTTAAAAAATCAGAGTAATTACTATCATGCGCCGCCAGGCGCATGAAATGCAATAGAGAGCGGCTTCGCCGCTCGTGCTTACTAGTTGTGAACTAACTTCTTCGCTGCTTACTTAGGCAGTATCCACGCTCGAAGCGCTCTGCGCGGGTAGCGCACTACCCACTTAGGAGAACCTATGGACAAAATTATCCTTTTAGTACTCATGACCGCCATTTGGGCAGTCACTGTCGCCCTGCTCTGCGGACACGCTGTAGAGCAGCCTATCCCCTGCACTTCACAGGACACACCTACTTATGAACTCGCACCAAAGGAGAAAACTATTCATGGTCACGGCACCGGATAAATCGGTGCACTACTTCGAAAACAAGATCGATGCTAAGAAGTACCGTGATTCTCTCACCAACGCCAGGGTGCAACTGGGCCCTGATCACTATCGCTATAAGGAGAAATAAGCAATGACTAATGAAGCCGAAAAACCGGTGGAAGTCGATCTGAATATGCCACAGGAAGATGTTCTTCCGTTCGTGGATTCGCTCACAATGACTCAGGCCATGGCCATGTTTGAAGGTCTGGACGGTGTCATTCGTAACGCTAAGACTCTGCAACTGTTGGTTAAAATCCACATGTTGTCTTTGAAAGTATCCGCTGTAGATACCCACTCCATGCCGGAGACAGTGCAATGACTAACGCTATAAAGAAAATCTGTAGAGAACGTCAGGCCATCCGGCTGCACATCGAAGTCATGAAGTCCACTCAGGACGAACTGAAACGTAGAGCTAAGTATCATCCGATGAGCTTTAACACTGCGAAAGAAGCTGCCAAGCGGTTACAAACCAAGATCGCCAAAGCAGAACAAGAACTCATGTTTCTCGAGAGGAACTTCAAATGGTAGAAACAGGGCTCGTGATCTTCCTTGCTTTCTGGTTACTCTGGATCAAGCTGAATATCGTTACGCGCTTGAAACTCCTGGGTAAACCCTTCCTGCTGGATCTTTCCGTATCAGTTGCAGTATGGCTGATGTACGGCGGAACCGGCGCAGGCATGGCTGCGGCAACTGCTGCAGCTGTTGTCATGTCCATCAACATATCACTGGCTAGAAAACTGTTTGGTTATTACATCAAACGAGAGGGTAAGTGGTATTACATTATCGGGAAAATTAACCAATCCGATAACATCAGGAGAAGCCGTGATAAAACTACACAGTGCTGTTGAAAATCTACTTGAAGCACCTGCATTGGCATGGTCGTCACTCGCATGGTACTGGGGCTTTGTCGTTATTGGACTTGGCCCCAGATATCGCGAGTACATGCAATCAGGTGAATGGGAAATCGATCAGGCCTTTTACGGTAATGATGGCAATGAAGACATCAACCGAATTCCTGGATACGAACCACCAGTAACCATCAAGCAGAAATTCGATAGAGCAATTAACTTTTACGAATACTGTTGCGTATCGGGTAAACAAACGTCGATAAACCCACCCTGGGATTACCCACCTGACATCGACACGATTATCCAACTACGCAATACTTTTCAATCCCGACCACAACACCCCAACGAAACTGTTGCGGCATCTACAGATGACATCTTCAAAGACAATGAAGACTTCATGAAACTGTGGGATGTCGGTGGTGCATTGCAACGCGAGGAACGAGCACGTAAATATGCAATCGAGGTACGTCAATCGATTGAATACGTTCGTTCTGAAGTCAATGCTCGTCTCTCACTAACTCTTAACCAGCTCAGTAAGGAAACAGGCTTTCTCAACCGTGGTTCTGTCCGTATCGCCGCAGGCGTTACCGCAGAAGACATGGATGAAGCAATGCCCGAGGAAAAACAGCTGGATAAGCTGGGTGAATGTTATGTCCAAACGCTCATCAGAGGATCGGAAACCTACAAGAAGGTAACCACCACTGGGATCATTGGACGGTACTACAAGGCTGGACATCAGCTGGAATCAGCGATGTGGAGCCCTGAAAAGCAACGTGAACTTAGCGGTATACACAACGCTATAGTTCGTACTTGGAATCAATTAATGGAGCTAAAGCAAAATGCCTAAGACAAAGAAACTCACGACCTTCCAGAAAGTCCTCACTGTTCAGATCGCAGCAACCGTTATGGCAGCTAAAATGCTAGGACGTGTTATTGACCAGGTCGCACGTGGATTTACCACTGACCCGAACCTGAAAACAGAGTTGTCCCTGTACAAAGCCATTCAGGCTAAGTACCCCGCTGACACAGTAACGCTGCCCAATATGTTCAAGAGCATGGTGCGCAGAGCCAAGACCGAGAGCGAAGTTCCTCTGAACTACGAAGGGATGTCAGAAGCAGAGAAAGAGCTGTGGAACGCAGACTCAGATCTTTCCGAGAAAGACAACCTGATGGCAGCAATGCCAACACTGACCAAGCTGTTTATGTCCGCAGAACCCGTTGATGAATTCTGGGAAGATCTGCCTACCATTGCACAATGGAGCATTCTCAACAGCACCGAAGCAACCTTGCCAGCTAAACTGGCACTCTACAAAGGCTGGGCTGACATTGATCGGGCAGCAGGCAAGACCAATACCAACGGTATTCGCCTGGAAGCACTGACTTTGAAAGCCATTCCAGAACTTTATGACATCGTCACAGAGTTCCTGGATCTCCCTGGGATACAAGCTGACTTGGCTTCTGACATCGAAGCTGGCATCAACGTCCCACCACGACTGGCCGTAATCGGCTAACTCACTCGTTGGAGTCACTCGGTCAGAGCTGTACGCAATGTACAGCTCTGACTTTGCATTTCTTTAAAAGAAAACTCTATGGGGAAAGCCAACGTTAAAATCACTCTTACACTTATTACGAAATTTTGAACAAACTCCTATATATTTACGTTTATCTTTTTTTTTTATCAATTTCCTAAAGGTTTATCTAAATTTCGTAAGAACGTAAGGTACTTGATTTATATACATATTTACTTAAAACTAGTACTAAATAATATCCTTTAAAATCAAACACCTTACGAAACAGCACTCCCAATTTCGCTAATAAAATCAAACACCTTACGAAATTTCGTAATGAAATCGCTAAATTTCGTAAGAATAAGCACTTTTAGCCAAAAATGAATAGTTCCGTTTTCAGAATCTTTAACACTTTCTTAACACTGACTACTAGGTAAGTTGGAAATCCTTACGAAATTTCGTAATTCCTTACGAAATCCTTACACTTTGAAAGCACGAAGTGAAGGGCGTGCTTTCGAGTCCCTCTGTCCCTCACGTAATTCATACTGTATAGGTACTATATAACTCACCCGTACCAACGGGTGAGCCACCCGTTGATCCAAGAGGAAAACACCATGGCTATAATGCTCAATAACGACATGCGCGACATCATTCGCACCAATGCAATGAATGGCGTCTATGTCGTCCAACTCCGTGAAGCCCGTAAAGCGCTGTTCGCTGTAGCTCAGGAAGTACACGCTGCAGCTTACGCTAAGATCCCGTTTGACAAGTTACCCGAGGAGTTTCTGCACCGTGAAACGGACGTCCGTATCAATCTGCCTCGTGTTAAAGGTAAGAAACAACTTCAGGTTGTAATTACCGGTGCGTTCTACCACGGCTGCCCCAGCTGGTATGTCGCAAGGCATAAAGATGACATCGACGAAACCGAAACCCCCACACCACCGTTCATCATCCCGCCACAACAACACGTTATCAATTTGGACAAATACCCCGTCAGCAAGGCATTGCAGAAGAAACTCATAGATGCGTATAACACGCTCGATGAACTGGTAAACAAGCGCTGCAAGATGGATCAGAACATCAACGCCATCCTGGCATCCGTGCGCAGTGTAAATCAGCTTCTGGAAGCCTGGCCCGATTGTGACCGGTACCTGCCACTCATCGCAGCGGCTGAGAGCAAGAGCCTGACGATACGTGTTGACGATCTGAACAAAGAGCTTATTGCTTCCAAGCACACCCGTTGATACGGGTGGCTCACTCGTACCAACGAGTGAGTAATGATCACTGAACATTCCAATATAGAACACGACCACATATATGTCGTAAACCGCACCAGTGGTACTTACCACTTGGTGCGGCGAGCGACCCGTACGCGTGCTGCAGAACTCCTGGCATTTGGCCCGCCCCAAGTGTCTAGATACGAATATAATGTACGGGCCTGTCTATGTGGCGTAGCTCCTTACCGTTACCACAACGACATAGCTTTCCAACTGGACAAGAAACGCTTATGCAAAAGCTGCCTGAAGATATTCACGAAACTCTATGCCGCCCGTTTCCAATAGCGCGTCCACAGTCTCCTAAAAACACGCATCCCTGGCGTCCGATGGACAACCAGGAAAAGCGAGCGTTGTTTGATATGAAATGGGGTTTGCTACACGAACCGCTACCTAATACATTTTTTCGTCTCACCCGTACCAACGCACCAAGATCCCCAGCGATTAAGCTGGGGAAACGTCCCTGTCTTGGAGAGTTTCGTCCGTGAAACTAACGTACTTAGGAGAGTACATACCTCACTCGTACCAACGAGTGAGTGAGTGAAGTATTGCAACAATAAATACGCACCGCTATTCGAATAGTGCTCCACATGACATAGGTCAAGAAGAAATTACAAGCACAAGAAGACCATATCGCTGCATCAAGCGTGTTAAGTTAGCTAAGAGTTGCACAGGATCAGAGAAGCACTGGGAGAGCCGAAGTGAAGGTCATCAATTGGAAACATAGAACTGAATTTTACTGGGCTGATTGCACTCATAAACTAAATTCAAATGAGCATACTGATTGCCCTTACTGCCGTATCGCTGAACTGGAATGCGAGTGCAAACTAATGGCGGCACATCAGGGCATAGATAATTATCAACGGTGTCTTGACCGTATCGCTGCACTGGAAGCCGAACTGACCCAAGAGCGTAAGGATTTACACGAAGCATGGGACTTGTATCAAGCGGCAAAAGCCAAGCTGGATGCTGTACAAGCCACCATCAAGCGGGTTGAGGGATTGCCGCCCGACCTAACCAGATCAGAACAAGGTGGTTTTGGAGAGCCGTTGATTGTTGAGTATGTGAAGAGGGTGAACATACAGTATGCAGCACTGGCAGGAGAATCAACATGAGTGATATTCGTTTACGTCACAACCAAGATGAACAGTCCGAAGCTTTCTTGTGCAAAGATATAAATGGAGCAGAGTCGTATTTACATTGGATGGTAGGCGATAAACACGTTAATCCATTAGTCCAGCAAGACCGCGCCGATTTATTGGATTGTATCGCTGAACTGGAAGCAGAATTAAAGTTTGATCACGAAGAATACAAACGGCTGAGAGGTGAACTCAAAGCCAAGCTGGATGCTCGTTGCGATCACAGCGAATTGCTACATGAAATTGATGAATTAAATCGGCATAACAAGGTGTTACAGAAAGCAGACATGCACCGTGAAAAGATATGGAAGAAGCGTGTTGCTGAACTAGAGGCTGATTTATTCACTGTTCAGAAAAAACGCAATGAACTTCAAGCCAAGCTGGATGCTATGCAGCCCTTACCTGATAAATGGCGTAAATACACGTTCGATAATCCTGAAGCAACTTCGTATATCGACTCTGCCGATTGCGCTGATGAACTGGAAGAAGCACTAGGAGAAGCGAAGTGAGTGATCTTGTAAATAGACTGTGCGGGATTGCCAATGAAGAACGGCACAATCAGCACGTTAATGGAATATCGTTTGTATGTGACCAAGCGGCTGACCGTATCGCTGAACTGGAAGCCACCATCAAGAAGGTTGAGGCTGTAGGATTCGAAGTCCATGACAGTTGGGGTGTATCCGAAGAATTTAACAGTGGATGGATAGCTTGCCGAGCGCAAGTGGAACTA
>Ga0307377_10008028_pt1 | contig 10773 bp, 14 predicted proteins | sample TR3MG_FD_202535 | JGI IMG/M metagenome (GOLD analysis project Ga0307377, IMG submission 202535) | Soil microbial communities from Risofladan, Vaasa, Finland - TR-3 | ecosystem: Environmental > Terrestrial > Soil > Coastal area > Acid sulfate soil | place: Finland: Risofladan, Vaasa | collected... | reverse complement strand
CCGATGGAAGCAGCCAATTTTTTCTGGTGGTGTGGCACCCACTTCTCCCATAATGTCCTTAGAAAAGGAAAAAATGAGAGGAGGTTATACTTTATACACAATAAAAAATCATTAGCGAGCATAAAAAAGAAAATAAGGGCTTATAGAGCCCGGTCTAACCCCTCGACTGCTTCGGGGTTTGCAAGCGTTGAGATGTCTCCAACTGGCTCACCACGTGCCTTGGCCTTTATAACCCGCCTCATGATCTTACCACTTCTTGTCTTCGGCAGATCCTCCACGAAGGACAACTCATCTGGTACCGCTATCGGACCGATCTCCTTCCTCACCCACGTCCTCAACTCATCTTTTAACTCAGCTGAGGGCGCCTGCCCCGCCTTGAGGATGACGTATACCCTGACCGACTCGCCCTTCAATTCATGAGGTATTCCAACAGCCGCGGACTCGGCAACTGCTGGGTGACTTACCAGAGCGGACTCGATCTCCGCTGTCCCTATCCTGTGCCCTGAAACATTAACCACATCATCGTACCTACCTTGAATCCAGAAGTAACCATCTGCATCCTTCCTTGCAACGTCACCTGCCAGATACACCCCAGGGAACCTGCTCCAGTATACTTCTTTATAGCGCTCCGGGTCACCGTAGAGTGTTCTGAGCATCCCTGGCCATGGTCTCTTGATTACTAAATACCCCCCTTTGTTAGTGACAGATTCACCATCCTCGTTGTAGATGTCTGCATCAATACCCGGCAATGGCCGCGTTGCCGATCCCGGCTTCAGGGGCGTGATCGGCAGGGGTGAAATCATAAAGTTTCCAGTCTCGGTCTGCCACCATGTGTCCATTATCTGGCATCTCTCAGTTCCAATAAGCTTGTAGTACCACATCCATGCCTCGGGGTTTATCGGTTCACCAACGCTCCCGAGTAATCTGAGACAACTGAGGTCATTTTTCTTCGGCCACTCGTCACCAAGGCGCATATGAGCCCTGATTGCTGTTGGCGCAGTATAGAGTACCGTTATGCCATGTCTTTCGATCATCTCCCACCATCGGTTACCGTGGGGATATGCAGGTGCACCCTCGTACATGAACGATGTTACACCCATCATCAAGGGCGCATAGACGATATAAGAATGCCCGGTAACCCAACCAACGTCAGCCGCACACCACCATATGTCCTCATCCTTCAGATCGAAGACATACTTGAGGGTTCCGTAAATGCCAACGGCATAGCCGCCATGCACGTGTACGATTCCCTTAGGCTTCCCGGTAGTACCGGAGGTGTAGAGAATATACAGCAGATCTTCTGCATCCATCTCCACCGTTTCTGCACTGGTGGATTCACCCTTTATAAGTTCGTCCCAGAAGAGATCTCGATCTTCGGTCATTGACACATCGCCGTTATGCATACGCCTGACCACAACCACGTTCTTTATTGATGATGCATCCAGCAAAGCTTCATCCGCGCTCGCCTTTGCATCGATGGTGCTCCCTTTTCTGTAGAACCCATCTACGGTTACCAGCACCTTTGCTTTACAATCGTTTATTCTGTCCCGCAACGCCTTCGCACTGAATCCCGAGAAAACCACCGAGTGAACGGCCCCCACCTTTGCGCATGCGAGCATCGCCATCGGTAACTCCGGTATCATTGGCAGGTAGATTGCCACCCGATCACCTTTTCCTACGCCGAAGCTCTTTAATGCGTTTGCGAATCGGTTCACCTCAAAGTAGAGATCCCGGTACGTTATTTTCCTAACTTCGCCGTCTTCTCCCTCCCAGATAAACGCCACTTTGTTCTTATGCCAGGTATCCATGTGTCTGTCAAGGGCGTTATGGACTATGTTCATCTTACCGTCCGTGAACCACTTGAAGAATGGCGCATCACTATCGTCGAGCACTTTACTCCATGGCTTGAACCAATCGAGTTCCTTCGCAACTTCGCTCCAGTACCAGTCTATGTTCTGGGCTTTGGAGAGCAATTCATCGTAGTTTTTGATTTTATGCTCATCCATCCATGTCTTAATGTTGCTCCGCTGGACCAACTCATTGGAGGGTTCAAAAACCCGCTCTTCCTTTAACAGCACATCCAATTCTTTCTTTACCATTTTTTAACGCTCTCTCCTATAGCTTTTCCTCTTCCGGGTATTGGTGGTTTTGTAAATAGCACCTCATCGCATCTATACCGGCCGAGATTGCCTAGATTAGATTTCAATGTACCACCGTTCATGAAATTGTTTTCATCATTATATAAAACATCAGACTTCTTACCTACCGGAAAAACTGCTGAAGCGGAATACTAACAAGTTTTTAAAGTTTCTCATACATGGCTTAATGGTTGAGTTATGGCTTTAGAATCCATTAAGAGGATAGTGGAAACTACAAAGGCCAAGCAAGCTGATTTGCCATCAGTCTGATGTTGTTCCTCCGTGAAGTAGTGCTGTGCAATGTGGATGTGAAACACGCACAGCATTTTTTCTTTTTTATAATTTCACGTTAGTTCGTTCATACCGTCTTTTTGTTAAAGTATAACCCCGATTGATTACTTCAGCGTCAATTAACCAAGCGTCTTCACCACATCTTCTATCTCCTCAAGCCTGTTCAAGACCGTGATACCTTGCATTCTTCGTAACTTCTCCACGTTCTCCACGTCCTCTTTCCGTATACGTATTTTCAAGTCACTGCCGTTGGGAAGTTTTGTTATTATTTCGCCCTCTTTCTGGTCTACGGGGAAGATATACACCGGCACATCCACCTTCATAGCTTGTGCTGCCGAATTGGTAATGAGCGAATCAGCGATGCCGTATGCTATCTTTGCCACGGTATTTGCCGTAGCGGGCGTGATTAAGAATAACGAGTACGTGCCTAACTGGAGTTTTGCTGTGAGAAAAGGTGCATTTGGACCTTTTTCTCGACTAACTTTTGGAAAAATCTCTTTAACTTCTTTCAAAAGCTTGTAGTATTTTAAAACAACCTCGCCCTCCTTGGAGAGATAAACATGTACCTCCAGGTTGTACTTCTTTGCGAGTTCCTCCATCAGCGCAACAGACTCACGGATCTTATCACCAGATCCCGTAATACCCCATGCTATCCTCTTATTCGCGCTCATATCTCTTCATCTCCTTTTATCATAGCACAAACCGCCATGAGCCTATCCACCGTCTTATAAAGGCTCTTCAAACCTTCTTTATCCGCCTTAACGCCTGCTACACCTTTATCCTTCGACCAGAAGGTGGCACCGAGGTTTGCACCGAATGCGCCGCCTCCTACGTGGATCATCTCATTAATAACATAGAAATCTGTTATAGCTCGGATAGCAAGCTCCTGCCCACCTATACGGTCTCCACCATCAGCAACTGCTGCTCCTACTTTTTCCTTTAAGGCTTGAGGATTGCTCGCCGCAAATGCTCTCATACGGTCGAGAACTACCTTTGCCTGGCCGCTGAGCGTTCCTTGATAAACCGGCGTTCCAATCAAGACCGCATCGGCCCATTCAAACCCTGAATATACCTCGGTCATCGCATCGTCGTGGACACAGCCACCTTCTTTGATGCAGTGGTCGCAGTGAATGCAGAAGTTGAGTTTCTTACCGCGAACCGAGAAGTACCGTGTTTCCACGTTCCAACGCTCTTCTGCGTACCGTAACGCTTCTTTAATTATCCAATCGGTTGCGGCTCTCCTTGGACTCCCGGAGATACCAAAAAGTTTGGCCTTCTGCTTGCTTTCAACCTCCATCCAGCCTGAATCCCTCTTTCATACCAAACCATCCTGCCGGGTCTTCAAGATACTCGCGATAATCCCAAAGGCTGAGATAATGCCCTCGCTCTTCATGCGCAAGTGCGATAAAGAATCTGGTTTCAAAGTGGTCGGTGGCTTTCTCCGCCAGCCCATTGTAGAACGTAATACTCTTCTCCTCCATTTCAATACCCGTTTTCAACACGTTTACGCTCTCAGAAATCTCCTCTTCAGTCATATTCAGGTCTTTCGCATCCGTAGGGAAGACTGCTTTTGTCTTTACGACATCGCCTATGGATGTCACCACTTTTGGCCACGCTCTTTCTTCTTTTAGCTTATCATAGATCTCCTTCACTTTTTCCAGATGCACTTCTTCGTCCTTTGCCAATGACCCGAATATATCTTTTGCAAAGGTGCTGGTAGCCTTTTCACTGGCGTCCGTGTAAAACCTCTTGCCATCTTCTTCGAGTTTTATGGCGATTTCAAGCGCCTTCAGTCGCTCTTCCATTATTTCTACACACCTCGCTTCACATTACCTTCTCCAAACTCATATCAAACATCTTCTTGGTCTCTTTTGCAAGCGCATCGGGCAGGCCCGTGATGTCCACATTCAAAAACCCACGAATAATCACTGAAGTGGCTTCATCCTCGCTCAGGCCCCGTGCCATCAGGTACTGGATCTCCTCTTCTGCTATCTTACCAACCGCAGCCTCGTGCGAAAGTTCAAGGTCTCTACGTGTAGCTTTGAGCTCTGGAATCGAATCTATTGTTGCAGTATCAGAAAGCATTAATCCCCTGCATTCAATATGCCCCTTCGCATATGCCGCTTCTCCAAAAACATCACCACGTGCGATTATCTTCGCATTATCAGTAGCAATCACCCTTGATATGATCTCCGCCTTGCTTCCTTCGCCCCGAAGCACAGCTCGCGAACCCATGTCAATCATTGCATTACGAGTAGCATACACAATTGACTGCGTGGTTGCCCTCGCATTTTTCCCCGCGCAATACATGGTTGGGAACATCTGAAGCGATTTCACCGGTGTCATTAAGATGTAGTTGCTGATATATACGCCATCGTCCTCGATCACCACTGCACTTCTCGGTCTGACCTCAATACCACCGCCCCAGTTGTGCACCATAGTAAAGGTGATCTTCGCACCTTTCTTCACGTAGAACTCCGAGACGCCAAGATGAAGTGCCGAATTGACCGTGTGCGAGACGGAACAGCCGGTGATGATATGGAGTTCCGAGTTCTCTTCCGCAATTATGATATTGTGCACATTCTGCCTGATCTTATCTGATGTGATGAAGAGACAGGACTGCACCGGCATTGTTACCTTTGAACCCGCTTCAGACCTGATAAAATACCCATGACTCTGAGCTAACTCGACTTCTGCGGTGTATTTATCCATATCCACCGGAATTGCCTTCCACAGATACTCTTTTAGCCAATCGTACTTCTTTATCGCATCCGTCGTGCTCATGAGCTCCAAACCGGGGTATTTAGCTCTTGAAAAGACCACAGAACGATCTCGCTGTAAAAAAGAGCCAGATCTATCCTTTTCGGATGGCTCAATACCGGCGTCGAGCAGATCTTGTACATAATCTTCGGATATATCGTCCAGTGAGGCGAGGACATCGTGTTCTTTTGTCTCAGTAGTATAATATTCAATGTCCACGTCTTCGCCTAACAATGCTTTTTTAGCCTTCGCACGCTGTGCACGCTCAATTATCTCCTTGTTCATTCAGCACCCCACATAATTTGACACATCTCTCAAACCCTTCTTTCATTATGTGCCTCGCCACTTCTTCAGGTATCCCTGAGCAGGCTATCCGTCCATTAAGCATCACATGTGCACGGTCGGGGTTTATGTAATTCATTATAACCCCGCTGTGCGTAATTATAAGCCCTGACCGCTCTCTTTTACTTAGTATCTCATTTCTACCCAGAAGCTCATTCATTAGATCGCCTATTAGCCCTATATTTTCGACATCCACACCGGAATCAGGCTCGTCGAACATGAGGAAGCCCGGAGCTTGCGCAAGGAGTTGCAGTATCTCCGACCTTTTGACTTCCCCACCGGAAAAACCGAGGTTTACATCCCGGTTCAAGAAATCAACGGAGATATTAAGCCTTTTTGCAAGCGCTATCACGCTCTCGTCTATTTTCTCCTCTTTTCTTCCCAACGCGATATTTACCATATCACCGAGTTTAACACCCCTTATCTCAGGTGGGTGCTGGAAGGACATACCCATTCCAAGCTTCACACGTTCGTTGGTTGGAAAATCGGTTATATCCACACCGTTAAACGTTATACTCCCTTTTTTTACCTTATAAGCTGAAATACCAAGTATCGTCATCAGAAGCGTAGTCTTACCACAGCCATTAGGTCCAAATAATACGTGGACCTCGCCACGTTCAATATAGAGGTTAAAATCCCTTATAATCTCCTTCCCCTCCACTTCTACCGTTAAATCTATTATTTCCAGCATCTTACCTCCAACCGGTGCTGTCAGCGCCTTCACTTTTTTCACCTTTTAAAAGAAAAAAAAGAAAAAAGATTTAAAGTTTCTTTTTGCACAGATACCAATCTACGCACTCATAGCCTTCCTTCGTTCTCTCTTCTGCCATCTCCTGCGTACTTGGTGGCGGAACAACAACTTCATCTCCTGGTCGCCAGTTGGCAGGTGTTGCAACCTTATGCTCGTCGGAAGTCTGAAATGCATCAATCATCCTCAGTATCTCATCCATGTTTCTCCCGTTCGTTAGCGGATAGTAAAGCATCGCCCTCAAAATTCCGTCCGGATCGATTATAAAAACGCACCGTACCGTTGCTGTTTTGCTCTGCCCCGGATGAAGCATCCCATACTTCGTAGCTACGTCCTTTGACAAATCGGCTATGACTGGAAATGGAATCTTCACTCCCACTTTCTCCTCGATGTTTCTTACCCACGCGATATGCGACGAGACACTGTCGACGCTTAAGCCCAAAAGCTCCGTATTCCTCTTCTTCAGTTCATCGTAGATCTCGGCAAAAGCAATAAACTCTGTTGTACAGACCGGTGTAAAATCGGCTGGATGCGAGAAAAGAACCAACCAACTCCCTCTGAAATCAGCCAACCGCCGTTTACCAAATGTTGTCACCGCTTCAAAATCCGGTGCAGGATCTCCAAGAAGCGGCAGGGTTACACCCCCTACATTTTTTCCCTCAAGTTCTTTTTCCATTTTTATCGCCTCCTTTAAATTATCACTACAATGTAACATTTACAGGTCAATCACATAATAAATTTTCGGCACACGATTCACGTTGTTGAGTACGGATATTATTTCGCGTACTGTTTTCACTATTTTCCATCTTTCTTTCTTAATCATTCCCCTTCAAGAACTTACCAAGAATCGCTTCTGGTGGAACTCTTCGCAGAAACGCCTCTTCCGGCGTCTCTCCATTGATATAGTCCAGTGCACCGTGTATTCTGTTGTTATACCAGCTTAAAAAGGCTTCGATAGACTCAAATCGCCAACGGTGCCGATTATATTCCGGCCATAACCGCTCCAACTTGCCGTTGGTCTGCGGATTTCCCTTTCTTGACGGTACGTGTCTGATTCCTTCTTCTTTCAGGTATTGCTCGAACGCAGAGGTGCCAGGGTTCTTGTTGGAATAAAAACGTGAGTCTCTAACTGTATTGACTTCTCTTATCAGGATATTAAACTCAAGGGCTTTAGTCTGTGCCTCTTTGAATTTCTCGATCGATTCCACGTGAGTCGCTCGCTCAAATTTCCCACCGGCAAGCGCCAATCTTGATGCGTCGTCCAGCCAGATGATGACGGATGGATGGATGGTTGGTTGGTTTTCAGTGGTCCTATGCCAGTCTCCGTGCACCAAACTTCCTGAATGTTCTCGTTCGTATCTGCAGGACGATTATAGCGTTTTTGGGTATCTATTCACGTCCTTCTTGACCCTCTACGGCTACTGCACGCTCGAGGCTGCGCTTAAATATTCAGGGCTTCTCCGTAAGTTCTCCCCTCTGGATCTACTGGAAGAGTTTTCAAATGTTTATATCGTCACGGATGGCGAGCGGGAGGTAATTTCAGAGATTCCGAGAAAAGTAGCTGAACTTGACAAACTGTTAGGAGTCAATGTATTCCCTAAGTGATGCGGAGTTGGGGCTTGAAATGAGGAACTCGGAGATGGAACGGTTCGTCTACACGATCTCGCACGAATTACGCACGCCGCTGGTTACCGTTCAGGGTTTTGTTGGCATGCTCCGGAAAGATTTGGAACAGAACGCGCGAGAACAAATGGAAACCGATTTGAAGTATAGAAAACAGTGTTACAACGATGGAGCACCTTTTGCGAGAGACACTGGAACTCTCTCGCATCGGGCGTGTGGCGAATCCGCCATATAGTGTCCCGTTTGGCGAAATTGTTAAAGACGCACTGGAGCAACTAACAGGGTAGATAAAGTCGAGCGGGGTTGAAGTATCCGTAGCCGAGGACTTCCCCACCGTTCATGTGGATCGTGTGAGGATAAGGGAGGTGCTGGTGAATCTCGTTGAGAACAGTAGAAATTACATGGGCGACCAGCCACAGCCGAAAATAGAGATTGGGAATCGCGTAGATGGCAAAGAAACGGTATTCTTTGTGCAGGATAATGGTATAGAAATGGACAAAAGCCAGCACGAGAAGGTGTTTGAACTGTTCTACAAGGTGGACAAGGATAGCAGCAAGGGAACCAGCGCAGGGTTAGCGATCGTGAAGCGAATAATCAGGGTGCATAACGGCAGGATATGGATAGAATCGGGAAGGGCAAAAAAGGGAGCACGATCTGTTTTTACGCTGCCGGTTACGTGAAGTGGAGAATACCTTTTTAAAGTAATAAGCAAAATATGGATAAAGACAAGAAAATGGTGACTCCAGATATAATCTTGCTTGCTGAAGATGACGAGGCGCAAGCAATACTTATAACGCGAGCTCTTGAAGAAGCGGGAGCGGCAAATAAGATTTATCTGGTTAGAGACGGCGAGGAGGCGCTTGATTATCTCTTCCGTCGTGGGAACTATGCGGACAAGGGGAAAAGTCCTCGACCCGGGTTGGTTCTTCTTGACTTGCGACTGCCTAAGCTCGATGGTCTCGACGTGCTCAATACGATAAAGCAATCGGAAGAATTAAAGAGCATACCCGTAGTGGTGATCACCACATCGGATAACAACGAGGATATAGCTCAGGCATATCGCAACCATGCCAACAGTTATCTTGTGAAACCCCTTGGCTTCGGTGAGTTCTCAGGAATGATACGAGAATTGAGTACTTATTGGCTTGCAGTGAACAGGCATCCTATAAGGGGCGTGATTTAGTACTAAAGAAGAGGATGCCGCGGGGAAAATGAACCACACAAAGGATATTGTATCCGGTTGGCTTGAGCTTTCCGGATTGCCGAAGTTCACCACCACTATGCTCCCATTCCTCTTAGGAGCGGTCTTAGCATGGGCTGACGGGTACCCTTTCGATGGCGCGGTATTCGCAATCTCGCTGCTTGCGGTCTTTCTACTGACGGATTTCTGCTTCGTGCTCAATGCGAGCAGTATATACGCGGATTTAAAGCAGAAAGGAATTGATTTTGGTAATGTAGAGGGAATGAGCGCGCTTCATAATACCGCGGTCAGCGGGCGGTTTAACGCATTTGCCAAAGGGCTTATAACGGTGAAGCAGGCGAATATCGGTGCTTATCTATGCGCATTGGCTGCTTTACCACTCGGCGTGCTGTTACATTTTTATTTCAAGACCGGGGGTCTAACCTTGACTCTCGGTCTCCTTGGCATATTCATCCCATACTCATATTCAAGGGGACCACGGTTCTCTTACCACGGCTTGGGTGAACTAACACTAACCGCGGGAGTAGGATGGCTGACTGTCTTCAGCGGTTACTATTTGCAAGCAGGCCAGGTAAGCTGGCTCCCCACGATTGTTGCCCTTCCATGGGTGATAGATGTATTCAAGCTGAAATTAACGCGGGAAATCCCGGATTTCGAGTGCGACAGCGTGATAAACCGCAGGAATCTGGCAATTCGATTGGGTAAGACCACGACTGCCGGCCTTTATCTACCGTTGACCATTTGTTCATGGCTCGCATTTATCCCACTTCTGTTCCTTGACATTGGCATCCCATACGTTCTCTTCGTGCTGTTAGCCATTCCGATGTTCTTCACTGCAAAGAGTTTGCTTTTAATTCAACCGCTTAAGAAAAGTTTGGCGGAAACAAGAGGCGAAGAGGAAATCAAGGAAGGAATCAGTGCGATAACTAAAAATGCCTTCACGGGCATGATACTGATTCCTGTTGCACTCATCGTGATTTTTGTTCTTACAATGGTGTTGTAGCATTTTGTGACAATCAAGTCATCAGATTTTTTGCTGAGAGAGAAATGAATTTAAATAAAATGTATCTATTCCTGTTTTTTAAGTTTTTTTTCTGTTGCGGGAACGGTAATTTGGAACATTTTCACACTCTAATGAATGATCATGGTGCTAAAAATCGCTCAAAATAGAAAATAATTACTAAAATTGACTCAAATTGAAAACGAGAGATGAGAAAAGGACATTCAGCGATTAGCGATGAACTGAGGAAAGAGAACGAAGAACTAAGAGAGAAAATAGCTCATTTTCAAAAGAAACTTGAGGAAAGAGATTCGAGGGTCACGGATTTGCAACTACGATGACACCGGGCAGAGGGTGGACGGAGAGAACAGATGGCTCTGGACTTTCGTCTCGAAGGAAGCCACTCTGTTCTTGACGAGGAAGAACAGGGGCAAGAAAGTGGTGGTTGAAGTCCTCGGCGAAGATTGTGATGGCGTGAGCGGACAGGGCTTCTATCCTTCTTATGACTGTGCTCCGGGGCATAAGCAGAAGTGCTGGTCGCATTTAATCGTGGGTGCGAGGAAACTCGTGGAGAAGAAACAGCCACCGCCGGAATCGTTCGAATTCTACGAAGGACTATTGCAGATATTCAAAGATGCAAAGGAGGCAGTGAGAAGACTCGAGATGGAAG
>Ga0307377_10008027_pt1 | contig 10773 bp, 26 predicted proteins | sample TR3MG_FD_202535 | JGI IMG/M metagenome (GOLD analysis project Ga0307377, IMG submission 202535) | Soil microbial communities from Risofladan, Vaasa, Finland - TR-3 | ecosystem: Environmental > Terrestrial > Soil > Coastal area > Acid sulfate soil | place: Finland: Risofladan, Vaasa | collected... | reverse complement strand
GATATCAATGATGAGTTTATGTGGGATATTGGCGAAGGAGGCGTATGCACTTTAGGTGATCTGATTGTAGGCGCGTATTGGCATTACTCAGAACATCATCTTGGAATGAATTCTGACGGATACGCAGCATTCTGTGCATTGGGCCAGGTATTTGGACCAGGAATGTCATCAGTAGAAGAAGAAAATGAAGCTTACATGCACTTAAAAGAAATGGCTGAGCCACCAGAAGAGCTTCCAGTATGTTCTGAATGCGGAAACCTTTGTGGCGAATGTGGATGTTATTGGTAATTAATTTATTTATTGGAGAATAATTATGAGCAAATCACGAAGAGATTATGAAATAGAAATTTTAGCACCGGTAATCGCTGGCATTAGAGAGGCAGGATTCAGAGTTTTTATTGCAGAAAAAGGTAATTATGGATTCTACACTGACAAAGAAGGATCCAAAGTTATTAGCTTTCAGAGCGATTTAGGTGGCGTAAGCTTCTCAGGTAATTACAAATCCAAGTATGATGGCACTGGCTGGCGTATAGGTGAAAACTTTACTGAGTTTAAAAACATCTTTAAAGCACCAGTACCTTATTGGGCATCTAGAAATTACAAGATAACTACACTTGAGCAGCACCTGGACCAGTACCAATCAAGCTCAAAATATATCGAATTAATTTAAAAAGGTATTGTCTTTAATTAAAAAGGTATGGTACAATTTAATCTGTTGATTAGATAACCGAGGAAAGAAAATGAATAAGTATAAAAACGATCCAGACTACGGTGACTTTAAGCTCGAAGAGCGTAGAGATGCCAAGCGCGAAGCAGAAGTAAACAAGCTCTCTCAATCCAAAAAAACCTTTTGGGGCCAGGATCTCATCATTAGAGATTCAGCCCACAGCTCAGATGTGTGTGTTTGGTACAAGGGCCAGTTCATAGGCTTTTACCAATCCCTACGATCAGCTCAATCAAAGGCAGAGGAAATATACGAGTCTTTGTTTTCTGGAGTAGCGCAATGAAGATCACCATTGAAATTCCAGAAGGCACCGACCTTACCAAAGACTTTACCGTCCAGGTTAAAGCGCCAATTGATTGGTGTGAGCGATTATTTAAAGAGCTTGATGATTCTGTGGATCTAATTGTAAAAGAGGCCCACAGGAAGCTGGATGTGCTGAAGCTTGAGTATGTTCCTGTTGGATATTTGTACGGTACCGGCATCTCAATATCACAGCTAAGTCGATACAAAGAGCGTGAGCGTAATGCTGCGCTTAGTCAAATGGCAATGGCAGCGCAGATGAATGCCAAACATATTTTTCATTCTGGATTACTACAAGGAGGCGGAATCGGCCAAATTGGTCTTGGTGGTCTAGCTAATGCAGCAGCAAGAGGTATTTTCTCATGAAAAATGGCGATAAACCAATCAGCGCAATCTGGAATCCTGATATGAATCTTGGCGATACAGCAGGCCCAGGTTTAACCAAGCGCGAATACTTTGCTGCAATGGCTTTGCAAGGATTAATAGCCAGCGAAGTAACAGCATCGGTAAGTGAATTTGTCAGTAAGTCAGTCGATTTGGCTGACGCATTATTAGCAGAATTGGAGAAGTAAGATGAGTGATTGCGATGTATCAAAAGCAGCCGAATTCACAGATGAGGATTATCTGCATCATAGAATGACTGTGCTTGAGGACCAGCTAGAATGGCTTTTAAGCAAAGTAGATATCAGATTTGACTCGCTCACCGGCATCTATGTTTCAATGCCATGCGGCAGAGGCACAACAGATCCAGAGAAGAGTAAAAATAATTTTAAACTGAGAGGCACAGAAAAATGCTTAAAGTAGTTTATGCAGAACAGGCAGATCATGAGTACCTTCATGTGGCCACAATCGATACCAGCCCAGCGTTTACGCCAGGTTTAGGGTATATCGTCAGAGAAGGTCCTAATCGTGGATGCCTGGCGATACGAGATCCCAAAGGCGATTTCCAGCCAGATCTTTGGAATTTCATGGATGAAGATAAAGAGCCCGGCACCTATCACCGGGATGATATAACCATATGCTTGTTAGCGAACACTAACTTAGCTGGCCTTAACTAATAATTGGAGAATGATCATGGGTAGACCAAAATTACCAGAGAACAAAAAGAAAATTAAGAAGACTTACAAATTCTCACCGGATGTCATCAAGCTTATCGATAAACGATCTACGAAGCTTGGTATGTCTAAAACTGGATACCTGGAAGCACTAGTAATAACTGATAATTCTTAATCGAGCATGCTGTAATGAAGAAGAAAAGTGGATGGATTTCGGCCCATCGAAGCATGCTTGACGATCCACAATACAAAGATCCAGATGTATTGGCTTTGTGGATGCATTTGCTGCTACTGGCCAGCTATGAGGATAAGGCTATCAAACACATTGGTCAGACCATACACATTAAACGTGGCCAATTTGTTACCGGTAGGAAGAGTCTGAGCATGTCCAGTGGCATCCAAGAAAGTAAGATTCAACGTGTTTTAAAACGATGGCAAAGTGAACAGCAGATTGAACAACAAACTTTTACAAAATTCCGTTTAATATCAATAACTAACTACGACAAGTACCAGAACAGTGAACAGCAAAGTGACGGTGAAGTGAACACTACTAATAATATAAATAAAATAAATAATACTAATACTGTGTTCGTGAAACCAACAGTGGATGAAGTAGCTAATCATTTTCTGGATAAAAAGCTAACACCGGCTATGGCAAAAAGTGAAGCAGAGAAGTTTGTTGATTACTACGAAAGTGTTAAGTGGATCATAGGTAAAAACAAAAAGAAGATGGCTAATTGGAAATCATCAGCCAGTGGATGGAATACCAGGAGATTAGATCGTGAAAAAAATACAGGATATTCAAATAAATCTGCAGCGACCAGAACAGCAGAGAACATACAGAAAGAGTTTGGATCGAGAGCTTCTAGCTAAAATATGGCTGGTAATGTCAGGCATGTTTGGTGACAAGTGGAATCGGCCCTATGGCGAATGGGATGAAAAGAATCCGTCCATCGCAATATGGGGCGCATCCTTGAGAGGATTAACAATGGACCAGGTAATGTTTGGCCTGGATGCGATAGCTAACAGTGGTACCAAATTTGTGCCGACAGCACCGGAGTTTAAAGAATTTTGTACTGGCCCACCGGAACATTGGGAACATGCGCGAATGCTTAAACATACGCTTGAGTTTAAGTCTAATCAGAAAAGACTAGCGCACCAAAAAATTAACAAAGAAGTGGGCGATAAAGCCATTGCAGAAATGAAAGCTAAATTAGGAATATAAATTATGTTAGACGAAAAGACTGATCAAAAAATGGTTAAAAATAAAGCACAGGAAGAAAAGGAAGCAGTCGAGGATTATTTTAAAACTGTTTTCAATGCTGACTATGCAGAGATCCAGCCTGGCGTAAAAGGCTATCGCATTACCAGTGTGATGCACATAAAAGTAGCAGGTAAAACAATGAAGCTTGGTTTGTTGGAGGACATATGAGTAATCAAGATTGGGCATCGAAAGCCTACCAAGAAATTATTGAAACCGGAAATGATTGGGCCGACAAAAGATCTGCGTTTAATCTAATGGATAAAAACAGGCACAGTGTATTAGCCAAGATTAAATTAAGCTTTGTTGATATTAAAAGTGATGCGGCAAAAGAGACAGCAGCCAGAGCATCTAATGAGTACCAACAATTTTTAAATGAGCTGGCAATTACTGAGAGCGATTATCTACATGCTGAAGTAAAGCATTTTGCATCGAAGACTTTAGCTTCACTGAGACAGACTCAGGAAAGTTTAAAGAAGGCAGAAATAACTGCACAGAATAATATGGCTTAGGAGATTGTGATGGGTAAATACGCAATAGCTAAAAATAAATTTGGTGTGCCTGTTAACCGAAAGAAAAGAATCCCATGCCGGTGCAACAAGTGCGGCAAAAGAAAAACACTTTCAAAATATCCAGAAGAATATCAATTTGGTGAGCGCAAATGCGTAACAGGATTTTGTAGTGGGAAAATGATGGTAGACAGATTTCGTTTGCAAGCACAATATGATCCAGTGAAAAGAGATCAAGATAGTGGTAAGCAATGCCGGTGTCATGGTCATCCTAGAATGCATCCGCTTGGAAGAATTAATATTGACTATGGATATTGCTGCGAACATGCAACAGAAAAAAAGAAAGATGAATTCGTAAAGCTAATGCAAGAAGAGCATCAATCACAGGAAGCATACTATGAAAGCTTCGGATGATGATTGGTGGGAAAAAGAATTTCGTGATCGGCCCGATGGTAATCGTGATAGGACCTTAAAAGGTAATTCAATAAAGCTTATGGATCCTGTTAATGAAAACGAAAAGTATTTTAAAATTAACACAGCCAAAACTTTGATCGAATGTATTAGAGTAATGGCAAAAAGATTTAAGAAAAAAGAGCGCACTTATGTTGTTTTTATAAGTGAAGAACAATACGATTTATTTAAAGGTGATACTAATGAATGCGAATGAAGTAATAGAATTATTTTGGGGCCTTCATCCTGATTTAAAAAGAAATGAATATGGTGGGCATAACGATCAGAATCCAACAACAAGAACAGCTTTCAGTTTTTTTATTGATGGCCTGGCGCGAGATGGTGGAATATCTGAAGAGCTTGCAAGCAATATAACTTTAAGTGACGAATGAATGCTATAACAAATCAAAGGTGAGACATGAACGGTAATCCAAACGCAGAACAAAAAAGATACCACGATCAGCTTCGTGAAATGTTTCGTGAAGTGCATGGTGGCACACCAGAGATCCATCACATATTTGGAGCCCAGGCAAAATTCAAATTACTCGCAGAAGCTGGAATAAAAAAACCTGGTGAATGGTTTGTTATTGCGATGAGTAAAGAAGAGCACAAAGCAATCGATGATAATAAATATTCGTTTGAAGCAGAGCGAGGATTATTTATGCAGCAGCGAAGAGATTATAAAAATTATTTCAAAACAGAAACACCGGTGCCTGTTGAGATCTTTATGTATTACAATCAAATGACCAGTAAACATCAAGGATTAAAAACTTGGTCATAGTAGCGAGAAACCACATGAGAAGAGCAGCGCGAGTAGATAGTAATCAAAAGGAAATTGTAAAAGCCTTACGCAAAATTCCCGGTGTGAGCGTAGCAGTTAATCATGACGATATATTAACCGGTTTTCGTGGACGCACATATTGGTTTGAAATTAAGACTCATGAGAAGGCATCCAAACAAGATGGCCAGGTAATCCTGGATCAAACCTGGACCGGCCATTACCAAATTGTGTGGAAGCTTAGTCAAATAACTGACGCAATGGGAATTACTCAAGATTCAGTGATCGCAGCCTTTCCTTTCCCAACATGATTAACAGCATCCATCACTTCCTGTAATCGAGTCTGCAGCATGTCTCTCTCACCTTCTAAGCTTTCGATAGTGATCACGCAGTCTTTTAAAATACGCTTGGCCATTTCGCCCTGGACAATTTTAACCTGGGCCTTTGACAGCTCAGCCATTCTGGATAAGTGAGATCCTGATATGCAAAGGATTTCTGCTAATTCACTATTATTTGCTTTCAACATATCTCTAGCAGTCTTTTTTTCCACATTTTACCTCACTGGTTTGCATTATTATCGTTTATGAGCCTTATTCTGCCTGGGTTTGAAAATAATTGCATTAAATGTTTGATATTTTGCAAAAGTATGTTTACAATCAAGACTGTTGATTAATACAGTAACGAGGAAGGAAAAATGGAATATTGTGATCTTTTAGCAAGTTTAATATCTGATAAAATCAGAGCAGTCAAAGCCACCACCAATGGCATTGTTTTTAATAACCCACAAACAAAGCTCGATCTTCATCCAGAAGATGGCTATTTGCTCTCCACAGACAAAGCTATTACCTGTGTGGATAACAAGGGCAATTCATACAAAATTACCATACAGGCCAACACAGCGCCTAAAACAATGGAAGAGATCATCCAGGAGAAAAACCTGCGCCATTCACGCAATGGTGATCCTGTCTCTTTTTACATTGACTCAATAACCACTAAATTGGCATTCGCCCAACAAGACAGAAGTGTGCTGGCTGAAATAACACCGGCAGAGCTTGAAGTATTGAATGTTGAAGTAAATGAAGCCTACGCAGCTAAGGAGAATAAAATTGGATCTTTCTAAATTATCAGCGCCATTGTCGATCAAAGATGTTGAATGGCGAGTACAGCAGGTATCTGTTAAAGGGTATGCCCAGCTTCTTGTGTATAAGAATGCGCGAGTAGACATGCAGCGATTGGATGATGTTGCTGGACCTCAAAACTGGCAGCGAATTCACACCAGAGATAATGCCAATTGCATTGTATCGATTTGGAATGCTGATATAGGCCAGTGGGTACACAAAGAAGATACCGGCACACAGTCAAACACAGAAGCAGAAAAGGGCCAGGCATCTGATTCATTTAAACGAGCATGCACTAATTGGGGCATTGGTAGAAACCTTTACTCATTCCCTAAGAACATCTGGATAAAGCTCAATCCGAATGAGTTTAAAATATCTGATACAAAAAAAGATAAGTATGGAAAGTTTAAAGCAGAAACAACTTTTGACTTCAAGCTTCCTGAATGGAAATGGTATGCAGAATATGACGATCATGGCACACCAACATACCTGGCAGCTCAAGATAATAATGGTGCGACCAGATTTACCTGGGGCATCAGAAAGCCAAAACAACAATAATTTTATAAACTAACTGCGAGAAAAACTATGAATGTATATTTTGATATTGAAACAATACCTGGACAGCCTGAGAGCTTACACAGACAGCGTATTGCTGAGACTATTAAAGAGCCTGGCGCTATGAAGCTACAAGCCACAATCGATGCCTGGCACAATGGTGAAGGTAAATATGCCGGTGAAAAAGAATCTGCAATTGATGAAGCTTATCGTAAGCAGTCGTTTGATGGATCTGTTGGTGAGATTTGCAGTCTTGCCTGGGCCATTGGTGATGGTGATATAAAAGCATTCTGTGATCCAAACATCAGTGAAGCAGATTTATTACTATCATTCTTTAACGATGTTGCCAGCCATATGAAACATGAGAAGGCCAGCCCATTTTTTATCGGCCATTACATTGGTGGATTTGATTTAAAATTCGTTTTCCAGAGAGCTGTTATTAACAGTGTTAAGCCACCATTTGCAATTCCATTTTCTGGATGGCATGGCAAAGATTTCTTCTGCACTCAGGAAGCTTGGTGCGGAAAGCGCGACAATATTAAAATGGATAAGCTGGCCCAGGTATTAGGCATTCAAGGCAAAGGCGATATGGATGGATCAATGGTATGGGATTACTTCCAGGCCCGAATGTTTGAAGAGATCCAGGCATACAATAAAGATGATGTTCGCATTGTTCGTGAAATTCACAAGCGTTTGAGCTTTAACTAATGATTACTTTACGCGATTGGAATTTTGCCGATGAAGATCGAAAACGTGAGCTTATTTATGTATACCATTTGCATTGTGACATTACCTATGAGCAAAGGCAGATGCTAGAAAAGAGCCTGGCAGTAGTAACAAGGTTTTTTATAATGGCTCACGATGTTGCACAGGTAAGAAATCATTATAGTGCCAGAACAATTATCGAAGTGATGCGCCATAATTCAATGTTAGAAGATGGCGACAAAACTTTTAAAATTAACAACATGATTGGAACACCATTAGCAAGAATTTCGATGGAAATGTTTCCAGCATTAAATGGTTTTTTTGAAACAAGACATCCTACATTTAGGAAGGAGAATTAAAATGGCGCGAGGAATTAATAAAGTAATTTTAGTGGGCAATGTTGGAAACGATATTGAAGTAAAATTTCTACCATCTGGTGGAGCAGTGGTCCAGACTTCTATTGCTACCAGCAGATCGTGGAAGGATAAAAATACTGGTGAACAACAAGAGCATACCGAATGGCATCGCGTAGTATTTTTTAATCGACTTGCAGAAGTCGTAGGCGAGTATGTTGTCAAAGGATCCAAGCTTTATGTTGAAGGATCTTTGCGAACAAATAAATGGCAAGATAAAGATGGTAATGATCGATATACCACTGAAGTTATCGCCAGTGAAATGCAAATGCTTGACGGTAAAGGCGAAGGTCCTGTTGTTAATAAAAAACCTCAACAAGCAAAAAATAATAGCAGCGATACTCAGGCAGGCCATCAATTAGAAAACAGTCGCCAGGATCCTGATTTTGATGATCAGACATCTGACTTTGGCGATGACGATATTCCCTTCTAGGGAATCCTCGCTGCCTAAGTGCTGGGCAGGATAATCAACATGGTGATGCTACCCACCACCACTTAACAATGTCGCACAAGGTAGCGTAAATTTAATTTGAGGAAATTAAAATGAGTACAGAAATAGTAATTGTAGAATTAGATAAAGTAGCTGAACAAATCAAAGAAGCTAAAGAAGTAGCAAACTTTTTACCGGATGTTTCTAGTAATGAAGGGTATGAAAAGTCTAAGCGCGTATCTTTGGATATTGGAAAAATGCTCACTGCTTTAGAAAAAACCAGGAAAGAAAAAAAGGAGTATTTTCTTCAAGGAGGCAGGCAGGTAGATAAACAAGCAGAAGCTCTTCGTGAACAATTAGAGCAGGCCCGGCTCCCACATAAAGAAGCTTACAAAAAGCTGGATGAGGAAAGAAAACAGCGCGAAGATGATCGTAAAGCCGCACATGAAAAACGCATCTACAATATTGAAATGCTTCCTGAGACTCTTGTTGATGCTGACAGCGTAACAATTAAAAAAGTGCTCTCAACATTAGTTAACAATAAGTGTGAAGGTTTTGAGGAATATGAAACCAAAGCATTGCGAGTTAAAGACGATACGATCAAGGTCCTTTCCGCTAAATTAAATGATCGTGAGAAACGTGAGAAAGATGCTGCTGAGCTTGCACGATTGCAGGAAGAAGAAGCTAAGCGTAAGCAGGAAGCCCGTGAAGAAGAAATTCGCAAAGAAGCTAGAGCTAAAGCCGAAGCAGAATCTAAAAAGGCCCAGGAAGAAAAATCTGCCGCAGAAGCTAAAGCAAAAAAAGCAGAAGAAGATAAAATTGCTGCAGAATATTTAGCCAAAAAAGCTCAAGCCGATGCCGAAACATTAGCCAAGAAAAATGCACATGAGAAAAAATTAGCAGAAGAATTGGCTGAAAAGAATCGCATTGCCGCAGAAGCTAAAGCAAAAAAAGATGCTGCTGATGCTGCTGACAAAGCTCGTAAAGAAGAGATCGCCAGGCAGGAAGCAGTGAGGATTGAAGAGCAAAAGATTATCGCTAAGCGCGAAGCAGACCAAGCACACATTGGTAAAATTCGTGGTGAAGCTAAAGATTCATTAATTGCCCTGGGTATTGATGAAGCAAAAGCAAAAGAGATCGTTATAGCAATTCATAACGGTAAAATTAAAAACGTAAAAATAATTTATTAGCTTGGAGAAAAAATATGACTATATCAGCACCAACAGCAGGATGTGATTCTACGGAAAAAAAGCATATTGTTCTTAATCGTGAAATAAACAACATGAATGAGATCAAAGCTCACCTAGAAGAGCTTCGGAATAGAATTACTGGAGAGCCATCAGCTACATGCGATCCGCTAAATACCAAAGACTCCGAGCCATGCCTTCATGATGTTTTATTAAATGGCGACTCAAGACTTCGAGATACCAGAAACGATTGCCACGACATAATTAATAACATTAAAGATATTCTTTTTTAAAATGAAAAAAGAAGAATTAACAGTTAGACAAGCACTAGTGTTTAAGTATATTAAGAAGCACTGTGTGCGTCATGGCTATCCACCGACCAGAGCTGAGATTAATAAGCAGTTTGGTTTCAAGTCTCCTAATGCAGCACAAGACCATCTCATCGCAATTGAAAAACGTGGATGGATAAAATTAACACCACTAATATCGAGAGGAATTAAAATTGTATAAATTCGGCCCAGGATCAAAAGTAAAACTAGAAACCTGTCATCCAGACATACAGGAAATTTTAAACGAAGCTATTAAAGTTATAGACTTCACCATTCTGTGCGGCACCAGAGGAAGAGAAGAGCAGGATGATTTATTTCATAAAGGCATGTCTAAGGTCCAGTTTCCAAACAGTAAGCATAACAACAGACCATCACTCGCTGTTGATATCGCGCCCTATCCAATTGATTGGAATAACCTGGAAAGATTCACTCATTTAATCGGAATTGTCCGAGGCATTGCGCTAATGAAAGGTATTGAGATTCGATGCGGAATTGATTGGGATCGAGATGGTGATATTACTGATCACACATTCATGGACTACCCACATTTTGAATTAGTTAACCTTGATTGATAAACTAAAAGAATTAGACCAGTTAGTAGCAAAGATTGGTGATGAAAATCTCAAGGATGAGATCGCCAACATTATTTTTAAAGTGTTAATTTATTATGGCGAAGAAAAATTAAGGAATGAGCTTGGTGAGGAATGTTATTTAGATGGTAATATATTTTTCAAAAAGTAAAAGGCTAAAACCAATCCTGTTGGTTTAGCTACATAATCGATTGAGAAATCAGTTATTGCTTTTATTCCTGCGTCCATTGTTGTTGGATCTTCAACAATAAAAGTAATGTTCATCAAAATTAAAATATTCAATCCTGCAAATGCCCACAAAGCAATTACCACTGTCGCAATCATTCTTCGTGCAGGAGATGCGCCCTTAGTCATTTCAACAAACTTTAT
>Ga0307377_10008024_pt1 | contig 10775 bp, 17 predicted proteins | sample TR3MG_FD_202535 | JGI IMG/M metagenome (GOLD analysis project Ga0307377, IMG submission 202535) | Soil microbial communities from Risofladan, Vaasa, Finland - TR-3 | ecosystem: Environmental > Terrestrial > Soil > Coastal area > Acid sulfate soil | place: Finland: Risofladan, Vaasa | collected... | reverse complement strand
GTCTCTCAACGGCTACGACGCCTGGATCTACGGCATCTTCGCTGGATGGGGGGACTGTCTCGACGAAATCGCCGAACGGCATCGGTGGGACGACGAGAACAAGAAACGTCTCCAGGAACTTCGCCAAGCTCTGCTGGATTCGCTTCCCTGGCGCTGGCCTCTTTTCGAGGGGCCGGCGGGCCTTCCCGGACTCGAGGGAGGCTTCGGTTTCAAGCGCAAGCACGACATCCACACGGGCGTCGACCTTTACACGTATCCCGGAATGTCCGTGCTCGCCGTCGAAGAGGGTGAAATCGTCGCCATCGAGGATTTCACGGGGCCCAAGGCCGGATCGCCCTGGTGGAACGACACGCAGGCCGTGCTCATTGAGGGGAAGTCGGGCGTCGTTTGTTATGGCGAGATCGTCACTCCCAAGGAGATGAGGGTCGGTGACAAGGTGGAGCGGGAGCAGTACGTCGGCGGCGTGCGGACGGTGCTCAAGGAGGACAAGGGCAAGCCGATGACGATGCTCCACATCGAGCTCTACACGCACGGCACCCGCGAGACCGTCTGGTGGCGCCACGGGGAGCCCAAGCCTGCCAACCTGCTGGACCCCATGGAGCACCTGATGGCGTCGCTTGAGCATGTGACGAGGTTCCGGTGACCGGGGGGCCCGCTACGGGCCTCACGCCCAGGTATGATTTTCGTGGAATAGAACTGGAGCCGGCCCGGTTCCTTTACCAAAGGAGAAAAGTATGAGTTACGGAAACGAAGGAGGGTCCTGGCTGACCATCATTTTCGGTGGCCTGCTGGCGGTGGGGGCTTTCGCGGTCGCCATGAGCAGTTGCGAGCCCGACGGGGCCGCGAACAAGCACGTCAAGGATCTGCTCGAGAAGAAGGGCTACCAGGACGTGCGCATCACCGGAGCTGAGAACACCTACGGGGCCCCCGTGGGCTGGGCCTGCGGCGACGAGGATTACCACCTGGTCGAGTTCACTGGGACCAACGCGGCGGGCAATGTCGAGGAGGGGTTCGTGTGCTGCGGCAAGATGGACCCGGTCATCGGCTACTCCAAGGGATGCACGATCAGGAACTGATGCGGTTCGTCAAGAACGGCGAGCACCTGATCGCAGTAGACCGCATCGAGTGGGCGAACTACTCGCGCATCGAGGAGCTGGTGCTGATCGTGGGGTTCAATGACCAGACGATCAGGATCACAGGCATCGACGCGCTCGAGTCGGCGATGGTGTTGCGTCCTTCTTGCCTGGAAGGCAAGAAGCTGCGCTGGGCCAAGCATCGCTGGCTACTGCACAACCTGATCGGTCACCCGCTCATGCAGTTGCTTGCCCTTTTCGGTGAGTACGATCTCGCGTTCCGTGTGCATGAAGCCACGGTGCCGATGCCACGCGGTGCCAAGTGACATGGAACTCCTGCGCAATTTCTACCGGTACGTGATCCGGGAGAACTGGCTTCTCCTGAAGGGAGAGAAAGCGCAGGCCAAGCTCGAGGCGGATAACTGGGCATTCGCGGATGCGGACGAGGCCGTGAAGGCGGCGCAAAAGGGGATGCCTTACCGTCGGTACCTCGGAGAGATCGAAGAGTGGAAGGAACGGTTTGACGAGACCGTATCCAAGATGGAAGGCGGCGACCCGCAGCGGCGCATGTCCTATGGTGATGAGGAGCTGGCCGAATTGCCGGAGGTTCCGCGCCCGATGGCCGTGACGTTCGGCTTTTCAATGCAACGCTTGGCCGACCAGGCCGCGATGGCAAATTTGCTGATCGAGACGAAAGCGTGGCGCGAAGCCAGGATCGACGAGCTCAAGGACCGGCTCGGTGTCCGGCGTTCGTGAAACCCAGGGGGATCGCGGGTAGCTTGCCTATAGGGGAGCCTAAATAGGCAGGAGATTTCCACATGGCAGTACGATCCACGACTTCGCAGTATCAGCCCATCCCACCCAACTACACCACGGGTGCGAACAAGTTCCACAATATCGGGCGCTACCGGGCTATCAACGCCGCGGTTCCCGGTCCCATCCGCGCGAACATGAGCACGGCGCCGACGACGGCGAACAAGACGCAGTACTTCTACGTTCCGCGTCTGAACGGCTAGTTCAGGGGGGTTAAAACCCCCGTACAGGAGAGGCCCCTCATGCGTATAGTGCTTTGAGGGGCCTTTTTGTGTCCGTAGAAGCCTTGAAAACGAGCTCAACCGGGTTTCTAAGGGAGTTTCACTTCTCTACGTTGGCCCAAGGGGTCATCGACGACCTCATGGGGGAGGTAGAGCGTCCGTCTTGGATGACGTTCGCCGTGAATCAGACCTCCGACCCCTTGGCGCGTGAGATCCTTTTCACGATCACGGTCAGGATCGCTCCTCACAAACGCACCGTCATTCTTTACGAAGGAAAGATCGGTGTTGGGTCCGATAAGCCACGTCGTTTCGACCTGGTCTTCCCGGTCCCCGAAAGGGTGTTGGTGGAGTTTCGAGACCAGCTTCCGACGATGTTCGCGAACTGGTTGAAAAGCGCCCTGCTCGAAAATGCGTACAAGCTGTACGAGGCCGATCCCAGAATCGGTTTTCAGCCCCACGACATGGTCGATGAACTTGTCCCTTCTCCGTTGTTTGACCCTCCAGAGCGGTTCTCTCGGACGGGCCTCCCCGTCAACTCCCTCAACTTGTCCGAGTTCGATGAGAAAAGCTACGAACCGCCTCACTGTGCTTTCTGCGGTGCCCCTCATTCCATGCGGTCGGCGCCGGTGTGGGCAGGCGCGAACTTGATGTGGATTCACCCTCGTTGCTGGAGGACATCTTCGTGAAAAGCCTCCTGGACGACGGACGGGTAGAAACCTGGAAGACGCAGAATCCGAGAGAATGGTGGGCCTTCCAAGAGCTAAGCGAAGACGACGACCTGCGCACGCGGGTTCTGGCGTCAATTCTGGGCAATCGTCCCGAGGACGACTCCATCGACGACTTGATCCGGTTTGCGGAAGCACTCGAAGGACATCGGAGAGCGACTCGCGACGGTACGGTGAGTCCACCTCCGGGCGATGGGGAACGGCGGTCGTTTCCCATCATCGTGACGAGGATGACTCGTATGCGTAACGCTGGACGCCTGTTTTTTCGCGTGGATTTTGGAACGCCCCATGGTTGGGCCGGATTCTTCGATACGACAAATCCCGACGTTGTGGAGAGGATCGCGAAACTTCGCAACCGATCTAAGCCGATCACCGTGGTCGGTGAAGTGACTCAACGCTTCTACGAGTTCCTTGTTGAGCTCGATAGCCGCATTCGAATTGTGTGAGGAACCATGCCCAAAGCGAAACCTTTCTCCGGTCCTGTTGACGAACAACTCGCTCGGCAACTCCTCAACAGCACTGGTGAGCACCGGACTGTGGATGGCGAAGAAGTGCTTCTGGGTGATGCACTTCTTCGAGCAGCCCATCAGCTCGAAGAAATCGTCAACCGATCCAATGAACTCCTGGAAGGCAATGACTTCGCCCGAATCGTCGCTGAACATTTGGCGAACAAACTGAACCGTCGTGGGAACGCGGAAATCGGAGTCACCGAGAGCGGTCAGGTGGAGCTCTACATCAGCTACGAAGAGCACCCGGCTCGACGGGCTCAACCGGCTCGAAAACACCCGGTGCCGTTGCTGGAGGAGCTCAAGGCTCGAGCCGAAGAGATGGGAGTCGACATCTCGGAGTTCGGCATCAAGCGGTCGAAGATCCTGGCGTATCTGGATGGCATCGAGAACGGGGACGATACCTCCAAGAAGGCTGCAAAGCCCAAAAAGCGCAAGGCCCCCAAGAAAATCGTACAAATGGCGGAAGAGTCTGCGGACACCGACCCCGGACCGATGTCCGCAGGGCCTGATGAGACTCGCGTGTCTCCAGCTCCAGATGATCTAAAGCTGCCGAAGAAGAAACCGACTATCGTGAAAAGTGACGAGGATTCAGGCCCCGTAGTGCGTAGTGCGGAAGCGACCGAAGCCGAGAAGCCAATCCCCAAAAAACCGCCCAACTCCGCGAAATCACAGGGCGAAGAGGGTCGTCCCCCCAACATGCGACAGCTCGTGAAGGACTCCAAAGAGGTCGACATCGGTGACCTGCTCGCATCCGACCCTCCCAAGTAGCGAGAATCGTCCTATGAGGGGCCCCCTGGTAGATGTCGGTTGGAAAGAACTGCCGGGTGTGTTCTCAGTGTGCACAGCATCCTTGCACGTGCATCACGAACTTTTGGATCCTGCCGGAATCCGGCAAAAATACGCTCAAGGGTTGCGAATGCGACCCTGACAACCCGATTCGGCTCCAGGACTGTTTCATCATTCATGCGATCCAGCACTCGCAGGTCGCTCGAGATGATTTCTGTCTGCTGTATCCCGGGTTGTTCCCCTGCGAGAAGGAGCGGTTCGACATCCTGTTCCAGGACAACCCTGGTCTCACGAAGAAAGTAGTGTGCTCGACGGATTACGAGGACACGTTCCAGCGCCGGATGAACCGAATCCCGGTGTACACGTCCGGTCTCCGCGGAGGTCTGCGACTCCCTGTAGGTCATGTGTCGCAGGTTGTGAATCTGCCCCCACATCTGGCCTCAAAAACACAACCGAAGGGATGTGGCTGAGATGGGTGAAGAGTCCACCACCGCGGCTGAGGATTCAGGATCCGTCGTCGCCAACATCGTGAACTCCATAACGGAATCTGCTGACCACACAAACGAGAAGTCGTGGTGGCAGTCCAAGAAGTTCATCGCTTTCATGGCGACCCAGCTCGGATTTTTCCTCTTGATGGGGGCGATGATCTACGAGCAGGAGATGGACAAGATCGGGGATAACGTGGCCTTCATGGTTCTTGCGGTCACGTCTGGATTTCTCGCTACGGGGTACATCCTCGGACAAGCTGCTTTGGACAAGTACATCCGCGTCGCCAAGATCACTATGGGCAAAGGCGACGACAGCAAAAAAGAAGGAGAAAAGTAAATGGCACGTCGTCCCGCACCCCCCATGTACGGAGCTGTTCACCGTAAGGTGACGCCTCCTCAACGACAAATCGTCGCTCAAAAGCAGTCCGAAGAGGACCTTGCGAAACGAGCTACTGAAGCCTCCAAGAAAGCTGAGAAGGAACGCGAAGCTCGAGACAAGGCGAGGCACAAGCTCCTGAAGGGAGAGAAGGACGCGAAGGCGAAGGAAGCCAAGGACCGTGTCCAAGCGGCCGAGAAAGCAGCGCCCGCTGCCAAGAAGGCTGCTGCCAAGAAGGCTGCTCCCAAGAAGGCCGCTGCCAAGAAGGCCGCTGCCAAGAAGGCTGCTCCCAAGAAGGCCGCCAAGAAGGCCGCTCCCAAGATCAAGTGGTCCGAGGACATGACGCAGAAGACGCTCTATGCCATCGCGAAGAAGCACGGACTTGACGTGCGCGCGAAGGACTGGAAGTCCGAAATCATCTCGGCTCTCAAAAAAGCTTCCAAGTAGGACGGTGTCAGTATGAGGTGGGTAAAGTTCATCGTGCTCGGAGCCGTTATGACGGCCACTCTTTCCATCACCGGATGCAAAAAACCGGGGGTGGTGCTGCGTGACCCGGAAGTCTATAAGAACGAGGTCTACCTTTTTCAGATGGTTATCGAACAGGACACCGAACTGCTCGCGGCCCATCTCGCTGACGGTTCCTGTTCCTGTGATGAAGAGGGCAACTGGAACAACGAGGTATGTGAGACGTCTGCACTCAACATCGTGACGATGCGTGCACGTCTGGACTGGCATGTTGCCGCCATGATGCACCTCGCCGGTCTGACCGAGGAGAACCCAGGCGAAGAGCCTCCGGTTTCCGAGGACCAGATGGCAGAACTCTGTCCGGAAAGCTGATCGATCATGTCGTACAAGCGGAAATTGTCGAACCTGGCTTCCAAGATTGGTGAAAAAGGTGTCGAAGAGCTCGCCGGAGTTCTCGACAAGGAGGCCAAAGAGGCCGACGAGCCCTGGAAAAGGACGATCCTCGATCTTATGGCCGACGGCGCCCGGCGTCACGGGCCCGAGGGATTCAAAATGGCCCAGGATGCCGTGGAGCGCCTGCTCGATGGGAAAGACACCGACATCCGAAAAGTGACGAAGAACATCATGATCGCCAGCAATCTGGTAGCTCAACTCCAAAAAGCGGAGATGGAGCGCAAAGAGCGAGCTCGCAAGTGGCTGCGTGCGATTGGCGAAACTATCGGTACGATCTTGAAGGCGGTGATCGGAGCAGTCCTCTAAACCGCCCGGTTACCCCGGATTTTTGTGCTGTGGGGAATTTTGTCCGCAAACGAATGCACGTTCTGAAGTATGTGCCAAGGAGCCTCTACGGTTTTGTCATCGACGAAACCGCACAGCAAGTCTTCTTTCACATTCGTGCTTTCAACTGGGGCCCGTATCGGACTCATCCTCCACCAATCATCGGTGAAGAGGTTGATGTCGAGTACGACGTCGGTGGCCCGAGCAACGGGAAAGCCCCGAAAGCCCGGCATGTCTATCGGCTTTCGGAACCTGCCGCATCCTTTGGAATCGTCGAGGATTTCAACGAGTCTCGAGGGTACGGTTTCATCAAGACCTCCGATGGACGCTCTCACTATCTTCATCGGTCAGAGATGACCGATGGCCGTCTCCCAATGCCGGGGATGGAAGTCACGTTCTTCGAAGGATTTCGTAAGGGCCGTACTCGTGCCTGCTACGTGGCTTTGACGGAAGGAAACAACTGATGAGCGAAAACAAGCGAAACCCTTTCGGAGGGAAGAACGCACACGGCATGTACGTGCCCATGACCGAGGACGAGATCGAGGTCCTTTACCGGATCGCTGAGGCCGGTGAGTTCAAACTCGTCATCAAAGACTGGGGGCACATCACCGGCTTCAAGGTAGGTCGTTACCCGGGGCCAGAGCTCTACCAGGGTCAACCTATCGTTACCATCGGTGACAAGCGCATCTCGTTCACTTTTCGTATGAACTACACGGCTCCCGTCGTTCCACAGCCGAACTGGTACTTCGACGTCGAGGTCTGGGCGATGGGCCACAAAATGTTCGAGCAGCGGATGCCGACCGAATCCTATGGACAGCCGATTCAAATCGTCGCCAACTCTTTCAATGACTTCGCGCTCGACGTTGCCATCGACCAGATCGATCCGGCAATCGTGAAAGAGGTCAAGCCGAAGACCCTCGGTTTGACCACGCGTCATGGGAACATGCACCTAGACCTGCACGGCCAACGTCTACTCGCTCAGACCCAGAAGGGCGAGAAACTCGTTCGTGAAATCACGGCCAAGGAAGCCCGTGAAGCGACCGAGAAGATGAAAAAAGCGACCCGACGGTGACGGGCCTATAGGGTGCCCCTCGTAGAAGGATGCCCTCTCTCGAGCAACGAGTGGCCGCGCGTTATGCCCGTAGCCAAGTCCAAAAAGCCCAAGAAGTACGTCGGGGTTCAACGGAAGTCGTCTCGGATCGTCGTGCCTCCGATGAATCCCAACAACCCATACAAGCTGCGGACAACGGTGGCAGCTCCCGGCGGCGTCGGGCATCTGCATCTCGTGATTCGGAGCCAGTAGTTCTCCGACGCCATTTCGTCCGCAAGGCGATGGGCATCGAGATCGAGCTCGACATCACGATGGAGGAGCTCGCGGATATCTGGCGTAACCGTGAGTCCTTCGGCATCATGGCTTTCAACCAGAAGGATGAGCCTCAAGAAGAAGATGTCGAGGTTGATGGCCAGAACGATGATACTGACTGGGACGAATCCGCGACCGACTGGATGGACGCGAAGAAAGCCGCGGTCCGTAAGATGGTCGCGTGTCTGATGAACGACGCGGCGAGTCTCCCCGGGATCGGACGGCGCGTGGACAGGATCGTTCGTCGTGTCGGCACCGTCGATATCTATTTCGACGATGGGAGCTTCGTGTCTGCGAGTGTCGAGGACCCGCAGCCTCGCACGAACGAAGAAGCCGCGGTCATCGAGTCTGTGTACGGCCAACCTGCGCCAGCCAAATCTTGTGGCTGCAAGAAGGCGAATTGCATCCACACGGCGGCGCCCCCGACGGTAGACATGATCGCGGCCGTTAGAGCCAACAGGGAGCTCCTGGGGGCACGCGACGAGCGGAAGGTTGGGGTGAAGACGCCGCGCTGGTGGACGTACCAGACGGACCCTCCGTTCGACCTGTGGCTCCTGCGCGATGTGCCCATGAGTCTCGCTCGGGAACTGACGGATTTTCCCTTGCGCGCTCCACGCTTACGGAATCCGCGTCAGGGCTGGACGATTGCGCGCGAATTCGCGGATGGAAGCCCGTTTCAGCGCCGTCGCTGAATTTCACGATCTTCCGTGTAAAATCCGTATCTTCTCCGTGTAGCTCACAGGAGAAGAAATGGCCGCAACTTACGTGAAGATCAGCCGCCGCCAGTTCGAGGACTGGTTGTTCGATCTGTGTCCCGTTTTTGAGCGCATCGACGACACCGCGGGGATCTACATCTGTCCGTTGTCTTCCTATGTGGCGATCAAGATCAGTTCGTCTCTCGAACGAAGCAATAAGATGGCTCGAGACGCGGATGCTTGCCACATGACGTTGATCAGCCGTGGCACCTCACAAGTACTGGGCAACGCACCCGGTTCCAATCATCCCGGCCACCGCAATTGTCACCGCACGAAGGATTGGAAAGACAATTGGCGTGGGGCGCTCAAGAGCATGTTCGCAGCCTTCAAAGCGAACCGTGAGTACTACAACGCTTTGGGGAAGAAGACTCAGGAGTATGCCCAGGAATGGGTTGCTCGCATCGAGGGCATTCGCAACTACACCAACTTCAAAATCCTTCGGGACTGTCGGCAGCACGTGCTCCAAGGGCATTCGCTCACGAGCTCTCAGGAAGAGACCATCTGGAAGTTCGCGCACCCGCCACGCAAAGTGAAGGCAGCGACGGTCGAGAGAGTCCGTGTTCGGACGAAAGCACTGACGATTCGAGACCGGAATGCTCTGATTTGCGCGCTCGACAAGCTCGAGGCCGCAGCCACCACGGCAAAGGATTCGTGGACCATCAAGTTTGCGTCGGGCTTTTTGCGCGCACGGATTCAAAAAGGGAAGATCCCTACTGAACGGCAGGCCAAACTCCTTCGTGAAAAACTGCGTCAGTACAACATCTACGTCCCATCCGTAGCCACTGCGTAAAACTTCAATCGGTTTTCGCTCCTCCTAGCGCGCCTCGCACATCCTGCGGGGCGCGCTTTTTCGTGCCTGGCCGCTGAATTCGCCCCCGGAGGGATCAACCAGGGTAGTTCGGTTTTCGGTTGATAGCGCGTCCTCTATCAGAGAGGCACTCGCTTGGCGACCTTTTCATCCAACTATTCCGCCATCCTCAGCTTGACTGGCGGGGGCGCAGCCAACCTGGCTACGACGCTCGGCGTCGGGAACACCACTGGTGGTTCCGACATCGAGTTCAGTTCAGGGGACGGTGTTGTTACGACCGCGAACGGTGCTGGTCCTGGGTTCGATCTCGGGGTCACTGCGGGAGCGGCGGGTGGTGGGAACTTCGATGGAGGAGACCTCAACCTGGGCGGAGGTCCGGGTGCGGGTACGGGCGTGGACGGGAAGGTCAACATCCTTGGCGATCTCGTCGTCACGGGTTCGATCAGTTTGACGAACCTGCTCTCCGGCACACTGACTCCCGAAGGAGCCGTCGTCGCTCCAGTTTCCACGATTTTCCAGCGCACCGATGGGGGCGCCGGTAACTCGATCTACTTCAAAATGTCGGGAGCTGGGAACACGGGCTGGTGCCCTGCTGGCCCTCCCGTCTTCGACAATCTCGTGTCTGTTGGTGCGGCGTCTTTCATGACGAGTCGCGCAGTGTTCGATGACCCCACAGGGCTCGGGGTCGAGAATCTCGCCGTCTTTTGGAACGGCGTGCTGCAACGTGAGGGTGGAGCGGACGACTACACAGTGGTCTATGGGGGCGCTTTCGCAACCATCACCTTCATTGCCACTCCACCGGCGACTGACCTCGTCACCCTTCGATACCTGCCCGCGTAGGCCCAAGTAACTCAGGAACAACCTCATGGCACTTCTCAACAAGACCCTTGTCAATCTCGAGTTCCAGATCGGAAATGTCAGCGCCTACGTTGACACCCTTGCTGCGGGAGGTACGCTCGAGGTCACAGGCAGTTCGGCACAGGACAACTTTGATGCTGCCTGGTCGCAGATCAACCGGTTGTTCAATGGGACGACCTCGGGCGATTGGTTTGTCGATCCCCCCGCTCCAGCCACGTTCCCGGGAGAAGGAGCGACCGTTCGTGGCACGATCGCCAACAACGCAGACCTCTGGGACCTCCAGCGCAAGCGCATCCTCAAGAGGGTCAGTCGGGTCGGCACCGACGTCGGCGTCTCGACCGCTGCTTCGGGAACGCTGACCTCGACCGGCGTCAATGTCAGTAACCTCGACACCGTCACCCTCGACGTCAAGACCTACACGTTCCAGACCACGCTGACGAACGTGGACGGCAACGTCCAGATTGGGGCCTCCGCCGCGCTCAGCCTCGCCAACCTCCAGGCGGCCATCAACCTCACCGGCACCCCGGGCACTGACTACGCCCTCGCGACGACCATCCACCCGACGGTCTACGCCTCCAACAGCACCGCCACCACGGTCGTGGCTACGGCGAAGACCCAGGGGTCGGCAGGTAACTCGATCGCCTCTACCGAGGCGGCCGTGACCCTGTCATGGGACGCCGCGACCCTCGGCACGACGGTCGCGGGTGGCGCGACCACCGACGTGATCGTCCTCGCGCCCACCCAGTTGCCCGGGAACA
>Ga0307377_10008019_pt1 | contig 10779 bp, 10 predicted proteins | sample TR3MG_FD_202535 | JGI IMG/M metagenome (GOLD analysis project Ga0307377, IMG submission 202535) | Soil microbial communities from Risofladan, Vaasa, Finland - TR-3 | ecosystem: Environmental > Terrestrial > Soil > Coastal area > Acid sulfate soil | place: Finland: Risofladan, Vaasa | collected... | reverse complement strand
GTGTGATAAGATATTTTGCCCTTTTCCAAAATTTCAAAAAATTTCAAAATTTCCAAAAATTTTCAAAAATTTCCAAAAATCCCAAAAATCCCAAAAATCCCAAATTTCAAAATATTATTTCAAATTCTTTTTAATTTGAAAAAATACAAAAACGCCCTCGCCCTAAAAAATTTATCCTATCCACCGATTACCTTTCTTCATATTATCCACTTTCCATAAGGGCTGTGTATTAGCATAATGAAGTCTTTCTGCTGATTCTTCAAATGTTGGGTTTCCATATGTGAGAGGAATGATGTGGTCAATTTCCCATTCTCCTTGATTTTCCCAAGTCATACCTTCGCTGAATTGTTTTTCAATATGGTTTCTATAAAATTCTATATCACATCCAAGATATTCAAGAGAACCTTTTGATTTGTTGCTTTTTAATGCTGACCTTACTCTACATCTTACAATTGAACAAAGATGACCTTTTGGGTCGCAAGTTGGACAACGGCGTCTTTCTTTATTATGCTCACAATAAACACTTCCTCCACAACCTTTTCTACAATATGATTTGCCTAGTCCGTGCTTACAAATAGAACCTCCCCCACAACCTTTTTTACAATAATGTTTTAGTTTTCCGTGCTTACAAATATCACTTCCTCCACAACCATCTTTACATCTTGATTTTTGTTTTCCGTGAGGACATTTACATTTTTGTCTTGATTTCTCACAAATCTCCCTACATCCTAAACACTTCTTACATTGTTTGCCTGTCTTCAAACTAATAAACATATCAGGGTCTTTCTCTTTTTTACATCTAGTGCATTGAACAAGGTCATTCATAATCTTAATCTTTATCATTTTCAGCGTTTATGATATACATATAAATTAAGTTTTAAGGTGTTTTTAAAATCATTTTATTTTTTCCGTTTTTTATTTTTTTCTGTTGTTTCTTCTTTTTGTTTGATGTTAATAACGAATTCTATATCTAATGTCTGCGTACTCTTTCTTATTAAATCAATCTCTTCCGCAATCGTCTTCACGAATAATTTCACATCATCTATGTCGCAAGGAGCGCAGCCATTAATCTTTATATCTTTATGCTGATGTTTTACCATTTTATATAGATATATAATATATTTTTTTCAAATCGTTCAAACGCTGAAATAATAATATTCAATATTTATATAGAAATGAAAAAGTGTCAGTTATATTGTATCTCCTCAAAATACACGGACAAGGTGTATATTGGAACCACTTGCGATGGTGTGAAAAAAAGAATATCTCATCATAAGTTTAACGGAAAATACAAGGGCAACTGTTATTCTCGTGAAATTACAAAATACAAGAACTGGGAATATCACATATTAGAAGAATTTGAATATGACCCCAATGACCCTTTGAATATGAGAAAACAACTGGAATATTATTACATTAATGGAGGGCTCAACACGGTAAATAAAAATTCTCCAATTATCAAACCTTTTAAGACACACTTAAAAGAATATGGGAAAAAATATTATAAAGATAATGTCAAATACTTTAAAGATTATTATAATCTTTTATTTCTTTAATAAATCCAATTTAGAAACCTTCTTCATTTTGTTTGTATGACTGCAAACTTTAATATTTTTACATATATCTTTGAAATCAAAAGTTTCATCTTTGTAATAGACAACACTCATTACACTCACAATTGAAAAGGTCTCGTATCCAGACAATAAGTATCCATCAGGTTCAGAAAATCTTTTCACAATTTTATAAGATGTATCTGTCAATCTCACACAAAATGTCCCATCTTCTTTTATATCTTCTTGTCGTTCATAATAACGAATACCTCTTTCTTTCATTAACATAATAAGATTGACCATACTATGAACCTTGTCTTCATACGATTTCAAAATGGTTAATACCCCCTGTTTGTTGTCAATGATAAAATACATTATCTTTCTTTCTTATATACAAATGGATAATAAATTATTTTGTAATCGTTGTAGTAAAAAATACGAACCTTATGTGATTTACCCTTTATTCATCAACAACAAAAGAACATTTATAAATTATTGTTTGAGTTGCTACTTTATAAGCAAAAGCACAGGCATTATATATACATAACAACCATAAGTCCAACAACACCAACGATAAACTTTATAAGCATACATTATGTTCGCACAATTGATAAACATATTATCTATGTCCTATTATATAATAAGAATGGATAATAAGAAAACAAAAGAGTATAAGGATAAAACCGATGAAGAATTGCGTCAATTGATTGGAAGAGCAACGGAAATATTTATAAAACTCACTGAACCTAAATCCAAACAAATTAAAGAAGAGGGGGACAGGGGGATACTCCCCCTTAAGCAGAAATCAACTTCACAAAAAACCTTTGTCTAATATTAAATCCTGTATCAATTCCTATATCTCCTTTGCTTTTAACAAGCACAGATTGAAAAACTACAATATCATTTCCATTATATAAATCTTCAAACATCTCATATGTATTACATTTATTAAACAAATTTTTATTTCTCACCATTTCCACTTCATCAGGTGTTATATCTTGATAATCATAATCTAAATCTTTTACACAAATATAACGGTCATCTTTACGAAGACCTTTGAATTTGTATTTACTCATTTTGTCATTCTTTTCATTGATGACACAATATGATTTTGGAGCAAGCATAATTGATTTAGTAGCATCACCAACCTCCTCCTCAAAGCATCCATATTTTCCGTTTTCAATATTATCAGCATTATCAACGATAAAACGATTATATTCTTCAATTGGCAATAAAGCACTGTCTGTATCCTCATATAAACAAACATATTTATTAAGAATGCTTTCATACATATATTCACGAGCATAAGAATAAATGAATACACCAAGATAAGAAGGTTTTGCACTATGTTTTTTATATACTAAATTTTCTTTCAACTTACCACTCATATATGTGATTTTTCCGTGTCTATAACAATTTACTGAATTTGGTTTCAATGTGCTAAAAACTTTATTACGCTCTTTGACACTGCTTATTCTCTTAAAGCAATCTTCATAATTCTTTTGAATAACTTTGCCTGATAAGCAATTGCTAAATAATTTACACAATTCACGAAGAGCGACATTATATTTCTCATCTTTCTTCTTTTTCAATTTATCCTGTTTGTTTTTCTCATTCATAAGAGGTTCAAGATAAGATTTGAAAAGTTTATCAGTGTCTTCTTCCCAATAAACACCTTCATATACTTCTACTGCCCCACCATTGCGACGAATACATTCAATATCAATATTAGTCAAATTTACATCCTGCTCTCCTCTGTATTCCCAATTTAAAGGAATATCAGGTTCTTCACTTCTTAAAGGATAAACAACAGGGGCATTAGGTTTATGAAGTTCAGGATGTTTTATCATTGTATCATAAACATCTCCTTTCCATTCCATAAATTGATGAATGATTTTACAGCGATAAATTCCTTTCTTATCTTTTACATAAGAATTAGTTTTTTCATACCCCCCAACAGGATATGAACGATTCATCATCACAAAAGGATATAAAGATTTAGCATCAACCATACGAAGACCACCTTCATATTTCATTTTTTCATAATATGCTTGAGTCCGTCCTGCTGTCAAAGCAGACCGAATAAATATATCATCTTGATGAGTTTCAGGAGGAAGAACATCATTTTGATTAATTAATCTATCTTTAAAATGTTTATACGCCATTTGACCAATTGTCATAAAATCCGTTAATACTTTTCCATCTAACAATATTTCCACAGCATCACATACTTTCATTGTTAAATCACACAATGACAAGACATCTAATTTATTATATTTTTCCACATAATCATAATTATCATCAATGAACTGCATCAATCCTTCCCATCCCCCAGCGTCAAAATGTTCTTGCGGAATTAAGTGAGAATATCCTTCCATCTTTGAAGGATTGGTTTGAAAGTTTTCACAAGCATCTTTTAAAGAACAAGCGACGAAGCGACACAGGTCAAAAGTATCACTACCACAGATAAACATATTCAATATTGAATTATTCACATAAAAGAAACCTTTTTTGTTTAACAGTTCATATTCTGTTGCTTTGGAAGCAAGAAAGAAATTGTCAAATCGTGAGTTATTGAAACCGATTATCTTATATTTATAACCAGCAGGAGGAGACATAATACATTCAAATAAATCATCTAAACAATTTTTACCTCTTACAAAATTACAAGATTTATAATGAGTTTGATTATAAACAAATTTGTCATTTGGGTTGTGAATATACCAGGCACACGAATAAGGTTTCAATAGATTTACATCTTCTCTATCAAAAATAGTTTCTAAATCATAGAATAGATAAAGGGTTTCTTTTGGTTCTGATTTTTTTTCCCCTGCTTCTTTTATTTTCCTGATTAATCTTTTTGAAGTAATTCGTGTATAATGTCCGTCTTTAAGTAATAAACACGCTCGTTCTTTATATTTCATTTCACTCATATAATAACTTTCCCCGTGTGTTTCATCACTGACAACATCAATATTTGTTTCAAAATATTTCTCAATTTTTGGAATATCTTTTATGCCGATTGGTGTTCCAATTGGAATTTGAAACCGTTCAAGCAATTCTTCACGAATTAGTTTATGTTCTTTAAGTGCTTTTCGTTTATTAACCATACAAGCAATTAAACAATTATTATTTTTACTCTTAAAATTTTTGACATTATAAAGTTTGCTTTCAACTTTAAGTCCGTCATTATCTAATCCTCCTTTTTGGTCTTCAGTAAAAAATGTATGCTGAAAAAATGACAAGTCAGGAACTGCTCCAAGCAATACAGCATCACTTCCTTGAGGGTTGGCGGCATAACCTGATGGAAGACCATTTAAAATATTATTCACAGATTGTTCAAATGCTTCAAAAGAAGTTATAGGCACGAAACGAAAAAAATCATCGTTAAATAGTTGAAATTTCATAGTAATCCATTGTTGCGATTTTGGAACTTTTACATTAGATTGTTCAAAGGTCGCAATAGCAATATCATAGAAATCTCTTAATCCTTTTGGAACAGTTTTAGGATTTGTGTTGCTGTAATTTTGCAATGTCAATGTTGGTCTTTTTATTTGTGCTCCAAATTTTTTAAAAGGATTATTGCGGAATATTGTCCCTCCTCTTAATTCTACGGCGTTTTTATTTTTCGGTAGTTGTAAGTTGCTTAACGCATTCCAGCGTTGAGTATCAGCATTAAATATATTATTATTATAAAAATTATCTCGTAATTGTTTGACAGCATTTCCTTTTGGAATAACACCACCTAAATTATTTTTAACGAGTTTCAAGAATGTCCCAGAAATACCATTGCGACCGCCAACGCCTTTTACTCGGTATTCTTTACCTTGGTATGAATATACAAGGGTTTTTGCTTTGTTCGGTTTAATTATATACGACATCTTTATATGATAGGTATATATAATTAATCCATATATAATAATTGATTTTTAAACGCAGAATAATTCATTTTTATTTTTTACCTACACCTTTCTAAGAAGGGGGGTAGGGGAAGACTTTCCCCTTTTTTGTTTCAACATTGAAGCGTGAAATTTTCTATTAAATTTTTTGATTTTGCTTTTAAACTTTAATGAATTCAAATAACTTTGTCTTTCAATTCCTCGGCTTTCGTGTAAGTATTTATAGTAAGGATTGAATGTATGAAATTTTAAATCTCTTTCAACTCTTTTGATTAAGTTTCTAAATGCTACTTTCTTTTTGTTATTGCGATAATATTTACTACTGTCATAAGCAGAATGATATTCTTTTTGATATTTGCGACGCTTTACTGTAATACAGGGAGAACATTGAGTTCGTCTTTTTCCTCCTCCACATTTAGAAAATTTCTTTATGCTTTTTTCAACTTTACAAGCAGTACAAGTTCTAAAAGCAGGAAGAAAAACAGTTTCCGTGGGGATTACATCCCCGGCGAGGTCTCCCCCAGTGGCGCATAGCGCCACGTGGGTAGGTACGGAGGGAGCGTCGCTCCCTTGTTGTGTAAGTATCTTAATTTTAATCATTCTTTAAGTGTATATATATATTAACGCCTATATATATATAAATCCAATTCAAACGCAAAAATAAATCATTTTTTTTTTTTAATGTTGGGGCTACGCCCCGCGTCATAATGCCCCCCGTGGCGCGAATGCGCCTCAGGGGGAGACCTCGTCGGGGATGAAATCCCCACGAAATCTACACCCTCAAACTATCCACAACATTAGGGAATATGTTTCTATTGTTAATAGAATTTCTTTGAACCGATGAAGGCACTCCATACAATTGGCGAGTATCCATTTGAATTCGTCTTTTTAATGAAGGATTTGCTCTTGTTCCAATAGGTTCTCTCACTTGTTCCAACTGAATGATAGGAGCAAGAAGCAATTGAAGTTTTTTATGTAATGAAGAACTTTCTTCAATTCTTTCTTTTCGTTTGGGCATAGCAGGTCTCCATAATCCATTGTTAAATCTAATGTTTTCATTTCGTTTATTACATTTGACAATGTTATTTTTATCTTCGTTATAAAAGTTTCCATCCTTTGGAACCCACGAGAAGTTGGCGAATACATCAATATCTTCTTCCTGTTGTTCAGGTGTTTCAGTGATTAGGTCAGTTCCAAAATGGAAAAACATAGGTCTTCTATCTCTTGGGGCAGTGTTGTCATCTGTTGCTGTTCCTGTGTTTAGTGCGAGTTTCTCAACTGGTCTATTGGGTGCTTCACGCTGAACTTGCTGACTAATAGCAGGAGGAGCAGGAACATTTACAGGTTCTTCTTTAAATTCTCCTCCTCCTGCTCCTCCTCCTGCTCCTTCTCGTCTCTGTCCTTTTTCCTCTAAAGGAGGAGAAGACAACCCAAGTTCTATTTCAATATTTTTCAAATCAGCGATTAAATCACCTGAAATTCCAAAAGCACTTAAATCTTTTCCTAATTTATTCAACAATTTATCAACATCATCCAATGTATCTTCTGTAAAATCACTGTTTTGAACTTCATCAGCGATTGCTCTTAATCTCATAACTAAATTCAACGCCAAATCTTTTTTTGATTTATCACTAAATTCAACTATTGTTTGAATTCTTGCTTCTATATCATCCGCTTTGTTTGCTACACGAAATTTTTGAGACCCAACTGTTTTTTCAGGTGGTTTAATAGGTTCTGCAACTTGGGGTTTTTTAACTTTGATTTTTATTGGTTGTTTTGGTGCTTCAGGTGGTTCTTTCACTTCAGGTGGTTTAACAGGTTTCTTTTCAACAAGAACAAATTGGTCGTCAAATTCTTGTATCAATTGAGGAACTTCACTTGTCAATCCATCTTCAACAGCATCAACGATTTCATAACCAAGTTTTATTAAATCCTTTAATTCTTTTTCTGTGAATTTCCCTGTTTGTTTTCTCATTCTTATGTTTTCAGGAAACATATCTTTTAATTTTCCAAAGTCAGGAAATGTTTTCTTATTCGCTGTTAATGCTTTTCTTATTGACAAACCTATATCTTCAAGAAAACTTTCTTTGGGTTTGCTCGTTGTGTGTTTTATTCTTGCTTGTCCTGCGAAAGACTGGGGATTTCTACTGCTCAACGATGGTCCTTCACTACTTTCTCCGCTTTCTCCGCTTGGGTCTTCGTCTGATGGACTTTCCGATGAAGAGGGAACTGAACCTTTAACTTCACTTAATCCAAGTCTTTCAATAAAGGGTTGCTGAATTTCTTTCATTCTATCCAATTGTTGGTTTGCTGATAGTGATAGTTTTACTCCAAAATTTTTCTTGTTTGCTTTTGGTGCTCCTTTCTTTGACCTCATAGTTTTGATAAATTTGTTTTGATTTTTTGCCAATTCATTTATATCATTTACTGTTATATCTTTTGATAATAATAACAATTCAAGCGTTGGTATATCAAATTTGTCAATTGTTGCTCCATCCTTAATCATTTGATTATATTTTGCTTTGAGAGCAAGTGCTTCAATTTTGCTTAATCCTCCGCTCATCTTTTTTGGTTCTATATCTTCTACGGATATATTTTCTTCATCTAACTTACCCAATCTTTCATTTATTTGTTGCTTTGCTTTTTCCAATTCTTGTATCAGTGATTTTTTTTCTTCCTCACTTAAATTCTCACTTAAATTTGAATTTATAACATTCTTTAAATCATTTTCAATTTTCAATTTTATTTCTTCTAATTGTTCTTTATTCATATTATTCAATGCTGTGTTTGCTATTTCTCCCCTTATCAATCCTATTTTCTTTTTCAATTTATCAGCAAATGATATGAAAATATTTTTTATAACTTCACTGTTAGGAAGAGTTAATGGATTAAAAGATTGTTTGCTAATCACACCTATATCTTCCATTGTGATTTTCATTTGAATTCCTCCTTTAACTAATTGTTTATCAATAGTTTCTGTTCCTTGAAGATTTTTGAGACTATTTAATCCTTTCATTAATTTTTCATCCGCTTTTCTTATACCCTTAATGGTTTTGTCATTTGCATAATCAATGTCGTGTTGGCGACATAAAGCATCAACACGATTAACAGGTTCAACATTATTTACGACATTTTTTTCAATTTCTGTTCCTGCTCCACAATAATTCATATAAGGAATTGTAAAAAAATTAGCAAGTGAAGGTTTGTAATCTTTCAAAATCTTAATTGCCCTTGCTCGTTCAACTGTATTATCTAATGTTTTTAATGCTTCTTCTTCTATTACATCAATTTTACGAAATAAATCATCCAATTTTCCCCTTTTTATTATCCCTTTTTCTAATCCTTTTTTTAAAGTTCCAAATAGTTTTAAAGTGGGTCTCATTATTATTTTTGACATTTCACCTTTTATTATTGTGAATTCATCATCTTTTACTTTACCTTTACCAAGTGTTAATTTATCAAACTCTTTCAATAATTCTTCACCTTCTTTTACTGATAATCCATATGATTTAAGTGCCTCTTTTTGTTGCTCATTAAATCTAGGCATTGTATATTATCTGCCAGTTAAATTATTTCCCCTCAAACTCGTATTAAATAGGTTGTTTTGAAAGACATTGTTCGCATCAACAGCACGAGCATAATCTACATAATTATATGATACACTATCATCAGGAAGTGTAAATTCTCTAACTTGTGCTAAATCAACAGGCATCGCTGCCAACATTTGTTTTAGTCTTTTACCTAATGGACTGAATTTATCAATTCCTCTATCAGGGTCTCCTGGTCCTCCTGGTCCTCTTGGGTCTTGTCCAGGGTCTAATCCTCCAGGGTCTCCTCCTGGTGGTCCTGGGTCTAATCCTCCAGGGTCTCCTCCTGGTGGTCCTGGGTCTCCGTCTCCTTCTCCTTCTCCTGCTCCTGGTCTTCGTCCTCCCCTCATTATTCCACCTAAACCAAGACCAATTGCTCCTCCTACTGCTCCACCAATTCCTACCAAATCTTTAAGTCCCAATCCTCCCTTCTTTTTATTTTTTCCTTGGGGGTCATCTTCTTCTCCTTCTACTGGGTCTAATTCCACATCTTCAAGTCCTCCATCCTTTTCATCTTCTTCTTTTTTCTCTTCTTTTTTCTCTTTTCTTTGAACCAATCCTTCATCAGTTACAATTGGTCTTCCAGCAAGCAAAGGGTCATCACTTCTGAATTTTCTCGGTTTCCTTGTTCTCTTTCCCTGTCCTCTTTCTTTCTCTTCTTGTTTCGCTTCTATTTCATCTGCTATTTTTTGGGCGTCTTCCATTAATTTCGCTCGTCCTGCTTGTTCTTCAACAAAAAGTTCAGGATTAGAAATCATCAATTGTTTTAGTTTTTCTTTTATCTTATCGCTGACGCTTTCGTGTTCTATTCCAAACAATTGACCTAATCCTGAAACAATTTCAGCAATTTTTGCTGGAATAGCAATCAACATACCTGCTTCAATAGCACCACTAAATGTTGCTATAATTTCACCAAAAGACCCAACACCTCCTGCTTCCATATCTTTCGCAAGTGATGTTAAATTGTCAAAAAATCCTTCAGGGTCTTCTACTCTTGTTATTTTTCCATTTAGAAAACTTGATATAGGACCACGCAATGCTGGAGGAACAGAATTAACAAGTCCTTGAATAACTCTTGCGTCAATTCCACTAATCAAATTATTACTCATTCTATATATACTATCACCACAAAATAACATCCGCATAATATGACGGCGTCTTCTCACCATCTTTTGATTTAGGTTCTTTTGCGTGTCTCGCTAAATATGCCTTACGCTTCTTCTCTGCTCCTTCTTTTCCTAATTCTTTTAGATAGGTTGGATAATCTTTATAAGGTGTTCCATTTGCTCTAACTCCTCCAATAGAAGCGACTTTCTTTCCATCTTTGAATACATCAATTTTTTTCGTTTTTCTTTTAGATGGTTTGATTTCAACTTTTTCTTTCTTTGCTTGTTTTTTAGAATAAGCAGTAATGGTATACTTTGGGACTACCGTTCCAGTCGTGGTCTCCCCAGATGGAGGAGTATCCCCCATTACCCCCTCTTCGGTGTCATCCTTTGTATCAGAACTTGTTTTGATTTTAGATAAAAAAGACATAATATATTTATGATTTACAAAATTAATATATGAGTAAAACGAAGAATTCATTGGAGAGGGGACAGGGGGATACTTCTCCATTAGGGAAATAATATATGAAACACACCGTCTTCATATCTTATCCAAGTCTTAGAGTTATTTTTTAACTTCTCTTCATATCTTTCTACAAAATCTTTATGATTTATGCATGGATGAAATAACCGACCT
>Ga0307377_10008017_pt1 | contig 10783 bp, 14 predicted proteins | sample TR3MG_FD_202535 | JGI IMG/M metagenome (GOLD analysis project Ga0307377, IMG submission 202535) | Soil microbial communities from Risofladan, Vaasa, Finland - TR-3 | ecosystem: Environmental > Terrestrial > Soil > Coastal area > Acid sulfate soil | place: Finland: Risofladan, Vaasa | collected... | reverse complement strand
AATGAGAGATAACTATGCAATTTAAAGGCTTAAAATTATTTAGACCAGTTTCAAATATAATAATTCCACCAGTTGGTATTGATGATAAAAACATCTGTTTAGCTGTTGTTACAGAAAATAATAGATTTTTAGAAGGTTTTAGATTTATGGGAATAAAACAAACTCAAGTAAGAAATGTATTTGTTCCAACTACTAGGAAGCCAAAAACAACTCTGACATCTATATATAAGGAGAAATTATTATCTCATGGGCTAAGACCAATAAAAGGTTTCTTTGGTGTATATACAAAAATGATTGGTAAAAATTTTTATTTGGATCTAAGTAATTATATCAATTACTCTTTGATGAAATATAATATCAGAGACTTTGGTGCTGGAAGAGGGCTATCTTTTATTAATAGTGTATTACAAACTATAAGTGGAGTTCCAGAAGATTCTTTCCAAAGGGTTTTATTGTACACTATAGATCTTAGTTCTCCAATACAACAAAACATAAAAAGACGAAAGGTTTTTCCAATATATAATCAGATATTAAGAGCTTCAAAAGAAGGAACTCAATTACCTTTTGATAAATTATTATTATTTGTTTATAATCATTCAGACTCCCAGTTTTTGTTATTATACGAAAAAGATCTTCCTATTAATATTTCAAGAATTAGATCTATTATACTAAAATTAACTAATGATAATCAGGAAGATATAGAGGAAACAGAATCTGATAATATAGTTACAAAGGCAGTATCTACAATATCAGAATTACCTGAAGAAAATCAATTAAATATTAAAGGGGCTATCAGAAATTTTATATCATCAGATTCTACCTATTCAAAATTGACTTCTGATCAGATAGATTCTGAAGAAGTAATTGCCGCATCTATAGTATATAATGCTACTGGCGATCCAGATAAAGCTAAAACTGTTGCAAAAATGTTAAAAGGAAAACCTTCAGAATATAAGAAAAGAGAAGTTAGAAGCCTAATAAAATCATATTCTAGTAATGTTATACAAACTAAAAAAGCAGTTTCTTCATCTACAAATGATATTGTAAGAATGTCTAATCCTGGAGATTTGGTTGATAATAAAGTTCCTAGTCATATACTAGAAAAAAGAAAGAATGATTTTTCAGAATTATTAAAGAAAGATCTAGTGGATACATTTAAACCACTAGAAGATGCAGATATACCATTAAAGGTTACAAATATTGAAGTTAAAACTATAAAGGATCCAGTGAGTGAATTAAGACAAACTCTTAAAGATAGATATTTAATAACATTGACTGGTCCAGATGGCGAAAAGCATAATGTTCATATAGATATACCACATCTTACTGAAAATGGAATATTTTTAATAAATGGGCAACCAAGAATACTTGTAAATCAGATGATTGCATATCCAATATTTTTCTTTAAACCATATTTGGGAAGATTTGAATCTTCTTATTCTGTAATAAATATTCATAGTAAAAGACTTGCCAAAACATCTTATCTTATGATGAGAATGGCTGGTTATAATTTACCACTTATAATGTTTTTAGGATATAAGCTAGGTTTTGATAACACTATGAAAATGTTTGGGGTAGAATATGAAATTACAAAAGAAAAAGTAGAGGATAGTATAAGATTACCAGATGGTACATATATAGTATTTAAAACAGACACAGATGCTGGTAGAGAACTTATCCAGTCTTTTAGATATTCTATTGTCAATTTTCCTAAAGGAGTTATGAAAATAAATGATGAAAATTTCTGGAGAAGTGTTATAATCAAATCAGTTGGTACTAGAAATTGTACACATAGTATAGATTCTATATGGAGATATATTGTTACACCCATAGCCAAAGAGATATTAAAATCAAAAGGAGATCCCACTACACTTCCAGAGATAATAAAATATATAAGCGAAGAAGTTGTTAAAGGAACAGTGGACGATAGAAATTCTTTAGATAAATTAAGAATTAGATCATCTGAAGTATTTACACATACTATCCAAAAACAAGTTCTCGCAGCATATTCTGAATACCTTGCAAAGAAATTAGGTGGAGATAAAGAAGCAAAGTTATCTATAAACTCTACCAAAGCATGGTCAGAAGTTGTTAATTCTCCAAATGTTCAACAGTTAGAAACAGTTAATCCATTGGAAGAATTGTCTATGATGACAAGAGTAACACCAGTAGGTATAGGTGGTATTCCAGATAAACGAGCGCTTCCAACAAATGCTATGAATATACATTATACTTATTATGGAAATATAGATCCATTAGAAACTCCAGATAGTGGTATGGTTGGTATACAACAACATTTAACTGTTGGAGCAGCTATAGCAAATTCTAGAGGCACATTTATGATCAAAGATCAAAATATGGTAAAACCTACTGAGATACTTAGTGTGTGTCCAGCTATGGTTCCATTTGTAGAATCTAATGATGGGTGCAGAGTTTTATTTGGAGCGTCTCAGAGTAAACAAGCAATACCACTGGTAAATGCTCAATTTCCAGCAGTACAATCTGGATATGAATCTATATTAACACCTTTATTGAGTGATAATTTTATAAAGAAAAGTCCAGTAGATGGTAAAGTTATATCTATAGAGAAAAACTTAATAGTTGTTGAAGATAAACAAGGAAATAAACATACAATAGAAACTAGACCAAGAATACTTAGGAGTGGTGGTGGAAAACATGGTTTAAGTGTTTTCAAGCCCACTGTAAAAGTAGGACAAAATATTAAAAAAACCCAAATTTTATCTGAGGGATCAAGTATAAAAGATGGTATAATTTCTAACGGTATAAATATGTTATGCGCGTTTATGCCTTGGAAGGGATACAACTTTGAAGATGGAGTTGTTATATCAAAATCTGCTGCTAAAAAATTTACATCCATTCATGTAGAAGAGAAATCTGTATATTTAGAAGAAGATGATGATGTAGTATTCTTATCTGGAGTTGGTGATAAATTAGAGAAGGGTGGTATATTGTTAACATATGCAAAATCTGCGTATGATATAGAATCGTTTAAACATGCTAGAACAGAAGGTGGAACTGTCATAAATATAGAAATATATTCTAATCTAGAAAAGATACCAGAGAAATTAAAAACTATATATAAAGAATTTAAAAGACAGTTTATAATGATAAATGGTAAATATCCAACTGGTACATTCAAAGAGAAAGATAAAAAAGTTGAAGGTATACTTGTTAAGTTTATGATAAAACAAGAACTTAGTTTAACTAAGGGTGATAAAATGAATAACAGACATGGTAATAAGGGAGTAGTTTCTATATTGGAAGAGGATGAGAACATGCCTATAACACCATGGGGAGAACGTGTAGATATGGTGTATTGGCCATTAGGAATTGCAAATAGGATGAATAGTGGTCAGTTAGCAGAAGCTCATACTGGATTGATAGCCAAAAAGCTTGCAGAAGAAATGATTAGACTATCTAGAAATGAATTTATAAATCTGTATAGCAGAACGTTAGATTTATTAGACGGTACAGATAATAAGGAATACAGTAAAACAGTTATAAAAAAATTGAAATCTATATCAGAGCAACAATATAGTCATATAAAAGAACAAGTAAAAAATGATGGATATCTTCCTATAATAATTCCTCCGTTTAAAAGTCCATCAAGAAAGAGCGTTATAGATGCATTAACAGTAATTGGATTAAAACCACATTATCCACTAGAACTTCCTGAATTCAAAGTAAAAACTAGTCCAGTCGGAGTAGGAGTTGTATTTGTACAAAAATTGGAACACATGTCAGGGAAGAAATTAGCATCAAGAGGAGTAGGACCATATGTATCAACAACATTATCTCCAACTGCTGGTAAGAGAAGAGGTGGTGGTCAAAAGATAGGAGAATCTGATCTATATGGATTATTAAGTTGGGATTGTCCTATATTAATAGACGAATTTTTTGGACCAATGAGTGGAGATCATATTACAAAAAATGAGATGGTATCAGAAATAGTTCAATCAGGAACTACAGAATTTAGACAACCAAAAACAAATCCTGTAAAGGAAAGACTGGGAGCTTTTATGCTCGCTATTCACCTGGAGTCAGAATAATGGGATTAGATAGTTATGCAGTTTTAGGAAATACATTGGATGAGTATAACGATGAAGAGTCTCAAGAAGATGTTAATATAAATTCTATACATATGTATCATCAGAAAAGACTATTAGATTCTATATCACATAGAATATCAAAATACGAACTTAAATATCTATTTGAAGAACTTAGTAGAACCACTCCAGAGTTTTGGATGTTGGTTTTAAAAGAGATAATTAAAGTATACACTCTTAATTCTTTGAAGCCTTATACTATTGATGGGTATAGCACAATAGATATAGTAAGAGAAACAAGGCGACTATTAGTATTTATAAAAATAATATTAACACAAGCAGAAATAAAAAGTAGTTTTTCAAGAAAAATTATAACGGACAAACTTAAGAAACTAAATCCTCCTGAACTAATGAATATTGCTATAAAATATATTGATAATGATAGTTTAGAGGATTTTATAAAAACAATTGAGTTAGAATCAAAAGAAGAATATTACGAAGAATAGACGTTCTATTATATATATTAAATATTGATAGAACATCTAATTGGCTAATTACATTTTTGCTAGATGGGTTATGAGAATATTTCATAATTCATCTATAAGAATGTAACTACAACAAAATAATTTTATTTATAAAAAATTTAATCAAGAGGGAGAAATACCAATGATGACACTAATTTATGGATCAACAACAGCAAAAGGAGAATTGGAAGGATTTACACCTGGAAGTACAGAATTTGAAATAGACTTTGGAAATGGTTGTAAAATTTTATTAACAGCTAAATCTGATTATATGTCAAAGTTATTTGACAAGGTAAGACATTCAATGAGCGCGATTGGTTTAAGAGGATTACAGAACGCAACTGTTGATTTCAATAGCGGAAGTATTACTATAGGTGAAGGTTCAGTAGCAAAGCAAACTGGAAAATCCAATACTATAAAATCAGCATTTATAGCATAAAGAAATATTTTAAAATGGCAGTTTCACAAGAATATATAAATAATACTAAAAACCCTACTAGTATTGCTAATATAGGAGATACGGTAGTTTACACAGGAATTATTAAAAGTGTAATCAATAAAAATACAAAAAATTTATTAAGAACATTTTTTAAACCTGGACAGGAGTGTATAGTGCAAGATATAGGAACTACCGAACAAGGAGTATATTTTTATAGATTTGAAGACTATGCTAACCAATACCCATGTGAAAGTTTTACCAAATCAAAAAAAGAAATCTTATCCATTTTGTATGGTTTGAAATAAGGAATTATATATGAGAACTATAATTGCAGGGTCTAGAAATATAACAGATTACAAATTTCTGTGTAAAATCATGGAAGAAATAAATATAGGAATAACTGTAATAATATCAGGTGGTGCTAAAGGGGTAGATTCATTAGCTATCAAATACGCCAAAGATAATAAAATACCAGTAGAGATATTTAAACCAGATTGGGATAAATTTGGTACAAAAGCAGGTATAATTAGAAATTGTGAAATGGGTAGTGTTGCAGATGCTCTTATAGCTATATGGAATGGTAGCAGTAGAGGAACAAAACACATGATAGATTATGCTATGAATTCTAAAAGAATTAATAAGATATTTGTTAGTACGTATGATGAGATCGGGAAATTTTAGAAGGATCTAATCAGCATTAAATGGCTCCTTAGCTCAGGGGAAGAGCGTCCGCCTGTTAAGTGGATGGTCGTTGGTTCGAACCCAACAGGAGCCTTAATAGTTTATATACGGGCCATTGGTGCAGTGGATAGCACACCTGTCTTCTAAATAGGATGCCGCAAGTTCGAGCCTTGCATGGCCCGCTTTAAAAAATATTTTTGGAGAAAATAATGACAAAACAAGAAGTAGCAGACATTGTTGATAGTGAAGGATTGGGATATGCAATAACTTCTTATATAAGTGGAGATGATATAGACGATCCAATCCTAAGAGAAAAATGGAAAGAAGCTGATAAGCTATTAGGAGAAATACAATCAATACTTCCAGAGCCATATGAAAATGATGAAGAACAAGTGTAAAAAAATAAGCTTTGATTTTGATGGAACGCTTGAATATAAAGAAGTTCAAGATTATGCAAAAGAACTTAAAAAAAGAGGATATGAAATCTGTATTCTAACAACAAGATTTTCAGATCCATCCAAATATAACTTTGATGCTACTAAAGAACATCAACATTTATTTGATGTTGCTAAAGACATAGGCATTGAAGAAATTCATTTTACAGAGTTTGAATTCAAATATAAATCCATAGATAGTTTTGGAATAGATATTCATCTGGATGATGATTATAGAGATGAAGTTTTTATTATTAACAAGTGCTGTAAAGCAAAGGCAGTTCTTTTTGGATATGGTTGGAAAAAAGAATTTGAAGAAGAATTAATTAAGGACAAATAGATAAATTCTAATAGCTCAGTGGAAAGTTTTTAATGGGAGAAGAAACGGAAAGCGGACTTTATCTTATCAACTTCATATTTAGAGCAAAAAGAATTAAGACAAATAAATAAAATATATGAGATATCGGTACAATAAATGAATGAGAATATTCCATTGCAACCTGGAGAGGTAATAGTTCCAATAAATGGCTATGAAGGTTTATATTCAGTAACTTCTCATGGGCGGGTTTGGAGTCATAGAAGAGGAAAATTTAGAAAATCTTGTTTAGACAAAGATGGATATCCATTTATTTTTCTGTCTGTTAAGGGTAAACAAAAATTTTATAGAAACCATCGTTTGGTAGCTATACATTATATTCCAAATATATCTGATAAGCCAGAGGTAAATCACAAGGATGGAGATAAAACTAATTGTAAATATGATAATCTTGAATGGAGTACCAGTCAAGAAAATACAAATCACGCTATGGTAAATGGATTAAAATACAAAAAAACATCCAAATATTATGGTGTACAGTTTCAGGAACATTGTAAACTTAGACCTTATAAGGCTGAGGTAAGAATTGAAGGAATTAAAATAACTATAGATAGATTCAAAACAGAATTAGAAGCTGCAAAAGCTTATAATAATTTTGTGATAAAAAAAGATCTTAATAGACCATTAAATAGGTTTCCGGCGGGATGGCGCAGAAGTTAGCGCTCCAGATTCATGTTCTGGTTGTCGGGGGTTCGAATCCCCGCTACCAATTTTAAGACAGGGTGTAGCTCAGTCTGGCCAGAGTTCTCGGCCTGGAACCGAGATGTCGGAGGTTCAAATCCTCCCGCCCTGATTTATTTAAAAATGTTAAATTAACATGATCTACCAGGAGGGTTAGATGATGAACGAGAGGATAAAAAAAGCTAGAGATTTTGCAATTGAAAATCATGGCTATCAATTATATGATAAAGATAAACCATACGTATATCACTTAGACAAAGTTGTTGAAATATTAAAACCATATGGATCAGAAGCCCAAATAATTGGATATCTACACGATGTTGTTGAAGATACAGATGTAGAACTCTACGAGATAGAAGATGAATTTGGAAGATTTATATTGACCTGTGTAGACATTCTGACAGATGAGCCTGGAAACACTAGGAAAGATAGAAAACCCCCAACATACAAAAAAGTTACTTTCTTTACATCAGACACAGAAAAATATGATATAGCATTGGTTGTAAAGGCAGCCGATAGATTATCCAATGTATTAGAAGGTAAAAAGAATGATATGTATAAAAAAGAACACGAAGAGTTTAGGAATACATATTATAAGCAAAATCTATGTGATGAAATATGGGATAGGATTGAAAAAATATTATTTAATGAATGAGAAAGGAAATAAATATGATTATAACTGATGAGATTAATGAATTTTTTTATCCCCAATCACGAGTATTAAAAAGATTTAATATACCAGAAGAACTTTATAAATATGAAGTAGAAGATTTTAGACATTGTTATTGGTTTATAGATAGTGAACAAGATCGTATATTATTACGTGATAATTTCAATAATAATACAAATATGCATAATTTTTATATAAAACCAATTTATGGAATAATAAATAATAAGAGATATTATGCTGATATATTTGTAGCAATGTTAATAGGAGTTTCCTCTAAACATACTGTTGGATTTAGAACGGATGTGTTTATTATTTTTGATGGTAATAAAGAATTAGTATATGAACATGGTAAATACCATATAAAGGAACAAAAACAGGAATTTGTATAAACATGAATGTATGTTAGGTATATAGTGTATAATTTAAATATATAATTATTAGTCAAGGGGAATTATAATGGACAACGTAAGGGAAAAAATAAAAAATATTCGGTTGTTAGTAAATGAGAATAATCTTGAGAATAATAGAGAAGAAATTATAGATGAAGTGGATCGTTTGGATGCTATAATGGATTATCTTGAGACAAAAAATAATTCTTTGCGTAAGAAGGTAGAAGTTACATTAAAAGAGGTTAGCGATGATCTAGATTCAGATCTTGAAGAGATAGGAGATATATTATATTGATAAAAGAATACAAGAGTGGTAGATATATGATGGCTACAAAAGCTATACATATGTTGGGAGATATAAGTAGAGATGTCCCAAATATGTGTGTTATAAATAAAGAAGACGAAGAGAATTATATAGGAATGTGGGTGGAAGGCTTTGGGTTTTTTGATGTTAAGTTTCCAAAAGAAACAACAAGAGAGCTAACAAAAGAAGAGATAGATAAACAGGTAGGTAAGCGTCTTGCAATAAATAGTAATCCTCCTCATTATCAATTCAAGAGAGAAGATTTTGAGTGGGATGAGTAAAACCTTTTAAGGAGATATTATGCTTGGATCAATTATTGGAGATATTGTAGGATCTCCATATGAGTTTAATAATATAAAAACAAAAGAATTTCCTCTTTTTAAAGACAGTTCTACATTCACAGATGATACTATATTAACAATAGCAACTGCAGAATGTCTTATGAATCGTAGCGAAGATTATGGTAAATACTATAGGGCATATGGTAATAAATATCCTAGTTCGTATGGAGCAATGTTTCTTGATTGGTTAAAAGATAAAAAGATGGGTCCATATAATAGTTGTGGAAATGGATCTGCTATGAGAGTAGGGCCTATAGGCATTTTGAGTGAAGATCTTGAAGTTGCGATTATAGAGGCTAAAAGAAGTGCTGAAGTTACACACAATCATCCATCTGGAGTAAAGGGAGCACAGGCAGTTGTATCCGCAGTATGGTTAGCCAAACATGGTTATAATAAAAAATTCATAAAAGAATTTATATCTAGCGTATATTGTTATAAACTAAATAATAAATTAAAAGACATAAGACCAAAATATAAGTTTGGTGAGATGTGTCATAATACTGTTCCAGAAGCAATAATTGCATTTTTAGAATCAAATAGTTTTGAAGATGCTATAAGAAATGCTATTTCATTGGGTGGAGATAGCGATACATTAGCATGTATAACAGGATCAATAGCAGAAGCATTTTATAGGGATATACCTGATCATATGATAGATGATGCTATGAAAAGAATTCCACAAGAGTTTCAAGAAATTATTCATAAGTTTTATTGGAAAACAGATAATTATAATATCTTTTTACGAAAATAATATACAATCAATTCTAAGGAGATTTGTTGTGAATTGCAAAGAAATAAAGAATATTATTACAACTTTTATACGAGATGAAGTTAAGAAAACAGGATTAAACAATGTAGTTATAGGACTTTCTGGAGGAGTAGATTCTAGTGTTGTTGCAACATTAGCAGTAGAGGCACTGGGTAAAGATAGAGTTTACGGAGTACTAATGCCAAGCAGTGAATCAACAATATTAAAATCAGAAAATTTTAAAGATGCCTTAGAACTTGCAAAATCCTTGGATATTATTACATTTGTTATACCTGTGTCAGATATGTTAAATACTGAAGGTATACACAAATTAACGATGGATTCTTATATGGATAATATGGATGAATTCAAATTAAGATGTGGAAACATCAAAGCTAGAACAAGAATGATTATTCTATATGACTTGGCTATGCAGTTAGAAGCAATAGTTCTAGGCACAACAAATAAAACAGAATTATTATTAGGATACTTAACAAAATATGGAGATGGTGGAGTAGACATAGAACCGATAGTTGATATATACAAAACAGAAGTATTTAGACTCGCTAGATATATCAATGTATCTGAGAATATAGTTAACAAACCACCTAGTGCAGAACTATGGGATGGTCAAACAGATGAAGATGAGCTTGGAATGAAATATAGTGAAATAGATCAGGTTCTATGGTGGTTAATTGAAGAAGAATATGATGCAAGAAAACTTGAAAAAGAGTTGGATATATTAACAAGTATAAAAGATAAAACAATCATAAAGAAAATTCTGAATATAATGTCAAAAAATTATCATAAAACATGTATGCCAAAATCATGTAAGATTGGAAATATAGACATAAGAACAACTATTGCTAACGATGAAAAGGGTTGTTAAATAATTAATACTTAAAATAGTTTCCGATATTAATTTCGGACAAATAATTAGAAATAATATTTTATTGATGGTGTAGAATAAAGTTACTTCGTCTTTTAAACACGAGAGGCCGTAGGTTCGAATCCAACTCTCCCAAATTGGGAGATAGCTCAGAGGCCAGAGCGCTAAAATTTCTTTATTCGTTTGTTCCTCAATAAAATTAATAATAAGAAGGTTATATTGTTTAGTAAAATTATAGAT
>Ga0307377_10008015_pt1 | contig 10786 bp, 7 predicted proteins | sample TR3MG_FD_202535 | JGI IMG/M metagenome (GOLD analysis project Ga0307377, IMG submission 202535) | Soil microbial communities from Risofladan, Vaasa, Finland - TR-3 | ecosystem: Environmental > Terrestrial > Soil > Coastal area > Acid sulfate soil | place: Finland: Risofladan, Vaasa | collected... | reverse complement strand
GGGTCCGCCCACCGTCGATGGAGAGCCCTTGCACATGGGGACGCCCGACGATCGCATCGGAGCGACCATTGACGTGAGCGACGTCACCGACGCCAAATACGACGCATTGTCGGCGCACGCCTCACAGTTGAGCGGCTCCTTCTGGTTGAAGATGTCCAAGGAGGAGTTCCGACGAGCGATGGGCACCGAGTGGTTCACTCGAGTGACGAACCCTCGCGGCCTCGAGGGCAACGTCAAAGACATCTTCGCGGGCTATCGCTAGTTCTCGTCACGACGGTGAAGTCACCGGGCGACGCGACGCGCGAGGTGCGCCAGGTTCCGAGTCCCTGTCGCACCTCGCGCGAGTTGACTATTCGTGCTCGTGTCCGTGCTCGTGCTCGTGCTCATGCTCATGCTCATGCCCATGCTCATGCTCATGCTCATGGATCTCGCGCTCGATGGTCTCGATCGGGTGATGGAGCAACTCGTGCAGGTGTTCTTCCTCCGCGATCTCCTCGAGATTGAGTTCGCGTTCGATGGCAGCGAGTTCTTCCGCGGAACCCTGGACCTTGGGACCGGTGAACCACTTGCGCGCGCTGGCGAGCCAGTAGATCGTGGCGAAGCCGATGACGACGAGTACCGCCACTGGCGCGTAATTGAACGTCGACACCGTGATCGGGCTGAGTTGGGGAAGCAGCAGCATGATGCAGATGAAGACCGTCCACACGGTGGCGACCACACCGTTGAGGACGCCCCATCGACCCAGGTTCCACGGACCAGCTTTGAAGTCGCTGCCCGCGCGCACCCGCAGGAACACCGGAATGATGTAGGCGATGTAGAGGCCGATGACCGCGATCGACGTCACGGCCGCGTAGGCGGCGGAGTTGAACCAGTAGGGGATCACGAGGATGAAGGCGCCGAGAGCGGCCAGCCAAATGGCGTTGGTGGGCGTGCGCGTGCGTGCGTTGATCTTGTGCCAGGTGCGGTGACCCGGCACGGCGCCGTCGCGTGAGAAGGCGTAGATCATCCGCGAGTTGGCCGTGACGCTGGACATGCCGCAGAAGAACTGGGCGACGATGGCGATCAGGAGGAGGAACAATCCTCCACTCTTGCCCAGCGCGTCGACGAAGATCTGGCCGGGCGCGACCAGCGCTCCCGCTTCGGACGAATACTTTCCCGGTTGAATGGCGAAACTCACACCGACGAGGAGGACCCAACCGGCGACGATGGAGACGACGATCGACATGACGATCCCTTTGGGTCCTGCAACGTCCGCTCGATGGGTCTCCTCAGTCATGTGCGCCGATGCGTCGTAGCCCGTCAAGGTGTACTGGGCGTTGAGCAGTCCGATCAGGAAGACGTAGAAGGGAAAGCGCACGAAGCCGGTGTTGTTGACGAAGGTGGTGAAGACGAAGGAAGCGCTGGCGTGGTGCGCGGGGACGAAGAGCAGGACTCCGACGATGATCACCACGCCGATCAGGTGCCACCATACGCTGACGTCCGCGAGCCGCGCCACGAGGTTCACGCCGAACGTGTTGAGCAATCCGTGCAGCGCCAACAGGATCGCGGTGATGAGCACGACCTCGTGCTGAGTGGTGTGGGGCGCCACGTTCGCCGAGAGGACGTTGGTGTACTGGAGGAAACCGGTGACGAAGACCGCGCACCCGAAGTCGATGCCCGCGGTGACCGCGACTTGGCCCAGCAGGTTGAACCAACCCGTGAACCAAGACCAGAGGGCGGAGTTCTTGCGAGCGAGCTTGGCCGACCAGTAATAGAGGCCACCGGCGGTCGGATAGCTCGAGCACACCTCGGCCATGCCGAGCCCGACGAGGACGACGAAGGAGCCCACCAGTAGCCAGCCCCAGATCATGGTCATCGGGCCCCCGGTGTTCATGCCGAAGGCGAAGAGGGTGAGGCACCCCGAGAGGATGGAGATGATGGTGAAGGAAACGGCGAAGTTCGAGAACCCCGACATGCCGCGCTTCAGTTCCTGGGCGTAGCCCAGTTCGTGGAGTTTGGCCTCGTCGCTGGCCGCACCTCCACCCGGTGGTGTTGTGGTACTCAACTTCTCCTCCTTCACGGCATCCGCCGTCTCTCGCTGGCAGGTACTGCGCAGATCTACTGAGAGGTCATCCCTCCATCCGCCACGACCACGCTGCCGGTCATGAGACTGGCCTCGTCCGAGGCGAGAAACAAGACGACGTTCGCGATCTCGCTGGGTTCGCCCGGTCGACCAATCGGCTGGAAGGTGTCGATGGTGTCGTAGACCTTCTGCAGGCCACCGAGCATCTGCGCGTGCGCGTAATTGATCGGCGTGTCGATCCAGCCCGGACAGACGACGTTGCAGCGGATGCCGCGCTTGGCGTAGTCGAGGGCCACGCCCTTGGTGAGCATGATCGACGCCCCCTTGGAGGCGGCGTACACCGCGAGGAACGGTTCGGCGACCAGGCCGTTCACACTCGAGATGTTGATGATCGAGCCGCCACGGTCGAGCATGTGGGGGATGGCGGCGCGACAGCCGTAGATCTGTCCCTTGACGTTGACGGCGAGCGTGCGCTCGATCACCTCGTCACTGACCTCGTGCAAGAGACCTGGAAGGTTGACGCCGGCGTTGTTCACCAGGACGTCGAGTTGCCCAAATCGCTCGAGCGTCGTCGCGATCATCGCGTCGACCGCTCGAGGATCGGCGACGTCGACGCATTGGGCGTCGGCGACGCCACCCGTGTCATCGATACCGGCGGCCGTCGCCGCCGCCGCGTCCCCATCGATGTCGGCGCACACGACGCGGCCGCCCTCCGCCGCGAACCGCACCGCGGTCGCGCGGCCGATGCCCGAACCCGCACCCGTGACCACGCATACTTTCCCTGAGATGCGCCCCGCCATGGAAGAACCATCCCCCTCAACTGGTCACCGCCGGCACATTGCCTTCTCCTCGGTATATCAGAAAGGACGTCACATTTCTTCCTCCTGTCCGCGCCACCGTCGAACTTTTGCGTCTGACGGTCAGGGGCGATGTTCACTAGAATCGGCAACGACACTGTCGCGACATTCACGCTCTGAGGAGAGCCCATGACTTCATTGACGCGGGGACGCCTTTCCCGGGAGGACCTGCTCGTCCTCATCGACCGCGACGAGGTCGACACCGTCATACTGGCGATCACCGATCTACAGGGCCGGTTGCAGGGCAAACGGGTGGATGCGCAGTTCTTTGCCGATGATTTGAAGGGTGGGGTCGTCGAGGGTTGCAGTTACCTCCTCGCCTCCGACGTGGACATGCGCACGGTGGACGGCTTCGCCCTCACCTCGTGGGAACGCGGCTACGGGGACCTGGCGTTCAAGGCCGACTTCTCGACCATTCGTCGGGTGCCGTGGTTCGATAAGACGGTGATCATCTTCTGTGACGTCGAGACCACCGGCGGAGAACCCGTCGCCCCGTCGCCCCGTCAAGTCCTGCACCGGCAGGTGCAACGCCTGGCCGAACGAGGCTGGTACGGGCTCACGGGCACCGAGCTCGAATTCATCGTCTTCAACACGACCTACGAGGACGCCTGGTCCTCGGGCTATCGCCACATGGTCCCGGCCAATCAATACAACGTCGACTACTCGCTCCAGGGCACGTCGCGCGTCGAGCCACTGCTCGGGCGCATCCGCCGTTCGATGCGCGCCGCTGGCATGGTGGTGGAGTCGGTCAAGGGAGAGTGCAACTTCGGTCAGCACGAAGTCGCGTTCAAATACGCCACCCTGGTCGACAAGTGTGACGAACACGGTCTGTACAAACTCGGCGCCAAGGAGATCGCGGCCCAGGAGGGTCAGAGCCTGACCTTCATGGCCAAGTACGACGAGCGTGAGGGGAATTCCTGTCACATCCATCTGTCGCTGCGCGACCAGCAGGACCGACCGGTCTTCGCCGGCGACGGCGAACACGGAATGTCGCTACTCTTCCAGCAGTTCTTGGCTGGTCAGTTGGCCTACGGTCGCGAACTCTCACTACTGCTCGCCCCCAACATCAACTCCTACAAGCGCTTCGTCGAAGGCTCCTTCGCGCCGACCGCACTGCTCTGGGGGATCGACAATCGCACGTGCGCCTTTCGCGTCGTGGGGCACGGCCCTTCGATTCGCTTCGAGTGTCGGATACCGGGCGGTGACGTCAACCAGTACATGGCGGTCGCCGCGCTGGTCGCCGCCGGCCTGCGCGGCGTGGACGAAGGGCTGACGTTGGCCCCGGCCTTCGCGGGTAACGCCTACGTCGCTCAGGCGCCGCGGGTGCCCACGACGTTGCGCGAGGCGATGGAACTCTTCGACGCATCGGTCGTGGCGCGCGAGGCCTTCGGTGACGAGGTCGTGGACCACTACGTGCAGGCCGCGCGCGTGGAGGTGGATACGTTCAACGCGGCCATCACCGATTGGGAACGCTACCGAGGATTCGAGCGACTATGAGCTACGACGTCATCAACCCCGCCACCGAAGAGGTGGTCCGCACCATTGAGCTCGTCGACGTCGACGAGACCGATCGCGCCATCGAGGCCAGTCAACGAGCGGGGGAGTCTTGGCGTCGCGTCACCGCGGCGGACCGTGCCCGCCTCCTGCGCCGATTCGCCACGGTGGTGGACGAGCACAATGAGGAACTCGCCCAACTCGAGGTCGCCAACGCGGGCCACACCATCGGTAACGCGCGTTGGGAGGCGGGCAACGTGCGCGACGTGTTGAACTACTACTCGGGTGCGCCCGAACGCCACGCGGGCAAGCAGATCCCCGTCGCCGGGGGCGTCGACATCACCTTCTACGAGCCCCTCGGCGTCGTGGGCATCATCGTGCCCTGGAACTTCCCCATGCCCATCGCCGGATGGGGGTTGGCGCCGGCTCTGGCGGCCGGCAACACCGTGGTCCTCAAACCGGCCACACTCACCCCGCTGACCGCGATGCGACTCGCCGAGTTGGCGCTCGAGGCCGGGATTCCCGAGAACGTGTTCCAGGTCCTGCCGGGTGCGGGCTCGAGCGTGGGCTATCGATTCGTGACCCATCCCACGGTGCGCAAGGTCTGTTTCACGGGTTCTAACGATGCCGGACGCAAGATCATGGCGGGTTGCGCCGATCAGGTCAAGCGCGTGACGCTCGAGCTCGGCGGCAAGAGCGCCAATATCGTCTTCGCCGACGCGGACGTCGCCAAGGCGGCCGCGATGGCGCCCTACGCGGTGTTCGACAACGCCGGTCAGGACTGCTGCGCGCGCTCTCGCATCCTGGTGCAGGACAGCGCTTACGACGCTTTCATGGAACACTTCGAAGTCGCCGTCAAGGGTGTCAAGGTGCTGGACCCCGCGAACGACGCCAGCGAGATGGGTCCGCTCATCACCGCGGCGCAGCGTGAGAGCGTCTTGGGCTACGTCGACGAGGCCGAGGTGGCGTTCCGCGGTTCGGCCCCCGCGGGCAAGGGCTTCTGGATGGCGCCCACGGTCCTCGCGGCCACCGACACCTCGGGTCGCGCCTTCACCGAGGAGATCTTCGGTCCAGTCGTCTCGGTCGCGCGCTTCCGCGACGAGGACCAGGCCATCGCGCTGGCCAACGACAGTCAGTTCGGATTGTCGGGTTCCATCTGGACCCGTGATTCGGGACGCGCCCTGCGCGTCGCCCGAGGCGTGGAGACCGGCGCGCTGTCGGTGAATTCGAACTCCTCGGTGCGCTACAACACCCCCTTCGGTGGATTCAAGATGTCGGGGATCGGACGTGAGCTCGGTCCCGACGCCCTTCTCGGGTTCAGCGAAGAGAAGAACGTATTTATCTCAACGGAGGAATGATGGGTCGTCTCGACAACAAGGTTGCAATCATCACCGGCGCCGCCAGCGGCATCGGGCGCGCCACGGCGGTGCGCTTCGCGGCGGAGGGTGCCAAGGTCGTCGTCGCCGACCTGTCCGAGGCCTCGGGCACCGCGCTGGCCGAGGAACTCAGCGGCCTCTACGTGCACGTCGACGTGGCCGACGAGGAGAGCGTGAAGGCGATGTTCAGCGCCACGGTCGACGCCTTCGGGGGCTTGGACGTCTTGTTCAACAACGCGGGCATCTCACCCAATGACGATGACTCGATCCTCACCACGGGCGTCGAGGCTTGGCAACGCGTGCAGGACGTCAACCTCAAGTCGGTGTACCTGTGCTGCAAGTACGGCATCCCCTACATGCAACAGCGCGGAGGAGGCTCGATCATCAACGTGGCGTCCTTCGTCGCGATCATGGGATCGGCCACCTCGCAGATCTCCTACACCGCCTCCAAGGGGGGCGTGCTCTCGATGAGCCGCGAGCTCGGCGTGCAGTTCGCGCGCGAGAACATCCGGGTCAACGCGCTCTGCCCAGGACCGGTGAACACCCCGCTACTCCAAGAGCTCTTCGCCAAGGACCCCGAACGGGCCGCACGTCGTCTGGTGCACGTACCGATGGGCCGCTTCGCCGAGCCCGAGGAGATGGCGAGCGCCGTCTTGTTCCTGGCCAGCGACGACTCATCGTTCATGACGGCGAGCACGTTCCTGGTCGACGGGGGACTGCACGCGGCGTACGTCACGCCGCTCTAGTCGACATCGCGCCGACTCGGGACCGACGGCCCTGTCACACGAACGAGCGCCCACGACCAGTCGGCGTCGCCGGGGTCGTGGCGCGGCGATGGATCAGGAGATGGCCACGGGGTGAACATCGGGTGTGAAGTATTCGCTCAGGTACTTCTCGCCCTCGTCACACATGATGGTCACCACGAGGTCCGTGGGTCGTTCGTCACGCAGGCGACGCGCGACGACCATGTTGGCGCCGGAGCTCGGCCCCACCAGCAAGCCGTGGTCGCGCGCGAGGCATCGCATCTCGGCGACCGCATCGTCGCTGTGCACGTCGACCACTCGAGTCACGATCTCTCGGTGCCGCTGGTAGATGCCCGGCACGAAACCGTCGGCGATGCCCTCGATCTTGTGCAGTCCCGTGTCGCCACAGAGGATGGTGCACGACTCACTGGGTTCGAGACCCACGATCTTGACATCGGGATTCACCTCACGAAAGGCCTGGCCCACGCCGATGAGCGTGCCTCCGGTACCCACGCCCATGACGAAGGCGTCGGGTCGCCGGCCCTCGGGCAACTGACCCAGGATCTCGGGACCGAGCCATGTCCGGTTCTCCTCGACGTTCCATTCCGATTCGAATTGTCGCGGACTGAAGTGGCCGGGTCGCTCGCCGAGTTCGCGGGCGATCTCGAGCGCCCGATTGACGTGGAAGGTACCGACGGTGACGAGTTGCGCGCCGAAGGCGCTCGAGATGGCGGAGCGTTCGGGGCTGAGACCGTCGGGCGTCACCACGATCATCTTGTACCCCTTGACCGCGGCCACCATGCTCATGGCGTTGCCCGTGTTGCCGCTCGACGCCTCGACGATGGTGTCGCCGGGACGGATCAGCCCCTCACGCTCGGCCCGCTCGATGATGTAACGCGCCATCCGGGCCTTGATCGAACCCGAGGGATTGAGGTACTCGAGTTTGAGCCAGACGCCATCCACCTCGATGAGCGGTGTCGAACCGATGGCGTCGAGTACGGTACGTCGAGGCGCGGGTGACATCATGACTCTCCCCGGGTCCCGGCTCCGTTGCGCGGGCCCCTGTCTTGAGACTAGCCAGACGCCCGCACGAGGGTGAAGTCCTAGTAGCGGTACGCGTCGGGCTTGAAGGGGCCATCGACGGCGACACCGATGTAGTCGGCCTGTTGTTTGGAGAGTGTCGTGAGTTTCACGCCCAAGGCGTCGAGGTGCAGGCGCGCGACCTTCTCATCGAGGTGCTTGGGTAGGACGTAGACCTTCTTCTCGTAGTTCGCGCTGTTCGTGAACAGTTCCATCTGGGCCATGGTCTGATTGGTGAAGGAGTTGCTCATCACGAAACTCGGGTGGCCGGTGGCGTTGCCCAGATTGAGCAGCCGTCCCTCCGAGAGCAAGATGATGGCGCGACCGTTGGGCAGAATCCACTTGTCGACCTGAGGCTTGATGTTCTCCCTCCTGACGCCGTCGAGGGCGCCCAGGCCGGCGATGTCGATCTCGTTGTCGAAGTGCCCGATGTTGCCCAGAATGGCCTGGTGCTTCATCATCAACATGTGTTCGACCGTCACGATGTCGCGGTTGCCCGTCGCGGTGATGATGATGTCGGCGAAGGGCAGCGCCTCTTCGAGCGTCGTCACCTGGAAGCCGTCCATCGCGGCCTGCAGGGCGCAGATCGGGTCGATCTCGGTGACGATGACGCGCGCTCCCTGGCCGCGCAGGGACTCCGCGGAGCCCTTGCCCACGTCGCCATAGCCGCACACCACGGCCACCTTGCCGCCGATCAGCGTGTCGGTGGCACGATTGATGCCGTCGATGAGGGAGTGACGACAACCGTACTTGTTGTCGAACTTCGACTTGGTGACCGCGTCGTTGACGTTGATCGCCGGGAACAGCAGGGTGCCGTCGCGCTCCATCTCGTAGAGGCGGTGCACGCCCGTCGTCGTCTCCTCGGAGACTCCGATGATGCCCGCCGCCATCGGCGCGAAGACCTTCTCGCCACTGGTGACGATCTTGTCGAGCAGGCGCAAGATGATCGAGTACTCCTCGGACTGCGCGGACTCGGGCGATGGCACGAAACCGGCGCGCTCGAACTCCAGGCCCTTGTGCACCAGGAGCGTGGCGTCACCTCCGTCGTCGAGGATCATCGTGGGTCCGTCGAATCCGGGCCAGCGCAGTAGCTGCTCGGTGCACCACCAGTACTCATCGAGGGTCTCGCCCTTCCAGGCGAAGACCGGGACGCCCTGGGGATTGTCGGATGTGCCGTGGGGCCCGACGACGGCCGCCGCCGCCGCGTGGTCCTGGGTGGAGAAGATGTTGCAGCTGACCCAGCGCACGTCGGCGCCGAGCGCGACGAGGGTCTCGATCAAGACGGCGGTCTGGATCGTCATGTGCAACGAACCGGCGATGCGCGCGCCCTTGAGCGGCTGGGCGGCGCCGAACTCGGCGCGCATCGCCATGAGTCCGGGCATCTCGTGCTCGGCGAGGGTGATCTCAGCGCGTCCGAAGGGCGCGAGGGAGAGGTCGGCGACTTTGTAGTCGAAAGGTGACGAGGTCATGGTGCTCCTAGTAGATGTCTGGTGTCCGCCAGGCGCCGACCTCTGTCGCATACGCCTCAAGCCCTCTAGGTTACGCGCTCACCCGGAATTCCACCACATCGCCGTCGCGCATGACGTACTCCTTGCCCTCGATACGGGCCTTGCCCGCGGCACGGACCGCGGCCATCGAACCCGCGGTCATGAGGTCGTCGAAGGCCACCACCTCGGCCTTGATGAAATGCTTCTGGAAATCGGTGTGGATCTCGCCGGCCGCTTCGGGGGCCGACGCGCCCTGTCGGATCGTCCAGGCGCGGGTCTCCTTGGGGCCGGCCGTGAGGAACGTCTGCAGGCCCAGGGTCGCGAAACCCACTCGCGACAATTGCGCGAGGCCCGACTCCTCCTGGCCGAAGGACTGCAACAGCTCCAGGGCCTCGTCGGGGTCCAGGCCGGCGAGCTCCGCCTCGACCTTGGCACAGAGGATGACGCAAGGGGCCGGGGCGACCGACTCACGCAGTTCGCGCTGACGCGCGGCGTCGCCCAGCGTCGACTCGTCGACGTTGAAGACGTAGATGAAGGGTTTGTCGGTCAACAGGTGCAGATCGGCGAGGGCGTCGTGGTCGAGCCCTGCGGCCTTGGAGATGACGTGTCCGGCGTTCAGGGCGTCGTGGGCCTTCCTCACCTCGGCCAGTTTCGCCGCCGACTCGCTCAGGCGCTTCGCTTCGCGCTCGAGACGCGCCATCGCCTTGTCGACGGTCTGCAGGTCGGCCAGGATCAGTTCGGTCTCGATGGTCGCCACGTCGCCCGCGGGGTCGATCTGGCCGTCGACGTGGATCACGTCGTCATCTTCGAAGACGCGCACCACTTCGCAGATCGCGTTGGACTCGCGGATCGCCGCCAGGAACTGGTTGCCGAGTCCCTCACCTTCCGACGCGCCGCGAACGATGCCCGCGATGTCGACGAAGGTGACCGACGCGGGCAGGATTCTCTCGGAGCCGAAGACCTTCGCGAGGCGCGCCAACCGGCTGTCGGGCACCGCGACGACGCCCACGTTGGGTTCGATGGTGGCGAAGGGGTAATTCGCCGCCAGGACGTGATTGTCGGTGAGTGCGTTGAACAACGTGGACTTGCCCACGTTGGGCAGTCCGACGATGCCGATAGAGAGTGCCATACGGCCTCTGAGGCTACCGCACCAACACGGTGCGTTCGCTCGGAGGCCGTATGGCGTACCTAGGGGGACTAGGCGATCTCGGTGAGGACGCCATCCTCGATCTGGAGGCGACGGTCGGCCTGCTGAGCGATCTTCTCGTCGTGGGTCACCACCAGTACCGTGGTCTTCTGGGTGCTGGCGGCGTTGCGCAGTAGCTCGACGATCTTCTGGCCGGTCGCGCGGTCGAGACTTCCGGTGGGTTCGTCGGCCAGGATCAGCTGCGGCTGGGCCGCGAACGCCCGGGCGATGGCCACGCGCTGCTGTTCGCCACCCGAGAGCTTGTTCGGACGTCGGGTGGCCTTCTCGCCACCCAGGCCCACCATCGCGAGCATCGTCTCGGCGCGAGCGTCGCGGTCCTCCTTGGGCCAGTCGGCGAACTCCAGCGCCAGCTTCACGTTCTCCTTGGCGCTCAAATTGGGGATCAGGTTGAAGGCCTGGAACACGAAGCCGACTTGGCGCGACCGGTACTTGGTGCGGCCGTTGGCGTCGAGGTGTGCGAGAGGGGTGCCGTTCATGTCG
>Ga0307377_10008012_pt1 | contig 10787 bp, 16 predicted proteins | sample TR3MG_FD_202535 | JGI IMG/M metagenome (GOLD analysis project Ga0307377, IMG submission 202535) | Soil microbial communities from Risofladan, Vaasa, Finland - TR-3 | ecosystem: Environmental > Terrestrial > Soil > Coastal area > Acid sulfate soil | place: Finland: Risofladan, Vaasa | collected... | reverse complement strand
TCATCCGTCGCCTCCACCACGTGAAAGGCACGAACCGGCGTCGGTTCGTGCTGCTCGCGGATGATCGTCACCTGCAGGTGATTCAGCAGGTGGCGCGCCTGCTGCATGTGGTGCGCGCGGCGGCATTTCTCCACGTCCGGCTCGAAGTAGCCGTGAAGCGGGCAGTCCGGCGAGCGGCCGGCCTCGACCAGCTCCGGCGGGGTCATCTGGTGACCCCGCCGGGCGGCCTCGGCCTCGATCCACTCGCCGTAGACTTGCGCCTGGTCGTCGCTGAACTGCGCGCCGGGCGCGGCGGTGTATGCTTTGGCCATGATGCCTAACTCCTCTCCACCTCAAAGGTGCCCTTGTTGCCGCTGCTGTTCCGGCCGGCCACGCGCATCTCGCCGATGCCGCCCATGCCGCCGCGCTCGAGCAGGTTGAAGAAGTTCGCCGGACTCAACGCTTCCTCGTTAATCTCGGCCATGAAGGAAAGGGTCCAGTCGTTGAACTGCGGCCGAAACCGCAAGTCCGTCTTGTTCTGGCCGATCCGCACGACGTCTTCCCGCATGTAGGCCGTCGTGAAGGCCAGCTCGGCCAGATCGTCGCCGAACGGGTTCATGATGCCGCGCAGGTACATCGTCGGCCGCAGCTCCGTCATGTGGACATCGAGGTTGCGCGCCGATCCGATCATGGCCGCCTTGATGCCTGTCACCGGGAAGCCGAAGGTGTGCGTCCTGAAGAACTCCGTCAAGGTGGCGCGGCCCTTTTCCTCAAGCATGATCTTGTCGGGGATCTCGCTCAGCACACCGCCAAACGCTTGATCGGGGTGATCTGCGTCGCCGCAAATGATGTGGGCCGCGTCCATGCAGCACTGCACTGGGTTCTTCGGCTCTCGCGTCAGCTTCTTGTTCCCCATCTGCTTGTCCAGCATCACTTCGCGCGGTCTGGCCGCGAAGCGATGCATCACTAGGGGTTGCTTGCCTCGAATCCGCACGTCCAGCGTCGTCAGATCCAACCTTGCGATCTGAATCGTCACGCCCTCAGTCGTCTTCTTCGACTCAGTCGTCTTCTTCGAAGTGCTCATGGGAAACTCCTCGTATTGGCCTCTATCCCGTTCGGGTGTCTGAGGCTCTATAATGAGTGCGTCATGTTCCGATGTCTTGGCCTCGCCCGGCTCTCATCACCTCCTCTCTGTCTCTGCCTTTGATTCACGCCGCCCTCAGCACGGCGCCGATGGCGGCGTTCATGGACGCCTCGGCGGCGGACCGCTCGACGTAGCCGAGCGTTTTGGCGAGGACCGCGCCGCTCGACGGGCTCAGCAGGTTGACCTTCCAGAGGCCCGTGTCGACGTCCTGCGCCACCAGCCTCGCCAGCAGCCTCACGTCGTAGCCCCGCAGCGCCTCGACCATCTCCTTGTGATGCGCCGCCTCGTCCTCCTCTCTCTGCCGCTCCCCCCAGATCCGAGTGGCCTCGACCAGCACCTGGCGCTTCGCGGCGCCGACGATGCCCCGGGCGCTGAAGAACGGCGACACGTCCCGCCCGGCCTCGATCAGCAGCACGTAGTTCATGGCGATCTCCGCCGCCTGATGCTGGGTCAGCATTTGCCGCGCCTCCTTGCCGCTCACGCGGCGAAAAAGGAATTCCGCGTAGGCCGTGCGAAACTGCAGCTCAGCCGACGGCCACCTCCACGCAAAGATCCGCTCCGGCCAGGGCTCGGCATGAAGGCCCCACGGCGCGGGCTTGGGCCCCATCAGGTCGCGCGCCTCCGTCATGCACGCCCGGGCGTCGGCGAGAGCGACTTCATTCCAGTGGAGCGCCAGGTCCGGCACGTCCAGGGCCGCGCCGATCACCTGCAGCAGCCGACGCTCGATGGCCGCGAACCGAGGCAGATCGCCCTTGATCGGCCCGGGAATGTCCGCGAGGTAGGCCTCCGCCGCGTCGTGCAGCAGGCCATGCAGCGCCAGGCGCGGCGGCACGTGCAGCGAGACAAGCACCGAATGCTGGGCCACCGAATACGGCAAAGCCGTCGCGCCCGAGAAGCGATTCGTCAGCGCCAGGTGATGCGCGATATCCTCAATACAAACGTCCTCCGCCCTCGGTTCGAGCGGGTAGAACTTCTTACCCGTGTAGGTCTGAATCCAACTCATGGCTTCTCCTCGTGTTGCCGTTCCTTCAGCCTGTCGTTGCCATTCTCTGTGCTCTCTGTGTCCTCTGTGGCTCGCCGCTATCAGACGGCCTGCCGCTTGAGCGCCTCCACGTCCTTCTTGATCTTGCCCAGCTCGCCCATGAACTTGACGTCATTGCCGCGCAGATCGCCCACGGCCTTGATGAGCACCTTCAGCCCGTCCAGAATCGCCGCATCGTGGTCGGCCCGCGAGCCGATCGCCTCGGCCAGGGTCCGGAACACCCCCGCCACCTCGCCGTCGTGGGCTTTCGCTTTGCGCGGCGCCTTCCGCCCGATCGAGGGCTTCGACCACTTGCCCGCGATGCCATGCACTCGCTTGCGATGCGCCCCCCGCCCCTGGCCGCTCTGAAACTCCATGCCGCACTCGGGGCACGTGTACTTCTTCCCCGGCGCCGGCTGGCCGGGCGGCAATTGCTCGGTCGTCTCGGCGCGGCGGCCTATGGTCAGACCCGCCTGCGCCGCGCTGTCCACCGTCTGCGTCGTCGCGCCACCCATCACGTCTCCTTTCGTTGGGACCCTTCCGGGCCGTTCTCTGCGTCCTCTGTGTCTCTGCGGTGAATCGCCGTTCGTTCAAACGTCACCGCCCACACCCACGGGTTCGTCGCCCAGGCGTAGCCGCGCTTCGCGTTGATGCTGTCCCACAGGACGCTGAATCGCTCGACGGGCCCCGGGACGCCCTCCGATTTCGGCCATGCGGTTCGCAGCACGCCTTCCGCGACCGCATCGTCGCTGCCGATGTCCTGCAGCCGCTCGACCCGCACGGCCGTCACCCGCAGCTCGAGCCGGCACGCCCAGCGGGGCATGAAGATGGAGGGCCGCCAGCGGCAGGTCGCGTCCGGCGTGTCGGGATAGGCCAACTCCGGCGGCGGGTCCGTCGCCCGGTAGTGGCATTGCTCCCAGTAGTCGTCGAACTCGGCGTCCTGGTGGCGCTTCACCGGCCGGCCGTCTGCCCAGGGCGGCGGGTACTCGTCCTCGTGGGCCAGGTTGAAGTTGCTCTCGACGCAGAACGTCTCCCTCACCCACAGCCCGTCGCCGATCTCGATTCGCGGGCGGAATCGGTGGCTCGTCTCCGTCCAGCCCATCTCGTCGCAGCGCGGGCAGCAGCTGTCCTCGGTCGAGTGGCACGGCACGTGGAGATATTCGCCTGCGCCGAAGCCCCGGTCCGCCCAGGCCGACGCCCAGTCCGCATGCTTCTCCCAATACTCCCTCGGCGCCGAGCCCGGCCGCCCCGTCTTCAGCGTCACCACCCGCCGCGTCTGCGTCTTCCTGTCCTCCAGGATGGCCCGCACCATCGGCCCGCTGAACAGGATCGGCCGTTCCACGCTCAACCCTCACCCCTTCCGTCCTCTGTGCTCTCTGTGTTCTCTGTGGCGCCCGCCGTCGCCGGCAGCTCGTCATGCAGAGCGCCATCGAGCAGGCGACCGGCGCGTTTCTTGCCGACGCGATACATGATCGCTCCGCCGTGGCCGTCGTCATCGTGACCATTCCACGGGGTTGTGTGCTCAAAGAACTCGCCGGCCGCCTCGATAGTTCCCCACCCATCTGGCGTGGGGCACACTCCCGTGATATGGCTCCGTGGAATCCACTCGCCCCATTGCTTGAAGAGGAACGGCACGCCCGCGGCCGCGCAGGCGTCGCGGACCGCGCGGAACCAGTCCGGATGGGCCGGTCGGGCGTCCGGTCCGCTCTCGCCGCCGGCGAAGACCCAGTCGGCCTTGATGCCGCAGGCCGTGAAGATCTCAGCGGTCAGTGACCCCAGGGCCGGCTCGTAGCTGATGACGCGCCGGGCGGCCGGCAGCACTATGAGCAGCGGCCACCGCGCGCGCAGGGCCGAGTCGTTCTCGGCGCTGATGCCCAGCTCCACGTGCGGCCAGCCCTCGCCCCAGTGCTTCGGCAGATACGTCCGCGCCGCGCCGATGCGCTTGGTGAGGATCGTGAAGATCAGGTCCGGCCGCCGGCGCATGATCTCCCACGCCTCATCCATCCACTGATAGGCGCCGTCGTGGAAGAAGTCCGACCACGAGCACACGAAGACCCGCTCGCCCGGCTTCCACTTGTATTTGCCCGCGCGGTCCTTCTTCAGCGGCGCGTCGAAGGTCGTCTTCGACCGCGCCACCCGCCCGGGCGCCTTGCCATAGCGCTTCATCTCCCGCCGCGCGTAGCAATGATCGCACCCCTCCGAGACCGGCGTGCAGCCCTGCCACGGATTCCACGTGTGCGTCGTCCACTCGATCTTGCTGTCTGTACCCATGGGTCCGCCTCAGTTGAAGTAGAAGCTCAGCCTAGGAAAGCGCAGGTAGTACTTGATCCACGCCCACGGGCCTCGTTGCGCGCGGGTGTAAGCCATGACGTGACGGTGCGTCTCGACGGGCTGCCGGTTGCCCACGGCGACGATCAGCATCGCGGGTTTGGTCGGTCCCTTCATGCGGCCCTCCGCCCCGCGCGCAGGGCCGCGCGCATGCGCTTCAGCGTCCGGGCTTTGATCTGGCAGGCCCGGCTCTCCGTCACGCCCAGGTCGGCGCCGATCTCGCCCAACGTGCGATCGTGCCAGTAGTAATCCACGATCACGCGCCGCTCCCGCTCGGACAGCGCCGCCAGGCCACGCGCCACGATCTCGCGCCGGTCGACGCCTTCGGCGTGGTCCTCCGTCTGGCCCAGCCGCCGGCGCCAGGCGTCGGGCGGCTGCAGGCTCTCGTTGCGCGGCTCGCCCCAGTCGCGGTGGTATTGGGTGTGGCGGCGGATCAGGTCGATCTGCACCAGGCGCGGGTCGGCCAGCTTGCCCTCGGCAATGCGCAGCGCCACCTCCTGGTACAGGTCCTCCGGCGAGCACAGCCCCGGCGGCAGTTTGCGGCGATTGATTCCGTGGCGTCCCCACATCGGATCGCCGTGGCCTTTGGGATAGTCGGTCCGCTGCGGCATCGTCGTCTTCCTAGGGCCCAAAGAGCCCCGCTCGGGCGGCGGTCAGGCCCTCCCAGGCGATGGCGACGACCGCCATCGCCGCGCCGATCGCCACGACGGCCCAGTACAGCCAGGCCCGCCGGCCCGCGCGCTCGCCGCCCGGCGAGGGTGGCCGGTCCACCCTCCGCGCTCTCTGGGGTTGAGAGCTTTCCGCCGGCAGAAATTGATCGCCTGGGTCATAGGTCGCCTTCGGGTCGGTCATTTTGCGGCCCTCCGTCGCTTTCGGTTGTCGGCCCTCACGTCCTGCCATCGCTGCTCCTGGTGGAACCGGATCGCCTGCATCTCGGCCAGCAGAATCAAGTCCTTGCGCGACACGCCGCGGGCGCGGAGCGACGCGAAAACCTGCTGCAGCGCCCGGTCCACTTGCGCCAAGTTGGCCGGGCCGCCGGCCGTGAGCACCTCGACCCATCCCTGGCCCGCCAGAAGATCCAGCTCCGTCACGCCGCCGATCATGATTTCACCTCGGCCGAGGTCAGCGGGCCGGCGTCCGGGTCGCCGGGCGTCCGCAGCCCCCGCCGCCACATGCGCTGATCCTGCTCGAGGGTCTCGACGCGCCGGGCCATGGACATGGATCGGTCCCGCCACGTGTTGACCTGCTCGCCGGCGATCCGGTTGGCCAGCTCCGCCGCATCCAGCGCCCGGCTTACCTGCGCGGCATAGCGCCGGCTCTGGCCAAGCTGCTCGCGCAGCGCGTCGCGGTCCGCCGTCGTGCGGACGTAATCCTGCTGCAAGGCGTCCAGCCGATCGAGCAGCGACGAACATTCCGCCGCCAACGCCGCATGCTCGTCGCAAGGCAGGACCGGGCCGGCCGAGGAAGGGCCTGCGGCGGGGGTCGCGCCGCGGACCGGCCGGCCCGGTTGGGTTGGAGAAAAGCTCATCAGGTCGCGCTCCTTGACGCCGGATGCCCCGTGCTGTACCCTAAATCATGTCGAAAGGAAACGGGCGCACCGACAGCACTTGGGGTGGAGGTTGTGGCCTCCGCGCCGCCGATACGCCCGAGTTTCCCGTTGCGTCGCATGCTCATGTGAGCGCCTCCACCCCAGCGCGTGGTTCGTTGGGGGAGATTGTATATCGAGTTCGGCAGATGTCAAGTCTAAAATATGCCGAAGTCGGCAGCAATCTGGTCTAAATGCCGCGACGGTCAACAGATAAGAAAATCTCACTATTCGTGGATCGGCTTGAAGAAGCTATCCGTGAGGCGGGCAATTCGCAGACCAAGTTCGCCGAGCAATGTGGCCTCACCCTCAGCACCATCAACGGTCTACTGAACCAGCCCCGGGTGCCCAAGGATGCCACCCTCGCCGCCCTGGCCAGGGGCGCGAAGCGCTCGAAGGCATGGTTCCTGGGCGAGGAGGAGCCAGCCGGGCGGCTGACGCTGCCCGTCCTGGCCGTGGCCTCAGCCTCCAATGGCACGGTCCAAGCGCTGGCCGAAGATGACGCCGCCTATGTCCGGTCCTTCCGCCTCCCGCCCAACGTCCACATCGTCGACGTCGTCGGCGACAGCATGATTCCCGTCGCCTGCCACGGCCAATCGCTCTTCGTCGTGCCCGAGCCGCCCGGCGATGGCGACCTGGCCGTCATCGAGACCGACGACGGCGAGGTCCTCTACAAGCGCGTCGCCCTCGCGGGCAAGGCGGTCCACTGCCACTCCGTCAATCCCGACCCGCGCTACCGCACCATTGTCCTCAAGCGCCGGACGATCCGCCGCATGTACCGCGTCGTCGGCGCATGGTTCCTGCCGAAAGAGGGGTAAAGCGTGGCGAAGCGACCCTACGTGACCCGGTCGGCGGGCCCATCCGCCGCGCGTCCGCCTTGCTATGTGACTTTGTCAACGTCGCAGGGTGGCTCATACTGGGGGGTGGCGCGGTGGCGGCTGTCTTTGGGTTCATGGCCATATCCGGTTCTGGCCAGGGCGAGGGGATAGTCCTCGCGGGCTTCGTCGCCGCCGTTGTCGGCCTGGTGATGACGCGGGTCGCCAGATGGATTGATGCTTTGTCCGTCGGCTTCGCTCACCTGATCATGGTGGCCGAGCGGCAGTCGTCAGACTGAGGGGGGTGACATGGCCAAGAAGCCCCGTCCGGCGACCAAAAAGCAGATCGCCTATGCGCGCGGCGTATTCCAAGGAGGGACCGCGCCGGATGCTGGAGCGGGCGCTGGCGGCCTTGAGGAAGGCGGACCCGAAGGCGCGGGAGCGGCTGGGCGATGAGGTGACGCTGTTGACCTTCCGCCGTGGACGGGCGACGGAGCTGTCGGAGCAGACGGGCGACCCGGCGATGGTGGCGGCGCTGATCGGCAACGATCCGGGGGTGGCCATGCGGCACTACGTGCAGTGGCGCGTGGACCGCATGGCGGAGGCTATGGAGGGGAAGCGCCCGCCCTCCTGACGAGGATGCAGAGGAGGGCGTAGTTGGCCAGGTCGAGGAGGGTGTCTTCGACGGATTCGTCGGCGACGGCGGCCTCCTTGCCGGCGAGTTCGCGGACCCGCGACCACTTGTCGGACATGCGGACGAGGATGCCCTTGTCGGCCGGGATGCCCATGCGCTCGCACTCGCGGAAGTTGGAGTAGTAGTCCTTCTCCTCGGGCCGCGCGTAGTCGTGGTTCTTGGCCCGGTGGATCTCGGCCATGCGTTGCAGCAGGGCATCGAAGTCCGGGTTGCCGCTGTCGTTCGGGTGGGGCATCAGACATCCTCCATCAGTGGCCGGTCATTCACGCTTCGATGGAATCGGGGACAATAGGGGCGATCCTCTTGCAGCGGCGGTTCAAGTAGTCCGTGCGGTCGGCGAGTTTCTCGAGGGCGGCTTCGGCGCTATGGAGCAAGGCCTCGGTCTCGGCGCGGCGGACCATGAGCAGCCAGGCCTCTGTGAAGCGGGGATCCTCCGTGGCGTCGCCGGCCATGTCGCCGGCGATCTGCGCCTCGATCAGCAGGGCGCGCGCGATGGCCCTCCTGGCCTCATCGAGCGCCGACTCCGGCACGGTCGTCTCCTCTGCGATCGCGCTCGCGCAAGAGATCCTTGGCGAGGTCCGTCATGAAGTTGCCGACCAGCGCGATAGGCGGCTGCCACGGGCCGAGGTCGGCGGCCGTGGCCAGTTCGGCCAGGTCGCCGATCCACTTCTCCGGGTCGGGCTCCGACATCGCGCAGCCGTCGTCCCAAATCATCAGGTGCCAGCGGTACCCGTAGTCGGCGATCATGCGGAGGAGCTCGACGTTCTCGGGCAGCTCTCGCTCGGCGAAGGCCGGCGTCTGCCAGTGCTTCGGGTCGGGATCGGGGTGGGCCGGCTCGCCCGACTCGGCGTTGAACAGGCCGCGACGGGCCACGAGCCATCGCGCGTGGGCCTGGGCCGCTCTGACGGGAGGGATCCACGGGCCGACCGATTCCGGGTCCTTGGCGGCGTCATCCAGCAGCATGGAGGCCGTCAGGGCCCACTGCGCGGCGTCGGGCTGGCAGATGACGTTGTTGCTGTCCCAGATGAGCAGGTACCACGGGCCGAGGTCCTCTGGCTTCGGCTCGCCCTTGGCCAGGCGTCCGCGCAGGAGCGGCCGCACGATCTGGAGCGTGTCGGGCAGCTTGTCCGCCACGCTCGGGCAGGTGAGTAGTTGCATGTCCGCGTCTCCTAAGTGGTGGCCGGGGGCACGAAGAGCACCCCGTAGCCGTTGTTGCGGCCCGAGCGGATCTCCATGGTCATCCAGCTCGTCTTGGCCGCCTTGACCTCGTCCCAATGACGCCTCGACCCTGGGGCGTCGTCGTTCACAAAGTTCGCCACGTCGTGGAAGATGACGAGCCCGCCCGGGCCGACCAGCTCGCCGTAGTTGCGGAAGTCGGCGTCGACGTACTCGTACTCGTGGAGCCCGTCGATGTAGAGGACCTGCACCTGGCGGCCGTCGAGGTGCTCGCGGACGGCCTTGATGGTCTCGAGGGCGGTACTGTCGCCCTGGATGAAGGTGTGGCGGAAGCCGAACTGGTCGAGCATGGCCTCGCACTCGCGCCGCTCGGGGAAGTCCTCCAGGTCCACCATGAGGAATTCCGTGCCGGGCGAGCAGACGCCCGAGACGGCCAGCTCCCACGCGGCGTGGTGGGCGCCGATGACGAGCAGGCGCGCGGGGTCGACGCGGCGGATAACGTCGAGGAGCTGCGTCACCTCGTCCCACTGCTGAAAGAAGTCGACGCCGCAGTTCTGGATCATCTGCTTGCGGCTGAGGAAGACCTGGCGGGCCGACAGGGCGTCGGCGTAGGGCAGGTCGAGCAGGTGGAGGACCTTCCGGGCCACGCGCTCGGGCTTGATCGCGCGCATGCAGGGCATGGCGCCGGCGGGCTCGGTCTTGCAGTGGTTCTTGCGCGGCGTGTCGAAGCACGGCGCGCATCGGAAGTCGGTCTCGATGACGTGCAGACCCTGGGCGAGCTGGAGGTTCTTGCGCGGCGACGTCGGCCCGTACAGAAGCACCTGCGGCACGTGCAGCGCCACGGCCACGTGGGCCAGGCCGTTGTCGATGCCAAGGTAGAGGCGCGCGCTGGCGATGTCCTCGACGGCTAACATGAACTCCGTCTTGCCGACCTCGCACGTGGCGACCTCGCTCATCCAGGCCGGGACTTCCTCGTTGTTGCCGAGGATGACCACGTTGACGCCGGCGGCCTTGAGTTGCCGGCAGACTTGCTCCCAGTGCGGATAGCACTTGTTGACGTCGTCGCGGCGGCCGGCGGCCTCGGTGCAGACGACGATGTACTCATCGCCCTTGTCGCCCGTGCGAGGGTCGGCAGCGGTGGCCGGCAAACGCATCGCCGCGCTGGGCGTGGGGCCGGTGTAGCCGGCGTTGCGGACGGCTTCCATGTTCGACCAGGCCTCGTGCTTGGTCCGGTGCTCGCGCTTGGCGGGGCTGATGGCGCAGCCGTCGAGCACGGCGATGTCCGGGTTCTTCCAGTAGCTTCCGATGATGGTCTTGTACTGGCGATAGTCCGGCTGCTCGGTCAGGATGGCCTTGACCCACGGCTGCAGCTCGAGCCAGTCGCGCAGGCCCTTGACGTGCAGGCCGCAGTCCCAGACGTCGATTGGTTCGCCGCTGAGCCGCGCCAGCGCCTTCATGGCCGGCACGCACATCAGCGCGTTGCCGAGCCCGCCCGTGATGAGATAGAGTCCCCGCGTCGCGTCGTCCATCGCTCCTTCCTCCGCTGGGTTGTAGGGAAGACCGGCGATCTCCCGGAAGAACGCCTCGTCGGTCTGTCGCTTCAGCGCCTGCATCTCGGTGTGCTGCTCTTCCACGTCCGAGTCGGCCAGGGCCGCGTCGGCCTTGCCGTCGTCGTCACGGTCCACGATCGCCAGCGTCGGCTGCCAGTAGCGTTCCCACGTTGCGTCGTCGAAGCACACGCGGATCGCGTAGCGGCGGTTGGCGCGGCGGTGCCAGCCCGGCGTGCTGTAGCCCGCGCGCTTACGCCCGCCCGCGGCGAGGTAGGCTTTGCACTCGGGGCCGCCCCACCATCCTTGATAGCGATGGTGGATGACCAAATCGCGCAAGACGAAAAGCGGCGTCTTCGTCCACCACAGCCGCCAGGAAAAGCCGGCCTCCTGATGGCCCCACCGGCCCGGGAACTTGTGCCAGCCGCCGAAGCGTTCGAGCAGCGCGCGGGGATAGCCGAAGCAGGAGTTATTGACGCACTGCGTCCGCTCGGCGAT
>Ga0307377_10008011_pt1 | contig 10787 bp, 14 predicted proteins | sample TR3MG_FD_202535 | JGI IMG/M metagenome (GOLD analysis project Ga0307377, IMG submission 202535) | Soil microbial communities from Risofladan, Vaasa, Finland - TR-3 | ecosystem: Environmental > Terrestrial > Soil > Coastal area > Acid sulfate soil | place: Finland: Risofladan, Vaasa | collected... | reverse complement strand
GTTATCGACAAGACAACAGGAGAGATTGCTTACTGTCCTGTTCACCATATGGATATGATAAATGCAGAAGAAAAAATTAACTACTTACGACAAGCTATCGACAGTGACAAGCCACCTTCTCGCTGCTATGATGCTGTGCCTGATGGCCAGTCTGGGAATATGCGTCTGGATACTGGGTGTAATTATTGCTCTCATAAGTTTGATTGCTGGTCTGATGCGAATGGTGGCAAGGGACTACGTTCATTCCAATATGCGACGTATGTCAAACATCTAACACATGTAGAACGTGAACCTAATGTCCCAGAACTATAGATTCAGATCACGATCAGAAAGAAGAGCAGCAGACTACCTTATAAATTTAGACATTGACTTTGAGTTTGAACCACACTACATTCCGTACATGTGGATCGAGTCAAAGAAATATCTTCCTGACTTTATTCTTCCATCTGGTATTATACTAGAGGTGAAGGGTAGGTTCACACTAGAAGACAGAAAGAAACATCTTTTTCTTAGGCAGTCTAATCCTGACTTGGATGTAAGATTTGTATTCGATAACCCTAACAATAAACTAAACAAAGGAGCAAAGACTACCTATGCAGACTGGTGTAACAAGAACGACTTTGTGTTTTGTAAACTCTCTGATGGTATTCCTGATAGTTGGCTAGATGAGAGAGGGAACAGAAAAGTTTCTGGTAGAAGTGGAAAGTCTCGTAGAAAACAAAACAACAAGTCCTGAACAGATAATGTTTCTTGGTGTTGTCTTACAGGCAATGCTTGATGCTACCAAACCAGAAAATAATAGAGAATCAGTAGAATCTAAGACAGCACGTGATGCTGCAAAGGCATGGTTCTTTGCCTCTGTAGGTGTTACTGCTGAAGATTTTAGTACTGTCTGTGATATAGCAGGTGTGGATGCAGACTATGTTCGTAGCTTTGCATTCAAAGTTCTTAAATCTAAGGAGATTAAATATGTTCGTAGGCGTATCAATGCCGTCCTTACCTTTGACTAGGAGAGATACTATGGAAAGAGATGCAGAGATTACTAAGCTATACTCAGAACTTCCTAACTTTAGGTTTGATGAGTCAGAATATATAGACGAGATGCATGAATACATTTCGTCTACTTATACAGAACATTATGCCAAGGGTAAATATCAAGCCACTGATATCATCCTTGACAGTGGACATGGCGAGGGTTTTGTCATGGGTAACATATTGAAATACTGGAAGAGATATGGTAACAAGGAAGGAAAGAACAGGAAGGACTTGCTAAAGATTATCCACTATGCGATAATCATGCTTTATGTCCACGATCAAGTAACCAAGGGAGAATAAAGTATATGCCTACTTTTCGATCTAATGAAAACCCTATGTTCCGTTCCAAGTTTAGTGAAGATATCTTCAAACATAAGTACGCACACCATGGCTGTGAAACATGGTCAAGTCTAGCTTCAGTTCTTGTTGATGATGTATGCAGTCCTTATCTCAAGGAAGACGAGAAGGAACAGCTAAAGGAATACATTACTGACTTGAAGTTTATTCCCGGTGGTAGGTACTTATACTACGCTGGCCGACCTAACAAGTTCTTCAACAACTGTTACTTACTACGAGCAGAAGAAGATACACGGGAAGACTGGGCAAACCTTTCATGGAAGGCAGAGTCATGTCTGATGACAGGTGGTGGTATTGGCGTAGACTATTCTGTCTACCGTGAAGAGGGAAGAGTACTGGCAGGTACTGGCGGTCTTTCTTCTGGACCTATTCCAAAGATGTTGATGATCAACGAGATTGGCAGACGGGTTATGCAGGGTGGTAGCAGACGATCTGCTATCTATGCCAGTCTTAACTGGAAACATGCTGATGTAGAAAAGTTTCTTACCAGCAAGAACTGGTATGACATGCCCGTTGGTAACACAGGTTTTACTATCGGTCAGATAAAGGAACAAGATTTTAATTACATAGCTCCGCTGGACATGACAAACATCAGCGTGAACTACGATACTGAATGGTTAATTAACTACTGGGAGACAGGAGATGTTGGGAATACATTTAAGCAGAATGTTCGTCAAGCACTACGCACCGCTGAACCGGGATTTTCGTTTAACTTTTTCGACAAAGAAAATGAAACACTCCGTAATGCATGCACTGAAGTTACTTCGGAAGACGATTCGGACGTATGTAACTTAGGATCAATCAACCTTGGTAGAGTAGACAACCTTCAAGAGTTTAAGGATATCGTTACTCTAGCCACTAAGTTTCTTATGTGTGGTACATTCAAGGCAAAGCTGCCTTACGAAAAGGTATACGATGTACGTATTAAAAATCGTAGGCTTGGTCTTGGTTTGATGGGTATGCATGAGTGGTTGATCAAGCGTAGTTACAAGTACGAGGTAACACCTGAACTGCATAAGTGGTTGGGTGTATACAAGGGTGTTAGTGATGAAGTTTCAAAGAAGACTGCAAGTGAGTTTGATTGCAGCACACCAGTAGCTAACCGTGCTATTGCACCAACAGGAAGCATTGGTATTCTTGCAGGTACAAGTACGGGTGTTGAACCTATCTTTGCTGTTGCTTACAAGCGACGGTACTTGAAGGGAGGCACACGTTGGCACTATCAGTATGTTGTTGACAGTGCAGCACAGGAACTGATAGACTTGTATGGTGCTAATCCTGATAAGATTGAATCTGCTCTTGATCTTGCTGAAGACTATCAGAGACGAATCAAGTTTCAGGCAGACGTACAGGACTACGTTGACATGTCTATCTCTTCAACTATTAACTTACCATCATGGGGAAGTAAACTTAACAATGAAGATACTGTTGACAGCTTTACTGATGTACTTGCTTCTTACGCTCACCGTTTACGGGGCTTTACTGTATACCCTGATGGCTGTCGTGGTGGGCAGCCACTAACCTCAGTACCTTATGCTGAAGCTGTGAATAAGTTAGGTGAAGAGTTTGAGGAAGGACTAGAGACACATGACATTTGTGATATTACTGGACATGGAGGGAGTTGCGGAGTTTAATGCTTACGTACCACACGTATAAAGAAGTACTACCAAAAGAACTATGCAATAGTATAGTAGGTATTGCCAAGGAGTTAGACAGTCAGGAAGCTGATGTATATCAGAATGGCAATAGTGTTTTACTTCAAGAGGTAAGGAATAGCAGACTTACTTGGTTAGAAAATCCTGAACTAACTTCCATTCTACAACTGTACGCAGAGACAGCTAACAAAGAAGCTGGCTGGGACTTTCACATAAATTGTTTTGAAACTCCACAGATTTCCTTCTATGGCAAGGGACAGTTCTACGACTGGCACATGGATACTGGCGTAGAACTGCCCTCTGATCCTTACAGAAGAAAGCTGGCAGTGTGTGTCACACTTAACAGTGAGTTTAAGGGTGGTGATCTACAGGTACAGAAGTGGGTGCATCCACAGAATGGAGATAGGTATGCTACTCTTAAAGAGATGCGAAAGATTGGTAGCATTGCTGTCTTTCCTTCCTTTGTATATCATCGTATAACTAAGGTGAAGGAAGGAGAACGATGCTCTCTTGTCTGTTGGTTTAGAGGAGAAAAGTTTACTTAACTTTTTTCTTGACAACAATTGTATACTGTAGTAGTATATGCATGGTACGACCATAGTGGTGTACTTAATTAACTCGCTTAACAATGAGATAACAATGAACTTTATTGACTACATTAATAAAAACTCTAAGACACTCCCAGACTATATGTTGGGATTTACTTTTGAAGATTTGTTCAAGCATGTGCCAAGTAATGTTGGTGCATTCCCTCCGCATGATTTAGAAAAGAATGGTAATTTTTACAAGCTAACACTTGCTGTTGCTGGTTACTCAAAAGAAAATATCAAGATTGAATTGAAGGATAGTATCCTTACTATTGTTGGAGACAGAGAAGGTGACGATAGTAAGAACTATATTGTAACAGGTATTGCGGCACGTAAGTTCCGTAAATCATTCTCTTTGTCTGACATTATGGAAGTAAGAGACGCAGACTTAAAGGATGGTCTTCTTACTGTTACATTGGAAGAAGTTGTTCCTGAAGAAGAACAACCTAAGTTGATCGCAATAAAGTAGGCATAACAACTGGGATACATCAAGGTGGTGGCGGTATTCGCTGATGTATCCCCTTTTTTTACATGGAGTATTAATGAGTTTTCTTGAAGCAACTATAAAGGTAGACCTTACAACAACTACCTGTGATAACATTGTAGTAGAGATTCTAAAGAGTGTTGTCATTGATGATCTTAGTAGTGATCTTATTGAAGATGAACTAAAGTCTGCTATTCTAACTACACTAGAATACTTTATGATGCCTTCAGAGTTTATTACATTCAAAGAACTTACAGAAAAGATTGCAGAGGAAGCTACTGATGAGTAGTCTTCCTACAATCTACATAGGATATGATCCAAAGGAAAAAACGTACTGTGATGTGCTGGAATACAGTATTAATAAATATACTTCTGGTCCTGTAAATATTGTACGTCTTACTCAGGATAGTGTAAGACGTTCAGGTTTGTATTGGAGAGCAGGTACTATCAAGGAAGGACAGCAGGTAGATACGTTTGACAATAAGCCTTTCTCTACTGAGTTTAGTTTCACACGTTTTCTTGTACCATTCCTTAATGTGCATCAAGGTCTTGCCCTGTTTGTTGACTGCGACATGTACTTTAGAGATGACGTTATGAAACTATTTAATATGTTCTCAGACAGAAACTTTAGTGTTGCCTGCGTCCACCACAACTATGTTCCTAAAGATACATACAAAATGGACAACCAGTTACAGCAGTCTTATTATAGAAAGAACTGGTCTAGCTTTATGCTTTGGAACTGTGCAAGTCCAGAATTAAATGAACTTACTATAGCTGACGTTAATGTTAAGAAGGGTAGCTGGCTACACTCTTTATATTGGGCAGATAAAGTATCACAACTGGCTGAAGAGTGGAACTGGCTTGACGGTCATTCATCTGAAAGCATTGATCCTAAGTGTGTACACTTTACAACAGGAGGACCATTGTTCAGAGGATGGGATGGTAAGAGAGAGATAGACAACCACTATGCAAAAGAGTGGACTGAATTATATAAGGAGATGAGTGAACAAAATGGTTAGATTTGTAACATCATTTAGTGATAGTGGTTATGTAAGCTACGCTAAGAATATGCTAGAGTCAGTGGCTAAGTTTTGGAAGAACGATCTGAAGTTGATTGCTTACTACCATGACTGCCCTGAAGAATTAGTAGCTGACTTTCCACAGTCAGAAGTTATTGAGTATCGTAATCTAAATGATGTTCAAGACATGCTGAACTATCGAGAAAGAATGAAGGACCACGATGGTACTGAGGGTGGCAAGATGCAGTACAATTGGCGCATGGATGCTATCAAGTGGTCACACAAAGTATATGCCATGACTGACCTGTCCCTAGAGATTGGTGACAAGGAAGCAAAGGGTGGCTGGATGATCTGGTTGGACGCAGATACAGTAACCACAAAAGCATTCTGTAAAAAGAAACTGATGAAGATTGTTCCAGAGAAGTGTGAATTGGTTTACTTGGGAAGACAGGATACAGACTACAGTGAAACTTCCTTTGTTGCATTTAACCTTGACTATCAGTCACCACACTATCTGCTTGCTGATCTGAGGGGATGCTATGATATTGGTGAGGTAGTATCGTATCGTGAATGGCATGATGGATTTATCTTTGAACGTCTTCTAAAAATCTACCTTGCTCATGGAATGAAGGCACACAATCTCACACCAAATGTTACTGGATTAGCTGCCTTTGCCAACTCACCGCTGTCACAATACATGGTACACTACAAGGGTAATTTAAAGCAGCAGCTATCTAAGGAAGAAGTTACACCTGATGTTAATCTTCCTCGCTACCGTCAGCTTGCTGATCTGGTACGTACATATGCTACTGATAGTATCGTTGAGGTAGGTACATGGAATGGTGGACGTGCTATTGAAATGTCCCTTGCTGCATTTGAGAAGACTGACACACTACACTACACAGGCTTTGATCTATTTGAAGATGCAACAACAGAGACAGACGAGTTAGAGTTTAACGGTAAAGCACACAATGCTATGGAAGCTGTAACAAAACGTCTAACAGAATTTGCAGAGAAGATGAAAGAGAAGGACAAGACGTTTACCTTTGACTTGTACAAGGGTGACAGCAAGAAGACACTAAAGAAACACCGCAGTAAGTTAAAGAATGTATCCTTTGCATTCATTGATGGAGGTAACAGCGAGGAAACAAAGAAGGCAGACTATGACAACCTTGACCATGTTCCTGTTATTGTCTTTAATAATTTCTTTTCAAAGGATCAGGAAGGAAAGATTGTTGACGAGAAACATCAGGTAGTAAATCGTTTTCTAAAGTCTCTGCCCAACAAACGTATTACAGTTCTTCCTTCACAGGACAGAGTAAGAGAGGGTGGGCATACTCATCTAGCTGTGCTACTTAATGGTGATGACGTACCTGATTTACCTGTAGAGTTTAGGCGTGTACCTATTGTAGTTCAGCCACGTGACTCTGTACCAAAGGATAACATCATTGACAATATCAATAAGAATGTAGAACTTATTAACAGTTGGGACATGATTCGTAACTGTCATGTGCATGACGAACATGCTATCATTGTATCTGGTGGATCATCCGTTGACTTTAAGAAACTAAAGAAGCTACAAAAGAAAACAAATGGACGAATTGTCTGTGTAAAACACAGCTATCCAAAGTTGCTCAAGGCTGGTATAAAACCATGGGCATGTGTTATACTAGACCCTCGACCTATTGAAGGTGAAAGTACGCACGGTGTTGTACGATCTACTTTGTTTGAGACAGTTGATCCAAGCACCATGTTCTTTGTTGCGTCAATGACTGATCCTTCAGTGACAGAGTTGTTGTTATCAAAGACTAATCAGGTGTATGGCTGGCACGCTTACTCACAGGCAGTAGCTAATACAGTTAAGAATCAGAAGGGTAAGAGTCTAAAGATAAACGAGAACCTAAATGTACCTGAAGACACTACGTTTGTTAATGGTGGTACTTGTGCAGCAATGAGAGTAATAGGCATGATGCATATATTTGGCTTTAGAAACTTTCATCTGTTTGGTTTTGACTGTTCATTCCCTGATGAGACAGCTATTGATCTGAAAGAAAAGTTAGAAGACGGTAGAAACAAGTACATGAAGGTAGAGACAAACGGTTCAGAGTTTTGGACTACTGGTGAACTTCTTGCTATGGCACAGGATTGCGAAAAGTTATTTGATAATGACTCTATTGAAATGAATGTGTTCATGTATGGAGAAAATACTCTTGTCTCTGAGGTATATAAAACCTCAAAGCAGGCAGATAAAGTTTACTACATTGATTTAATTACAAAGCAAGCAGCTTAAAGGAGATAAATAAATGATTGAACTTCTTACAAATAACTCAGATGTTATTATCAGTACAGTCACAGGCATTATTACAGTAGCTAGCCTTATCATTGCAGGAACTAAAACTCCTGATCCTGACACACTTCTAGGCAAGCTATATAAAGTAGTAGAGTTTCTAAGTCTTACTATCGGCAAGGCCAAGGAAACAGGAAAGCCTGAAGAAAAACCTGAAGAAGTTAAGGCTGAGTAATGCTTTCTCTCTTTTCTTCTGTTCTAAATATCTTTACCAAGATACTTCCCTTGATCTTTGCATTCAAGGCAGGAAGAGATAATGCACAGAAAAAAGAACTAGAGCAGGCAGTAAAGAACACACAGGAAAGAAACAAAATTGAGAACGAAGTTAGTCGTATGTCTGACGATGTTGTTATTAAGCGGTTGCGTAAGCGTTGGAGGAGAGGCAGCGTACTGTAGTTGGTCATCTCCAATTATGATCAGTGATGCTGACTCTCTTTCTAACGATACTGCTCGTCAGATACTAAGCCATAACCTTACATGGGAAAAGTTTTGTAAATGAAGGAACTTAATCTAAAGCAGGAGAAGTTCTGCCAAGCCTATGTGATGTACCGTAATGCTACTGAAGCTGCTAAAGCTGCAGGATATTCAGATGTATCTGCACATACACAGGGTCATAGACTAAAGCAACGACCTGAGATTAATGAGCGTATTGAGGAACTTGAGAAGGAACTTGAGACACGCATTGATGTTATTGCAGAGGTAGAAAATCAATACAATTATGCTAAGAGTGCAGGACATACCAACAGTGCAATCAAGGCACTAGAGGTACTGTCCCGCATTCGTTCTACAAAAGAAGAAGAAGCTGTTAAATCTATTGCTGAACTAGAACAGGAGATAGTTAATAGCTTAGAGATATTGGGAGAAGACAGAGCATCTAAGATGTTTCTTAAATGCTCTTGGTTTACTTCTGTGGAGAATGACGATTACCTTGAAGATGATTGCTAGTTAGTTCATCTATGAAAGGGTGACGACCATTATGCATATGTTGCAAAGTTAGTACATCTTTTTGTAAACTTTTAATTTGCTCTTGAATTTCCCCACGTCTTGAATTTTCTTTTGCAAGATTATCTGGGCTGAGAATATCTGATAAAACTTTTATCTGTTGTCTTAACACTGCTACATTATTCTCTGCTGTATCCAGTTCTCTATTAACCTCATCCACAGCACTTTTAATTTCTTCTTGTGTTGCCTTCAGTGTGTTAACTTGTGCACGCACCAATGCCCATGCACCAGACAGTGATGCAACTACTGCTCCAACTTGAAACAGAAACTGCGCATCCATTTCCATTAGTTAGAAACATTCTTAATATAGACAACAGAAAAGTCAGCAGACACAAGATTGTTTGACCCTGAACTAACTGCTCTCATCTCAATGTCAGTCTTTTCCTGTACTTCAATTGGATATTTAATAACAAAGTCTGCTACACTACCAGCCCCAATAGTTTGTTTTATCATAGTTCTAAATACACCACCAAAATTTCTTTGTATTGCTCTGATAGTTATGTACTGATTGGAATTTGTTGTACCTGTTGCCGCATTAAAATGATCAAAGTATCCTGTATAACCTGCAGGTACTGTCCAAAGTGCCATAAGAGTTTGATTCTCTCCCAGTGTAATCTGAGCATAGATAGTAGCAGGAACACCAGTAGTTACAGTGCCTACACCTACATAGATATTACCCGCTGCTGTACCTCCTGATCCTGCTGTCAGAACATATGCTCTGTTTACTCTAATAAAAGAGGTGGTAGTATTTACTGCTGTCTGACCATTGAGAGTTACAATTTCCTGTGCCTCGTTGTAGTCTGCATCAAGACCTTGAACAAGAATAGTCCTTGCTCCTGTACCTTCAGCAGTATCATTAGTAGAACCAGATGAAACTTTCATTACAGTAGCTGCAGAAGGATAGGCATAGATACCACCAGCATCCCAGATAGTTTCTTCATCACCATCAATATCTGGATTAAATCCAAATTTAAAGATCACCTTGTGATCATATATTTGATTACGAGATAACTGTAAATCAAACGGTTCGTTCTTGCCAAATCTTGTAACTGATGATGGTATACCCATAGTTATTCTCCAATCTTTATATCAGGTGGATCACCACGTAGATCAGCACCACGGTAGAATCTTTCTAGTTTAGCCATGTTTCGTCTTAAATCTGCTATCTCTTGAGTGTAGTACTCACCAGTTTTATCATATAAGTTTCTATTTATATCTAACCAAAATTGTCTCTTGTCTGCTTTTGTAGTAGGAATAGAACGGCCATTTAAAATACCACGTATAGCATCCTTAGATGGTACTACACCACGTAGATCATATGATCTAAGACTTTTAATTAATTCTTTCCTTCCTATTATACCTTCCATATCCTGAAAGAGTTTGCGAATAGCCTGTTGTGCAGTGAACTGTTCCTGAAGAACTTCATCATAATCCTCCATTATATCTTTATAGTTATACCTTGATCTAGGATCAGAAAGCATATCAGCAAGTTTACTTGCAAAGCTATTAAAGTTCTGTTGTGCATTAGAATTAATTGTATTAAGAGTATATCCCATAACTCTCTTAGGATTAAATACTTCCTCTCTCAAGCCGGGAAAAACTAAACCATTCTTTTGTAGTAAATCAATAAAACCTTCAGCAGGTTCATCTACTGTACCAAACCTTTGAGGATAGAAGAACCTTTCTACGTCTGAACCGGGAGTACCAAACTTCTCAAATGCCTCTGCATCCTGTGCCATGTCTCGTACAAACTTAGTGTACCCCGGTTCTAGTGCTTTACCCATAGAGGCTAAGTCTCTGGCAACGTCAGTTGATTTACCTGTAACCACATTACCTAAATCCATAGCTGCTTCTAGTGCAAGAGAAGGAGACACATAAGGTTCAAATAGTTTCTTTCCTGCTTGAACAATAGACTCATCTAAATCTTTACTCACATCTTCACCACGTGATGCTTTCATCATAAGAGGTACAATACCCCCAATAACATATTGATCAGGATTTAGATAACTAACATCTACATATGTAGGTATACCATCTTTTGTTCTGCCTGTTACAATCAGTGCAGAGTTTTTCTTCCAGTCAGGTAGGTTTGCTCTCATCTTGTCTACTGTTTCATTTTCTCCAAGAGCAGCATTGATACCATATGCGCCTGTATATATCGCACCCTGCACTGCGTATAAAGAAGCAAGTCTTTTAATACCTTGATTACGCAATGCTGCATTACCTGTCTCAAAACCTTCAACCATTTCGTCAGTTCCAGTTTTAAGAATTTGATATACGTTGCGAAGACGTTCTGCAGGG
>Ga0307377_10008009_pt1 | contig 10788 bp, 9 predicted proteins | sample TR3MG_FD_202535 | JGI IMG/M metagenome (GOLD analysis project Ga0307377, IMG submission 202535) | Soil microbial communities from Risofladan, Vaasa, Finland - TR-3 | ecosystem: Environmental > Terrestrial > Soil > Coastal area > Acid sulfate soil | place: Finland: Risofladan, Vaasa | collected... | reverse complement strand
AAACTTCTTAGTGACCTGTGTATAATTTCCTGCCTTATAATTGTCAGTGTCGGCCGCAGATGTTGGATCTTCGATAAACACGTCGTCTTGAACCAACGTATCGACTTCATACCATTTATTTGATGAAGAAATGAATTCTTCAGAAGTCGGGTTTGAGTTGTAATTCGTTCCGTTCTTATGAATAGCCGCAGTGACACCCAAAACGTTCTTTTCTGGAAGATAGAGATTCAAGAATGGTTTCTGGTCAGGTGTTCCGATAACTTTTCGGTAAATCCGGGTAACACCATTAACAACGGGTGCTCTTTTTGTGATTGTATATGAAATAAGTTTGTTATTGCTATTGAAATTAGGGACTTTTGTTCTGTTTGATGTTCCACTACCATCAAATGGGCTTGAGAAATCAACATCCTCCAAGACCTCGAATGTTTGTCCTCCACCAATAACTTTAGATCCTGCCTTTAAAATACCCTCGTATCTTGAATCCTCTTTATCCCTATAAACTGGAACATTTATACTAAAATCACAAAGGGCAACAGATGGTCTCGCACCCGGGAGTCTAATTCCATAGGTTTTAGCGATGTGGAATAACGATTTCTTTTCTTGAGCGAAATCTAACATCGTTTCTTGCCACACCCTGTCAATGTGAAAATGTAAGTTATCTGATACGGCCGCGTTTAAATCCAATAGAACGGAATAAATCGACGCATCATTGAAATTAGAAACTAAATTGGGATAATATTGTTTAGTTAACTTTACCAATTCGTCACGTAAACCCGCAAAATCCCTTACTCCGTATGATATCTGTTTTGACATATTAAATGTTTATTATTACAAAATCTGATGTTGAAAATGCACCATTATTTACCGTATAATCCACTCGTACTTTTGCAGTATATGGTTTTGACGAACTATCCGACACTCTAAATAATCTCTCATCTTCCTCTTCTGAAGGACTTTGAGGTTCTTCGGGGTCGTCGTCAGCACTAATGACACTTATTGAATTAATATCCAAATTCGGAATATATTTTCTCACACCTTCTCGAACTTCGTCCTCAATTTGTGAATGAGAAACCGAATCGTTCTGTTCGAAAATGAATTCGTACAGACGAGTCCCAAAATCGGGTAAAAAGTATCGACTACCCTTACGTGTTAACAATAAATGAATTAAATCAGCCCTGACTTCCCTCTCTGGAGTTCCTGTCATTTGAACATAATTCCCAATTGCACTGTCCCTAAATGGATAATCTATTCCGTAAGTACTCATATTTCATAAATATTAAGAAAAAAGAAATTTGGATCGTAAGGATTTTTTATTATCTTTGTTGTATGAAATATATGGTGATTACAGTTTTATTGGCTGTATTTTCGTTTATATCCGATTTATATAATTGGATCTACTATGAAAACGACGTACTTTATAGTGAATCTAAGAAAAGTGAAATTGTTCATGAAAGAGAGGGTGTTAAAATATATGTGAACAACAATTTTGACATTATGATTTTTAATCCGAAAAATATGGATTTTGGAGTTAGCGTGGGGAAACCTGAAAATGTTAATTTCTATATGAACAGTAACTTTTTTGATGAAGAGGCTCTTGGTTTGGTCGTCGTCAATGGTCGAAGAATGTCAAGTAGAGTTAAGGGTGGTGGGTATTTCTACGTTAAAGATGGGAATCCATACATCGGGATAAAACGTTGTCCAGGTTACACCGATTACGCATCACAAACGATATTATGGGGGGTTCGAGACGGAAACCCTAATACCTATCTAACTAAAAGAGGTCACGCAAACGTCAAAACTTATCGAAATATTGTGGGTAAAGACAAAAATGGTAATATTGTTGTGATAGTGTCAAATAGAGGTGGGGTCGTGACAATTAATGACATTATAAATGAAGGGTTAAAAATGGGTATGGTGGATGGTATTTTATTTGATGGTGGTACCTCGGTAGATTATAAATACAAGGACAATAAGTACTCAAATAAATTCAAGTCGCTTTCAGGGAGGTTTAAGAAAATTGGGGGGGTTGATGAACCACCAGTTTATATTTACGGAAACCTAAATTAACAATTCATTTTTCTAATCCAGCCTGCCACTTCCTTCACATATCCACGAGTGGTAGTATCAACTTTATCGAATCTCTTTGTTGGAAAATTTGGTATATAATTTGGAGCGAGAACCTTTTTCCCTTGAGTGATTTGTGAACACTTCATACATATATTGGGGTCTGAAGTTTTACACCATTGAGCAATTGCTCTACCGGCACCAGTATTGTAAGCAGCTATCGCAATATCTAAAGCGGCGTTTCCCGTACCATTTGCTCCCATACTTGAGGGTTGATTTCCTGAATAGCCCACAGAAATCCCTGATTTATAAAGTCTCCCTAAATACTTGTAGGCCGCGTCTAATGCTCCCGTTGCCGTACTTATTTCTATAATATTAAAACCTAAATCTTTCGCGGTATCGGATGACATCTGAGCTGGACCAACGCTGTGGCCACCACCAATCGCACTTCCGAAAAACTTCCACAAACTCATCACATTGTAACGTCTACCAGACGCAAATGATGATTCCCGACCAATTATTCCGAGTGCCGCTTTTAAGAATTGTTCATTGTATTTTTGATCTTCTAAAAGATATTGGTATGATAAAACAAACTTCTGGGGAATACATGGGTATTTCTCATGAGCTAAATCCAATGCCGTCCTCCCATCTCCTCGAGCTTTCTCAACTGAGGCTGGTATCATTGGGGTCATTATCCCCTGTTCCTCTAAGGACTTGTCAATATTCTTTAATTGTTGTTCTGTGACTAATATTTTCATCCTTCTGGTCGTTTTACCCAAACAATTTTTAGATTCTGAGATGGGTCAGATTTCAATATTCCAGCAATATTATGGAACACCAATGGAACACCATCTTTTATTGCCCCAACAACCCCTACGTGAGTATTAAATGTATGACCGATTTTTTTTCGTACAATAGTCTTACCCATTACATCATTCGGATACCAGTTTCTATATGTCGCCGAACCAATAAAGGCTTCCGTATGGTGTGAAGATGGTTCATAATAAAGACCAACAACATCACCCATTTTTAACTTTTTAGGATCTGGTTGTCCGTTTTGTGTTATCAACTCTTCTTCTAAACGTTTTATTTTATCAACGGGGTCACCACCAGCCTTTATCTCTTTATAAATATCCTCATATTGTTGCATTTGAGGATACTTTAAATTCTTAAACACACTGAAAATATTTTTGCCAACCCCACCATTCTCATATGCTTCCCAAGCATTCCCAACGGCAGAAAGAGTATCAGAAAAATTATTCACAAATTGAGCGCAATCTGTTGTTTCATCACCAATATTACACACATTCGTCGTGTCGGTTACACTTAATTTATTAACATCAATTCTTTCCTTGTAACTTGGGTTGGCTTTTGAATAAAGTTCACCACTAGTAGATTTGGGTTGGGTTAAATATTGTTGTCCCGCGGTTGTTCCTCCAGGGATTTTCATGTTAAATGCTCCTGTAATGTAACTATTGTTGAAAGATCCTGTTGGATCTAACTTCATTGTTTTGGTTGGTCCTGGGTAATTCTTATTGAACCATTGTCTAAATGCGTTACCTTCTGCAACATTTTTAAACGGTACACCTGAAACTTTTGGTGTAGTGGTTTGTGTAGGTTGTTGTGTGGGGGTCACAGCAGCCCTGCTCGGGGTTGAGTCTGGCTTGTACTTAGCGTTTAATTTTTTAATTGCCTCGGGATAGTTCGCAAGTGAAAGCCAATTAGTTTGACCCTTTTTCTTCGCGAACCATTGGTTATTTGAAAGTTTATAATCCCAAACCCTATCAAAATCCGTGTATATTTTTTCAGTTTGCTCTTTAAGAATTTCATCAACGACCCGGAGTATTTGGGTCTCAGTTAACATGTATATTTTTTTTGCCATCGGGAATAGATATATCATAAATATTCCTGAAAACAAAAAAGGTGAAAACCGAAGTTCCACCTTTCATTTATTAATCCACCTCAATGGTTTTGTGTTTTTTTAACCACTCTTCAAGGTATCCAATGTCGTTACTCACAAATCCGTCATGACAATCGGCCTGAAAGTCCCTAACCAACCTTGCCAAGTCGTTTATTGTTAAAAAATACCCCTCGATAAAATCGTGATTTGGAGACACACTCTGGCCAGGTTTATACCTAGATTCCAATATAACCATACTAAAATGTTTTTGCTGTTAACCGATCCTCAGCCAAGGGTAAATGGTCTTCTTTAACCAAATATAGTCTTTTCTTTTGAGGAAAATAAAATTCGAGTAAACTTGCCAATTTTAAATTAGAATAAGTTGATACCACTTTATCTTTTCCTAATAGAATCTGTATTGCTTCAGACCGATGCATCTCGTAAAATTGTTCTTTCATAGTTTTTTGTTTAATTATTATTTTATCCACATTTTGAATTTCCGCATGATACACAGAGTAAACATCCCTCTTTGAATTCTAGGTGAGTACTTCCACATTCGGGACACGTACCTTTACCCTTTTCACCATCTTTGATGTATCGTTTAATTATGCGTCCGATACCGTTCTTCCAGGTATTAATATGATCATCTTTGAAAGTCATAGAATCAACTAAATTATACACATAAACCAACGGCATTTTGTGTCTAAGGACACCAGATATGAATTTCGCATAATTCCAATACTCTGGATTAAACGCGTGATTAAGACCAGTGTGTACATGTTTCACTCCCTGATTATCGACATATTCGACATCATATCTCTTTACTCTCTTCCCGTCAACCTCAGTAATATTTTTTACGACTTCACATTCTTTCAGACTAGATGGGAGGTTACTTAAGCCGTTCTCGAATCGCCCAGTAAAAATTTCGTATGGTCTTCCATCTCTCATTCCAACAACGCCAATCCATTTTTCTAAATTATTTTGGAAATAATGAATTTCTCCTTTTAATCTCTTGGGTCTTTTTGGAATATGAATTTCTTCTGGAATGTTTTGTTTCTTTTCTTCTGCACTTACTAACACACCACTCCTAGATCCATCACGATATACTGTGAGACCTTTACAACCACTTCTCCACCCCGCCTCATATACTTTCGCAACAATGTCTTCGGTAGTCTCTTTTGGTAGGTTAACGGTCACTGATATAGAATGATCGACATGTTTCTGAACCCTTCCCTGCATTTCAACTTTTTTAACCCAGTCAACATCATTTGAAGTGGCTTTATAATATGGTGATTTTGGTACAATTTCACTGACAATTTCATTAATTTCCATTTCTTTAACTTGGTCAACATCATACCCAGCACGATCTAACCATAATTCAAAATTGTGATGGAAAACAGGATATTCTTGCCAAGTTACACCCTCTTCATCTGTAAAATCAACTCTTGCACCCTTCTCCTGTGGGTTAATTTTCCTACGTCTTTTATAAACGGGAAGAAAAACGGGTTCGATTCCTGATGTGGTTTGGGTCATAATACTTGAAGTTCCTGTCGGAGCTATCGTTAGTAATGAAATATTTCTACGACCATATTTCACCATCATTTCATATAATTTGGGGTCTTCATCCTTAATACGGAGAATAAACGGGTTATTCTCCTCATTTTTTACGTCGAATATCGGAAATGAACCCCTTTCTTTCGCCATAGTAACACTTGAACGATAAGCATTTAATTTCAATATTTTGTGAACTTCCTCACTAAAATCGGTTGCCTCGTCAGTTCCATATGTCAGACCCAATGCGGCTAACATATCTCCCTCACCAGTTACACCAAGACCAGTTCTACGTCCACGAATTGTCTTATCTTTTATTCTCTCCCATAATTCACGTTCAACCCTTTTCAATTTACTATCTTCAGGATCCGAATCTATTTTTGCGATAATTGCATCAATTTTTTCGATTTCCAAATCGATAATATCATCCATATATCTTTGAGCTATCTGAACATCCTGTTCGAACAAGTCCCAATCAAAATATGCGTCGGCAGCAATTATATCATCATGATAAAATGCGTTCTTCACATAACCAAATAAATTAAGGGCTAACAGTCTACAACTATCATCAGGACAAAGTGGAATTTCACCACATGGGTTTGTACTGGTAGTTTTGAACCCTTGATTTGCGTAACAATCAGCAACACTTTCCTCGATGATTGTATCCCAGAAAAGAATTCCAGGTTCAGCTGATTTCCACGCATTATGAATGATTTTCTTCCATAATTTCTGAGCATCAATTTCATTAACAACCGAGGGATTCTTACTGTCGATTGGAAACTGTTGTTGGTATGGGATACCTTCTAATGCACATAACATAAATTCGGTGTCCAATTTAACGGAAATATTCGCTCCCGTAACCATTCCCGATTCCATTTTAGCGTCAATAAATGCCTCAGAATCCGGATGTTTAATAGAAATACTCTCCATAAGAGCGCCCCTTCGACCATCTTGAGCCACCTCTTTCGTACTACGAGAAAATCTCTCCATAAATGGAACAACACCCGTACTGGTAATTGCTGAATTTTTTACTGGGCTACCCGCTGGGCGGACAAAAGACAAGTCAGTTCCTACACCACCTCGTCTTTTTTCTAGTTGTACCAATTCTTGGTCGAGTTTCAAAATACCTCCGTAACTATCACCAGCCCCGTCATTTCCGATAACGAAACAATTGGAAAGGGAGACGATTTGAAAATTGTTACCGATCCCAGACATCGGGGATCCTTGAGGAACTATTCTTTTAAACCCCTTCAAAGTCTCAAAAATTTCTTCTGGGGTTAATCCGTTAGGATACTTTGCTTCAATCCTGGCTAACTCCTTGGCAAGTCTCCAATGCATATCATGAGGAGTTTGTTCGTAATAATTTTTATCGTCTTTTAAACAGTATTTTTTTACCCATACGTCGGCTGCGAGTTCATCGTCTTTGAAATACTCTAGGGCCGTCTTTAGTACCTCTTCTTTAGAGTATGATTTGTATGTTTTTTCCAACATTGAAACATTATTTTTTATGATTTTTATTCGGCGATCTCCGCAGTTTGTCTACTTTCTCGATATATTCTGGATGCTCGCTGGTGTGGGGTTTCTTCATTTACAACTTCATTTACAACCTCATTTACAACCTCATTTACAACCTCATTTGATTTTTCGAATTCTTGACTGGGTTGGATGTCGTCATAGGGTGACAATCCGTCTTTGTAGTCGGTAAGTTCTTTATCGAGTTTAAGTTGTTTCATTTTTCTCTGTTTGTAGACCTCGAACGCTCTCTCTTGTTTTTGTTCTGCTTTTTGTTCGATATGTCCTAATAATGTACTTTGAGTGTCGGTACTTATCTCCAAAAGCTCATTATTAAATAGGCAATTACTAAAAACAATTCCGTCTTTTCCAATACGAGATTTGAGTAAAGTTACGGTAGCAAGATTGTTCTCTTTCTGTTCCAATGTTTTACCCGCAGAAATTACCACATGACCAATTTGTGCTTTTTTGATAGAACCACCCATTTGATCTGTGGTTACAACTTCTGATGCAATACTTTCACGGTTACCTTGGGTTGCTGCCCACATTGCAATATCGAACTCGTCTGTCATAGATTCCAGACTTCTCATAATCATCCCCTCACCTTTCCACTCTTCCCCATCAATAGTTCTATCCCCAGAAATACAATCAATATAATCAATAATAATCATATCTGAGATAAACCCTTCGGATTGTAATTTTCGGATTTTGTTTTTGATATCCGAAATCGTTGTCCCAGCTGCAGGTAATTTAACAAGTTTTAAAGCGTTCTTACGTTTACCTTTCATATCGGCCATAAACCCGACGATGTCTTTTTTGTGTTCGGGTTGATCATCAGAAACAATACCTGTCCATATGGTGTAGTGTTTCCGACGAATATCCCTTACATTATCCTCGAAGAAGATATGTAAAACATTTGCCCCTTGATTATATGCTGAATTAGCCACTTTGGTTAACCACGTCGTTTTCCCAACACCCGTTGGTGCTAGAAAAACCGCCATTTCACCCTTAGCAAGTCCACCTTTAAGAAGTGAATCAATCCCATCAATTCCAGTTGCATACGGAACTCTCGATTCTTCACCCAAGGATTCTTCAACATTATCACAAATATCCTCAACATCATCGGTTTTTGCTCCGACCTGGAGGGCTTTCTGGATTTTCCCTTCAATTTTATCATACTCCTCAAAGTCCCCGTTAGACATAATCTCCTCGGACTCTTTTAGTGCCTTTTTCAAAACCTGTTGACGACAAAAATTTAATGCCGTTCTCTCAACATATGGAGCCTCTTCATAATCCTTTTCTTTAATCGCGGTTAAAGTGTCGATATGTATTTTACTAGATACATCATTATTTTCCGCTAAAATCTTTTGACTTAAAGTCTCATAATTGGGGATTATTCCGAAAGACGTATAAAGTTCTTTGATGTTTTGCATCAGATATTTGAAATAAGGACCGTCAAAGTACTTACTTTCTATAACATCTATAATGGTTACCGCAAACTTTTTGTCTTCAATTATGGCCTTAAGCAAGGATTGCTGGAACGAAGTTCCTAAATACCCAAAATTCTTTTCATTCATATTTTTCTACTCCTATCTTAACGCGTAACCCAGGTAATTTTTGGTTAATTCTCTCTGTGATAACACACTTGTCAAATCACCTAAAATTTTTCTAACTTTTGGTCGAATGTCCACCGCATATCTCACTTTGGGGTGATAGATATGTGCGGGAAATATTCTACAAATAAATACGCGATCTCCCTGCTTTATTTCCAATATAAAGTTTTCTTCTTTATAGTTTATTATCTCCTCCTTTCTCTGTTCTGGAGAAACAAAATCGTCCTGTAAACTCATTATATCCAACGTTTTACTTTTTAAATCACCAGAAATCTCCTCACAAATGTCTGTGACACATTCGAAAAGATCCATGGAAGTTTTCGATGCTGGATTATGATTATTCACGTTGAAAAATCTCTGAATAACGATGTTGTTTTCGAGCTTTAAAAGGAACTCAAATTTTGTAATGTCCTGATTTTGCATAATCTTAATTTTTTAAGAATTTTAATTGTTTTTTACTGTTCTTTTCTTTCCTCGTTAATTTAAGGAAGGGGTTGAGGAATTTTATCCATGCGTCGTCCGATTTCGGTAACACATTGAATATCCCATCTTCCATCATCATCTTCATCGTGTTTTTGTATGACCTTCCTTCGGGGTCTAAACTTTCGTTAATTAACTCGTTAATACCTTCTCTCGCTTCATCTGTTAAAAACGGTTGGTCTAAACTAACGATGGTATTATTGATGTCGAAAAATTCGTCACCATATACACCGTATTTTGTAACCCCAGTAATTAGGTTTTTCACGATTTTACTCTCCTTATCTTGTTCGAAAAGAAAATTCGTCTTATACCGGACATAATCTAATGTTAATGGTTGAGTTGTAATTTCAGGAAAAAGTGTTTTGAGTGTTTTAATCCCCATTCCTTTAATCCCTGCAATGTCGTCTGAATAATCACCACACAACATTTTCACCAAAGCAATATTTTCAATTAGGACTTCCTCTTTGTTATAAACAAATGAATCTTTTGGTTTATATAATTTCCTATGTGATGGGTTGTATAGTTGAGTTTTATTATCAACTAATTGTGCTAGGTCACCATCTGAAGAAAAAACAATTTTCTTAACGTCGGGTTGTTGCTGGCAATAATATGCGATACAGTCGTCGGTTTCACAATGTTCATATTCACCCTGTCTAACATAAACTTCTTCCAGGTATTGTTGAATCCGACCTCTTTGATATTTATAAGAAGATTCTTCCTCTGGGGTCTTGGGTCGTGATTTTCTCGACTCTTTATACCGACTGTAAATTTTTCTTCTTTGGACAGAACTATCCTCCCCGTCCCAAAAGACAACAATTTTGTCTAAATGATAGTTTTCGAAGGATAATCGAAGGGTATTGAGGAAATGAAATATTCCCCCGATATGTTGCCCTTTATAAAAATAATTCTTTACTCCGTAAAACCCAATGGTCAATAGGTTATCCCCATCAACTAAAAAAACAGACATTTTGCTTCATTTAATGATTACTACTCGTCTCCTATCTCCATTACAATCTGTACATCATCGTCTAATTTAACACCCAGACGATCCGTGATGTAATCCGCTGCGGATTTCTTATAATCCTCGATGGATTTTTTCTCACCTGCGGGATCTCGTCCGTGCATAAATCCATGTGCGGTAACCAAAATCTTTCCATCTTCGTAACCCAAACCATTTACATGGTTTTTCATCACACTAACTTTGGTTCTTGTTGCAATTTTAACTTTTCTACCATCTTTCTGAATTGATATCTTAGTGATACCAGCATTTTTTTGGTTACCAAATAAGAATACCATAGTTGAGTTGAGCCAAACAGCCTCTCCACCCTTAGCCTTAATCTTTGGTTGACCAAATGGGTTGTCAGGTAATTCCACCCAAGGTTGATTGGCAATAATCAATGTATTAGTATGGGCTTTATCTGTCCTTCTTGAACCAGTAATTCTCTGATTCAACCCCATTCCAATTTTATCTGCCAATGTCGATGCGTTATGCTGTTTTCCACCCTTACCTTCAAAGGTCATTTTACAAGGAACAGACCCGACGGAATCCCAAAGGAAACATAAGTCATAGTCCAATTCACCTTTATCCTGAGCATCCAGTAAAGAGTTTGCATAATCTGTAATTTGTTCAATATAATCAAAGTGGTTATTGAAAAGGAAAAAACCATC
>Ga0307377_10008008_pt1 | contig 10789 bp, 5 predicted proteins | sample TR3MG_FD_202535 | JGI IMG/M metagenome (GOLD analysis project Ga0307377, IMG submission 202535) | Soil microbial communities from Risofladan, Vaasa, Finland - TR-3 | ecosystem: Environmental > Terrestrial > Soil > Coastal area > Acid sulfate soil | place: Finland: Risofladan, Vaasa | collected... | reverse complement strand
ACACCTGTTTCGGAAATGGCTCACGCCGCAGTGGCGCTATGCATTATGGTGGCTGCTCCTGTTGCGGCTGCTCCTGCTTTTCGTTGTTATCCCGATAGACCCGAGCTTTCACAACCCACCGCCCGCCGGTGTGGTTTCTGTGGCCCCCGAACAGGGGGTGCTGCATTCTGTTGCGACCGTCTCAAGGACTTTTGCCGATAAGGCTCGACGCCGTGTAGGACCGGTCGACACCTGGGCCTTCCTTGGCCCGGCTTGGTGCCTGGGCGCGCTGGGTCTGGCTGTCGTCATGGCCATTCAAAGTCTGCGCCTGAGACGTGCGGTTTCCAGCGGCCAAATGCTAAAGGATCAGGCGGCCCTCGATCTTCTCGAAACCTGTAGAAGCACGATGGGGCTTCGGGCCTGGCTTGTCCCGGTGGAGACGCGTGCAGCAACCGGCCCGCTTCTCCTGGGCGTGGTGCGCCCGAAGCTGCTTCTGCCGCCCGGGTTCGTTCAGCGAGTGAGCCGGGAGCAGTTGCGGCATATCTTTTTGCACGAGCTCGCACATCTTCGCCGGGCCGACATCTGGGCGGGCTGGCTGATGAACGTGCTGTTCGTGATGCACTGGTTCAACCCGGTGTTGTGGCTGATTCGGCGGCGGATCCTCAACGACCGCGAATGTGCCTGCGACGCGACGGCCCTCAAACGGCTGGACGCCCCGGGGCAAATCGCCTATGGACGCACCTTGTTGGATCTTGCGCAACATGCATTTCCGCCGGCGCGGTGGTCGCCCGGCATGGCTTCAATTCTCGAAACGTCCAGCAACCTGCAAAGGAGGATTGAAATGATTACAGCATTCCCTCGAAAACGTATGGCAGCCATTGTAGGGGCGGCGGTCACGCTGGCGCTTGGCGCCGTATGCTTGTCAACGCTTGCCGCTTCCACGGAGATAAAGTACACCCACTTGGTGGTTTTCGAACCGGCGGGCGATTTTCATCCAAGCACGCCCCGCGAACTGCTGGACGTCTTCAACGGCGTGTGCCACGTCCCCACCGGATATTTCAGGACCGCGCCTCAAAACGGCAAGCTCGTGGGCAGCATTTGCGCCAATCAACCTGAGCGCCTTCAAAAAGACCTCGCCGAGGAACCGCGGCTGAAGTGGATCAAAGCCGACCCACTTACGCCCAAACTCTTCGCAACGCATTCGGCACGGCGCCAGGAATCGCTGCCCGCCCCGCAATCGCTTTTGCCCGGCGCCTACAGCACCCCCAAGGGAGCCTACACCCACCTCGTCACGTTCAAGCCGGTCGGCGATTTCCGTCCCAAAACGCCCCGGGATCTCCTGACGGTGTTCAATGGAGTATGCCGCGTACCGACCGGCTACTTCAGAACCCGACCTCAAGATGGCAAACTGTTTGGCAGCATCTGCACGAACGATCCTGAAAACCTCAAGAAGGATCTTGCCAAGGAACCCCGTCTCGAATTCATCAACGCCGCCGCCTTGACTCCCAAGACGTTCGCAGAACATACCGCAAAGAAACAACAATCACTCCCATAGATATTGTGGCGCAAGCGTCTCGCCTGCATTTTCGCGCTGAAAACGCAGACTCCTATAGCAGCCGGCGAACCGCCAATATCTGAGATTTGCGTTGAACCGGCTTGACTCCTCAATACGATAGCGCCTATCTTCGACATCACTGGGAGGACATAGGATGACGACACGACGCCAATTCATACGCAGTACGCTTATCGCGGCGGCCGGCAGTGCTTGCGTTTCGGAAACGATTCAGGCCGGGGAAACCGCCGCTCTTAGCCCGATCATCGACTGCCAGAGTCACCTCTATGTGCCCGAGATGGTTGCGCTGATGAAGAAACGCACAACCGACCCGCTTGTCTACGAGAAAGAAGGCGCGCAGTGGATCAAGATGGGCGACTGGCACCGCAAGATACTTCCAAAGCATATGGACGTACCGGCCAAGATTGCCGACATGGACGCCAATAACATCAAGGTCACCGCGCTAAGCATCAACGACCCGGGACCCGAGTGGTTTGAAAACGACGGGCCGGCCGTGGCGGCCGTCATGAATGACTTCATCGCCCAAATCGCAAGAGAACATCCCGGGCGATTTGTCGGCCTCTGCGTACTGCCGCTTCAAGATCGACCCGCTGCCGAAAAAGAACTGCAACGCTGCATCGACGTCCTTGACATGCGCGGCATTCTGCTTTACACCAACCTCGTCGGCGCCTGGCCCGATGAGCCTCAATTCCGCTGGCTCTTCCAAACAGCCGTCAACCTGGACGTCCCCATCCTGTTGCATCCCGCAAAGCCCGCGACCACCGAACAAGTCAAAGGCTACGACCTCACCAGCACGATGGGCAATATGTTCGAAGACACCATCGCGCTCGCACGCCTAATCGCATCCGGCCTGCTGGACGAATTCCCGAAACTCAAACTCGTGTGCCCTCATCTCGGCGGCGCCCTGCCCTATATGGCCGGACGCTTCGACCACCAGGTCACCGTGCTCAAACGAAGCAACCAAAACCTGCAACGCAAACCCAGCCAGTACATGCGCGAACAAGTCTACTTTGACATCGTTTCCCCCCAGCCGCTTGCGATGAAGTTTGCCGTCGAGTTCTCCGGGCCCGACCGGCTCCTCTTCGGCAGCGATCACCCCTGGGTTGACCCGAAACTCATACTCGATTCGCTCCGAAGCCTTCACCTTCCCCCAGAACACGAAGCCGCCATTCTCTACAACAATGCAAGTAAGATCTTCAAGCTTTGAGAACCAGCCAATTCGCCCAGCGTGTTTTCCTCAGCCTGGAGGGGCCTCGTTCTCTCGTCTTCCGAAGGTCACGAAACGGGACGAATCCCCAACGGCCCGCGCCTTTAGTATCCCGTAGGGATTAGATAATTGTCAGCCCAGCGTTGCTCCCGGCCCGAAACGTGCGCCCTGCACCCACCGCGACCCGCAGACTCCCAAAACACATCCTGGCGACCACACGACAGCCATCCAGGGCCGGGAGCTACGCTGGGTTAACGTCACACCACGATGAACCCCGGTAGCGGGTTCGACAAAACTGCGTTCTACACGGATCTCGGCGATTTGCGGCCTACCACGAGTGAGGCCATTTTAGTCAGACTTGGACTGTCCTTGTCCGTCCGAGACATAATGCGGGAAATCCATGAAGTACCCTGACGACCTCGAAATCGACGACCTTCGCCCTGAATATCGCCGTGAAGACCTCGGCAAAGGCGTCCGCCGCAAATACCACGCGGCCTATCAAAAAGCATCTTCGTAAATCATGGTGGAGTAAAGCGACGTTGCACCGGCTTCTTAAGGCCTGAAAGGCCGGCAACATGTCAGCCTGGGGCAGCGCCCCAGGGAACAGGCGCACCATCGGCAAAAGCCCTGCAAGGGCGTCACAGGATATTTGCCAAGTAGATCTGTTCCACCATAATTTGCGAAGAACCATCAGAAAGGATCGAACCTCATACTCCTCCGACCCGACATCGCCAAGGCATTCCCCACCTCCGAAGCCGTAAACAAGGCCCTTCACGGTCTGCTCCAACTGACCGAAAAAACTCACACACTCGCCCGCCGAACCCGCCCAACCCGCGTTCCGCGGGCCAAACACAGCAAAGACAAGTCCAACAGAAAATCCCGCCCCACACCACCTTAAAGCCCAAACTCAAATCCTCAAGACTGATCAAAATTGGTTACTCGTTTTACTCGTCTTAACACCACCACCAAAAGCCAGACGAAAACGCAACACTGCTTACTATCTACCTCGTTTTCCACCTAATACCAATTGAAAGCGCTATCTACGATTTCACCTACTGACCATCCGCGTCCTTTTAGGGTGGCCACGTGTTTAGACATTTCTCCATCATCGTTGCCTAAGACTGAACGCGGAATGGCAAGGCAGATCAGGTGGGTTGGCCGCGTCATCGCGACGTAGATTTGCAGAAGACGTTTGCGATCTTGCTTATCGGCACCGCTTTCGTTCGCCTTCGCGCCAAGGAGCCACGGCAGCATCCTTTTCGAAAAGCGGGCATACGAGTAAGTGTCAAGTACCATCGTCGCCAGATGAGTTTGTCCTTTGATCGAATGAATTGACCCGAGCCGTATGTCTACGCGCCTGCCCCTGTCCTCAACGCAGTACACGTTCCCGCCAGAATCATTCGGGGAGGATGAAGCGCCATGTTCTAGGAAAAGGGCATCTGCCGACCAGGCGGCAAACTCCATCCCGTTGGCCCGCTCAGTAGTGCCTTCACACAGAGCACACGCGACGGCAACGACATCATCTTGGACTTGGCGCCATTTTGCCTGAGTCAAAGGTATCATATCGATGAGAAGCGCCTTGAGTAACCTACGATAGGCTGCAAGAGCCGTAGTATTTGCTGTAAGTGCTTCGACAATAATACCGTGTGTTCGCGCCTTACGTTTGAGTAGCCCAGCATTTCCGACCAGATCGGCAAGACGTATGAAGCCGGATGCGACCTTTTCGACGCCTGGCGAGAGGTCATGAACATCTCGTACGGCGGCTTGTGCCGCTTGAATGTACTGAACAAGATACTTCGGATGAGACTCCTTGCGAGCGATCGCAGCGGTGTAACCCTTCCAGTAATGTGGCACTGATTTAGGAAAATGAGCGTGTCCTGCCTCAATATCAGGTTCATCCTTATGAACTGCTCCAACCGCAGTGACCACTCCACTCGCTAAGGCGTTATCGTCAAAGGTCCCAAGGACATGTTTGCCGTATACATCAAGGACCCCTGTGGTACTACTGTCGGGAAAGACGAAGATGGCGTGATGGCATGTGTTGGCCGGCGCACCCGAGAGCGTCTTTGGCCCTATGCCGCAAAGGCCGCTGGCGCTCACTGGCGTGAAGGCGAACGGCGAAGCCAGTGCGGCTATTTCAGGCCCAAAACGATGGCTGTTTGGAATCTGAAGGTGACGGAGTATATCAGAATCCGGAAATGGGTCGATGATATAAGGCATAGCCTCAGAATTATCAAAAATAGCTTGATTCGGATCGCCAACCCGCTGCATGACAACGTCCGTTGCCGTGCGCGGAAAGAGCATGTGAAGCATCGCACCCTGGAGTTCAAAGGTATCTTGCATCTCATCAATGATAACGAGTGGGAATCGGCGCCTGAGCCAGCAAGTAACACTTGGAAAGTCTTCCACAAGTGCCCGCGCCCAAACAAACATCTCGTCGAAACAAAAATATCCCGCTTTGGCCGCCTTCTCAATAGCCTGCTTTGCCAATTTGAAGCTCTTTGCGTTTGGACCGGCGGGAAATGCTCTCCCTCCTAGATCGAAACTCAGGTCTCGGGCACAGATGCGCAAGCGGTCGAAGTCGCTGCGCTTTTGCGAAAGAAAGCTCTGGACTGTCCAATAGTCCTTACCAAGTGCGCCTCGGCGACACGCAGTTGTCACATCATTGTCGATGGTTGGCGAAGGATATCCATTCGAGTGTAGCCATGGGAGGGCTAGGAATCGATTCACAAAGCCATGAATCGTGTCAATGAAGTGCGGGTACATGAGCAAGCGTTGACCGACAACCGAGTTACCGAGACGGCGTTGAATCTCCTCGCGCGCTACGTTGGTGTGAGAGAGGACGCATATACCTTTTTGGTGGTGCGGCCACTTCCGTGCCAAGATAGCAAGCTTGGCGACAATCAGCGTTGTCTTGCCACTCCCCGGGCAGGCAGACACATCGAGCGTGTTTCGTGAAGTCAGGAAGGCTCGCCGAGGGCCGTCGAGAACGGTTAACTGCATTAGCTCACGGACCCAATCGATGTCCTCATCCGTGATCTCCGGAATAAGCGACGCTGCATCAGACATCACGGTTATCTTCTATTGCGGTTGTCGGCTTTGCTTCAGAGGCGGGAGCTTTGACATGCGCGATCGCATCAACAATGTACCGCGGCAGCTTTTTAGCAAAAGCGGCCTTGTCAAATCCTGATGCTTCTCCCGCCTTAGCGAGTACTTCCGCCAGATACTGAGCCGCGATAGCCTTTGATGCCCCTCCAGAATGGAAGAACTTGTAAATATATGTGCATAGGACTGCGCGGTCCCCTTTAGCTTCCTCTTCAATCTGCTTGAACGCCGTCCGACCGGTTGCCTCCACATCAGTCGGACATTTGGTTTCTTCGTTTATGGGGTTGTCGTTCATGGCAAGTGAAGCAGCGAGGTAGACTTCTTCAGCGAGACCGCAGAAAGCCAGATCGTATTCCAGCGTCCAATGATCGGCAATAAATGTCTTTACCGACTGTCCATCGTTGCATTGCAGGCGTTCCCGCCACTCATTCAGAGCTTGCTCCCGCGTTTTGCCATCACCATCGAAATCGCGCTCCGCCTTCCAGCGGCGTTTTCTACTTTCCCACTTCTTGTCAGCGTCATTCGTGACCAAGTCGAGAATTGCTGGCGCACAATCGGGCATCACGTCCATGTCAGCAATACAGGCAATGGGAACAGTCAGTCTCGGAGCATTTGTATTTCGGCGCTGGAAAATTCTGCTGAATCGCCTAAGTCCCTTGCCACCGACATTGACGATGGACACGCCATGTTCGTTAAGATCAGTTCCGATGAGCTTCGCCAGCACCGGCAGAAGAATGGCCTCGGCATCACCCTCGACGACGATAACACCATGGGCAAAGAATAGGTTGGCTTTAGTTACATCGAGGAATCGCTCTAAGAAACGGTAATCGCCAGTTTCGAGTTCAGTATGAGACTGCGCAAGAGAGAATGCATGGCCGCCTTCCAAGAGGATCATATTTGGCAGCGGAATCTTAGACGCCAAGTTGGGGCTGTGTGTTGACAGTATGACTTGAACGGGACGTTTCGTGTCTTCGACTTTGCCCGTGGCGGCCGAGGCCAGAAACTCCATAAGCCGAAGCTGCCGCTGGGGATGCAGATGTGCCTCGGGTTCTTCAATCAGCAAGAGTGGTAGCCCATCTGGCTCCCGACCGAGAAGCAAGAGTTCACAGGCCATGTACAGCAAGTTATTGGAACCAAGCCCGTATCGGCCCCGTGTTCTTCCGGTAGTTGCTTCAAAAAGGCCAAGTTCCAACCGCTCCAAGATCTGACGAAGACGAATCTTATCCGTTCCACCCTCGGTAATGTCGATCCTGCCCCGAAGTCCGTCTCCGGTGAGCGAGAGTGACGAAAGATATTGATTATTCACAGCATCCTCGGCGCCACTGATCCCTTTGTGCTTCTTGATGCCGTAACTCAAATAGTCTGACAAACCTAAGAGGCTCAAACGGCTGACAGCCGTCGGATTGGCTGGCAATGTAGCCTCATTGAAAGCGTCACCTTTTTCAATATCCGGCACGTTTGAGAGAATCTGCGAAAGCCGCGACCCGCGCCCCGGTGACATCTCACGTTCGGCGTCCCGCAATGGGCGGAGATAGGTACTTGAAAGCAGTCCACGAACGGACGCTTCCAAGGGAGGCCCGGCACCGTCAATCCCGGTGCGTACCGAAACATCAGCCCATCGCCTAGTTGCAGGTCTCCCGTTAAGTCTCTTCGCTGTCCAATTGACAAAGAGGGATACATCGGTGCCCTCATAGGAAAGGTACTCAATAAAGGCACCTTTCTCATCCTCATCAAGGTCGCTCAACTTGCACCGAATTAAGATCTCAGACGCTTGCCTTTCCATCCTATCTACATGAAAATCCTCTGGCTGGACGCGGACGTACTCTTGGTCGCGCGTAAGCAACGCATATCTGATAGCATCGATTATGCTTGATTTGCCGCTGTCGTTTCGGCCCACCAAAGCTGTCACACCGCTGTTAAACGCGATCTCAAGTGCAGCGCTGCCTTCCCCAAATTGACGAAAGTTTCGGACGATAAGATTCGACAGATACATGTGACCTCGATACCGTTTCTCGCGCGCTATATAGATGCTCCGTTTATGATTGGACAAGCAGTCCAGTGCAAATACTAAATGCATAATAATACGAATCGCTAAGTTTCTGCAACGGAAGGAGTAAACTACGCAAGCCACATCAGCCGGATCCATCCAAAATGGTGCGCAGCAACGTTGAATAGTGCGGAATTGTGTGGGACGAACACCAACCGCGGATTGTCTTGCCTGATCTGGGCGGACTGTATGCACGGGCCGGCAAGAACCTGAAGATTGTTCTCTTCAAGATATGATTACTTCGCAACCAGCCTCTTCCCGCCCAAGTTTTCGAGCTCCACTTTATAATCTTGCGGCGCGATTAGCGTGTAGTGCAGCGTATCGCCATCGGCGCGCCATTTTAACGATACCGGCCCGTCGGGGGTGGGCATTGTGCCTTCGCACTCCGGCATTGTCACGTCCGTAAACCTGAGTGTGATCCGCTTCCCGACGGTGTCGACCTCGTACAGGCCGAGGATGTCGCGGTAGAGGGTGTGGACGATGTGCGAGGCGAACCCGTGGTTGCAGGACGCGTTGTCGGTGACGTTTTCCCACAGCGTTCCGGTGCGTTCGGCCATGTAGAGCAGGTAGTCGATGGATTCATCGAGGATCTGCTGGCACCGGCCGTTGCGCGAGAGGATCTCGACCCGCAGCATGTTGCCGACGAAACTGTTCGCTGCGTGGACTTCGGGATACAACCCTTTCTCGGCCCGCTTTGGCCCGAACTCGTCGCGCAGTTTTGCCCACAGTGCCGCGTGGGTCTCGGGCGTCGCGGTATCGAAGAAGAACGCGAAGTACTGGCACACCTCGGACCGGTTCCGCGTGACCTCGAGCTTGCCGTCTTTCCTCACGGCGTTGTCGACGAAAAACTCGCCGTCGAACGACTGCCGCCGCACCGTCTCGCGGATCGCATCGGCCTTCTGCACCAGCTCCGGCATCCCATACGTCCTGCCCGCCGCGGCCAGCGCGCCCGCGTACAGCATGTTGCTCGGGTAGTTGACGTCCTGTACAAACTCGTTGGCTTTCGACCACTCGACGAACACCCAGCTCTCGAGTTTCTCGAGCAGCCCGTCTTGGTTCTCGAATTTTTTGAAATAATCGAACAACGCAAGCACTTTTGGCTTGAGCGCGTCGACCTGTTGCTTGTCCCCGCTCCTAGCGGCGTATTCTTCAAGCTGGACCACAAACCACATCGCCCAGTTCGGGATGAACACGCCGTTGTAATGGTCCGCCGGGTAGCACATCGGCAACATACCCGCCGGAAGGTGCTTGAACTCCGGCGGCAACAGGAAGTTCTCAAAGAAATTCTTCTCGACAGCCGTCGAGCCGCTCAAATCTTTCGCCACCCGCGCCGTGAAAAAGCTGTCGCACAACCACCCCGCCCGCTCGCGCGACGGGCAGTCCATGAACACGTCGACCGCGTTCTGCGCGAACGTCTCGACCCCCGCCGCAAACAGTTTCTCGAGCGTTTTGTTAGCGGCGGTGAACCGGGCCTTGTCCGTGTCGGGATTGGCGTATCTGCGGACGTGCGCGCCCTTGACTTCGCACGCGCCCGCGCTCACAAACAGCTTCGCGTACCGCATTGTGTACGGCTCGAACGACTCGACCGCGTACGTCCCCGGCTCGAGTTCGTACGCCACGATGTTGATACAACCCAGCCGGTGGTGTTTCACCTCGCCCTGGTCGTTGAGCACCTCGTCAAACGTCATGTAAAACTTCGTCGGCGCCGAGCACGTCACCGTCGCGCCGAGGAACCCCGTGAAGTTCGTGCCGAAATCCACAATGTGCCACTGGCCCGCCTCGAGTCCTAAAGCAGCCCCCGGCGCGAGCGGCGCGCCGACCGGCTCGGGCTTATTCGGCGCCCACCTCTGCAAGTCGATCGACGGGATGACCTCGAGCTCGTTTTCCTTGTATCCGCCGAACTCCGGGCCGATATCTTTGATCGTGCTGAATTTGTTCGGCTTGAACTTTCCCCTGTCGCGCACCGTCCCGCTCGAAACATGGCGCAGCGCCGGTTTCATCTCGAACGCCGGATACGACACCCGGCGCGGCAGCAACTGTTTCTCGCCCGTTACCGCCAGCGCACATGATTCAAACGGCGCCGCAGGGTCCGCCAGCCAGGCATCGACGCCCGGCGACAGCCGGTACACTTCCGAAAACGGACGCTGAAAACTGTACCGCTCGACCTTCTCGATCTTCTCCGGCAACACGCGCGCCGTAAAACCCTCGACGCCCGTCGCAGCCAACACCTTCCCGCCGCCGCCGACAACTTCCGCCTCGAGAAACGACGGCTGATCCATCGTGTAATACGTGTTGACGTTGTAGCCCGCCACCTCGATGGCCACAACGTCCGGCCCCGGCTCGAGCATCGGCGTGATATCCCACTCGTCGATCCGATACCACCCATGTGGCCCGCGCGCAGGACCATACCCGCAAAACACACCGTTCACAAACGCCCGGTAAACCGTCCAACCCGTCAGACGCAGCACCGCCGTCTCCCCGTCCGGCACGTCCACCACCGCGCGGAACCCCACAAACAGGTTCTTCTCCGTCTCCCGCCCCTCCGGCCACACCGGCTTGGCGGCCTCAAACCTCACCTCCTGCGCCCACGCCGCCGCACAAAACAGAACCAGGACGGCAAGAAGAATAGGACGGATCCGACCGATCCGACCGATGAAAAACTCTTTGGCAAACATGGCATCTTCCTCTCTAACCGCAGTTTCGCGCCATCATACCGCCTCCGCCGCCATTCAGCAAACGTAGGCGCCGGCTCTTGGCCGCGTTTCCCAACCCGCGGTGGGCTCTCGGTAGGCCCGCGATGGGGTCGCGGTGGGGTCGCGGGGGGGGGGCGCGCCCGCGCGCCCCGGTGGGGGGGGCGGGTGGGGGGTTGTAGGCCCCG
>Ga0307377_10008006_pt1 | contig 10791 bp, 20 predicted proteins | sample TR3MG_FD_202535 | JGI IMG/M metagenome (GOLD analysis project Ga0307377, IMG submission 202535) | Soil microbial communities from Risofladan, Vaasa, Finland - TR-3 | ecosystem: Environmental > Terrestrial > Soil > Coastal area > Acid sulfate soil | place: Finland: Risofladan, Vaasa | collected... | reverse complement strand
TATTCCACAGCCTCATTGGCAATTAGTGTGTATGAGGAGTTCGGGTTAGTTGCTTCAGGTTGGCTATTAGCCACATATATTATGCCAGCATTAGTATGTTCAGCCTTAATTACCAGCTCCATGCCCGAGGGAATTGTCCTATCGGGCAACCTGGTTGCCGTATTAGCAGCAATCGGTATGACACGAAACGCAGTTATCTCGGGTAGGTTTACTATACCAGGCAAAACACTTGGAAATTCACTTGGCGGAATACCTGCGATAATTTGACCCAGTGCGGCCAATAGCTCAGTAGCATCCTCGCCACTCTGGGCAATAGCCAGCAACAAGGTCATAGCAGCTTCATCAAGGCTTACTTCCTTACCAGCAGGAGTACCATTAGGAGCTGCCTGTGCTTTCCCTCGTGTCGCCAGTATAGCGGTGGCGGTAGCTATGAGTGCACTTACGCCAACGGCCTTACCAGCCCTAGCATTATCTCCCATAGTTCACCTCCTTCTTAACTGACTTCTTCGACTTCCACTTGGACAGTGAGTGTCGCTGCCACGGGGTAAGCAGTCATATCGGCGCTCCACTCCACCTCAGGAAGGTCGTCTTCCACAAAGTCAAAGTTAAGCCCGTTTATTGTCTGCAAAGGCGGTATGGAATCAACAAAAGCTCCGCCGACACCCGTTCCTATATGCAACAGCGTGTTCGCCAGGGCAGCATTAAGCCCTTTAATCCGCTTTATCCTGAAGGTTTTTGTGCCTATCTGGTTGGCAAAATTGCTTTGCTGGAAGATAGCGGCTGCATTAGCCGCACCAGCAGCAGCAAGCGCTGTCACCGGTCCCTGTAGGCGAACACCTTTCTTTAATTCAGTACTCATTTAATAGACCTCCTATATATATTATGTCTCACTACTTATTCAACCCCACCAGCATGGCCAGAAGCCGACAGATAAACACAGGCCACGGAGCCAGACTCAATCCCTTTAACTGTAGCTTCCGGTAGCTTTTCTGTAACGTAGCGATAGCCCATAGCAACAAGGCGACATTGGGTTACGGCATAGTCCATGAAGTTTATTGCCTCAAACCACGGAGACTTATCTTCCCACATAAAGAACTCTGTCATGTGAAGGTCAGGATCACGAGTTACAATCAGTGTGTCCAGAGTTACCTGGAGATTTCTCATAGTCGCTTTACCATTAGTGGCAGGAAGAAATAGCCTTATCTGAAGATTGTCAAGGGGATACCATCGCCACTGTGCAAACTCGGCATCGTAGAGGTCAAGGTTCGCCCCACGTGTTCTGGCTGAAACGGTCTGAGCAGCAATCGCCCCAATATCAAGAAATTGGAAGGGGGGAATTGGCTCGAAAAACGTTACTTTGCGATACAGCTTCGCTGTGGTGTATTGAATACAAACGTTGTGGTTTACCAAGGCGACGGGTTCCATCCCGCCTAAGCCCGATTTGCATGGATATAATTCCATGTCGCACCTCCTATATATATATTCGAGATTATAATTAAGGGATTCGCACCTTTAGGAGGTAAAAGGAAGGGGTGAGCATCCAAACCTCTTACTTCCTAAAAGGCGCTCACCCCTTAAACTATTAACCTAAGCTTAAACTATCTTGAAATTTCTGTCAAATCCCTGCCATCTTCCATTCCCTGTCTAACTGCTCTTGCCAGAGCATCCCCCCATACTCTTGCGAACCTAGTATCTTAGCACTGGCTACCCTACCACCATTTGATAAATATAAGTACCTGGCCGGATACGCCTCTCTATAAAGAATAGCAGGGAAAAAGCCTGTCAGCCTGTCTTCGGTGGATAAATTGCTAGTCCACTGATTTATCTGAGCTTTCAAGTTAGGATCATCTATATAAGCGCGGCAGAGTTTAGTTTCATTCTTCCCCAGGGGGCGAGGACACTTAGTAGCGGTTGGCCCCGCAACACGTGTAACACCATAAGCTCTACCTACAAGAGGTCTCCCCTCATATAGCAAGCACGTTTTATCATCTTCACTGAAAGGGCACGTAAGGTGCACAACTGTGTAAAACTCTTTCAATAGCTTCTTGGATTGTACCCCCTGGTTTACTCTACCGTATATCCGAAGTCCTTTATGCCTCGTTAGTAGCCACTTCTCCGCCCTGGACATTATCTCTTTGTACTTACTCGTATTTATAATAGTTGATAAGGCATAAGTTGCTTCAACCCTATGAGCAACTGTGATTTCGCAACACTTGCCACAACCGGGGATACAAATAGGGACTCCTAGATGTGATTCTAAAGCCGCTTCAGCCAGGGCTATCTTGCCATAAATATCACCAAGCTCTGTTAGTGAATTTGCCATACCATAGTATAACACAAAGAGGGAGAAGTAATACTCCTCCCTCTTGTTAGCTCTTTTTTACAGATTACAAACCTGTAGCGCAAAGTAGAGCAACGTAGGTGTTATTTCCACCAGTTATAGTACCCACTACACCGTAATTGAGAGCCGCGGCAGGTCGCCTAATGGGATATGGCAACATGAACGGGTTCAAGTTTGCGGTTGCAGCAGTGCAGTCCAGGAAATCCTCAAAGAGAACAACCAAGCCAGCAGCATCACTCGTAATCCTCAGACACGTGAGTTCCGCGTTGACAGTTTGGACAAGTATTCCGCAAATCCAATATTCAACTGCGGGCATTACACCAATAGATACGGCACCAGCAGCCGTCATCAACTTAGCAGCGCCAGCCACCAGTTTCGTAAAGGATCCAACAACCGAGATGTCAGTGTCGTCAATTGCAGGGTAGATAGCATACCGTACACCAGTACCCTTCAGGGTATTATAACTTGCAGCAACTTCTTGTGGTAAACTCATTTTTTACCTCCATCCATCCATCCTAATGAATTTTTATTTCGCAGGGGGGTTTACCCCCCCACGATTTCGACCAATATTTTAACTCTGGGTTTCGCCAAGGGGCTCAACAACATACCCACCAAACGCAAGTCTCTCACCTGCGGCAGGTATAGCAATCCTGGCATAGCACTGGATATCCACAAACTGGTTCCTGGTGTAGACAATCGGCTCGCTCAAGTAAACCTCGGGGGTCAACTTCACGTCGATTATCTGCTCCAAGTGTACCCAACCGAGGGTGGTCACACCAGTAGCACCAAGACGAAATCTAACTGCCGTTATAGATGGAACGGCGGTCATATTCATTACCTTGTAGATAACCAGAACTTTCCGGTTTCCAAGGGCAGGGACAACAGCGGTATCATATACCGATGTCCACGTGTTAACTACCACGGCTCCAGTCAGGAATACCTCGTTAGTATAGCCAACAGGAAGATCGGTATTAGGTAAAATATTCCTAACAACCAACTCCTTCTCATCCGCAACCAATGCCAACTTCAACGCTTCGGCTATCGCCATCCTTTTAGCATTTGATCTAAATGCACGTCTCTCTGCCAGTGAAAGTTCATCAACTCCTAATGCAAACATATCAATACCTCCTAAACTATTTTTGGGTTCAGCTTAGTCTAACCCTTTGCTGGATTTTTATGGTTACTCCAGCTTTAACCCTTCAAACTGGTCCACATACGTCGGTGCAGGATAGCGGCTAACTCTCTTGGTAGGTCTAACGGCAACACCGTGTCCTACTCTGGACTGCACTGTGCCTTCCTGGATATAGCTCTTGATGGCATTAGCGGCCCATGGGAATGAAGCAATACCCATATTCTTCATGAAATTGCCACCATAGCCTAGCCATCCACCTAACAGATAACCAGCAGCAGCAAGCCCTATCCCAACGGGGCGATTATACTGTGCAGTGGTTGCTGTAGATGTAGCCCAATCCGCTCCCCATACTAACGCAGGGGCACCAACATCTTCTACGACTCTTATCATACAAATACCTCCTACAATTTATTAAGGGGTTCGCAACCTCTCGGAGATAAAAGGAAGGGGTGAGCCTTCCATACCTCTTATCTCTAAAAGGTAGCTCACCCCTCTTGTAATAATCTAACCTTAAACTATCTAGATTTTTTTGTCAAATTAACTTCAAGTTTTCTTTTTGCCTGTAGTCTTTCCCTTGCCTGTTAACAATGCTATCCCACCTATCCCCACTGCACCAGCAGCAATCCACGGCCATGGGATATCACCTTCTTCTCCGTTTTCTTCCATCTTCACACACTTACCATTAACACACTTATATCCTGTTGGACAATCAGAATCAACTCTACATTCAGATGGTATTCCAGACGGAGTGAGTGTTATGTCTATGGTCTTTAGTAAATTCCAACCAGCAACCTCTTCTACTGACGGAGACAATGTTACGGTTATGGTCTTTAGCATATTCCAGCCAGCAACCTCTTCTGCTGATGGATTTAAGGTTACGGTCATAGTCTTCAGCAAATTCCAGCCAGCAACTTCCACGCTGCACTCAGGAGCATCTTTCAAGGAAAGTAACCATCTATTCTCAAAGCAAACATACTTATCTTTGCCCTGGCAGACATACTCGCCCTCAGAATAAGATTCGCCTAAATAACTACACGCCATATTATCACCAACTACTTTGTGGGGGATCATCGGGCATAATAGCCCCTTTCTGGTTAGCCCATAGTTTAATCCTGAATCTTCTCTCTTCGTTAACAGCCCCAATATTTACAAGCTTTTTGGCTGCCCCTCTTGTTGGTGACCATGAAATAATATCCTTCTCGCAGTCAATCGGGTCGTTTTCTGGACTTATCTCTCGGACTGTAACTCCAATAGTCCAAGCAGCTTGTGGAAGAGGAAGGAAACCCTCAGGTTCTAGATTCTGAACATCATAATCTAACCCCAACTTTAGTGACTCCCCGGAAGGTACGACAACAGTGTCACCATTACCAAACTCCTCGTCAGCGTGAGCACCCTCAACCACACCCACACAATCATTTACCCTAAAGTCACTTACTGCACCTATCGCACTAATCTCAATCTTACCTCTTGTCATGATCTGACCTCCTTGATTATCATTACTCCTAATAGTCCCAATACTCCTATTGTACCCCACTTTACCGCATCAGCCCAATTCAGTCCTCCACCATCGCCCTTAACCCAAACCCTTATCTCATGCACTATTATAGCGGCCGCAATCAGTATTGCTGCTACAGCAGCCAGTATCGGGAATAATGGGGTGTTTGTTCTCATATAAACGCTTATGGTATACCACCCATCGCTCCTGACGTCTGTAATTTCAGCACCAACATTCAGTAACCGTTGTGCTACCCATTCCGCACCCCATACATTCGCCAGAGGAGCTACAGGATACGGGTAAGTGCTTATATCCATTCGCAACTCACTACCGCTGGGTACACTATCAATATAGGCACTATCTTCAAGTGCTTCCGGCGATGACGATTCTGCTATAAGTTCCCATGCCATGGTCTCACCTCACTAAATATATTCGGTACACAGCCGTTCATTTATATAATCAGACAACCAACGCAGGCAACATATCGAGAACGGCTCTCTGAGCTCCACGCTTGGTATATGACGCACTTCCTTATCATTCACCCAAATCACAGACTCATAAATATCCATGTCCCTTGCCCTCAAGAATGGACTGCGTATCTCCGGGTTAGTAGTTTCTAGGAGATAATCTTCCCCTAACTTGAGATAGCCAACAGCATGACCATCCGTACCGTTGACATTGACATTATTAAGACAGACCCACACGCTGTCAGCAGGTAGCTCCTGGCGCAATAAATTAGCCAAAAGCACACTCTTATTCATGCAGTTAAGTTTCGTTGCCTTTAGGGCCTGTCCCGCGTCTAACCACACATCGCTCTGGGTGAACGACCTGCCATCAATCAGCACCCTACTCTTAACATACGGTGTATAGGGAATATCCCTGACGAACTCCCAAACAGCAGTAATCCGATCCCTCTGGCCCGCGATGCCTTCGGTAAGTCGTTTATAAGTTTCTTGAATCTCCAGGTTAGATGGGTCAATCCATGATGTGAGATAGCGAGTTTCTCCCATTAAGGAAGCGGAGCTAATCGGCTGGTCCTCACAAGCAGATGATTCACTAATCGTCTTCATGTATCTCCTTACTGATAGCCTTAACTGCTTCACTAACAGAAGCTACCAGTCTGGCTGATTGTTTGACAATATTAAAATGCTTCTCCGGAACCTCCACATCAAACACGACACCACCCTTCTTACTGTTTTCTGGTTGCAACGTAATGACTAACTTCACCTTACCACCTCCACCCAGTTCGCCACTTCATCTTAGCCATTTCAACGTCTCCCAAGGCGTTCTGCGACCATCTCGGCTAATCGCCTCTTGCCAACCTCTGTAGATGTCAATAGTGCATCACTGGCAATTATGCCTACGGCCAACCCGATTCCACCTGCAAACAGCCACGTGGGGACTGTAACCCCATTACTGATATTGACACTCTGATGTTCTGCTACTATTTGTTCAGCTTCTTGGACAGCTGATAAATGTCTACCTAACATTCGTCACCTCCGTTACCTTAAAAGTAACTTATTAGCGGAGATATGTCAAATTATTTCTTTCGATTCATGTACAAGCTAATCGCAGCGCTAACACCTAAAACCAAGCCTAAAACCACTACCCCATCCATCACCTCACTTCCACTGGTAAGCCCTGTGCCTCTGTTAGGTAGAGGATAACAACTAGGGCAGTCTAAATACTCCTCTGGCGTGATATTGTAATGTCTGGCAGCTCGCTCAGCATCATTCAAAGGTTGTCCTCTGCCACGGTCTTCTCTCGCTCCTCTGTCCATAACTTCACCTCTTTGTTATATTTTACCCTCAGCCCGCAGCTTATCAAATGCCACACAAATCACTACCGTTGATACACCTACCAGTGCCATTGCTACTAGGAAATTACTAAGATTCTCGCTCATGTTAGTTTCTCCTTGATGATATCTATTTGCCTTATTATAATACTACCAAAAGACTAAATCAAAACCTGTTATTTGTCAAGCAAATAAAAACTTGACAACTTTTGTAGCCTCTGATAGACTTATGTTAATGAAAAGCAATAAAACATATACCATAAGAATTAACCCCAAAACAAAGGAATTGCTTGATAAGCTAAAACACCCAGGCCAATCCTATGATGGGGTTATCAGGGAGACTATTGGTGAACCAAAGAGAGCAAACAATAAAGGTAAAATATGAGTCCGAGGGATGGAGGATGTTAAGGAACGGGGCGCCTGATTTTATCGCTCTAAAGGTAGATGAGGCAGGGAATATACTTGAAATAAAGGGGGTAGAGGTTAAATCACCAAAGGATAAACTTACTTACGAGCAAGCTGTTTATAGAAAGGTATTTCAGAAAGCAGGTATTGATTATATCGTTGAGGCTGTTATATAATGACAATTCATTCCATACCAAGCCAAGCCATTCTAATCCAGGCCATTCCACCCCACACCAATCCAGGCCACACCAATCCACCCCATTCCACCCCAAACCAAATCAATTCCAATCCATTCCAGGCTAGGCCAGTCCAGTCCAAACCAGGCCATGCCATTCCAGACCAGGCCGAACCATCCCAAGCCACACCATTCCATACCAATCCAAATCAATTTTAAGGAGGTAAACAATGAAAAAGTCGATTGAATTTACATTTCAGGATGTCTTTGGTGGTGACGGTGAAATTCGCTATAAGGATATGATCGTACCCAAACTACAGAGAAAGAAAACAACTAGCAAAACTCGGAGTGACCTTGGTATAGCAGTTGAATCATCAATGGATGAGGTATCTACTGAAAAACGGAAAACTGAAATACACACATTCCGTCATGCCGGCAGTACCCCTCTTCTCAGATTAGGTGGAACACATGGTAAACTATGGGGAGTATTAGAGGAGGCTAGGAAAACACTTAATATGCTAGGTGAGGGCAGCTTCAGAAATACTGGCATTACAAAGTCAATACAGATTCAGCCTGTGTGGGTAGAACTTGAACCACTTGAGAAAATAAAGCTAGAATCTTTGCCGCAGCTCTTAAATACAATTGGCCACAAGAGTATGATAGTGCAGTATTTCGATGTTATTCCTAAGTGCAAGGCTCAAATAGACTTGATATACCCTGATAAGCTGGACAAATTAGTAAATCAGCTTCTCGAACAAATCCAATCAATGGGAATCCTGAACAAAAGGAGAGCCACAATCATAGGCCTGAAGGAAATCAAAGACTAAGTTTTGTCAAGACTCAATCCATCTTTAATATTCTCTATCTGATTCTCCAGTTCAGCTTTTACCCCAGGTGAGGTGGCAATTAAGACTGCAATATCCCTGTGTTCTTTAACTATAGCACCTACGAACCATTCTATGTTCAGCCACTTCAGGTCATCGGCCATCCCGCGCATTTTACTTTGTACCTTGGGGTTTAGCATTGCAGAAAACCAATCTTGCCCGGCATGGGTCTTAACGAAATTATAGAATTCCTGTGGAGTCTTATTCATTAACCACTGATTTAGCACACCCCCGAGTATCCCCGGTAGAAACTCGCTAATTGCAGCCCGCTTGAGATGCTGCGGATTTAACTTTAGCTTCACTTCTCTACCTTCTTCTTTGCAACAGCTTCCCTGACTACTTTCCCGATAGATCCACAAGCGGGGCAAATCAACTCTTTGGTATCTGGTGGTAAGAATATAGGCGAGGAACAGCCAGGGCAACTAACATCGCCTTCTTCACCTACTCCAGCCTCAATAGTAAACTGCTTCGGCTGTGCACTAACACCACCGTCTTCCATAAAGCTCTGCCCGATTACCTTGCCAAATGTGTTTACCGTGCCTTTCATGAATTGAAGCCTCTCCGCCTCACCAGCAGCCTTCATATTCAGCTCTGCTCGCCTTAGCTCTTTCTCATCTTCCCACTTTTTAAGAGTTAATTGCCACTCCTTGCCTCTGTGATCCCTGTCATCTCTCAATCGCTCAATCTCTATTTGACTGTCAATATCCATCTTTTTCAACTCAATATCCAACTTTTTCAATTGGATAGCGATTTCAGGCGCAACCTGGACCGACGTATTTTTACCCTCAAATGGTTCTAACAACTCTTTAGCCTCTTTAAGCTGTTCGGCAATACCCTTATTAGGTCTCATTTTTTCCACTAAAGCCAATGCTTCCTGAATCTCTGAAAACCTGTTACCACCTAAACCTATATCTGTGGCAACCTGTTTTACCTCAGCAATTTGCTCGGCGATACTTTTTTTGGATGCACCACCCTCTATGCTCCGTTGTAGCTGATCTATCTTGCTGCCTAGCTCTGTTTTAACCTGAGCGATTTCCATTTTCCCAAGGTCCTTTTGTAGTTCCGCTTTTTCTTGTTCTAACTGTGTCATCTTCTGTTTCTCCTCTCCTGTTAATTCTCCCTCAATCCTTTTTTCCTCTACTTTACCCTTTAACTCATCAAGCCGATCCTGCCTTTCTAACTTCCTTCTTTCGCTATCAGCCCTATTTTGCCTAATAATCTCAGTTACAGGATCACCGGGAAGTGAACCTTGCCTCCCCGCGGGGAGTCCCCATTTTTTATTATCCGACATTTTTTACCTCCATTTCTATCAATCCCAAATCTCTTCCTCGCCCTTGGAAATAATCAGCAGCCACAGAATCCAAGAAGTCTCCAAGGGTTAGACCATCTCCGGACCTTGATGCAGCTATCTGATATAAAGCTAGTGTTTTTATTGAAAGATTAACTCTGACTGGCAAGCCGAAGCCGACAACATCAGCCGAAACACTTTGCTTGTCATTTCCATCGAGTCCTAACTCAATTTTTGATTTACCACCTTCTGGTGATTCTTCTATTTTAGGTTTAGTTTCTTCCCCTGGTGCCTCTGCCTCCTCACTATCTTCTTCATCTTCTACGCTTTCTAATATTTCTCGCACAGGTGCAGCCTCAGCCACAGGAGTCTCAGCTTTAACGGGTATTTCTGTCTCTACATAACCCCCTACCGTTTCACCACCATCCAACTGTGTACTTGCAGATGCTACTATTTCTGTATGTATAATATGGTCTGGTCTACCTTCCTGATTCCACTTAGAGTAATACCCGTATCGTGAGCCTTGCTTTAGACCTAACGCCTTAACCTCTGGACTATTTGCCTTCTTACCCTCTGAGAATAACTTATATGCCCTGGACTTCTTACTTTCTGTCATACTTTTATTCAATCATACTTTAATTGACAAGTCAAATAGCGTATGTTTTAATAAGAGTATGAACAATCAGATAATACAGTTCATAGCACAACAGGCCAGTAATGCCCTAACAAAGAGTATGCAGAACAAAACACACGCTTCTCCCACTCCTGCTACAAGGGTAGAGACGCTGGAAGAAGCACTTGAAAGAATATACCCGACAGGCAAGATAGAACCTAAAGAAGCAGAAGCTATAAGCAAGGACATTACACAGGCTATTATATCTACCACTGATGATAGTATAGCCACCGCGTGCATACCATGCTCATTAGGACATTTTAGTACGTCTGTAGGTTTGCTTAATGAGGCTATAAGATTCAAGAAGGATGGTATAACCAGCAATGAAATACTGGACAGAATTGCCCAAGTACTTCAAGAGCAAAATGCACTTGAAAGAATTGACTTGGCTCCTATAAAGATACAGAACCTTGTCGGGTGGGAGAGAGACTTAGCTCAAGGTGCTTTGGATCAGAGCCGTAGTGTACGTCATACACTAGAGAACATAGAGAACATTGAGGAGCTCGCGGAGTTAGCTGCTAATACAGACAGGTATTACAGAAACCTTAGCAGGGCATGGTTTACCCAAAAGATTAAAGGTGCCGTTAAGAAGTCGCAAGTAGA
>Ga0307377_10008004_pt1 | contig 10794 bp, 16 predicted proteins | sample TR3MG_FD_202535 | JGI IMG/M metagenome (GOLD analysis project Ga0307377, IMG submission 202535) | Soil microbial communities from Risofladan, Vaasa, Finland - TR-3 | ecosystem: Environmental > Terrestrial > Soil > Coastal area > Acid sulfate soil | place: Finland: Risofladan, Vaasa | collected... | reverse complement strand
AGGGCATATGTGAAGATAGCTTGATAGAGAAGGCGCTTGACCATAACCCAGCAATTAATGTAGGGGTTTTCTCATTCGAGAAAAATGCTCCATTTTTTGAGGAGTGGCTCGATTTGTCTAAAAAAGGTGAAGAGGCTGGCATAGAGATACCCAACGAGGTTGCTTTCCAGATTCTTTACCCTAGCGCAACTGGGATACTCCTTGCTCCGTCTAAGTTCAACGCTGTGGCTCATAAAACACATCAATATCAAGAAATTGATGACAAAAGAGTTATGCATTATCATGGTCATAGGCATGTTATGGATGAGCCAGATTGCAGACCTTGGAAAAACACGTTCAAGGAGATGTTGGCGACAAATGAGGCTAAAATTTTTAATTTCTTAGATATTTCTCCCGATAAACGGCTGAAGGAATACATGGAGAAAATGGGAGACTTTAACGATGTAACTGTCGTAACGTCGTGCACTCCTAATACTATAGCGAGCTTGTTGTTGACATTCCCTAATTGGATGAAGTACAAAAAGATTGATCAGTATAAGGTCTTGATTTTTCTCGTTGGTTTTGAAAACGGAGACGATAGACTTGATTTGCTGCATCCTATTATTGCGTCCCATCCGAATGTCCAGTTAATTCCATGGGCTATGCCGAATGCTGACGATTTGACGGAAGAATTAGAGTCCGCATTTGTGTTCGGGGCAGCGAAATTTGTCCAGACTGGATATTGGTTTAAGATATCTCCAGATGCATATGCCGTAAATGATATTCCGCTTATTACAGAGGAAATGAAGGATTACTCTTTCTGTGGACATAAATGGGGATATAGTTACGCAGACCACATAAAGCAGTTAGATGAATGGTCTAAGGGTAACTTTAGGGCTAAGATGAGGCATGCCAACCCGATGTATGACCCTGACTTAGTAAATGGGGATAAGCACAGCCACAAGAATAAGAGAACGAGTTCTTTTGTCCAGATGCATAGAACCAGTTTTACTAAATGGTGCGCAGAAATTGCTGGAGAAAAATTACCTGTTCCATCCCAAGATACTTTTATGTTCTATGTCTGTGAGAGATTCGGTAATCATTATAAAGCTATCAACTTTAAGTCTGATCACGGAATGTATAACGCAAGAAGGATAAAGAAGCTAGAGGACAAATTGCTAGAGATTAGCAAGAAGGAGCAATAAGGATGAAATACGTTACAGCGTTATATTGGCCAGATGGATTTCCTAATGAAAAGAGTTTCGGGTCAAATAGGTTTTGTAAGAGGGCCAGAAGATCTTTTTCTCACGGACATATATCTGGGGTAGTTCCCACTCTATTATCTTCCCAAAAGGTTGCTGGAGACGATCTTATTATTTTGTTGGACGAGCATATTAAAAAAGCTTCTCCATCAACATATGAGTCCTTTGCTAATTCTGAATTAAATATATCCGATTTGCCCGAGGGCGTAATTCCGAGAACAGGTTTCTGGCTCAAAAAATGGCATATTGTGCTTCATATGCTTGACAAGCTCGGTGAGCCGTTTGTATGGGTAGATTTTTTGGATGCTGAAATATTAGAAAAATTTACCGATGAAGAAGAGGCGTTCTTAAAAAACGGAAGAGACATTGTGTGCGAATTTGAGAGATTCAGGGTTTTTGGACCCAAAATGCATAATTCTAATGGAGAGGTATGTGGCGGACACAGGCAGGTGCAGCCTCAAACATGCATTTATTACTTAAACTCTGAAAAGATACCTAAATTGTGCATTGATGAAGATATTGACCATGACCAGATATCACTAGGTCATGCTATGGAAAAAGAATACGGAATATTTCAGGATTCTTCTTTTGCAGATTTAAAACACTTCAGTTCACATGGGCTATTTAGAACCAGCAAAAATTGCTTAACTAATAGTCCCTCAAATTATCACGATCAAACATTTGGTTGTAAGATATCACATAAAGGTCAGTAGGTTAGTTATGAAATTATCAATAGTAGTTTGCAATAGAGATCGGATAAAATGGGGAGACCCAGCTTGCGAGTTATTTCTTAAGTCTATTCAGTGGCAAGATTTTAAGGATTTCGAGTTAGTCATTGTAGATGGCGGCAGCAGCAATTTTAAAGAGATAAAAAATGGGATAGAGAGTTTTGAAGGCCCCATCCCTATGAGGGTCATATATCGCCCGACTACAGGACTGTTTAACAAATCATATTTGCTCAATGTCGGCATTCAGCAAGCTGCGGGGGAGTATATTCTTTCGACTGATATTGATTTAATTTATAACAGATACTTTGTCAGTGCCATAGCTGACGCTGTTGAAGAAAACATATTGGTTCAAGCTAAGGCATTTTTTCTTTACGACGAGAGGACAAAGGACATACAAGATGGCAAATTAGATCCTTACGGAGATTTCGCAGCTTGTTTGTCGAGACCATCAAGGCACAAGGGCGGCAGATCATTTGGGTCTCCAGGGCCGTGCCAGTGTTTGCATCGTGATATATGGAATACAATCAGAGGATTCCACGAGGATATGTATGGGTGGGGAAGCTGTGACAGAGATATAACTAAAAGATGCGGAATAAATGCTATAAAATTAAAGTGGCTTCCAGATCCCCCTATGATGTTGCATCAATATCATGCGAAAGATGAATTAGAAAAAGAAGAAAACATGAGATGCCAAAATATCAATAAGAAAATAATGGAAGATAATTCAGAATTTGCCGCCAACGAAAGTGGGTGGGGAGATTTTAAGGAGTCTGACACAGAAGTGGCATATGTCGTGGAGTCCATAGAAGTTTTAGATATAATCGAAAATAGTGAAAAAGACAATAAAAATGTTAAGGAGAAACCCATGCTACTTGAAATATGCGCTAATTGCTGGAACTATCAACACCGTTTAAACTGGATGTTAAGCTCGATAGCCTTGCAGGAAGGCAATCCTCCAGATATTCTTTTTAATGTCTCGTATGCGCCTAATAATGGTGAGCCTACAACTGAAGAGATACTAGGGTATTTCAAGCATGAAGTTGGACTCAATATAAAGAAAACGGTCATGAAAGACAAGGAAGAAGTCTCTTGCAGAGGTAAGATTAGGGACCAGCAATTACAAGAAACAGAAGCTGATTGGATATTGTTCGTCGATTGTGACCAAGTATATTCTCCGTTTTTCTTTGACGACCTCAGAAAACAAATGGAGGGTGACTTGAAAGACGTTGACAAGTGCATAACCGCCGATAGGGTTTCCTTAAATATTCCTTTCTGCATAGAGTTCTTTAATCGCCATCCGTTACTGAAGCCGTGTGTCGTACCTAACGTTACAGACATAGTTTCTGAGTGGCCAGTTTGGAGATATGGCGGTAAATCAAGAGGGGCTGGTAATTTTCAGCTGGCCAAGGTTTCAGCTTGCCGAGAGAAGACTGGCAGGTATTCTCATTTCTGTAGAGATATATGGCGTGGAACAAAGTCCGATTCCCATTTTAGAAAAAATATGGGAGGAATTCATCCGATAGACGTAAAGCCTCAATATCATCTTAATCATGATAGAGGCGGTCCTGATAAGCAAAGGTAGATAAATCTGTATAATACACCCATGTGAATATTTATAGGGCGGAGGAAGATATGGTCAGGAGAAGAAGTATGCGGAACGACAGGGCCGATGAAGCTAAATTAAAAAACGGCAGAGATGGACGTGAGGGGATGTGCACTGATTATGAATTCTATCAGTCTAACCCAATGTTCTTTACTAGAGATGTTTCTCAACTAAATATGGTCGGGCAATATAGAGGCGGTTCTATATTTCTTATCTCTAACGGTCCTAGTTTTGGCGAGTTAGACCACAGTCTCTTGAGGAAGCCAGGTATCGTAACTTTTGGAATTAATAACGGTCCAGCCAGTTTCCGACCTAATTTTTGGACTTGCGTTGATGATCCGTCAAGATTCTTGAAGTCTATATGGTTAGATCCGTATATAACCAAGTTTATTCCTATGTCGTTATTTGAGCGGACTTTCTTCGACAACGATGAATGGAAAATGACAAATAATAAAGTTGGAGACTGCCCGAATGTCATAGGGTACAGAAGAAATGAGAAATTCGTAGCAAACCGATTCTTAAAAGAGGATACTATCAATTGGGGCAATCATAGTGAATTTGGCGGAGGAAGAACCGTTCTTTTAGCAGCTCTAAGGATTTGTTTCCTCCTAGGATTTAGAAAGGTTTATTTGCTCGGTGTTGATATGAAGATGACAGAGGAATCGACCTATCATTTTGATGAACAGAGATCAAAAGGCGCTGTGAAGGGCAATATGAACACCTATAAGCGCATAAAAGACGAGTACATGCCTGAGCTTAAGCCCGTTTTTGAAAAAGAAGGGTTTAAGGTATTCAATTGCAACCCAGATAGCGGGCTAACTTGTTTTCCGATGGTATCATATGATGATGCTGTTAGAGAGACCACAGCTATGCTAGGAGACGTTGAGAACGAAAGAACATGGGGAATGTACAACAAGCCAGAAGAAAAAGGCAAATGGGCGGTAGAGCCTCCTGACGAAGAAAAGACAAATACTGTAAGAAAGAAACGTACTGCGGTCAAAGAAGGAATAGAGACGAAAGAACAAGTAAGCGCCTCAAACAATATGTCAACATCTATGGTTCAGGAAGTAATCGAGCGAGCAAAACAAAAAGAATTCGCTGAGCAGAATGCTTCTATAAAACCACTCCGTCAAGAAGAGCCGTCGATTGAGCAGATACTAAGGGGGGCAAAAATAGCTGGCGGAGATGTTCGTATCGTTAAAATTCAAAATGTAGATAATGAAAATAATGACGATAACGTAGATGGAGATAATGATTTCCCCGAAGATAGAAATCAAACAGTAGGGGTGACTGTTGCTATTGAAGAAGAGTTCGATGAAGATATTGATGAAAATATGTGCATTGATGATGAGCCAGATGACGATCCAGATGATGATTAATACAGGAGATACAAATGTCAATAAATAAACCATCATTGGTTCTGCACAAAGACTCTTTACTAAGTTTTAAGACGAAGACACTCGGAATGAGCGAAATATTGAACTCATTAATCGGGAGTGGGTTGTTCAGCGTTAGCTTTCATGATCAACCAGAACCCGACACACTTAGATGCGAAAGAGCACAAACTATTTATCTGAATAATAAGAAAATATACTTGGACTTCTGGGAGTATTCGCAGCCTACTTATTCGATGGAGGTCCTAGAGGCCAACTACGACATTATCATAAAGTTACAAAAACCAGAGATGGATCATGATCGCTTTGAAGAGAAGTGTAATAGAAAAAACGTATTAACGGGCGTAACATATGAGAAGAGGCATGAGCTTTTTGACAAAGTTGTTCCGTGGACATTTTTCCCGAGCAAAATGCTACATGAGTATATTCTTGGCAACAAGCCGTTACCAAGGCGAGAAAAAGAGATCTTTGGATTTTTTTGCGGTAAACCGTGGCATCAAAGAAATAAATTGAGGGACAAATTCAAAGAAGAAGGAATTGTCGATTTCATAGATAGTGATCAAACTTGGAAATCAACGACGACGCTTCAAAAAGATGATTATTTGCAATTAATGATAAACAGCAAATTTGGCATATCTCTGCACGGGAGAATGAGTCATTTTACTGAGGCGAAAAACAGAAGAGAAATTGACTACATGTTTCTCAAGAAACCATTATTGATGAATTATTGCCCTCATTATTATGATCCGCTTATTGATGGTCATCATTATGTGTCCATAAATCTAAATACTGATTTTAAAAAGCTAGAAGATGAATATGATTGGGACAAAATCGCTGAGAATGGGTATAATTGGTATATGAAAAACGCATCTCCTTATGGAGTTGCAGAATCGTTTATGAAAATAATGAAAGACAGGGGATTAATGTAATGAAAATCAAACTTATACCAGAAACAGATGCTGAAATTTCTAGATACAAAGACGAAAACGGTGAGGAAATTGAAGAAATAGTTTACGAGAATGTCAAAGGGCATTTTATTTCTGGATTTAGAGAAGATGAAGATGGGGATCTTGTTGACTTTCACGAATGGCATGGTTCATACAGGTTTCTTATTGGCGACCTACAATATTACTATGAGGTAATAAATGACGAAAGACGTGGTAAGTCAAACGTTATGCGTCCTCCCGCTTCTGTTAAGAGGCCTAAATCTGGTCAGGCTGGCAAGACTAAGAAACCGACAACTCTTGAGTTCGTCCCAGATTCTTTGCCTTCCGCAGAAGATGACGTAGACGTAGACGAATAAAAAGTTTAAAAAAGTACTTGACTTTGTAGGTACTTTCTGTTATATTACGAACAAGATAAATACAGAATTTACGGAGTAAGAACATGTTGATGAGAATAGAAAGAGCTTTTGCATTTAATTTTGCAGCGTTTGCAGCGGATTTCGCCGCAAGTGGACGGGCTTTCTCTATCCTCTGAAGATTTGATAGAGAATTACGAAGCCCGTCCTATTTTAGGACGGGCTTTTTTTGTGTCTTTATTTGGCGACTTAGCTCAGTTGGTAGAGCGTCGGACTGAAAATCCGAGACAGCCTCGGTTCGATCCCGAGAGTCGCCACCAAATCTAAGAGGTTAACATGAAAGAATACCCATCATTAAAAAGAGAGTTAATACGAAAACCAATATATGCGTTTGATAAACTGGACGGCTCGCAGATAAGAGCTGAATGGGATAAAAAGAAGGGGTTTTGGAAATTCGGGACCAGAAGGCAACTTTTGGATTCAACCCATGAGAATTTCGGAGAGGCCCCCGATTTAGTCAGGGCAAAATACGAAAGGGACTTGAGCGATATATTCAAAAAAGAAAAGTTACAGAAGGTAGTATGCTTCTTTGAGTTTTCTGGATTGAGTTCATTTGCTGGAACACATGAAGATGAGAATCACGATGTCGTTTTATTCGATATCAAGGTTCATAAAAAAGGACTTGTGTTACCTAAGGACTTTTTGAAAATGGTAGGACATTTGGATATACCCAGAGTACTTTATCAGGGCAATGCAAATGAAATACTTGCTGAAAGAGTTAGGGATAGTGAATTGGAAGGAATGACATTCGAAGGCGTTGTATGCAAGGCACAAGAATATTCGACGCCTGGCGTTCCTTTTATGTTCAAGCTAAAGAGTAAGGCTTGGCTCAATAAGCTAAGAGGTTATTGTAAAGATGATGAAGAGTTGTTTAAACGATTAGAATAGGAGTATAATGGGGAAGCATGTTCCAAGGTAGACGAAAGTCGATGGCGAGTTGGTTTTGCATACCGACTGTGGTGGGTTCGATTCCCATCTTCTCCACCATTTTAACGGGGGTGTATGTATCCTAGGAACAGGCATATTTACGGGTTCGATTCCCGTCACCTTCACCAGTTATAAAGGAATAATCATGCATATAGCGGTTGATATTACTAAAGATGTTATGGTCCTCAGCGTAGAGCATGGTACTAACGAGATTAGGCAGGAAATGTTGACAAAGGGCATGTTTTTGGAATATGATATTGATTACGTGTCTGACCAGTTCATCATCGCTAAAGATGATTATACAACGGAAGCAATTCCGTTAAAATTACTGCTTGAGTCTGTAGAGGACAGAGAAGGATTGGAGAGAGATTTAGGAATGGGGTTGTAGCTTAGTTGGCTAAAGCGTCTGATTTGCATTCAGAAGATCGGGGGTTCGACTCCCCCTAACTCCACCAGATTGAGAGAAGGTATGAAAAAGTTTAAGAACTTCAAATTCGTTTATTCGTTTGCTGATGGAGAAATACCAGAGGCGTGGTATATCGGTGTAAACAATATAACGAACGCCAAACGGGAATGGGAGACGTTCTTGGGTTATCAAATAGAAGAGGCTTTAGAGGAGAATAATTATGTTCTCCTCGCTATATTTGAGAGAGTAGAAGACGGTTGGGATGAAGTCTGGGAAAGCGATATAAAAACCGGATTCCATTTGGAGTCAGTACATTGAATACTTCAAAATTACATAGAGCGATGAACGAAGGTAAGCTCGCTCCTTTTATAGAGAAGCTTTCAGACAGCGAAGTCAGGCAACTGGTTGATGCTTTGAAGTGGGAGATTATCAATTACAAAAAGTCGAGCAAGAATTACAGCAAAGAAAAGCATGAAGAGTATTCTGTTCCATATTTGGAGAAGAGGGAGTTTTTAAAATCAGAACTAGAGGCAAAGGGCTGGTAGCTCAGTAAGTAGGAGTAATTTAATAATGAAAAAGCAAACGAAGATTCTCTATAGCCATTTAGTGAAATGTGGATGGAGTGAAGATATAGCAAAAGACGTTTCTAAGGCATATATGAAAGATAGCATTGAGGGAGTTATTGAGGCTGCAAAATGGATGAATGATGAAGAACATGACTATACACATGAAATTACTATGGATATCGCAAAATGGTACTTGTCTGTAAGTCAATGAGTTATTCGGACGGGTGAAATTGTTAAGGGCTGGTAGCTCAGTTGGAAGAGCGCTTGAATGGCATTCAAGAGGTCGTGGGTTCGACCCCATCCGGTCCACCATTTGAAAAGGAAAATACAATGATTAAATTAGTCGCTATCGGATACATCGGGATGAAGTCGGTATATATCAACATGAGTCAAGAAGATGCCATCAAGAGATATGATTTGGAGAATCCCAATTTAACCGTAGAGAAAGAGGACTTGGCTGTAGACGAGTATGAGGTCAAAGATTCTTTTTCCGCATATGATATTTGGGAATAGGAGATAGCAATGAGTAGAATATGGACATTAGATCGCAGTGGCTCAGACGGATCTGCATATGATAGTCGGTTTTCTAGTTCGGAAAGAGATCTGGCTGGCGTCGATATGTCAGATTGGGAAGAGGCAAGTAAATTTAATAGAGAAAAAAAGACGCACTTTTATAGCCGTGAAGAAGCAGAGATATACGCATTGCCGATAGCCCAAAACGCATTTGGCTATTTTATTTCCGACATGATAGCAAACAACAAGAGAGATTATGACGGAGATTATGACGGAGATGAAGAAGAATACGAATACGCACAAGAAGAGGAAGAAGAGTATAAGAGGCGAGGCCTAGTAGAGATTAGATGTGAAGTCCTCGTTAAGGGGGATGAGCATTACGATTGTTATCATTACGATTATCCCAGAACATCATATGTTTGTCCGGTAGCGCATGAGGATGACAGAATAGGATTTTACTTTGCGTCAATTAGTTGTTCAGAAGTTCATTAAAACAGGTATAGGCATTGAAATTCGAAGAAGAGATAGATATAGGTGTAGATAAAATAAAAGAAAACACTGATAAATTTATTGAAAAATTTTACAATTTATCTTCTGGAAATATTAGTATAACAATGATGTGTGATATGGCCGATGTTTATAAAGCCCTTAAAGAAAGATTGTCGAGCGAAGATATGATTTGTTGGCTTGGAGAAGATTACATTATAGATGCCGGGTTGGATATAGAGGCGGTTTGGAAAAATTACGTTTCTAAGGTAGACTCATTTTTGTCGAAGTTCATTAAATAAAAAAGGAGAAGGAAGATGGAGATCACAGCAGAGATGGTAAAAAAGTTAAGGGCGTCAACAGGCGTCCAGATGATGCTTTGTAAGAAGGCTTTAGTCGAGAACGACGGAGACCTTGAGAAAGCAACAATGTCCTTGCGTAAAATGGGCGCTGATCTTAGTTCCAGAAGAGACTCCAAAGAAACGAATGCTGGGATCGTCTACTCCTACAACCACAATAATAGCTTGGGCGTCATGGTTAAACTTTGCTGCGAGACAGATTTCGTAGCCAAGAATGAAGAATTCGTTGAGTTGGCAAGAGTAATAGCTATGCATATCGCTTGGGCAAAACCTGTTTCTGTTGATCGCAGTGGATTGTCAGAAGCTGTCGTTGCGACAGAACACGAGTTAGCTCTTTCCCAGATTCCTCCAGAGAAAGAGAAGTTTGCAGAGAAGATCATAGAAGGTAAGATGAATAAGGTTTACGAGAGACTTTGTTTAATGAACCAGAAAGAGCTTCAGGTAAGCGAAGGCAAGACTACTATCGAGGAAATGATAAAAGCACTTAGCGGCAAGGTCGGAGAGAAGATCGTCGTTAATGAATTTTCTATAATGGAGTAAATATGAGAAAACTACCAGTGGTACTAGATGGAATGAGGGAAGAAATGGCATCTCAACAGGGCGGCTCCTATTTTTGGCCCGGTGAGCTTGCTGTTATAGAAGAACTCATTAAAGTCATATCTCAAAATACAGATAGTGATAATGATGCGAGAGAGGCATTGGATCAGTTGAAGGAAAAGTTCAATATTTTACATTCGATGCCATAGGAGATTGTCATGGGTAGGTCAAAAAGCCAAAAGCGTAAGCGCACAAGCGAAATACGTAATGAAAAAGTATTCTACAGGAGTTTCCAATTGCTGGAAGCGACATCGGTTCTGCTCTTTATAAATTAAAGGGAGTAGAGCCGAACGAAGTAGGGCGAAGACAGTTCTACGAATACCAGACAAGTGGAAAATATAAATACCACCGATATCTATCGACCGAATTAGATCCATACTTTTTTGTTCTTAAGTATGGAAAGCATCGTTTCGATTTGCAGACCAGAGAATATCAACAGATGTATGATAAGGGACAATGGCCAGGATTCTACATGATTTGGCTTGACTGGGAAGGTAATCGCTGGATGATACAGCATATCTGCAAATGGTATAAAGGCGATTTCCCAGAATGGTTATTCATCGAGGACATTTCTGATCCAGATATCGACTTGGATGAGCTTTCAGTTTAACAGG
>Ga0307377_10008001_pt1 | contig 10794 bp, 14 predicted proteins | sample TR3MG_FD_202535 | JGI IMG/M metagenome (GOLD analysis project Ga0307377, IMG submission 202535) | Soil microbial communities from Risofladan, Vaasa, Finland - TR-3 | ecosystem: Environmental > Terrestrial > Soil > Coastal area > Acid sulfate soil | place: Finland: Risofladan, Vaasa | collected... | reverse complement strand
TAAACCCCCGATTTTTTTTTGCCGCCGTCGTTGGGGGGGAATTAAAAGGGGGGCTAAGCCTTGCTAGCCCCCCTTTTTTGTTTCATAATAAATCAATGGCTAAAACTGCGTATATTGATATAGTCCCCGAGCTCGAAGAAAAGTTTTCTGCCGTGCTTAGGCCCGGGGATCGTTTTGTTTTTTCCCGGATTGCCAGAAAATTAGTTTTCTATTCTCGAAAAAATGTCAAAGGCCTGACTGCTCGTTCTTTGCTTCCTCAAATTGCTGCTGCCTGGGCCTTGTTGGACAGCGCTGAAAAATTAGCCTGGAGTAATGCTGGCGCAGAAAGTAATTTGAACGGTTGGCGGTTGTTCGTTCAGGATATGTCTGCCAGGATAAAAAATAGTATGCCCGGGGTTGCTACTCCGTCATTGTTTCATCAAAGTTGGATCGGGAATTTAAAAATTGTGAACCCTGCTTCGGAATTAAAAATTATTCAAGTTCATCCTCGCACCTATTGGATTTCAAGAAAAGTTTATGGAAAGAAAAGCATGTTTGCGCCGGTACTGATCACTGAAGACATAGGACTTCCGATTGGAATTTTGCTAAATTATAGCAGTAATTTAGTCGAAACTGCCGAAGGCAGTTTTGCGAAATTTTACGCCCGGATTTGGTATTCTTATCAGGGCCGAAATATTTATCACGAGTTAGAAATTCCTCTTGATTATATTTCCGGTTGGAAGTATGCCGAAGCAATCTTGACATTTCTTGACGGCTATGTTGTAGGATATGACCTCTATTTTCACTTGAAGAATTTGACCGGTGATTTGTATTTTGATAATGTAAGGGTAGAACACTCCGGCCAAAATTGGGTCCGTGATCCGTTCTGTAAAGATGTTAATCAAGGTTTTACACGCGCTTTTTATCAAATTCCGAAACATTGGGCCGGCGTTATTGTCCCGGTGGGGGCGATGTGGGACTCAATCTACAAAGATTTTTAAATCACGCGCTGAGCGTCGTCGGGCTTGGCGTGAGAATTGGAAAAAAGATTTTTAAATAAATGGCTAGAAAATTTGGGTACGAAACAAAAGGAGCTAGCTCGTGGAATATTGGAAAGTTTTTTGCTTGCAGGTATGTTTGCCCTGACGCCGGGATTCTTAACTCAATTTCGGTTTACCTTTTCAATGATTCTGGCTCTACTCAAAAAATCCAGCTCGGGATTTATAATGATGTTTCCGGTACATTAGGCATAAGATTAATCAGTACTATCTCGGTTTCAATTCCTGCTGCTTTTGATAATTGGAGAACCATTATTTTGCCAGCGTTTTTAAATTTGGGGTCTGTTTATTGGCTTACTATTCAACTTGAAAATAGCGCTGCGATTGTTTATATATATTACGACGCTGGCGATGAAGACCAACAGGCATACAAAGAGGATTGGGATTTTGGGACCTGGCCGGATGATCCTGCCGGACTTTCTTATTCTGCAAATAAAATTTCTATCTACGCTACCTATACGCCTGTTCCATACTCGCCCTATACTTGGGGTATTATATCAAAAAATCAGATTGACCCTGAGAGAGTTGAAGCAGCGATTGCCCGGATTATTGCTGAGCATAATGATGATGAGCAGGCGCACGTTGGCGAGGGCCGTTCTTTGGACCAGCATAAAGTCAGCGTAATTATAGACCACGTAGTGGCCAGTATTATTGCGGATAAAATTGCGGCAGGTGAGATAGAAAGAAGTCATCTCTCAGACGACGCTGTAATTTTAGGAACTGAAAATTTTGATAAAGGGGCAGTTATGGATTTTACAAATTTTTCTTCTGCTGTGAGTGGTTCTGCTATCATAGTGAAGCAACACAGAAATTGTAGAGTTAAAACTGGCTCAACTGTTAATTCTGTTGCTCAGGTTTACACCGAGTTTGACCAACAAGGCGATTTATGGTACCCCACCAGCGACTTAGAGCTTCAAATCCATTACTACATTGACGGGGATTGGGGTTGGGAAACCGCTTTCGGTACAGAAATTTATATTAAATATGGCGAGGGAATTAACGCAGACATGGGGTCAGCTACTGACAAATGTTTTGGAATAAAATTAGAAGATAACGCAGAAGGAGAAATCGTAGCAACTGCATTTGTAAGGGACGGGGCGGTCTTAAAAACTGAAGTTATGCAATCAGATTTACAAATGGAAACAAGTTACGTTTTCCGCATTACTAAAATAGGTAGTATTTGGAAATTCTATATTAACGGAGTACTTAAAGCGTCAATAACAGAAGCTATAAGTGGGGCCGTAGGACATCCTTATCTTTCTCATGTTGCTAAAAACCCTGTTGCCGGAGGCTGGGGCGAGAGTTTAATAACTCAAATATCATATTTTTTCCCTTATTAAACATGGCTAAAACTATCATTGCTAAAAAACCCCCTGAAAACTTTTTTTGTAGGCGCTGCCGTGCTATAATAACAAAAGAGGAAAATGATGAGGCAATAAAAAATAAATGGATCCCGCTTTGCAAAAAGTGCGAGCCGGAGATCCGAGAAAAATTTGAAAAATGGTACCCGAAATTTCAACAAATGAAACTATAGTTGGCAGGGAATTTCCCGCTAAAGTGATTCCCTTAATTAACCAGGCAAAAACTTCTATTGATATAGTGGTTTTTGACTGGCGTTGGTATCCTCAGGATCCTGGGGCTCAAGTTCAGCTTTTCAATCAGTCCATAGTCCGGGCTGTTCGGCGAGGGGTAAAAGTCAGGGCGATTGTAAATAATAACGAGATTTTATCTGTTCTAAAAAATGTTGGCTGTCAGGCCAAAAAGCTCTTGACACAAAGGTTAGTTCATTGTAAAATAATGATTATAGATTCTGAAATAGCAATTACCGGTTCGCATAATTATACCCAATCAGCCTTTCAAATGAACTTAGAGCTTTCAACAATTCTTCGAGGTCGCGAAGAAATCAAAAGAATAATTGAATTTTTTAATCATCTCTATGGCTAAATATCCTGGTGAAATTTATGTTCCAAGGGAAAGAGAAAACCGAAATGGCGTAGTATATGATCCTCTCAAAAAAACAGTTTGGTTTAAAGAGGATGCTGACGATATTGAAAACGAAATAATAGCGCTTGAAACAGAATTAGGGACTAATCCTAAAGGCGCAAAAACAGATGTCAAAACTCGTCTTGATGATGTTGATACCGCAATCGGTGAAAAAACAACTTTAGCTGCAGTAAAGGCCGACGCAGATGTTGCAGACGCTATTGCTAAAAAGCATTCTCAAAATACTGATACCGCTTTAGGAAGCGGTGCCGTAGCTGCAGATCACGGAGAAGCTGCAACAGACCAGATTGTTAATGTTTGTTATGGCACTGGCGACCCTCCTGCAGCAGCTACAACAACGGAGGGGACTTTGTTTGTAAAATACACGGCCTAAATTAACATGCCTACAATAAAATATGCAGATTATATAACTGGAGATGATGAAACTCTTGACGGTACAAACCCAGCAACACCATATAAAACTATTACAGTAGCGTCAATTGGACTTACGGGTGGCGATGAAGTCCGGGTTGCTAAAAGTCCCGCAGCTTCAAATTTGACAGGAACTTTAGAATTTACTTTAAATAGCACGGCAGTTGTTGGAACTGATACTCTTTTTACTTCTGAATTAGTAATAGGTGATTTTATATTAGGCGGTGACGGCAACTGGTGGGAAGTTATTGTAATTACAGATAATACACACGCCACTTTATATAAAAAATATTCAGGGGCAACTGAGGACGAAGTTTCTTCTCAAAAACTAGGAATAACCAGCACAGGAGCAGCAGCAGGAAGTACGACTTATATCCAAGAAGTTTCCGCTTCAGGAGTTTCAGCAGCCAGTATGTTAAAGATTTCAGGCGGTTGGGATTTAACTGGTCCGACCCAAGACGGACAAACTTATTTCAGACAAATGCACGGTACTTTTAATAGTAGATATGGTTATGCGTTATATGCGACTGGAAAAAGTTTTGTAGAGATAGAACGATTACATTTTTTGAGATACTATGCTGGTATTTATCTGGCTTCCAGTTCAAACAATAACACTATCACTGCTTCAACCTGTAATAGTAATGGCAGTTATGGTATTTATATATATGCCAGTTCAAATAACATTATCACCGCTCAAATCTGTAATAGTAATAACACTTATGGTATTTATCTGAATAGCGGTTCAAATAACACTCTCATCTCTCCAACCTGTAATAGTAATGGCACTTATGGTATTGTTATTAGCAACAGTTTTAATAACACTCTCACCTCTCCAACCTGTAATAATAATAATTATGGTATTTATATGAGTAGCGGTTTAAATAGCACTATCACCACTCCAACCTGTAATAATAATAATTATGGTATTTATCTGAGTAACAGTCCAAATAGCACTATCACCACTCCAATCTGTAATAGTAATGACACTTATGGTATTTATCTGACTGCCAGTTCAAATAACACTCTCACATCTCCAACTTGTAATAGTAATGGCAGTTATGGTATTTATCTAAGGGCCAGTTTTAATAACACTATCACCGCTCCAACCTGTAATAGTAATGATTATGGTATTTATATAGAAACAAGTTCAAACAACATTGTGAACAAATTTTCAGGCACAGAAAATATAACTGCAGATATTTATATCTTACCAGAAAAACATTTTGGAGATTTTCCTTGTGCTAAATGTCAACAATTTCAATTAACAACAGGTGACAATAGATGTTTTTATGAATATGGTGAAACCTACAGGGACACTGTAGCCGCAAGAAGCACACAATGTTTAAAATACGACCCTAATTCAGAAACTTACTATATCAGCCAAAATTTCTTTTTCAAAGCGGGTAGCGGAGTAGCACAAACCTTGTCTGCATACATTAAAAAAGAAGCTGCGTTTAATGGTGATGTTCAGGGAGCAATATTTTTTATGGGAGTAAAAATAACAGGGTGGACAGATATAACGCCAACAGCAAACGATACTTATGAACAGAAAAGTTTGGTGGCGGCGGCAGGAGATATTACCGAAGACGGGGTATTAGAATTAAGGATTAAAGTTAGAGGGTCGGCTGGAAATGTATTTGTTGATGATTTAGCAACAGCTTAAAATTATGGACGGAACTTTAAAATACTGGTTAAATGGAGAACCGATTTTGCCTGATGACAATGCCGATATAAGAGCATTAAAATACTGGTTAAATGGAGAACCCTATGTCTATGCCTATACTACTGCGGCGGTAGGCACTAACATGAAAATTAATATTGGCGATACTTTTAAGGACGTTGATAGTTTAAAAATTAATATCAGTGGAGTTTGGAAAGACGTTATTGCTGTTAAGCAAAACATCGGCGATGTTTGGAAAAATGTTTTTGGATAAAACTTAAATAAAAAATTTATGGCAGATTTTCCGGGCGGGGTTTATTCCCCGCGAGCAAAAGAAAATAAAGCAGGGACCGAGTATGATCCCGCTAGAAAAACAATCAGTTACGTCGAAGATGTCACTAAATTAGATGATGAGGTTGTTGCTGTTGAAACATTTTTAAGCCCGAAGCTTTTGACTTTACGGCCTGAAATCAACATAGACGAAATTAAAAAAGAGGCAGTCCCTGTGCAAACTCAAAGAGGAGTTTTTTTTGGTTATATTCTACCTATTTATAACGACGACCACCAGGAACTCTTTTTTAAACAACGGGTACCTTTTAGGTGGGACGGGGTAAGCAATATTAGATCTAGAATTAAAATAGCTCTTGGTAACGCTGAAGATGTGGGGGACAAATTCAATCTTCAACTCTCTTGGGAGCATGCCCCTATGGAAGAACCAGTCCCCGATACCTCAAATGATGTGCCGGTAGAAACAGCTGTCTTAATTGGTAGAAATGCCGCCTTTGATTTATACGCTGTAACTTTTATAATCGACTACGATATTGACGGAGTAGGCAACGAAATTAAACCATACGAGCTATTAGTGGCAAGATTAAGAAGAATCGCCGCCTCAGAACTCGAGATATCTAACAGCCCAATTGTTTTAGATTGGGTTACAGAATATCAAAGAAATAAATTTGGCGCATCGTTTTAAAACATTATGGTAAACTTTTTAGTTATATTTTCTCATAAATTTTATGCCAAAATCAATTGGGCCATTACTATCATTAAAAGCGTCCGGCAGTATTGCCGGAAATCTTACTTTTTCTGAAAGAAAAACAGGATCGCAAGTTCGCTGGCAAAAAAAACAAAAAGATGTTTTGACTAGTGATAGAGTAGAACATAGAGCAAGATTTTTAGAAGCGGTCGCTTCCTGGAACGCTCTATCTGAAGAAGAAAAATTGGATTATAAACAGCGAGCTGTTTCTTTGGCAATGACCGGCTATAATTTATATTTGAAAGAATATCTCTTAGCGCCGCCGGTTATTTTTTATCCTGCCTATCTCGGAGTATTAATTCTCGGCGTTTCAGAATTAGGATATGTTCAATAATTCGTGACTATTTTACTCAAATGCCTGAAGTAACTGGAATTGAAAAATTATTTTCTCTCTGGGCCAAGAAAAAAGCTTTGAGGTTCAATCAACTTGGCACTTTTCAAATGGGCCACTCTTGGCTTGGTGATGAAGATTTTTGGTGGATGATTTATGAATTTGGGACTTCTGTTTTTGGAATTAGTAAATATGCTGATGTAATTCCGATTTCAGGAATCTACCGGACTGACAATGTCACCGGCGAAACAAAAAATTACCGCGAGCCCTACTATATTACTAAAAATCCCCGGACTGATTTGCAGCAAACTAATCGAGCAAAAATGGCGGCAGCTGTTTTGGCCTATCAGGGCTTGACACCAGAGGAGAGGGTGTTGTATTATAAAAGAGCTATTGGAAAAAGATTGTCAGGGTACAATCTTTTCCTCAGAGAATATTTGAAATCTCACTAAAACGTCGTTCAAATATTAGAAACTAAATTTTTAAAAATAAAATGGCTAAAGTAACTGGACCTTTATTTTCTCTAGACGCAAGAAATGCTATTGGAAAAGCAATTGTTTATTCTTACTGGAAAGGCGTGAACTATGTTAGAGCTCGTGTTATCCCAAAGAACCCTAAAGCTAATGACCAAGCCGAAGTTAGAACTTATCTTGGAGCTGTTGGAAAGAATAGCAAAGCGATGCAGAGAGCTACTGTTGCTCTACCGGTTGAATCAGCATTGATTACTCAGTTAAAGCTAGTAACTCCTGCGGATCAAAGCTGGACTTCCTATTTTGCTAAAACTCAGATTGGTTCTGCAATGGCTGCGATTAAGGCTGCTCTTATTGCTTATGGTATTCTTATTACGGCGACCAAAGCCCTTTGGGCGATCGGAGCTGCTTCTGTTCCCCTGACTGGCTTTGATATTGGTTATGGCGTAATTGAGCCGATCACCGGCGCTGAGCAATTATTCATTGCTGCTACTGCCGCGTTTGCTTTGGGAGTAGAGATTGCCCCTAGCGATCCTTCTGATTGGGGTGTTACTGAGATTAACGCTTTTGCTGCTGCTTATAAAGCAACTTCTGTATAGTTTGATCTTGTGGGTCAAAACAAAAGACTTCCCTTCGGAAGTTTTTTGTTTTAGAATAGAACAACATGATGATTAAGCGCTGGCACATTATCTCAAAAATAATTCTTGACCACCACCTCTCTATTGGCGCTGAAATTGGCGTACAATATGGCCTCAATATTAAAGAGGTTCTTTCCCGGTGTCCTAATTTTCACTTTCTGGCCGTTGATTGTTGGGACCCTAATTTTAAATATCAGAACTGGCCAGAAAAAATACAATCTGTTCATGAAAAACAATTTGATAAAGTTCTTGCTCTCTACCCTGGCCGCATTGAAAAAATTAAGGGCTATTCTCCTGGCGTCGTTCTTAAAATTCCTCACTACGCGCTCGACCTCGTTTTTCTCGACGCTTCGCACGATTACCTTTCCACTAGTAAAGATATTATTTCCTGGTTTTCTAAGGTTCGCCCCGGGGGATTTATTGGCGGTCATGATTACGGCCACCCGAAATTTCCCGGAGTAAAAAAAGCCGTTGACGAATCTTTTAAAAAAATCTCTTTGTACCCTGATTATGTTTGGTTCGTAGAGGTTTAAATAAAATCTATGGATATTGTTTATATTTTAGGGACCGGTTCGGTCTGGCAAAACAATGAAATTCGCTTTTCTTTGCGCAGCGTTGAAAAAAACATTTCTGACGTTGGAAATGTTTTTGTTGTCGGCGAGCGTCCCGCTTTTTTAAAAAACGCAATTCATCTTCCCTGTAAAGATTCTTCCCCGGCGTATTGGAGAAACGCTTATCTTAAAACTATTTTAGCCTGCAGTGATCCTCGGCTTTCTGAAAATTTCTTGTTCATGAACGACGATTTTTTTATTCTAAAACCGATTACGGCCGAAACTTATCCCTATTACTATAACAAAAAATACCACCGGATGAACAATTTAAATCATGCTTATTTTTCAGCTATACAAAAAGCTAGGGCTGATCGCGGCGATCAGTTGGCCCAAGGAGTTTTTAATTTTGCGGTTCATAGACCGATTAGATACAACAAAAAACTTTATTTAGAAATGCCTCTTGTTTATAAAAATTCTTTGAGCTTTTCGCCTCGTTCGTTTTATTGTAATTATTTCAGTATGCCTGGTGTTGGGTGTGTTGACCCTCTTATTTACCCCGGTACTTTCTCTAAAGGGTTTGATCTTTTTATTGCCGAGCTGACTGATTCTTCAATTGCTTCCGCGAGCGGTCGCTTTCCTCCTTTTCAAAAATGGATTACTGGGCTTTTCCCAGAACCCTCTCGCTACGAGTAGAAACAAAAAATCCACATTGCTGTGGATTTTTTGTTGGTAATTCAACACTATTAAAAGAGCTGTTTTTATTTTGCCACTATCAAGAGAGCTTGTCAAGGGCTAATTGCGATTTGATAAATCTCTCGTGTTTTTTTCTAAAAATCGCCGGAACATCCCATATACATTTGGGGCAATACATTCTTTGTTTGTTGTGCTCGCAAATATCAAGGCCCTCAAATTTTTCTATTTTTTCTCTAATTTTTTGGTCCATAAATTTTAAATTTGAAGCCCCCCGTCGGTGCGCGAGCAGGGGGCTGTAAAAAAAATGCACACCGACCTTTCTTTAATTTTAGCATACCCAGGGGTGCTGTCAAGTGCAAAACCCTTCGCCGTTAAGCGGCGGGTTTTTCCTCGGGCTTTTCAACTTCTGCTTTTAGCTTTGCGATTACGGCCTCTAATTCTACTATGATTTTTTTAATTTCGTCCATGTTTATTTGATTGTTTTTGCTTAATTTTTAATTCGGCCTTTTTATTTTTCCCAGCAATCTTTTGTAGCGTTCCACCATGAGAGGTTGTTATTTTTGAACGCTTTACAAAAGAATTTCGCAGAAAAAATCGGATCAAAAGCGTCTTCGTCTGAAATGTCCGGATGATATTTTGAGTTAATTTGAAAAAGCCCGCGATCTCTATCGCCGCCTTTATTAACGTTAACTGCTTTTGGATTTAGATTGCTTTCGCACTCTGCCACCCGCACCGCTAACTCAGGATCCACGCCTTCCTCTTTTGCTATTTTTCTTATAATTTCAGTAGTCACTAACTGGTTTATGGTTGGCTGGCCATTTTTTTTTAGCAGCAGGTTTTCAATAGCTGATAAACCCGCGTACCCGGCTAAACCCGCAGTTACCGGGTTGCCGTCAACCAAATATCCAGCTATTCCACCGACGAAGCAGGAACCTAAAAAGCCGAGCGCTAGTTCGCCGTCAACTTTTTTCGGTAAAACAATTTTGTTGTCTGAAATAATTTCTTTGACCAGCGCACCGCATGCGCCCGCTAAAAAAAGAGTTAATAAAGATATCATAATAAGTTTTTTAAAAATTTTTGCGCGATTTTTTTTAATTGATTGAATATACGCAATTCTCTTTTAGAAAAAGAGAATTGTAAAGAGAAAACCCGCTTATATGCTTCCTCTTTAACCGAGCTTGTATAATTACCTTTAGCCCCTTGTAAAAAAAGGTCTTCAACCCCGATTTAAAAAAATTAGGGTCGAAGACCAAAGATTAGGTTTTGAGCATTTTTTTACCTTTGCCCCCCCCGCTATTTAGAGGCGCGGGGACCCCAATGTTGGCTAGAGAAACTTAAGACAATAAAAAATTTTTATTATCCGGCACGGGTGAATTACCGCAAGCCCGAAGCTCTTTTAAATCGCTTTCTCTATTTAACTTCAAACGATCTATTTTTATTTTCGCTTTTTCAAGAGAGGGTGTCAAATCTGAGCTGTGGAAAACCCCTTCCTTTAAACAGAAAAACGGCCGCTTTCTTTTCTGCGGATTTTCTTTTGCGGTGTAAAAGAAAACCGCAGTAGCGTTGTGCGTTTGGGAGATTGCGCTGGCAATAAAACTTCCCTGTAAACCTCTGGTATTGGTTCTTCGGGGGAGGGTTTCCGCGGCCGTAAAAAAAGCCAAAAAGCGGGTACGCCCGCCTTTTTGCTTTTTTATACGGCCGCTTTGCCAGAGGTGGGGCTGGCAAACCTGCGGGCGAGGCACAAGCTCGGGAAGATTTTTGAGCACGAACGAGCCCGCGTGTAAATGGGACATCAAGACATTGCTTTTTTATATGTGTTTTTATACCTATTTATTTTTTCTTTTCTTTTCTTGCGGCAAAAAAAAACCTTTTTGTAACTCAAAAAGGAAAAAAAAGAGGTGGGCGGTGGGGAGGACAGCTTTGCTGTACCCCCGACGCACCTTCTTTTTTTTTCGGGGGTTTG
>Ga0307377_10008000_pt1 | contig 10795 bp, 8 predicted proteins | sample TR3MG_FD_202535 | JGI IMG/M metagenome (GOLD analysis project Ga0307377, IMG submission 202535) | Soil microbial communities from Risofladan, Vaasa, Finland - TR-3 | ecosystem: Environmental > Terrestrial > Soil > Coastal area > Acid sulfate soil | place: Finland: Risofladan, Vaasa | collected... | reverse complement strand
CTTTGAATCTGACGATGGAGATCCGGCCGAAGTTATTACCCTGGTTGTACTGGTGAACGAAGGTAGCGCTAGCGCCTCCGAAATAGTTGCTGGCGCTATACAGGATAGAGAAAGGGGTATAATCATCGGGGCACCAACGTTTGGTAAAGGATCTGTTCAACAATCCCATACTCTATCCAATGGCTCCGAGCTGAGAGTCACCATAGCTCGCTGGTATACGCCTAATAACAATTCCATCACAGATGAAGGCATATTGACAGACATCCAGATTGAAACGCCAGACATTTTTGGCGGAGAGGAAGATACCCAATTACAGCGAGCTATCATGTTTATTCTGGAAGGAAAATAAGTGGTTAGATCGTTGTTCAGTGTGCGAGAGTTATGTCCGAACATGGGGGTAAGGCGGTAATGGCCCATAAGGGATATAAAGTAGTGGCGAACAATCGCCGGGCGAGTCATGACTATGAGTTGTTGGATCGCTTTGAAGCCGGCATCGTTCTTTACGGAACAGAGATAAAATCCATAAGAGCGAATCAAGTGACTTTACAGCACAGTTTTGTCATTATTAAGAATGGCGAATTGTGGTTGATGGAAGCCAATATAGCCCCATACAAACACGCCAGTGTCACACAACATGAACCTAAACGGCCGAGAAAACTACTTCTCCACCGCAGCGAGATCAACAAGATTGTCAATGGGTTAACAACCAAAGGTTTGACAATGGTCCCAACCAAAATGTACCTGAAAGATGGTTGGGCCAAGGTCGAGGTAGCCCTCGCTCGCGGTAAGAAGCAGTATGATAAACGCGCTGACCTGGCAAAAAGGGATGCCAACCGCCAGGTAGAAAGGGCCCTAAGGGAGAAGTATCGAGGATAAGGTCTGTCTGACTTGCCGGGCGATCAACACGGGTTGTTTCTTGGATTCATGAATAGACCTTGAATCTCTAGCCAATTCCCATAAACTAGCATCATGGCAAACTCAATTCTTCAAGGGAAACGCATTATTTTAGGAGTTACTGGCTCAATAGCCTGTTATAAAGCTGTTGATCTGGCATCGAAACTTGCTCAAGTAGAAGCTAACCTTGACGTCATCTTGACGGAGTCGGCCGGCAGATTTGTCAGCCCGCTCAGTTTTCAATCAGTAACAGGGCGAGAAGCCTATTCGGATCTATGGCGTGATTCAGATCACGTGCGTCATGTGAAATTAGGAGAGTCGGCTGATCTACTCCTGGTTGCCCCGGCAACGGCCCACACGCTGGCCAAAATGGCCCACGGTATGGCAGATAACTTACTTACTGTGACGATTTTGGCGGCCAGGTGCCCGATCTTGGTTGCTCCAGCCATGGACGGTGGCATGTACGAAAACCCAGTCACCCAGGCGAATATCGAGCTACTTCAGCAGCGCGGCGTGACTGTGATCGGTCCAGACACCGGCCGGATGGCCTCGGGATTGTCCGGTCGTGGTCGAATGGTTGAGCCAACGGAAATCCTTGGTTATATCAGACTAATAGTTGGCCGAAATGGTCCGTTAATGGGAAAACACTTGGTTGTTACAGCCGGATCGACCCAAGAGCCGTTGGATCCGGTTCGTTATTTAACCAATCGGTCGAGCGGCAAGCAGGGGCTTGCCCTTGCTCAGGCAGCGATAGATGCCGGTGCGACAGTAGATCTCATATCAGGACCAACCGCTGGACCGACTCCAGTCGGCGTTAACCATATTCAGGTCCGAACGGCGGTTGAGATGCACGATGCGGTGCTGGCGGCCGTAAAGGAGGCTGACATCCTGATAATGGCCGCCGCTGTAGCAGATTTTCGACCGGCTTCTGTTCAGGAACACAAAATAAAAAAGGATAGTCAGGGAGGCGCCGACCTAACCATCTTCTTAGACAGGAATCCCGATGTTCTCATGGCAGTTCAAAATATGAAACGACCATCAGACCGGCCGCTGTTTACAGTCGGTTTTGCGGCTGAAACTAAGGATATTGTCAGGCACGGAAAGGAAAAAATGGTGCGAAAGGGCCTGGATTTCATAGCCATCAACGATGTAAGCGCGTCCGATGCCGGCTTCGGAGTTGATACAAATCGGGTTATCTTGCTTAGCCAGGATGGTCAGGAAGAATATTTACCCTTACAAAGCAAAGCAGACATTGCTGAAAGAATCATTGAGGCCGTAGCCGGGACGTTTGCTTAATCTGGGTTGGCAAGGGTCGCAAACGTTAGATGAACACAGAGCGTCTTTTTTTTATAATAGGATCGATTATCATGTTCGTCGGCGTTAGTGCCGGCGCTTTTGGAGCCCACGCTCTTCGTGGTTACTTTGGGAGCCACCCAGATTTGTTATCTAGCTATGAAACAGCCTTACGTTACATGATGATTCACGGGCTGGCCATTCTTGCCGTGGCCTGGGCGTCCGGCCGCTGGCCGGGCATGATGGTCAAGACAGCCGGCTACTTGTTTGTGGCTGGGATCTTGCTTTTCTCTGGCAGCCTCTTTGCATTGAGTTTGACCGGAACCAGGTGGTTTGGGGTGATTACACCGATTGGTGGTGCGGCTTTCCTGACTGGCTGGCTAATACTCGCTATTGTGGCCTGGCGTAGCCAATAGACAAAATGGAACATAGATTGCTGAGAATATATTTATGACTAATATTTATGGCGTACCTGAGATAACCGTTCAAGAGGTTGCTCACCTGCGAACAGAGGTTGGGTCCCCGATCCTGCTTGACGTTCGCGAGGCAATGGAACTAAAACTTGCCAACCTCGGAGAAGCGGTCATCTGGGTTCCGCTGAGTAAAATTGCGGCTGAACGACTGGCCTCCTTACCTCCCGAATTGGCTGACAAGAGTGTTGAGGTTGTTGTATTCTGTCATACCGGCGTTCGAAGTGCACAGGTCGCTGCCTGGCTACGTAATGAAGGTTGGATAAACATTGTTAGCCTCGCTGGAGGCATTGAAACTTATGCTCTCGAAATAGATCCTAAGGTGGGTAGGTACTAGCCACCAACCTCAGTTTGACAGGCTGTCCCCCAGCCTTCCAAAGCCCAGCACGCGAGATCCGAATCTAACCAGGCCTGAGGATTAACCCAAATACCACCCACCAGCAGATCCCAATGCAAATGGTTTCCTGTTGACAATCCAGTGCTGCCAACGTGGCCAATAAGCTGGCCTTCTCCTACTGTTTGACCGGTCTGGACAAGAACCTCTTGTAAATGGTATGTTCCTGAAAATAGACCCAGACCATGGTTAATGATGACAGCCCCACCACGAACATACAGGTTCTCAGCGAGGACAACGGTCCCGGCTGCCGGGGCCAGAACCTCCGTTCCCCCATAGGCGCTGAAATCTAGTCCTTCGTGGTAACTCTGATAGGGTCCGCCATTGTAAGATCTCCGGGCGCCAAATTCCGAGCTTATAGACAAATAGTTTTCTAGAGGCAAATTGAACGCAGAAGTCCAATTGGGTTGCCCAATTACCTCAGCCCATATCTGCGAAAGACGTGCCCTTTCCTGGTTGATAGCCTCGGAGTCTATTGCCGCGGCAGAACCTGTCAGAGTGATTTCCTCTAATGTCCACTGGCCTGGAGCAAAGCTCCAGGGTTGGGACCACAGCGGTTCCCCCACAATCGTTAGTTGTAATTCATGTTCCCCAGGTAGGTAAAAGGCACCTGTACCGAACAAGGCGACCAGTCGATGGCCATTGACCACAGTGTTAATGGCTTGATCATCTAAAGAGGCAGAAACCATATCAACCGCGGGACCGGCAGCTCGTATGGCCAATGCTTCACCGGGTCTGGCGGGTATGCTCGAAAGTTCCAAGGAATCAAGACCAACCGGTAATTGGCGGATATGAGATTTCTCATCGGGAAGAACGATAGGCCTGTAAAGGAGGGGGTAATTTGGATGTGACTGATTGTTTGTTAAGGCTAAAAGCCATGGCGAAAGATCGTTCGCAACTGCAAGCTGCAGCAACCCGCCATCGTTCCTGGTTATCAGAGTTCCCATGGATTCCATGTTTTCAACCGTAGGAATGATTATTTGCTTACCGATCGCGGGCTGGCGTTGCCGATTGATCGTTCGATTGGCGGCAATTATCTCGCGTTCATCGATATTGTATCGCCTGGATAAAGCTGCCCAGGTATCTCCAGCTTCTACCAGGTGCAATATAGACGGTAATTCTTCCTGGGCCTGAGTAATTCTGATTGGGTAGATAACCAATACTGAAACCACCACGACCAGCAGCCGGGTGACAGACCACCACCATAGATTCATACAATTTTTCCGCCAGCGCCGAATACTGCAAACCATACTATAGCAGTATATCAGACAGGCGAGAGGATGACCCATGCTAGCCAGTTTACAGAACGCTGAATTCTGCCAAAGCGCGAGCTTGACACTCGTGATACCAGGTGATATATTCTTGGGGCAAATAACGCACTGCGTCATATGTTGTTTGGAGGGTAACTTCAAGAGCGTGGCGAACCAAATATTCTTGTCGTTAGGCTCGAATCTAGGCCAAAGGCAGAAGAATCTGCAAAATGCTATAGACGCATTAGGAAGGGTGATAGCAGTTGAGGCGATCTCTTCGATTTATGAAACTGCACCCTGGGGTTTTACTGACCAGCCGAATTTCCTGAATATTTGCGTCTCCGGCAAGACTAGCTTGCAGCCTAGACAATTTCTATCGGCGAGCAAAAGAATTGAAGAGCAGGTAGGTCGCCAACCCACCCGTCATTGGGGACCCAGGTTGATCGATATTGATCTGGTCTACTACGACCGAGTAGTAATCCATGAAGAGGGTCTGTCTGTCCCACACCCGGGATTGACCGAGAGAGCATTTGTCCTTAAACCGCTGGCTGAGATCGCCAGCGATTACATTGATCCTCGCTTGAATGTATCTGTGGCGGAATTAGCCCAATCAATAGATTCATCGACCGTTGAGCTTCTAAATGGATCGACAAGGAGTCTAAGACGACCGGTTAGATTGTCCTGGGGCATAAAGACCTATGTAATGGGAATTATGAATGTTACCCCAGACAGTTTTTCCGGCGACGGCCTCTTTGATCAAGATGACTGGTTGGGACAGGCGAGAGCACAAGCAATCAGATTTGTTGACCAAGGCGCAGATATTTTGGACATCGGGGGGGAAAGTACCAGGCCAGGGAGCACCCCAATCAATGCTGATGAGGAGGTGATCCGAATTGCTCCTGTCATAAAGGCGATTCGCCAGATCGTAGACGTGCCCATATCTGTTGATACTTACCGGGCTTCGGTAGCCGAGAAAGCGCTCGCGGCCGGCGCCGACTGGATCAATGATGTTTGGGGATTACGAATGGACCCGGATATGGCAGCAGTCGTCGAGGATCGCGGATGTCCCATCGTGATCATGCATAATCGGAGCAAACCGAAGGATATTGAGCAGGAATCTCGTCTCGGTGGACGGTACATCGGAGTACAGTACGACAATCTGCTATCAGACGTTCAACAAGAACTTCAAAGGAGCATTGACATAGCATTAGATCAAGGCGTTGATGAAAAATTAATCGTCGTTGATCCTGGTCTTGGTTTTGGCAAGACCGTCGAACAAAATCTCCGGTTATTGGATAGATTAGATAGCCTGAAGGCGCTTGGGTATCCATTGCTTGTTGGACCGTCAAGAAAGTCTTTCATAGGGTTCAGCCTGGACTTGCCTCCTGATGAAAGAGTGGAGGGAACGGCCGCTACGGTGGCAATTGCCATCGACCGCGGCGCTGATATTGTCCGTGTGCATGACGTCAAACAGATGGCCCGTGTGGCCCGAATGACCGATAAAATTGTGCGCACTAATTTGGAGATAACTGATATTGTCTGATTGATATTTTTTAGACTGGGAGGGCGACATGTTAAGCTTTGAACCTGATGAAGAACAGAAAATGTTGGTGGAAGCAATAGAGAAATTTGCCGCCAATCAGATGCGAAAAGTGTATCGAGAGGCAGAAGAAGAAGGCATAATTCCTGGTCATTTACGGCAATCAGGCTGGGACTTTGGTTTATTACCGGCCGGGATACCCGAGCAGTATGGCGGTTTCGGTGAATACTCTGTGGTCACAGCAGCTTTGGCCGCGGAGGCGATGGCCTTTGGCGATTTGGCGATTAGCCTGGCCATTGCGACACCCGCTTTGGTAGGCATCCCGTTATTACTATCCGGTACAGAAGTACAGAAAGAACGCTATCTTCCAATGTTCTGTGAAGAATCACCTCCTTCGGTGACGGCCGCGATTATCGAACCCACAATCCAGTATGATCCACGGGAGCTGAAGACAACGGCCGATCATTTGGATGGCGGATACGTCCTCAATGGAGAAAAATCATTGGTTCCTTTGGCCAGCGAAGCAGATCTGATATTGGTTTACGCGAACGAGAATGGAAATACGCAGGCCTTTTTGGTTCCTGGCGATGCGGATGGGTTGATCCTCGGATCGGCCGATCAGCTTATGGGTCTTCGGGCTTTGCCAATTTACAACATTTCATTGCAAGATTGCTATGTGCCGGCGGCTAACAAGCTCGGTGAGGAAGAGGGCATCAGTTTTGATCTTATCCTGAATCATAGCCGGGTTGCATTGGCCGCGAGTGCAGTCGGCCTGGCCAATGCCGCCGCTGTCTATGCTCGTCAGTACGCCAAGGAACGTATTCAGTTTGATGAGCCAATCGCCCATCGCCAGTCGATCGCCTTTATGCTGGCGGAGATGGCAATAGAGGTTGACAGTGCCCGCCTTATGGTTTGGGAAACTGCCTGGAAGCTAGATCGTGGTGAGGATGCAACCAAAGAGGCAACCTTGATGAAACAGTATGTTGACCAGGCCGTATTGCGTGTAGCCGACAGTACCGTGCAAATATTGGGTGGGTATGGTTATATCCGCGAATACCCGGCCGAGTTGTGGTTACGAAATGCCCGTGGATTCTCGTCCTTTGATGGTTTGGCAATTGTCTAGGACCGGCAGTGCATTGGAGAATGAATAACAGATTTCAGTCGATGTTGGCTAAAGGTATGAACAAACCAGGAGCCTGAAAATGATAAACTTCGAAATACCAGAAAAGATTACCAATGAGCTTCAGATGGCAAAGATGGTTGCCGAGCAAGTGATGCGGGTCAAGTCTCGCTATTACGATGAGCATGAGCACGAGCGTCCGGTCGAATACATCAACCTCATGTGGCCGGTTATCCGTGAACAGAATAGGCGACAATTAGAGAAGTCAATGAATGGCAAGAAACCGGAACGAACTGGGCCCGGATTGGCCGGTTTACGTCTAGTCATGTTAGTTGAAACGTTGAGTTGGGGCGATGCAGGCCAATACCTTTGCACGCCAGATCCTGCGTTGGGTGGCGCGGCCATATATGCGGTCGGAACAATGGAACAGAAGGCACGTTTTCTGACTAAATTTACCGAGGGTGACCCGAAATGGGGAGCGATGGCTATGACAGAATCTTGCGCCGGTTCCGATACAAGCGCCATTAGAACCAAAGCCACTTATGATCCTGAGACGAATGAATGGATATTGACAGGCGAGAAGATTTTCTGCACCAGTGGCTCCCTGGCCCTAACAGAATCAGATGGATTTGTTGTGGTTTGGGCTACCGTAGATGCCGGCGCCGGCCGGGCAGGCATGAAACCTTTTGTTGTTGAGGCGAATACGCCCGGGGTGAGCATCGCCAAGCAAGAAGAGAAGCTAGGTATTAGGGCCAGTGATACCTCCTCAATAGTCTTTAATGAAGCGAGAATCCCGTTTGAGAATCTATTAGGCAGTCCTGAAGTTCAACAGCTTGACAGGAAGACCAAGGGCTTTAAGGGGGCGATGAGAACGTTTGATGCATCGCGGCCGGTGGTTGCTGCCAGCGCGATGGGTGTGGCCCGGGCGGCTTTGGAGCTAACCCAAGAGCTCCTGGCCAAAGAAGGCATCGTCTTAGACTATCGTAAACCACAACATAAATTATCAGCGATTGAGAGGGATTTACTGGAAATGCAGGCCCGCCACAAGGCAGGCTGGTTGCTGACGCAACGGGCGGTTTCGCTAATGGATCACGGTCAACCTAATCGATTGGAAGCCAGCATGTGTAAGGCATATGCGGGGGATGCTGTTACCTGGATAACTCAGAAAGCAGTGGAATTGCTCGGTCCGTTGGGATATTCCCGGAATCTACTGGTGGAAAAGTGGATGCGTGATGCTAAAATAAATGATATTTATGAGGGAACCAAGCAGATCAACTTACTGATAGTGGCCCGAAGCATCCTTGGGTATTCACGGCGTGAATTAAAGTAATTTCGGATGATTCTGAGAAGTGGCTTTACGCCAGCGTGAATACCACTTCTCAGACACTGATTTATGCTGATAATAACGGGACGTATAGCAGAGCCAATTGTATGGAGAGGTTGGCATTTAAGGGAGAGAGGAGAACTAATGATGAATTATAAAATCAACAAAGTAGCAATTATTGGAGCGGGGACCATGGGAGGGGGAATCGCTGCCCATTTAGCTAACATAGGTATTGAATCGTTGCTTATGGACATCGTAACACCCGGGTTAAATGAAGAGGAGTTGGAAGACCCAAGGGCCCGTAATCGGCTGGTTGAGGGCTTGTTTCAAAAGATGGTGAAGGCTCGCCCAGCTAACCTGGCCCGAGCTGATCGGGCCGATCTGATTTCACTCGGAAATATTGAGGATGATTTAGACAAAATAGCTGATTGTGATTGGGTTATCGAGGTGATCATCGAGCAACTTGCCCCTAAGCAAGCACTGATGGAGCGGATCGAGAAGTTGCGCAAGCCCGGCAGCTTGATAAGTAGCAATACTTCTGGCATACCCATTAACCTGATTGCCGAGGGTCGCTCGACGGATTTCAAGGAGCATTTTCTGGGAACGCATTTCTTTAATCCGCCACGATACCTCAAACTTCTTGAGATTATCCCCACTCCGGCTACCAAACCGGAAGTAATAAAATTCATGATCGAATTCGGGCAGGATGTGCTCGGAAAAGGCGTTGTTATCTGCAAAGATACGCCCAATTTCATTGGCAATCGTTTTTTCGCGATAGCCAATTCCTATAGCGTTGACTACGCCTTCAGCCACGGCTTTTCCATAGAGGAGATCGATGCCATAACGGGGCCTTTGATCGGTCATCCCAAGAGCGCCACCTTCAGATTGTTGGATCTCGTTGGGTTGGACATCATGGGTCATGTGTCTACAAACCTTTTCGAAGCCATCCCTGATGATCAACATCGTTCGATCCTAAGATCAGAACGAAGCGCAGCTATTGTCGGTTATTTAATTGAGAATAATTGGCTGGGCAATAAGAGTGACCAGGGATTTTATAAGCAGACGTTTGTCAATGGTAAGCGTGAGTTTTGGACCTTTGATCCTGAAACTATGGATTATTCACCACCGAAGGAAGTCAGATTTGCCTCGGTTGGGGCTGTCAGGAAGATGGAGAAACTTGCGGACCGACTGCCAGCCTTGTTGGAACAAGAAGATGATCAGGCCGTGAGCTATATACGTGATACCTTATATTATTCTCTCGCTTATGCGGCCTATGTCACGCCAGAGATAGCTTACCGGCTTATGGACGTTGACGCAGCTATTCGCTGGGGTTTTGCCCATGAAGCGGGACCATTCGAGATGTGGGACATGCTTGGTGTGGCCGAGACCGCAGCCAAGATGGAGGCAGTGGGATTGGAGGTAGCCGATTGGGTCAAAGAGATGATCGCTGCCGGTAATGCTACTTTCTACAAAGAAGGCCTCTATTACGATTTCGAGACGAAAACTTATATGCCCCTACCGGCCGATAACAAGGCTGTATCAATTGAATTGATGCGTAAGGCAGGCGCAGAAGTAAAACGTAACACAAGCGCCAGTTTGCTAGATATGGGCGACGGGGTTGCCTTGCTAGAGATGCACACCCCTCAGTTGAATGCAATCGACACAGATTTTATGCTTATGGTTGACGAAGCCTTAGCACGATTGGAAAGTGATTTTGATGCCCTGGTCATTGGTAATCAGGGTCAAGATTTTTCAGTTGGTGCAAATGTGGGTATGATGGTTATTGCCGCCAGCCAGGGAATGTGGGATCAATTGGAAGCGGCTGTCCTTACGGGGCAGAAGTTGTTTTTTCGCTTGCGACATGCGTCCAAGCCCGTGGTAACTGCCCCGCACCAGCGCGTTCTAGGTGGCGGCGTCGAATTAACCTTTGCCGGGTGGGCGACCGTGGTCGATCATGAAACCTATATTGGCCTGGTAGAGGTTGGTGTAGGTCTCATCCCCGCCTGGGGCGGTTGTAAGGAGACTCTAAGAAGGCGAATTAATCCGGTGATGAGCAATCCGAATGCTGATGTGCTACCTGAGCTCCAATCTGTATTCGAACAAATAGCAACCGCAAAGGTGGCGACCAGCGCATGGGAAGGAAAGGCGCTTGGTTATCTCCGGCAAGAAGATGAGATCGTGATGAATAGTGATCACCGGCTGTTTAAAGCCAAACAAAAAGCTTTGGCCTTGGCCCAATCTGGTCAGCGACCACCCGAGGTTGAAAAGATCTATGCCGCCGGCCGGGATGCCTATGCTGCTCTGAGCCTGGGCGTCCAGACCTTTACCTGGGCCGGCTATGCGTCTGAACATGATGCCAAGATTGGGCGGAAGTTAGCCTATGTCTTGTGCGGTGGTGATCTCAGCGGTCCTACTTGGGTTGATCCATGGCATATTCTGGACCTAGAGCGAGAGGCTTTCATGTCCTTGATTGCCGAACCATTATCCCAGGCTCGGATCGCCCACCTGTT
>Ga0307377_10007998_pt1 | contig 10797 bp, 10 predicted proteins | sample TR3MG_FD_202535 | JGI IMG/M metagenome (GOLD analysis project Ga0307377, IMG submission 202535) | Soil microbial communities from Risofladan, Vaasa, Finland - TR-3 | ecosystem: Environmental > Terrestrial > Soil > Coastal area > Acid sulfate soil | place: Finland: Risofladan, Vaasa | collected... | reverse complement strand
TGCCGCCAGCGTTGTGGGTGAGCATGTTTCGCACAGTCGGGTAAGATTTTGTGTGAACATTTGGAGCTTCTGCACCAATTCTTGGCCACTGCTCAGGTATGCTTCGTGCATAACAGGTGGTGTCTCTCCGCTGAGCTTCACGTGTAGCTTATTGTACTCGACAAACAGCCTCGCATGCTCAAGATCCTTCTCCTGCAAACCGAGAGACGTCAAACCACTCTGGCCAAACACGGTTGTTAAATTGGTGCCCTGGAGTGGAGTCAATCTGCCGAATTGTTTTTGAGTGCAAATTTCGCGATACAGTTCCTCCGACATGCTTTCGATTTAGAGACGAGGGAAAGGTTTATTGGATTGGAAGACTGATGGTTTAGTTGAACACGACAGGCATTCGCTGTCCGGGCTCTGCAGGTCCGATGCATTTGGCGAAAACCTTTCTCTGCGAAGCCATGTAGGCCTGATGGTACTCCGCATACTTGCTGCGACTGTAGTTCATCTGATCGCGCTGTAAGATCTGGTCGATCGACTGCTCGTTCAACAAATTGTCGCTGGCCTGACGACGACCGGCGGGGGCAACCCTAAGGATGTTGGCGTTCTCGCGGTGCGTTTTCGTTCCGCTGCCCTCCATCATGCCGATGTTCTGTCTGCAGATGATGGCATCCACTAGCCCGGTGGCGACTTGGCCTCCGGGTACGGGACCGAGAAGTTTGCCAATCGCCAGAAGATGTGCGAAGTTCTCCTCCTGGCGCTCGAGACGTTCCTTTGGTGTGTTCACTGGCACAATGGTGGCGTCGTCCCGGTACACGAACGCCTTCGCATTGAGGTCTTCCAGCTTAATCTCGGAAAGCGATTGTATCGTAACGGGGGAAAGCTCGTTGATCGTGACAACCTCCGCCTCGATCAACACCGAGAGGGCATACATAAGCCCGTAGGTCGCTTCGTTTCGCATTGTTGCAAGGAAGAGGAGATCCGTAGAGGTGAACTCTCCGTTGATGGCAGTCTTGACGTTGGTCGAGAGATAGTCAGCATCGCAGCGATACATTTGCAAGTAACGACTAAGCGCCAGCTCAGGATAACGGTACATGCTAGTGTAGGTATGTCTCTCCAGAATCGGTGAGAACTTATGAACAGGTTCACCGAGACCTTTCTTAACGCCTCCTGCAACTTGTGCTTGTCGCTTCGCCGGATCGATGGCGTAGGCGCTCCAACTCACTAGCTCTCCGATGTTAAAACTGGTGCTGCCGTTGTTGCGAATGCTGCCAGAGCCTCCGATTTGGATCGAAATTTGACCGCGATTGTGTTGTTGTGGGTTGGCCAATGTGTAGTCGACCTGCGAACGACCTATCACCATAAAATTGGCCTCGAAAGCCTCCTGTGTGAAGTTGTAGTCGGGGTGGGTATCGATTCCCGTCAGGGACGAGAATGTCCACGGGCTCGCTTTGCTGCCAGTGGCGAGTCGTGAGACCTCTGACCAATTGCGTTGAATCATCATCAAGTCGTCCTCCTTCACTGCCAGATTCTCGGCACTCACCGCAGTGCCAAGCGGGCGAGAATTGGGATTTTGAGCAGAGTTCTTTCGGAGGTCCAGCAGCTGATTGTTCACAAAGAGACTAATCACAACACTGGCCTGGTTGGTAATGTTCTGCTCGGAAACGGTGAAAGGGTGTTTCGGTGGCGTGTGGAAAGAGCTGGTATACTGGGACGCCTCAGCAGGCACAGTCGGGGCCATAACGGAGCCATATTTGTTATTACTCATGGTGGCGTTGTGGACTACAAGAGGCGTGCGGTGGAATGTTTATAGAGCAAAAGACACAATGAAATCAACACAGACCCTCCAAGGAGAAGGAAAAAGCAGCCCGGAAGCGGTGCTGTGTTGCAAAGCACAAATGCTGATACCAAATTTAAAGTTGTCCCAATTCGGGTTTTGAGATCGCGTATTGGCAAAGTTTGGTCAAGCGCGTGTCATATTTTCAGTGAACTAAACCTACGTTTTGCCACCTTGCAATGTCCACATCAAGCGCTTTAACTCCCTGTACAAAATGTAGGACCCCAATGGCTGCAATCGAGAACAAATTATTATGTGAAAAATGCGCCTATTTTATTACAAAAGAACGTTATCAGACCGCTGCAAATCACCGGATGCCTTCTCGTGGATCTGCACCATGTTCTACTTGTGCTCGCTTCGGACATGCCGCGGGAGAATGCTGGAAGACAAAAATCTGTTCCACATGTGGCAAGTCGGGTCACGTGAAAGAGCGATGTCTCAGCGACTACCACTGCGAACTTTGCGGGCTTCCGGGCCATACTGAGGATTACTGCAGGACAATCCTCTGTAAGCGATGCGGTGGTCTTGGGCATACGGAGGACGAATGTCATACGAAATTGTGTGAACATTGTGGTGAGCGCGGCCACTATGCCACACACTGTTCCAAGAAACAATGTGACAAATGCGGACTCTTTGGTCACGACGGAGAGCATTGTCGAATGCATTATTGCGCGCCGTGCAACCGATATCATTCTGCGGATTTCTGCCCTTCGCGCTGTCTAACCTGCGGTGCCACCGATTGCAACGAGCGTTGTTTAGTCGAGGTGTGCACGCGTTGTGGTATGCAACATGCGGTTCAGCACTGCCCTTACTCGGCATGCCAGTTGTGTGCTATTTTTCCCGATAGCGCAGACCTGAACCAGCATCTTGTCACAGCATGCCCCATTATTGACGAGCTGTGCCACATTTGTTATCTCTCCACACAAAAGGACGATGCTTGGGCAACGCATGACCTTAGCCATTGCACCCACCGGTTGCTCATGATCTGTCGCGTGTGTCGTAGGCGTGGTCATCCAGCGAAATTCTGCTCTGTGTGGCCGTTGGTTCGACGCCAACTTCCCCTTGTAGATCAAACAGATCGACTATTTCAGCACGTTCAATTGTTTTAACACGTTCAGTAAACTATTGCATTTTTTCTACAAGGGAAACGCTTTAATGGGACTAAGTAATAGCTCGGTTGTTTCGGACTCGTTCTCTGCATCACCTAATAAATCCTCTGCCGGTGGTGCAGACAAAAAATATAGCACTTCTGGAAACAAGTCGCCACAGACAGAGTCCGACTGCGAGGATTCAGAATAAAAGTGCTGCGAAGCGGACGTGTCTGGGTTTTCGAGCGTGGGTATAGGGTCAGGAGTTGTCTCCCTTGCTAGCCGGTCTGCCTTTGCGAGGCGAAGGAAATACTTCTGAGCGTGTGTTCTCACTTGGATCTTGGTTTTTGTGCCTACCACTTGTGCAATTCGCTCTTGTTCTCGTTTTCCGTAGATTTGCAGTCCTAGTAAAAAGCGCTCATGTTCTGCTTCTGACCAGTAGCGTGGCTTCGGAACCTCAGCGATTCGCTTTGTTGCAGAAGAACGCAAGTTTCGAGGCATTAGAATAACAAACGAGCACCTCGTCCTGTTGACAAAGATAATAGTTTGAACCTGCATAGCGGATTCACTAAAATTATTAACCTTGTTCGCGATCCCAATTATCACTCGATCAACCTCGCATTGTGCACATAATTGCCTCGCAAATGCCATGACAAGTGCCTCCTTTTTGAATCCACTTCGCAAGCGTGGATCCGACGCTCTCGAAAGAACAGTAAGCATATCTGGTCGCATAGAGGAGATCAAATTCCCCAAAGCGATCGAGCTATTCACCGGATTTGCTGTCGTTCGTATCGCCGGATACGTAGTGGCAGGCCAGTTTCCGTTCCTGGAGACTTCATTCAAGTACAACCTTGTCTGTGCGAAGCAGGACGGTCGCGGCCCGCGGTCCTACCGCATAGTGGACTATCAAGCGATACCGTACGAACCAATTCCACTTACCGTCACTGTTTTGGAGCGCATGCTTCGTGAACTGCATGCTTACCCACGGCCAACTGCGATGGCAAAGACCCGCAAGCTGCTCGAGTACATGGTCTCGGTCGGCAAGGACGCGCCAATTGAGCCCGACTGGCTGCTGCGAGAGTATCCCAAGCGCTGGGTCCTCTTCCTGGCTCAAGATAGCATGGTCTTCAAGTACAGTCGCATAATTAATCTCGGGCGCTTCTGGTCACCGAGCATTCTCACTCGCCTCACAATAGCCGATCTTGACTCGCTTTCGGAGGCTTTGCAAAATGACCCGTTCCGGTTCTGTTTTCGATGGCTCATTGTTGACTGGAATGTGCCTGAGCTTACGAAACACACTCTATTAGACAACGCAGAGTTCTTTCCGGAGGAGAACCGTATTTCGGATCAAATGGCACGTGTTATCGACGCATACCACGGTCTGCGGCACAAACTGGAGCGTTCGAGGACGCTCTGGTTTACTCTCGACGATATAAGACCATACAATTGTGATGTGGCGTTTGCGAACCGTAACCAGATTTTTGTGCCACGCTACGAGCGATGCCCAGTGAGCGGAGGACAGACCTGCTACTACATCTACCGAGACCTCGAAGCGATGAGGGAACTCTCGGCGCGGTTGCAGAAGATATTCAACGCACCGCGACGGTTGCTTTCGCAAAAGAAGAAGCCCCCCTCAGGTCTGGCGGAGAAGCTCACCCTTGAGCAGCGCAGTGTTTACAAAGCGCACTTCAAACACAACCTCATAATTCTCCTTGGAGACGGCGGCTGCGGTAAGACATTGCTTGGCAAGTACATCTTTGACACCTATCGCCGCAAGGGCATACTCGCTGCAGCTGCATACAATCGCGTCGCGGCAAATCTCAAGAAGTTGTGGGGCAAAGGCGTTACGCTCAGCCGTGTTGTCTCGCAGGTGCGCAAACAAACCGCTTTCGGACTCTCGGTCGCCAAACATACGGAAGTCGCAATCATTGATGAGATATCGACCGTGACACTCGATTTGTTGAACGCGTTCCTGAAGGCTTTGCCCAATCTTTGCAAGCTTATTCTCATTGGCGACGACAAGCAGATGCCCACAGTGGAGACGGACGCTTTGCTGCACGGTCTCATGCGAAAATACGATGGCGGGCCCTTGGTCCATCGACTCACGCGGCTTATGCGAACTGGAGCAAACGCCGAAACTCACAAACGTAATCTCGAAAAACTGGCAAAGGGCGACTACCGCGTTGAGCATACCAGCGATCTTTCCGCAGATCATCCCTTCATAGTACACCAACGCACCACGCTATTTGGAAGGGACAAGGACGATAAGCAAAAGCGCATCGAGGCGCTCGAGAAGGACCTCCGTCCTGTGCTGGCGCTATTCAATGAGGTGGAGGACTATATGATTGTCACACAGAAGAACACCGTTCGAATGGAGATCAACCAGGCTGTCTACAACATTCTGCGCCCGAGTGCCGACGAGTTTAACCAGATGTGCTTCTACGTGGGCGAGAAGGTTATCTTTACCGAGACTGATTCAGGCTCTACTAGCGGACCGGCCTATCTGCGTAGCTGGCCTGTAAACAACCAAGAGATGAAAGTGATTGAGCGCATCTATGACATATTCCCGTTCGCACAACCAAGCGCTGCCAACCATGATTCCGACGACGACTCGAGCACCGAGCTAGACGAAACCAACATCCCCATCGAAGAACTGCGCTCTACTTCGGATCGCAAGAAACACCTGGCTTGGCATCGAATGATCGAGTTCGCCGATGGTTCCCGAATCAATCTCAGGCACTACTCCATCAAGCACATTATCAAGGGCAACGCCTCGACGACGGCTGGCGCACAAGGCAGCGAAAGACCGTGTGTTATTGTCTACATTCATCAAGACTTCACCCGAACGCTAACTAATCGCGAACTTTACACCGCATTGAGCAGAGGCAAACGCATTATTGTTATCTGCAACCGAGGCGCCGCGGAGGATCTCTCACATTCCGATATTGCGAAAATACTCAGCAACAAGTATCGCGAGCCTCGCTCATATTTGGTCAACTATCTGCCAGACTATGTCGAAAGAGAGGATGAGGAGGACCTCGTCTAGCCTGAACTTTTTTTCAACTCCGTACATAAATTATACGTCAATGCAAACGCTATCTCAGAGCGGGGACTTTCGTCGGTGTGTTCTGCTGCGTAATACGTTCCGGTTTAGTATATGATAGTAATTTTCAAGCTGTTTGTTCAGACATGGTTTCTTCTACGTTCGAGATGCGTTTGGGTGTCTTCTGACCACAAAGCAAGCAACACGTGGACGGTGGTTTGTTTGTTTTTCGTCGATATGTTTTTGTGGTTCTAAGGCTGTATTCTCTGCCCATCCATTTGCTGGCAAACACTTGAACAGGAATGTACGTTGGTACGTGCCCAAACAGGTTCTCGAGAATGGCTGCAAAAAAGATTCCAGCGCTATTGTAGGTCCGATAGTACTCGGATGGTACAAGCTGCTGCATAATAGAGGTGAACTCTTCTGGCGTCACGGTTGCACGTGGAAAGAGCAAACCCAAGTTCTCGCTTTTTCTTTTCGCGCCTGTCCCGGGCAATTTATCAAATATAAAAGATCTTGCAAGGAATTCCTGATAGCGCGCTTTGGGCATAATTGCTTGGCCGGATTCTAAATGAAGAGAAATTTGTTGCGCGTGATTAATTTGTGACTAATTTTAGCGAGAATTTTGTAGAATTCTATAACTAGATCGTGCACCAACAAGCGTTCAGTTTTCTACAACAATGTCTCGCGATAGCTCTCCTGTTCGCCGAGAGTCATCTATGGATTCGGATTCGGATTTTGTCGAATTCACGTGTGTTGATTGCGGTACCGAAATGATGGGCCAGAACATGTGGCATTGTCGCGATTGTGGAGAAAGAATTTGCCAAGCTTGCAATTTTGGCATCTATTATGGATGTGCAGATGCCGAAGAGCACCTTTGCTTGAAGTGCTTTGCAGACAACTACGACAACAAGCGCGTTTATTGCGACAATGTCAAGTGTTGCTGTAGTAACGGCAATCCGACACGGAACGCAAAACAGAAACGCATGGAACGCCTCGACCGCCTCCCTCTTGCTCAAATCGACAAACAGGCTTGGAAGGTCCAGCATCCACCGATAAACTACCCCGGCAAATACACGGGGCGCTACCTTGTCGATATTGCAACAAGTTCTAACGACTTTGAGCGTGGTTATCTGGATTGGCTTATCAAAGAAGGGTCAAAGAAGCCCGAGGCCCGGTATACCGCCGAACAGAATGAAAACTTCCAAAAGTACGTCCAGGAAGCAAAGGAGTTGAAGCAAGCGCTCAAGCCATCTTTCTATTTTTTGCGCCGAAGACCCCGTAATGATAAAATTTAAAGTTCTCACCAACATCCAAACCTTTGGAGAGGTTGCCAACGCTCCGAAGACAATGGACATTGCCCATCTTTTTTTAGTTTGTACATTTATCAAGGAAAAGATCACAACCATCGTTATCACGTCGCCAGCCCTTGCGTTCGAGAGTCTCTACAAGCTCTGACTCAAGCACGGATTCGAGCATGATTGTCTGAATCTCGGCATACTCTTTCAGAATAGTTTGGCACTCTTGGGTGAAGAATAACCGCCCTCGATACTGCGGGTGCAGCTCCACCGTTTTCACAATCAGACGAGCATTGTGTCTCCACCACTTGAGTTGCGCACGACCTTGCTCAAACTCCAGATCCTTGGTTGTAAACATGGAATTGTAATGATGCTTATTCTCTCTAAACCACTCGGAGAATAATGCTCGGAATGTGTCGCATTTGGAGGCCATACTGGTCTGCAGAGCATGTAACTTTGCAATTCGCTGGTGCGCGTTTCGTAGTTCGTGACTTCGCAATTCAAGATTATTTAATCGCGCTTTTGTCAAAGTCACACACAATATCTAAACCTTTAAAGAGGTTGCCAACGCTCCGAAGACAGTGGACAGTGTTTACTTGGGAGATTACCAGAAGTTGAAGAAATAGAACACAGAAGCATTGATTCCTTGGTGCATTGAGTCTGGGCCACTTTGCCAAGTGTCGCCTTCCATAGGATTATAGGCAGGGTTTGCGATAATTGCTTTCGCAAGCTCTGTAAATTCATCACTTGCGTAGTATCTTTCGATGAGAGGCAAGCCTGTTTCCACGAGAAGTAGGGCCATCTTCACTGAGGTAGTGTCGTGGTTATTTTTGCAATACTCCAACAACTTCGTCTCGTCCGCGGAAAGTGGCGTTTGTTTCAGGAAAAACTGTGAATCTCCCGCTTCTTCGCTGATTAGAATAACAAGAACCGGCAGGGTCGTGTTTTTGTTCCTGCAACAGTCCATTTTTGAAGGATGATATTCGAGTTCGCCATGTCTTTTTCGCGAACACTTTGCACAGGCGGCCGATTCAATGCTGCCATCCGATGTAAAAATGCACTGCCGACAGTAATAGAGACCGCATTGGGAACATAAAATTGCTTCTCGGACGGTGCTTACAAAAGTAGGGCCAAGCGCAATATCCCTCTTTCCGCAGCATTGACACCGTACAGAATTGTCCTCGGTAGGCAAATCTCTTGACGGAGAATCGTCGCGAGTTCGTGTTTCCATCTGTTGAAATATGTGGCTGGTTGTGTTTCACGAAAGTAAAAATAGTGTAGGTATGATTTTATAGTTCGTGATTTTGTAGTTCGTGACTTCGCAATTCAAGATTATTTAATCGCGCTTTTGTCAAAGTCACAAATTCAAATACCATAACATGACATCCAGTCGACAAAACAGTTATGAGGACTTAGAAATGTGCCTCAAAGTGTGTACCTGGAACATTCTCGCCGACTGCTGCTGCGATGATTCGGATCAAGGCTTTCCTTTTACCACCGAGAGTGCGCGCGACCCGTACGAGAGAGCCAGGAAACAACTTCTTGTTATTGCGAAGGAGAATGCAGATCTGATCGGATTGCAAGAAGTCGACAAGCCGGAAAGATTTTTGCAATTCCTTTCAGTAATTGGCTACGATGTCACGTATTTCAAACGTGACGGATCTCCGTTGGGAACACTGGTTGCCATTAAGAAATCTTTACAAATGATTATGTGGGAGAAAGCCGAATTGCCGGAAAATCGCTTCTTGCTCGGCGTGTCATTCTCTCTTCGAGGCATGCCTTTCACGTTTTACACAACCCATCTCAAAGCCAAACGTGAAGGTGAACTGGCACGCATCGAGCAAAGCAAAAGTATTGCTGTCTATTGTGAAAATGCCGTTTGCAACTACATCGTTGCGGGAGATTTCAACGACCTGCCTGGGAGTACGTGCGTTTCCATTATGAAGAAGGCTGGCTTTGTGAACGTCTCGGATGCCGGTGTTCTTTATTATGAAAGGCCCTACACCACCTACAAAACTCGTCGAAGCCCCGATGGAAAACCCGACACGCAGAAAAAGATCGAAGACTACATCTTTTTCAAAGGTCCTAACGTTACCCCGGTGTATTGTGGAGAATCGAAATATTTGGCATCGCTCAGACGGTATCGGAATTTCAAGATTACTCCACCTGGTTTGCCGAACGACAAATGGCCGTCGGATCATCTGTGTCTTCGCGCGATTTTCCACGCCGACGACGAAGCGGTCGCAGCCAAGAGGCGAAACAAGCTCGAAGAGGAACGCAAGATGTGTGATGAAGGGCCTCCCTTTTTGGTGAAGATTGACGAGGACGATAACGATTCTGTGTTCCCAGGGGCTACTGTGTTTCCAAGTTCTCAGTTGCCCAATCTTATTGCTTATAACTTGAAATAAAACACCCATTAGGTTTCCGTTGCGATGATGAGCGCGTTTAGTACCGATCACATGTTGTATCCTCTGCAACAATATAATTGTCAACCTCGCAATATCGGCTTTTATGTATTAAGAACGCACGTCGGCTTTCTTCTTATTCAAGCTTGCTAAAATGGCTGTCCCACTTGCGGATCCAATTACCATTTTTATGGGCGGTATGCTTGGTGTATACTTCACGCGCGATCTGTGGTTTACAATCTACGTCTTCCTCGTGCAGCACTACCTAATTCTTTGGATGGCGCTGGAAATCTATCTCATGAGCAACACGATGCAGTACCGCTTCTTATTCAACATGGCACTGTGGTTTTTCTTCGGTGGCATTGTCGGGTTGGTGGTGACTTGGGCGCTCGGCAATCGCATTTCCATTCCTGTGCACCTATTCAATCGCGAAAAATTCAAACCAGGCACGCTGCTTCTCACCGTTGGCTTGGTTTGGGCTCCGCGTGCCGCCGTCATAGCGCTCGATGCGTACGACCCAAACGACAACCTCGATGACGACCCGAGCAAACCCCTCTACTGGGTTGTCACTGCAATCTGGGCTATCCTCGCAATCGCGGTTTTGATCATCACTGGAATTCAGAAGTCGAGTTTTCCCTGGTACATTAATGCGTTTGCCCTTATGCGCTACGATGACGAAAAAACCGCCGACAAAGACACAAAGGCAGTTGCAGAATCACTGCGGGTACAAAATCGCCTCATCACCGGAAACGTTGTCTGGTTAGTGCTCCTGCTTTGCGCTCAAGCAATCTGGGACTTTGCATTTCCCGGCACTACTACGCCTGCGGACGACAAAGCGCGCTTTGCACTCTATGGTGCAATCACATTACTCGCCGAAACCTTGTTCTGGTGGGGCATGTACTTCATCTACCGTGCAGCTGCGGGTGAGAGTGCCAAGGCGTTCTTCGCGCTCGACAAATGGCCCGGGACTGCCGATGCCAAATACGACGGGTTGTTTTGGTTCACGCTCATTGGTTTCCTGATCCAATTTCTCTCGGGTCTTGGCTTTCTCATCTACGGCCTTGTGTTTGACCAAACCGACATTCTACAATCCTCAACTGCACTCGTTGCCATCGGAGCCCCAATTGCGGCTATCGCCGTA
>Ga0307377_10007997_pt1 | contig 10797 bp, 12 predicted proteins | sample TR3MG_FD_202535 | JGI IMG/M metagenome (GOLD analysis project Ga0307377, IMG submission 202535) | Soil microbial communities from Risofladan, Vaasa, Finland - TR-3 | ecosystem: Environmental > Terrestrial > Soil > Coastal area > Acid sulfate soil | place: Finland: Risofladan, Vaasa | collected... | reverse complement strand
ATATTTGACATGGTTTCTTTTTCAGCAAAGAGATTATTTGAGTTGTCACTAATAATCAAATTAATTTTAGTGGCGAGCAATAAAAATGAAAAAACTGTACTTGACTTAATCAGCAGGCCCTAAATAAAGATTGTGACGCTTGCAAATATCCATTATCGGATCCATATCACAAGGTTTACCATATAAATGGACAACCATTACAGCACGCGTATTTGGAGTTATAGCAGCTTCAATTAGAGTTGGATCAATATTATATGTCCTTAGATCAGGCTCCACAAGAACAGGTTTGTTACCATTACGAACTATTGATAGTATTGTTGCAATGTATGTATTTGACGGAACAATAATTTCAGCCTTTGAATCCATGTTCAAGGCCATTAAGGAGAGTGTAAGCGCATCTAATCCTGAAGCAACTCCAACACAATATTTAACATTATTATAATCCGCAAATTCTTTTTCAAACTCTTCTACATTACGACCAAGGACAAACCATCCCGATTCAAGAACCTCGTTAAAAACCTTTTTAAATTCTTTAAAATATGGCTTGTTTGCCTTATTCAAATTTTCGTACTCAATCATAATCTTCAAAAATATAATCGTTTTGATCAAACTTCTCTGATGCCAGCACCATTAAAATAGCATCATCAGAGAAATCATACATTTTGTGCCAATCACCAGGTTCCAGTAATAAGCATTTCGATGGCTTATTCAACTGAAAAACCTGCTTATTCTTTCCATCGTTATTAAATATCTTACACTCCCCCTGAATACAAACAGCTGCCTGAATGGTTTTGTGATGCCGGTGACCTCCCCTTTCAGATTTATCAACACCATAAATATAGAAAACTCTTTCAATCATGAAAGGTAAAACATTTTCGATAACAGTGAGGTTGCCACGATTATCAGTGTGAGTTTCAAGATCAATTAGATATGCCATCAATTAGATATTTTAACTAAGTTGTATCGAAAGGTTTTCTTAATTACTTTCTTTATGATATTCTTCAAACTACCAGTACTGAAATCAGAAATGAGTTTCCGATAACTACTATCATTTTTCATTATACTATTTTCTATTTCAATAATATTTCGAAGATATGGCAAATAGAACAAATTCTTTACCTTTTTTGATATACAATACCAGCCAATATCAATAAGGCCAGTTTCAATAAATCTTACATACTGAAAGTGAAAGAAAACAAGACGGAATTTCACCCCGCTTTTCCTTACCTTTCCTTCAATTGAGCCTTCATTTTCATCAAAATAATATTGCTGTAAATTCCATGGAGCCACACCTCCTCCAATATTATTTAAGATGTGAATGTTTTTGTAATTTAATGGCCATTCATCAAGGTATTTCTGATCACCAAACTTGCCATCCTCATACCTTGCATAGCACCAGTCGATACATTGCAGTCTCCATTTCTCAAGAATTTCAAGACTATCACTATCATTGGTGAAAGTAACAAACTGCACGCAAAATCTGCCCGCTCTATTTAACTCGTATAATTTTGCTACTTGAGAAAACCTGTGTTCTGTAATAAGAACATTCTTATTATTTCCTACCATTTCATCTATTAATACAGCAGGATCAGAATAAAAAATTAGATCAGCATCGAGATATGTACAATTTGGTAACTGTAACTTATTAAGAACATAACTTATTGTCGATGGTGTACACGTCCAGCAATATTCTCCTTTTGATCTTTCATTCTTAACTGCCAATAATTCAGGTGTTTCAAATTCTTGCAAAGAGACAATGGTTACATTCTGCAGAGAGAGACTTTTAAGAATCCGACAAGATATATTATCAAAGGCAAAAATAAACAAGTGGAAGTTATCAGAGTGTTCCTGCAGGGACTCATACATAGCCACACCTCTACTGAGATAGGCTGAATCAAATAAAGTACAAAAGTTATTCAAAAGATAAATTATAAATAATGCAGATAAAGATAAGTCAATGATTATTTTTTTACCACCTTAAATCCATCCTGCAAATCTGTCCCTCGTAAAACAACATTTGAAATCTGATACGGAACACATGGTATTTCCGCATTGAAACATTTATCGTCATTTACAGGTATCCTATAATCAAAACCAGAATTATATGCTTTTGTTTCAACAGTTTCAAATGGTTCAGGCTGAAGCATTAGTGAATGTTTTCTTAATACTGCCAATGCGTATGATTTATTGTAAAAAATAATAAATAATAAAAGGAAGGTCAGGCATATTTTAAAATACTTAGAGATAACTGATAGTTTAGAGTACTCTAATATTTTTATGAGAAACGCAATAGTTAATGAAAAGCCGAATATTATAAAGCCGTAAGCAAACCGGGGATCTGGTGCCATTAAAAACCAAAATATCAGGTTAATAAGTATAATAAATTGAATGGAAGCTAAGAAATAATCCTTTTTTAAAACCATAATAATAAATGTAATTATGGAGAAAGAATTAACCAATAAAAAAATCCTGTTATTATCAGATAAATTTTTAAACCAGGGGATAATCCATTCAGAAACTTTCAGATTAATAACTTCAAGATAAGATACCCCTGGTATTTTAGCCCAATTGACAATCCAGGCTTTTTCATCTATTGCTTTCTCAATGGGAATTTTCCAATCCACATTGAATATATCGATAGATGGAAATGGATAAATCAGATAACCTGACAAATAGTAATTTCTAATCAGATATGGAGTAAATATGAGTATTCCTAATATAATCGTAATTAAACCTCTTTTAATAACATCTTTATCAAAATAAAGGACCAATGATATGATAAGGAAAAGTGAGCTGACTTTAAAAGAAATACAGTTAAATACTAATAGATTAAAAAGAACAAGATTCTTAAGATCAAAATGCATTATTTTTTCTTCATGATTAATAAGCAGGATAAATGCATAGATGATTAGAATTCCACAAATTATGTCGGGCGAAGCAGAATTTAAAGTTGGAATCATAGTTATCAAACTAATCAGAATGAGCACAATATACATCACTGATTTCCAAATAGACCCTGGCTTAGCATCGATACTTGACTGGGAAAGTAGTCTTATAATCAATACAACATAACAAATGCCATTTAAGGGAAATATAAGAATATCCTTAATTTTAAAAGTGAATAATCCACAGATTACAAAAAACATGGAATTAGTTGCTAATCTTCCATGTATATTTCCCAATCCGGGAACAACAGCGTACTTTTGTATCCATTGGATACTCTGAGCATGGTACAATCCGGTATCATACCACGTAACTTTTTGAATAACAACTGTTAATAAGAGTATTGCAAGGAGAATAATAAGTAATGTTTCCGGCTTTTTAAGCAAAGAAAATTCACTGATTGATCCTCCTACTAAGATTCGTATTTCTTTGAAATAAATAATAAATAACAGGAATGATAAAAGACTTACAAAAATAAGTAACCGATACCCAATTGGAATCCAAATTGAAAGATACCCGCACAACGTTGCCAAAGTTAGAAAGCCCATAAAAAAGTATTCATCCAGATGTAAATTCGCTGTCGTTACCTTATTTCCTGCGATTCTGTTTATTAATTTAACAATAGAAAATCCCAAAACAAAAAACACAAAAAAGGCCAGGCTCCATATTAAAAAAACCAAAATCATAAATTAAGCTCTAAATAATCCATATTTGATAATACAATAAATTGCTCTGAAACCGTCTTTCCAACCGATTTTTTTTCCTTCTTCATAACCTCTTCCATAATAAGAAATTCCTACCTCATAAATTCTTATTTTAGGTATCCTGGCTATTTTAATGGTCACTTCCGGCTCAAACCCAAACCTGTTTTCTATTAATTCAACTGACTGTAAGGTCTTAGTATTAAACAGTTTGTAACATGTTTCCATATCTGTCAGATTTAGATTAGAAAACAGATTGGTTAAAAAAGTCAGAAATTTATTACCTATTGTATGCCAGAAAAACAGAATACGATGTGGATTACTGCCTATAAATCGAGAACCATAAACAACATCTGCAAATCCGGAAACAATCGGTTTTAGCAGTTCGTTATATTCATCCGGATCATATTCGTTATCAGCATCCTGGATAATAAGATATTCACCGGTCGCTTTTTTGATTCCCGTATGTAAAGCTGCTCCTTTTCCCTTATTCGCTTCATGTTTAAAATATTTTATATCAACTGATGGATGGTCATTAATGAATTTTTTTATAGCTCCCTCTGTTGCATCTTTAGAGCAATCGTTAACAATGATGATTTCTTTATCAATTCCATTTACCAGATTTACAGCTATTATCTTTCCCAGTATTATCAGAATGGTTGATTCCTCATTAAATGCAGGTATAACCACAGAAAGTTTCTTTATTGTAATCTTTTCCAAAACTTTAATGCATTATTATTTTCAAATAAGATACGTTACCGGGCTTCAATTGAATTTAATACTGCCCTATCGAAAATCTCTTTTTGCTTCCCTGGATTCCAATAATCTCTGATCTGTTTAACACAGTTGGCTTCCATCTTTCTTTTCCCTTTAGTCAATATCATCTCATCAATAACCCGGGATAAACTGTCAACATTGTTCTCTTCGAAGAAAGCACCTGTTACCCCCTCTAAAACTGCTTCTGCTTCAGGCCCCTGATTACACATATTCCCGTGAGTAATAACCGGTGTTCCTAACGTCATGCTATGGATAGCAGTTAGCCCAACATTACCAGGGGAAACGCAACACTCAGCTAACATGATTAGTTGAGAGTTGATTGCCTCATCATAGCTTGGACCGAAAAATAAAACAGAATCACTAATGCCCTTTGAATCAGATAAAGTGCGCAGATTATCTATTTCAGCTCCTCCTCCTACTATCAAACAATTATAGCTATTGCCTCTTATTTTACATAAACGGATTGCCTCTAATAGAAGTGAATTTTTTTTATCTTTAGTTAACCTCCCAATAAAAATCACTATGGGTAAAGTATAGTTACCCGTGAACAATGTTTTTTTTAGCCGTTCTAAGTCGTCACTGTTTCTTCCCTGGTAAAACTTACAATGAAGATGATAATCGAGAGAGTTATATATAGTATAAATTTTATCCGGATTAAAACCTGACTCAATCAATATATTTCTTGATCGGTTTCCATAAACGAGGTGAAAATCAGCAATTTTATAATAAAGCAATCGGAAAGTTTTTTTTATAATATTTTCGTTCCCATAAAGACCATGTCCCCAAAACAATAAAGGTTTTCTACGTGCTTTACAAATAAGAGCAGCAATCCAATTTGAAAAACTATACATTTCTCCAAGAAGAATATAGCAATCAAAATTTGTTTTAAAACATTTTGCAATTAACCCAAATTGAAAAACCAGCGCGTTTCTGATAAAAATACTTTTAAGAAAGAACCAGTTTAACCTTCCATTTGCGTTTATATTTTTCGATTCATTAATATCAATTGTTTTGATACCTGAAAAGCCGGAACGGGATGAATAAAATGTATAGTTCACATTCTTCGATGCGGCAAGTTCGTACCACAGTGGTTTTGAATATAATGGGGCAATATTTGTAAAAATTCCACAAGTTCTTTTCATACAAAAAAACTATATTGGCCTCATCTCCAACACCTTTTTCTCATAACCAATAACAACATACAAAATAAATATTGTGATTAGTGAACAGCATATCAATTCAATAATTACATATAGTTTAAGGAATGAAGTAAAAGACAAATTATTGAAATAGAATAGAGACAAAATGGATAGAAAATAGATAAGCTGCCATAGGCTTAAAAGCTTAATCTTTCTAAGTGAAATAAAAATACTACTAAAAGAAGCCACAATAAAATTAAAAGCAAATGCCCAAACCAGTGTCTTTGAAATTGTACCTGAAAATTTCCATCTCTCACCAAAAAAAATTCTGAATATATCTTCTGACCATAACATTATTATTCCAATTTCAAAAACAGCTGCCAAAACAACAAAAACCAAAATTGAAAGTAAATCTTTGCGAATACTGAGGTTCGTTTTATTTTTTTCAGAAACCCTCTGTAGCAAAACATTAGAAAGAGATGTGGCAACTAACGCAAGTGGAATAGATAACAGGAGTTTTGAAAGATCAAAATAACCAGTGTTTTCTGCAGCAAAAAACTTATTAATCATAATAGCAGGCAACAAATAACTACAGGCGCTCATGAATGCAGGAATTATATTAAACTTAGGATATTCTGAATACTTAAACATGACAGATTTTATCTGAGCCATGCTAAACAGTTTTAAAGAAAGTTCGCATCTGCTTCCCTGATAAATACCGTATGAGACATTTGCAATATGTCCGATCAAATCGCCATATATGAGACCGTGAGATATTTTTGCAAATTTCAGAACTACCTGAGCTCCACCTTCAAAACCCCTTCGTACAAATTTATTAAGTGAAATTGGGAAAAACCTTTTATTGCGGATTAACCAATAATTAATACTCTGATAAGTGCTAAATAAAAAGGTTCCAAGAGGAACGAGATATAAGTAATCAGCAAATTCGTCTGACAGATTTAGGAACCCGATAATTTTTGCTTTCCAGAAAATAATAACAAGAACCAATAGGATATTAAATATCAAATTCAGCATAATTGCCAGATAAAAAACCCCTGCGGCCTCTTTTTCTTTTTCCGGTAAAATTATTGCTAACTCATACCTTAAAGATGCTATTACAATTAATATCCCGACTAAACTCAGGTAAACTGAATATGCTCCGAATATTTCAGGTGAAAAAAATCTTCTTAATACCGGCTGAAGAAGGATCGGGATCATCTGAGCTAAAGCTGTTCCCGAAATAAGGATAGTTGTATTCCTTAGTAATTCAGACTTAAGAAGATGTTGGTAGAAGTTTTTCAAGGGGGTGGTAGTTGGAAGAATGGAAGGTTGGAATATGGGAAGGTTAGAAGGTTGGAATATTGGAATGTTGGAAGAATGGATGTATCATTAACCCATCATTCCATCATTCTATTTTACCGATCATCCATCACTCCAGTATATTCTCCCAATCTCCTTCTTTTGATTTTTTTTGAACAGATTTGATTAGTTGAATTAATTCATTTTCTGTTTTGTAATGAAGTTCATCAAGTTAATCGAACTCAACTTTAGTAATCTGGGATGCAGCAAGAAAGCTACAAATACATGAATGATATTCGCCACTGGAACCTAAAGCGATATATAAAAAGTGAATGTATTCCTTTACACTTCGTCTTGAGTTTCCCTCTGCAATATTTCTGATTATGCTATGTGACGAATCGATACAATTTCCAACTGTTTTCTTTAATTCAAACGGAAAACCTGATAATATTTTGCAAGTCATTGCATAAAGAGTGACAGCATCATTCCAAACATGCAATTTCTTAAATCCCCGGTTTATATTTCGCCTTTCCATCATTCCATTACTCCATTATTCCATTACTCCATTACTCCATCATTCCTTCATTCCATTTTCCTCAGGCTTCTTTCCTTTCCCGAATGGCACCCTTTTATCCACCTGTTTTGTTAAAAAGTAAAAAAACGAGAGTGTTAATACAAAAAGCGGTATCTGTAAAAATTTAATTTCTCTGTATATTAAAATCATAATAACGACAAAGGCATTAATAATCAGTAAATACATATTTACTTTCAGATGAGAAAATCCAGCCTGCACGATCCTTTGGTAGGCGTGTTTCCGATGGGCCTTACCCAATTTTTCTCCATTTCTCCATCGTCGGTATAATGTTAATGTGGCATCAAACCAGAATGGAGAGGTAATCATAATCCAGTTGAGAATAGAAAATTCAAATGTATTATGGAAATAGATGCCTAAAACAACAAGAATAAAACCAAGTTGAGTGCTTCCGACATCACCCATAAATATCTTGGCTTTTGGCCAGTTCCAGAATAAGAACCCCGCAATGCAGGCCAGCAGCAAGAGGTTGATAATATTACCTGACAGGATGAAAAGCACCAAACATATAATTATTGCTTCCAGTGATGCAAAACCATCTACACCATCCATAAAATTAAAAAGATTTATGAACCAGACCATTCCAACAATTGCCAGTGGATATATCAGAAACATGTAGTCCATATTTATACCGGGAATTATCAGCTGACGAAGACCGCCCAGGAAAGCAAAAGCAATTATTGCTGTAATAAAATGGAATAAAAGGCGAAAAGAAGGTTTTAAACCTATCAGGTCATCGATAAGGCTTATAATTGTCAATAAAATTCCACTTAACAGTGCAAAATATAATTTGTTCTCTATTAGTCCTGCTAAATAAAGACCTGTAATTCCAATATACCATGTGATTACAATCGCAAGTCCACCACTGTGAGGAGTGGGTACAAGATGTAAACTTCTTTCATTAGGGATACTTACAATCTTCTTTTTTAAAGCAAACTTCATTATGAAGTAAGTCAATAAAAAAGAACAAAAGCCAAGGATTATTATAAAAAAGGTAATTTTCAACAGTTCAGTCGTATTAATAGGTTGCAAAATTTGAAAATCTAACTATAAATTTAATGAGTATCAGCAGCTTTCATTGATTTTCTTCGTTTACCCCGGCCCCATGGGGAGCGAAGAAAATCAATTTTAAATCGTATTTTCGTTCATAATTACCATTAGTCTTAAAAATAAACCATATCCCTATGTTCATTATTAGTATCCTGCTAATTTTAAGCAAGATAGCATCAACTTTTTTCTCTGCTTCTGTATGACATTACCGAGTTCCTAATTCCATCTTCAGTTGAAATCTGTGGTTTATAGTCCAACTGCTGGTTGGTTTTACTATTATCAAATTCAGAAGAACCAAAAAGTCTGTCAAAAACTAAGGGGAAAAGATAAGTTCCTATTTTTTTGAAAAATCCAGGCATCTTGAATAAGATCAGCTTCCTTCCAAGATTTTTGGACAGATAATTTACTAATTCAGTTGTTGACAGAGCATTTTTATCTTTTACAATAAAAATTCCTGAAGCTTTTCGATCAATGATCCTGTCAATATAACCTATAAGATTTTCAATATAGAGATAGTTGCGTTTGTTTTGAATGGCGTCAAATGGTAAAATAGGGAATTTATCTACAAGTTTTATAAGACTTAACATATTTGCTTTAACCCCTTCCCCATAAATAAGTGGCGGCCTGATTATTGAAACAGTAAAATCAGTGTCCTCAAGTTTTTTCAAATTGACTTCAGCCCCATATTTACTTTTCCCATAAGGGTCAACAGGAAGGCATTCAGATTCCTCATTACGAATTTCAGTAAACAATTTAGAATCTCCATAAACTTTTAGTGAGCTTAAGAAAATAAATTGGCCGACACCCCCTCTTTTTGCACTTTCTGCCACTTTCAGACAAAGATCCCTGTTAACTTTCATATATTCGCTTTCAGAAATATTTCTTGTCTGATGTACAATGGCTGCCAGGTGAAGTACGACATCAAAATTACTAAAATCAATATTTTCAGGTCTGATATCATAAAGAGATATTTCTTCAATATTTTTGAATTTTGAAAACTTTCGAAAGTTAGTGCCTACAAAACTTTTAGAACCGGTAATCAGTATTTTTGGCATATTGGCTTAAAGGGAAAATGGAGAAATGGAGAAATGGAATATTGGAATAGTGGAAGAATGGAAAATTGAATAATGGGAATGGATGTTTATGATTGAATTAATTGCCAAAAAATTCAAACATTTTAATAAAATATTTAAAGTACAAAAGAAAGTAGTTTGTCTTGAGTCCATTTTCTTTACAAGCTCTGTAAATTTCCTTATTCAGAATGCATTTACTATGCAATGATCTGTTACTAACTCCCCCCATTCTCATTGAAAGGAAAGGCATTTCCAGATACATATATTTAATCCTGTTTATATATAAAAACCTAATCAGTAATTCGAAATCTGCACCGATTTTATAGTCAGTCTTATAATATCCAAACTTTTCAAACAGTTCTCTTTTTGTATAGAAACTGGGATGAGCAGGCATAAATCCATATTTGAATCTCCACGGTTTGAACTTTTTTGAAGAAAAGTACCTTACAATTTTTGAGGTATTTATTGGGTCGACAAACCGTACAGCCCCGATTACAGCATCAATTTCATTATCACAAAATGATCTAACAACCTTTTCGATGACATCATTAGTATAAAAAAAATCGTCAGAATTTATTATCCCGACAATATCTCCGGTAGCAATTTTAATTCCTTTATTTATTGCATCATATATACCAGTATCTGGCTCTGAAATAAATTTTGAAATTTTTGTGCCATAAGATTTAATTAATTCAACTGTCCCATCAGATGAAGAGCCGTCTACAATGATGTATTCAATATTTGGGTAAGTTTGAGTTAATACGGAATTAATTGTGTCATAAATAGTTTTGACGCTATTATAAGAGACTGTTATAACTGAAACAGATATATTTGACATTTTGAGACCATAATAAATTCAAAATGATGTAGGATGCATTTATAGTGTAAAAATAAGGTTATAGGTTTGTTGTTTTGTTAATAATAGACCACAAATATTAATATTTTTTCTTTAAGAGGTTCAAAAATCCTTTAGGAGATAGGGCTTTTATTTCTGATTTTGTGAAATTCTTTTGATTACGAGTTATGATATAATCAATATTATTTATACGGGATGATATCGATTGTATAGCATCTTCAAAATCAGTAAGCAGGGATACTAGTGTAGTAATTATTTAATTAGTTAACTAATAGTAAGAGGTTCTCCAGTATAAGTCCATTGAAATGGTTTTGCCCTGGTTTTATTATAGGTTTTAACATATTCCATTAGTTGGTCTGCTAATTGG
>Ga0307377_10007996_pt1 | contig 10799 bp, 10 predicted proteins | sample TR3MG_FD_202535 | JGI IMG/M metagenome (GOLD analysis project Ga0307377, IMG submission 202535) | Soil microbial communities from Risofladan, Vaasa, Finland - TR-3 | ecosystem: Environmental > Terrestrial > Soil > Coastal area > Acid sulfate soil | place: Finland: Risofladan, Vaasa | collected... | reverse complement strand
ATTCTGCATATTTCGCCACGGCTTCCGATTTGGGTACCGTTGCCAACCTGAACAACGGCGAGTCCGATCTTGTCGAAGCGATCAATGCCACCGACGTAAGACTTGACACTTTAGAAACTGATACCGGCGCGAACGTTACTAGGATTGAAGACGCAGAGACCGCTATCGGAACCATAGCAAACCTTGATACTACGGCCACTGACCTAGTAGGTGCGATCAATGAAACCGCTGGAGAAGTCGACACGAACACTGCATCCATCGGAACCATAGCAAACCTTGATACCACAGCAACCGACCTAGTAGGTGCGATCAATGAAACCGCTGGAGAAGTCGACACGAACACCGGGGCAATTGGCACTCTTGCAAGCCTGACCACGACCGAGAAAGGGTCTCTGGTAGGTGCGATCAACGAGCTTGATTCGCCTCCGATGTGGCACCTCCAGACTATCACGACTCCGGCGTTAGCGACCGCCGATGAAGTGCTTGATGCCACCGATGGAGCAATTGGCATAGGTGCAACAAATATCGATGCCGCCAACATGACTGGTGTGATCGACGCTTCTAGGTGCGTGATCTTAACTCCTGGTGCGTCTATGACAGGGAACGCTACGTTGTTCGGTACCAACATTGATGACGAAGCAATCTCTGAAAACGTAGACTGGGCTGCCAACGCCACAGCAACTACAACTACCAGCGCATTCAAGACACTGACTTGGTGCAATGTCACGTCTGATACCAGCACGACTCTGACCATAGACTACTCTGACAAGCTCGGCCTTGCCGTGATACCCGACCACGATTACGACGTGATGTTCACGTATCTCGATGGGGTGCAGGAAACGACTTTGCCAACCGTCGTGGTTGGTGCCACGGTCGAGAAGTGTAATCTACTGCTGGATACGGCTCTCGACGGATCAGATGTAGTGGTCTACGTCTACGAGGCGGCGTGAGGTGATCTGAAATGGCTTACGCAACGTTTGACAACAGACCGGAAACTGGGGGGGTGGGTCTATCCCTCCAGTCTGGATCTTCAGCCGAGACGATCATCAAGAAGAGGCTGAAGCTTTTAGACGGTGGCGACTTCTCCATCATAGAGTCGGTGGACAAGCAGTACGACCGAATGATTGACGGCGAACCGTTCCCGCGATCCAAGGTGGCTCTTGCGGGGCATGCCAAAGGCGACATCTCCAAGCTCCTCTTGGCTCCTGGAAACTACATTGAGGAGATGGTGGGCTGCTATCTCGGGAACGACTATGTATCGACTCCAGTATATACTATTGCGGTGGAGACCGACGGCGGAGCATCGTTTTCCCAGGGCGATATCATCCACGGCGAAACCACATTCGCAAGAGGCAAAGTCGTCAAAGTCGTTGGCGACACTCTTTGGCTTTGTGAGGTTCAGGGGACGTTCGGGAACTCCGAAAGCCTGTATGCTCAGCCTGGAGTGATCGGGAGCGATTACGGAAAGGATACCGCCGCAACCGTGGCTCAAACGGCCCTTTCGGTCTATGCCCACTGGAACAAATCGGTCGTCTACTTCTCGGAGATCTCTACTGTAGCTGTGATGGAGACCGCGACCCATGCGTTCATCTCGGATCTGATGAGAGACTTCCGGGAAGCTCAGGTCACTTCTGGAGATCGGAGGCATTATGTCGAAGCGGTAGATGCCGCTGCAACTCCTATTCGGCTTTCGGGCTATATCGGGGCTGCCTGTCAGTGCGTCCCGTTCAACGGCGGAACCGCGACGTTCACTGCCGGAAAAACGCTTACTGCTGGTGGGTCAACTGTTGGTGAGATCATTTATGTCGATCTCAGGGACGGATCGTGGGGCGAAAGTGATGCCGCTGGATTCCTTTGGGTCACTCCAGATCCGACGACTCCGATTCAGGTTGCCGACGACGCGGTATTGGCGGATGATAGCACCCCAGTTGGAGCGGCGGTAGCGAACTGTCCGACCACCAAAGCAAACCCCTGGAACGCAGCTTATGTCTTTAATGACATCGACGGGTCTACTCAGTCCTGGAACGGTGCTTCCGGCTTCGACAACACCGATACGCTCACCTACGACGTGATCCAGAAGCTGTTCACATCCAAGAGCTTGACCATGTTCGGCAAAATGGCTGATTCTCGGACTGAGTATCTGGCAGGTGCCAAAATAGTCGAGCTGGCGTTCCCGTTCCAGAACCTGGAAGATCCAGTGATGGACGTTTCGCTGGAAGGGATCTCCAAGGGCTTCTGTACCACCGAGCCTACGTTCCCGGACCATGTCACGCTAAACGGAGAATGGGGGCTGGGTCTTGGAAACAAGGCCGTCTACTTCGACGGAGCTGAGCCGTCAACGTTCACCGTGATGAGCGGCGACATAAGCCTTTCCAGGACAGTTGACAGTGAACGTAAGAGGTCGTATGCGTCATATGTGCCTACAGAACTTCTGGACGGCAAGCCTGAGATTGTCGGCAAGATGGAGGCCACATTCGAGACCGACGAGTTGCGGCAGAAGCTCTGGAGAGGTGACGACTCTTCGACCGGACCTGAAAGCGGCGCGTTCAACACTATGAGGCTGGCTTTCGACCTCACATCCGAAACGGTGATAACCGGATCGGTCTACTATGAGATGATCATCCGGATGTTCGGTTTGATCGATCCCGAAGAGAAGCCAGAAAAAGCAAAGGAGGGCTACACCAGGACCGTAACCTTGACGGGTGCTATGTTGGACAGCACCTACAAGTGGGGACCGTTCGATATCGTTTTCATCGACGGATCGACGAGCCACTAGAGCCTGGAGCAATCCAGGCCGTCTTATTTTTTGGAGGCAACTGTGAGATCGCTAGTCAATCATCACGGGGCAGAGGTTTATGTCGAATGTTTATTTTGTCACAAGCTGTATAAAATTGATTATATGTTTTGCCCTCGGTGTTATCCTGACGAGTCAGATTCAACCGATTAATATATATCTCAGTATGCCAAATACGTGGTAACGTCCTAGCATCTCGCCGTCAATTGCAAGCCTTTCGCGTGGATTTTCCCTTCGAGAGATTCCAGCGTGGCAACACCCCTGTCAGCTAGTCGTCAATTGCAAGAAATTCAGGCGATCAAAAGGTATCTTGGAGCTACCAGGTGGCAACGCGCGTCCCCCGCTATTGCCAATTGCAAGGCATGTACCTCAAGCAGGTAGGCATCAAGGCGACTCCGTGGCAACGCATGTTTCTCGCCATTGTCAATTGCAAGAGCACGCGGCTTTGCAATTTGTTGCAATTGCATGGAGATTCAAGGGCTTCCTGCTTCATCGTCCCTCTTTTGAGGGCATCTCCACAGGCTCAGCGGACCTACCCGGCCCTGAAATGACGCTTTCGCGTCATGGATCTTTATATAGCACCGGTATGGAGGCGGTTGATCCCCGCTGCCTTGATGTTGATCGCCGCGTTTATGTCGCGGTCGTGATGAGCTCCACACTGAGGGCAATCCCATTCTCTGACGGATAACGGCATATCTCCATTCTTAAAGCCGCATGAACTGCACTGTTTTGATGTTGGTTCCCATCGGTCTATTTTGACGAACGTCTTACCAGCCCACGTTGCTTTGTACTCAAGCTGCCTAGAGAACTCTGACCAAGCAGCGTCAGATATCGATTTTGCCAGGTGGTGGTTTTTGACCATGCCTCTGACGTTCAAATCTTCAACGGCGATTAGATCGTTCTCATCGACCAATCGTCTTGATAACTTGTGCTGGAAGTCGCGACGCTGGTTGGCGATCTTCTCATGGCATAGTGCCACCTTTCGCATCGCTTTTTTCCAGTTTTGCGAGCCCTTTTGCTTTCGCGATGCTCTCCTCTGGAGGACGGCGAGCCGCTTTTCGGATTCTCTGAAAGGAGATATCCCGTCGATCTTCTCGCCTCCGGAGGTCGTTACGAAGGTGTTTAGCCCAACATCCAGTCCGATCGTATTTCGGATTGGTTTTGGTAGGGGCAACTCGCGCCCGTCTTCGACTTGGAACGATATGTAATACTTCCCGCTCTTGGTTTTCGAGACGGTAGTCATCTTTATCGTTCCATCGATTCGGCGGTGGAGCCGCACATCCATAGGTCCGAGCGCCTTATGCAACGTAACCAAGCCAGTAACTTCATCAAGCCGAACGTTTTCGCCCTGGAACTGAAACGATTGATTGCCTTTCCGAGATTTGAAAGCCGGATATCCCGGGGTCTCACCATTTTTGACCCGCCGAAAGAAGTTTTTATAGGCGGCGTCAAGGTTGCGAAGGGCATATCGGAGGGGTTTATTTGGAACCTCCGTAAGCCACGGCTTTTCTTTTTGAACCGTATGGGTAAGCTCTGAAGACAGTTCTTTGAGCCCCCATGCTTTCGGATATCCTTCTTTGGATTTGTCTTTCAGGCCCCAAAAACGCATTTGGGTGACCATCTCCATATCGCAAGTTTTGAGGTCGCCGCCCCAGCTATATCTCATCGTCTCGATCATGTCCCAGTTGCCCGATCTAGCATCGAGCCCCCAGTTATAGACGAATCTGACCGATCCAAAGATCTGATCCATGTATCGTATCTGATCCCCGGTTGGATACAGCCGGAACTTGTAGGCTTTTAGGACCACGGCATCCTATTGACCGGCATATCATATATATGTTTTGGTGACGTTCTGCCTATAGATTTATATGTTATGCAATACAATAGTACATCCATGACGCAGGATGACCGCGTTTCAAGAGCTACAATAACGTTCAACGAGGACACGCTCACGCGGTTACAGGTTTGGATCGCCTCTCGGAAAATGGGACTGAGGCGACAGAGCGAAGTAGTAGACCGGGCCGTAATTGAGTACTTAGAACGAAATGGTGGATAATTATAGAGGTAGAAAAATGCTGATGCGGAACCACGTCGTCGTGAAGCTCGTCTTAACTCCGTTCGGAGCGAAGAGAAAAGAGCTTGAGTTGTTGGAATCGCTCGACGGAAAAATCCACGCGAAAGGCCGAAGGAAAAAGTCGGATGACCCATCCAAGACCGAGGCCGAACGAAAAGAGAGAATAAAAATCCTGAAAGCTGAAGTAGAGGGCAACACCGATCCTGATTATCTCGAAGTTGCGATCGTTCCGCCGACTCAAGACTTTTTCGTCCGGAACGCGAAACGGATAAAGGCCATAAACACTATCAGAGAAGCCGATTCGGTCAAAGACAGGTTCGATAATTATTCAGCATCGTTTTATGAAAATTTCGATCTCGTCACAGAGATGGTTTGCGAAGCTGTCCGAGATCCAAACGATATCAACCGCCGTCTCATCGTACCGGACGACGTTGTACCAGATGAGAACCAGCTCATGATCTCAGAGTGGAACATCCCGATCGACGTTCGGCTCCTCATGTCGCAGGGGTTCATTTCGATTCTGGAGACTCCCACAGACGCAGTGATATGGATTATATTCAAGTTCACGAATCATATTAATTATATTCATGATCCGAAAAAGCGAAAGCAGGAGGATAACGAGGACATAGACACCTTTCCTGAAGATTCCGGCGAACTGGCAGCAGGTTCTGAAAATTCATCTGTGGCAGGGTCATCTGAATTACCCCAGTGACTTATTAGACCCTGATATGACCATCCAAGAGCCTCTAAGATCGAGGATCGACATACGGGCGTTCGAACTTCTCCAGAAGGAGATCAAGAGGTCAAACCCTGAAAAGCGAAAGTATCCGACGCCTCCAGGAGGATGGCCGAAGAATTACGGACGGAAACCGAGATCGTGGTGAAAGTAGTGTGGAGGAGTTGCAGCTCCTCCTCATTAGGCGGATTGGACTACAAACCTTGTTTGTGGTAAAGCAATATCAAGTTGTCTTGAGACGATAAATAGGTATCGGTTATGTGGATAGCGAAAGCCTATTATGGCTTAGACGCCTATCAGAACGTGCCTCTAATGATCGGACCCGTACCTTGAGGTGCCGGGATGATGACATGAGGCTTCAATTTCATAGAGACGATTCAATGAAAAAGTGGGCCGATTACTTTACGCCCGAAGAGCTGGAGGAGTTCTAGAATATGAAGCTGCCTGGAGACCTGGAAGACCCGGTTATGCATTGGTGGGGGATGGCATGACAGTCAAAAACGAGATAATGCAGATCCTTTCGGCTAATCCGAGATCGACGGAAACTGATATCTTGGATTTTCTGAAAGGACGGTACTCGATGATGGAGGTTCGCGAAACCCTCCGCAAACTATGCGACGATGACCGCAAGGTGATAGCGTCGCCGGTGACTTATTACAGCATAATACGGTGATTATATGACACTTTTAGACAGAATGCGATCTGAACTCTCGGCAGAGCCCAAGACCATGCCGGAACTGTGTGAACAATTTAGCGAGAGTGACGAGTTCAAGATCATGCGGTGCATAGCGAACCTAGAAATCGAAAGCATTGCCACATTGGTGGATTATTACAAAGGATATCGCCCGGATGGCTGCCCATTTTATTTAGCCAGATATGCCAGAGTCAATCCATGAAATGTCCCGACTGCCTCCAGGATACCACGATCGAAGCTAACGGCTATTATGAATGCGAGTCTTGTGGTTATTGCTTTTCTCTGGGATCTCATTTCGCTCCAGGACTGGCGGATCACGGGATCGGCGGCTTTGATTACGTTGACCACTTTCATCTCCGACGAGCGATCATAGACCACTTTGGCGAGGAGCAATGGACCGCTTCGAAGTCCGAGCCGAACTTTCTCCATCACCTCAAAAACAGGATCGAAGACAACCGCGACTTGTTTTATGAATTCTGCAAAATTGATTTTTGGCTCTTCGATTCGTGGGTGTTCTCGCCAGCAGTCGAAGAGGTTTACGGAAAATATATAACTGGAGATTATAATATTTTCATGTGCGATTTTCTCCAGTCGTTCCGGCGAACTATGGAGGTCGCGCCTCGCCGCCACTCAAAATCGATGAAAGGGTATTCATGGCTGGCCTGGAAAATGTGGTGGCTTTATTCAGAGAATAGAAAATATTTCCCCACCGTGATATTCAGTTACATCCCCAGCCTGGCTGGAGATCACGTCGAAAATTTCAAGCGATTCGTGGCAGAATCCGAGAACATCAAGGCGCTGGGGTTCAAAGATTCTGATCCGACGGCGAAATACAACGGGACATATACAACAAAGAATAAAGAGTTTACTATAAAACATTTCGGGATGAAAGGGGCAAAACGAGGGACGAACTGCAATGCAGCGATGCTGGACGATGTTTATACTGACCCGGAGCATCCAGATGACCCGCGAATCGTCAGAGCCGTAAACAAGCAGCTCAAGTCTTCGATCATCCCTCTAATTCAAGGGCCTCACCACATCAGAGGCACCGCCCTCTCCGAGTCCGATCTATGGTTTAGTCAGGACGAGGCGATGGTTTATGGCGACGCTATCCAGATAATAAAAGCCGTAAATGAATTAAAAATCGATGATAAAATCATAGAGTATGCACTGTGGCCGGACCATCCAGATTATGATATTTATGGGCTCAAGGATCTCCAGCGAGCCACGGTTTATACCGATCCAGCGACCGGCAAAATATACATGTTCAGTCAGGAGTTTCAGGGCGTCCCGATGACCTCCACAGACTCAAAATGGGGCATGGATATCATCAACAAGTCGATCGATCCTGATCTCCCTTGGTATCGGTACGATCGCTATCACAGGACGTGGGGACGGGCTTGCGATTATGCCAGCCAGTTCAACGTCGCGACATGGGATCCTGGAAAGGGAGTTCATCCGGCTCAGTTTTGCGTGTTCAATATCCAGGGGGGGGTCTGGAGACAGATCGCTTCGGAGTGGTTTGATCACATGCCTTACGCCAGGGCTCGCGGCGACGATTCACTGACTCAGATCGAGATCATCAACTCATCCCGGAATTTCTTTGGATGGGAAAAATTGTACGGGGACAATACTAACCAGGTTTTGGAGTTCGCCCATGAGAGGGGCGAGATTCCGGGACTTGTGCCGATCCGGATATCTTCGCCTGTAAAAAATGGATTCCTAACTGAGATCACCAAGTTCCTGGGGACTCAAGCGTTCCGGCTCCTCCCAGATGAGCGCCAGGCAAAACAGATTCATCAGATCCGGAACGATGGAAGTTGCCCTACAAGTTTCGGACCGAACGGTGGCCACGGCGAACCGTTGACAACTTTGGGTCTGGCGTTGACGGGCCATCTGATCGAAGACCCTGGAGATCAGAAAAGGGTTCGGGTGGTTCAGCGTGGTACTCGGATGTCGGCTCAGGACAGAGCCGCCGCGACTATGGGCGGTCGTGATGTGAGGTCAGAGCCGAGGTTCCGGTTCTGAAATTGGTATTTAAAGTTTGTGGCTGACTTCTTAAACACAAAGTATAACACTTTTCTTCTCATTTGTCTTATGATTCCTCGTTTTTACGAAAACCAATAGCTAGAAAGGTTGCGTATTCTCGCGAATACTAAATTATAAAATTGGCACCCTTATAAGATTAAGGGAGATTTTATCCAGGAAGCTTATAAAAAAGATATGAAAAGATTATGGACAATTAAATTAAAATCTCGATTATCAAAATGGAAAGGGATATATAAAGGTTATGGAAGGTCTCTAGGTTATTGTTTTTCATCCTCTTCCAAATCGCTTTCCAAGGCCATTCTGGCTTGTCTTCCTGATTCGTTCCCAGCCTTTCCGGATTTCTCAAGGAAGGCTATCGCTTCCTCGTCTCGGATCATCAACTCTACAAGCCTATCTATAATCAAACGCCGGGCAAGAGCTGATTTGGCGTCTCCAGTTTTGGCTCGAAGCTCCTCGAACCAGTCCATAGCCTCGTTTGGGAGGCGGGTATATATTGGCTCGGATAAAAGTTTGCGAGAACGTGACATTAATATCATATCTCCAAATCGCTTGTAGAACGCTTTTTCAGCCTACCATCTTCTGACCGTTCCGTAACTCTTCCCCGGCGTTTCTTTTCTCTGGGAGCTTTGCCATACGGCATCCAGGGATATAGAGGGCATTTTGGGATGCCACAGTCCTCCCGTCCGTCTCCATAATGAGCCATGCAATCCGAGCACTTCGCCAAAATGGCCTGTTGAGGGGTGAGTCGCTTGCCCTGGAGGTGTCGGAGAGCAAAGGTCGTGCCTTTTCCGGTCACTTGTTTCTCGCCTCCTCTAGACGCCGGGGGGAAGGTGGCAACGGGATCTCCATCCAGTGAGTTACATCGAAATATGGCGGCTCAGACTCTATTTCGCTATGCTCATTTGATCCCATCATGTTCCATTTACCATCGACGCAGTATCCGATTTCTATGATATTCCCATCCGTTATCAGGCAACAAAACGGACGGTTAGGTGATATTTTTCGTAAAGAATTATACATCGGATCGGCATCGTGTGCTGGCAATTGGTCCTCCACTGAGATCCATTCCAAGGGCTGATAAAACTTCATGGGTTTCACTTTTGGAATCTCAGCCATATCAATATGATGTATATGGGTTTCATCCATACTATATCGTTTTAGCTTCTATATTACAAAAAGCTTCCTATAAGGCTTTTCTTGAATGGCAAAATTATTATATCAAGCCGATCTATATTTACGTCGGTGATCACCACGCCAGAACAGACCAATACAGACGTGAACGCCCTCCGAAAACGGATGGCCGACGTAAAGCAGATCTATGAAGAAATGATGCTACGAGAAATCGCCAGATTCAACGAAGAGATGGACGACTTGGATGAGGAGATCCAGGAGGGGATGTCCAACAGAATCGGGTCCGGTTTCCTCGCGAACGAAGCTCCCAAATATGCGAATCGGCTCGTCAGGCCCATCCTTCGCGACAGCGTACAGGATCTGGAGACGATCGAAAAGACTCTTACGGCCAACATCGCCACGATGGTCGGAGAAGGATTTGTCCAAGGAACTTCTGAAGAGGTCGGAGGGATGATCGGCGCGGCTGGATTCATGAACATTGAGATGAGCGAACTCGGAATCCAGAAGCTTATGCCACCGACTGAAGACGGAACGACCACAACCTGAGAGGATAGATGGCTGATATTCAGAAAAAGTCTGAGTTCGAAGGCGGAAACATCTCCACCTTCGCGGCTCAGTTTTTGGACCCCAGCGCCACGAATCAGCACATAGTTCGAGCCTCAGTCAACCCGCTCATTTTTGGGATAACGAAAACCGTGATGGATCTCGTCTTCAGCAAACCGTTCCCTGTCAAGATCTGGGATATCAAATCGAACGAGGTAGACGACGAGAAGACGAATTTAATTAGAGCAAATTTTAAAAAGATTAATATAAATCAGAAAACCAGAGTCGCCGCGAACGACGCCCTCCTGTTCGGTAACGGGATGTCGGAGTTCGCATGGGATCAAGACCCGGAATCGCATTATATCATGTTCTCGTCGGTTCAAAGGTTGCCGCCGGAGAACTTCGCGAAAAAGAGGGAAAGCCCGGCGTCGTCATCCCTCCGCTGGAAAGGGATCTATTATACGGATGATGGAAACAAAGGATTCGACGAGGCTGTAAAAACCGAAAAGGGAGTCGAGATCAGGACGTTGGACCCTGATCAAGTAATGTGCATCCCGTCGATATCCGAGATAGCTCCAGACGGTCCCGGCTTCCTCGAATACCTTGTGCCAGCTCTCCAAGGCTCGAAGTTCGCGTGGGCTAAATGTTTTGACGTGATGGACACCCAAATCACGCCGAAAGAAGTTATAACAGATGATTCGGTTGAAGGTCCTGAGATCGCCAAGAACTATATCGAGCATCATAACGGGACCGACATAGTACCGCGCCCGTCATGGGT
>Ga0307377_10007995_pt1 | contig 10800 bp, 17 predicted proteins | sample TR3MG_FD_202535 | JGI IMG/M metagenome (GOLD analysis project Ga0307377, IMG submission 202535) | Soil microbial communities from Risofladan, Vaasa, Finland - TR-3 | ecosystem: Environmental > Terrestrial > Soil > Coastal area > Acid sulfate soil | place: Finland: Risofladan, Vaasa | collected... | reverse complement strand
AATATTAGATACACTTCTTAAAAAATGGAAAAAACATGAGGAGATGACTATGAAAATGATTGAAATAATTAAAAAATATGGTCTTTCAATTACCGATAAAGAAAAGGTATTATCAAGAACTTTTATTGATTATACTGAAATGAAAAAAGGCGATTTATATACTTCTGTTTTAGGCGATTCAATTATTGAGACTAAAAAAATGGAAAGTAATAGTGTAGATTTAATTCATACTTCAATACCGTTTGGAAATCACTACGAATACACACCTTCTTATAATGACCTAGGTCATAATCCTGGTAATAAAGAATTTTTTCAACAGATGGATTATCTTTCACCTGAACTTTTACGTGTACTTAGACCCGGCAGGGTATTTGCCTGTCATGTAAAGGATAGGGTACTTTTCGGAAATGCAACAGGTACTGGTATGCCTACTATAGATCCTTTTCATGCATTTTGTATTCTTCATTACTTAAATCATGGTTTTCAACATTTTGGTATGATTACAATTGTTACAGATGTTGTAAGAGAAAACAGTCAAACATATAGATTAGGTTACACTCAAAATTGTATAGATGGTACAAAAATGGGTGTAGGATGTTCTGAATATATTTTATTATTTAGAAAGCTTCCAACAGATACATCAAATGCTTATGCCGACGTTCCAGTAAAAAAGAAAAAAAAAGATTATACCAGAGGCAAATATCAGATAGACGCGCACGGTTATTGGAGATCCGATGGAAATAGATTATTAACCATGGAAGATTTTAAGGACATACCAGTAAAAAATATACAGGCTATATTTAGAGAATGGTCAAGAAAAAATATATATGATTATGAAAAACACGTAAAGCTTGCAGAAGATCTTGACAGCGCTGGAAGCCTTCCTGCTTCATTTATGGTTGTTGCACCTGGATCATGGGCAGAGGATGTATGGGACGATATAAATAGAATGATAACATTAAATAGCGCTCAAAAAAGAAAAGATTTAAATATGCACATCTGCCCTTTACAATTCGATATTGTCGACCGTATTATAGAAAGATACTCTAACCCAGGGGATTTAATTTTTGACCCGTTCGCTGGCCTTGGCACTGTACCCTATAGAGCAATACTAAAAGGTAGAAAAGGCTATGGAATAGAATTAAATCCGATATCATATAAGGACAGTTTATTTTATCTGCAACAAGCTGAAAGTCAAGTAAACTCACCAACACTTTTTGACCTGGATGAAGAACTACAACAGGAAGTAAAAAATTGATCGATAAACTATCAATAGAACATGCAGCATCAATCCTCTCAAAATATCTAAAATCAGCCAAGGAAAAAAAAGCAATAACAGCCGAAAAAGAAATAAAATCAGTAATGAAGGTTTTTCAGGAATTATATGAAATTGCAATTAAATATGATGAGGTAAAAGGTGCATAAAATATTAAAAGACGCTATGCAAGATAAAGAATATTGTTGTAATCAAATCATGGAAGCAAGAAGATTATTTACTGATAATACCACCACCGAAAAAGAATACGACATGATGCAGGAAGGATTGGCTTTATTGTATCTGTATTGTTGCGACGAAGTAAGGGATCAGGTTTTGTGGACTTTAGATGAATCTAACATGAGAAAATTTATGATGTATAAAATATGGATGGCAAAAAATGATAATTAAATGGTGTCCTGATATATTCAAGAAACAAAAATATTCAAAGTGTCATATATGTGATGATTTTTATTCATCACCAGTTGGTAGAAAATGTTTCGGTATTTTTTATATTTTTTATAGAATAAGGGTAAGGGTGGGTTGTTTTATATCCTATAGGATTCTTTTCATAAAAAGACTTTTTAAAAAAAATAATGACGATATGCCATTTTAAAGGAATTGACCATGGAAGAAAATGAAATATTTATTGATGAAATAAATATATACTCAAAAAAAATAATTATGAAATAGGACAATTTGTATTCGATAAAATTAAAGAACAAAAAGAATCTGATTTTTGTTCATTTAATTATATCGGAAATAAAATAACCGATAAAATTATTGAAATTATTAGTGATGGGATAGATAAGATATATTAAGCAAAAGAGTAATAATATGAATTATGAAAGATTAGAAGTAAAGGAGAAATAAGATGTTTAAATACAAAGTCACTGTATTTTTAAAATCCGGAAATGTTATATACCTAAGATGTAAGTCTTTTGATTTTAGTTCAAAAGTAAATAATTTTATTGGTACCAATAATTATTTAGAAAGAATTCCACCTGAAAGCATAGAGGCTTACACTGTAAAAAAATGGTGGCAATCATGGTAAGAACAATAGCACAAATAGACATCGAAATCAACAAACTAAAAGAAAAACTATCTACTACCAAAGGTACTGAAACAGAAGTATATACAAGAATTGTAGGATATTATCGGCAAGTTGGAAACTGGAATAAAGGAAAACGTGAAGAGTACAAACATCGTTTACCGTTTGACATAAAAAAAAGCTTGGCAAATCATCCAACTATGGTATAGTTTAATTTTATCATAGGTGTCGTTTAACAGCCCCTCCCGAGACTGTGACACCTATGATTTTTTTTCGGGAAGATATCGGGAGAACATGGATTTTAAGAAATATAAAAATAGTCTAAAATATTATCTACAACAAAAAGGTTTTAGTACCTCCGAAAATCCTATGTTTTGTTTTAGCCCATCTCACACAAATAAAAATACACCTGCCTGTCTCATATATGATGATAATTTCATTTGTGAAAGCTGTGGTATACACGGAGATATCTATGACGCTTGCGAAATATTAACAGGTATAAAAGAAAAATCAGAACAATATAAAGAAGTAGAAAAAACTTTAAAAGGTTATAACATCGAACCTGAAAAGAAAAAAGAAACATTCAATCCTGATATAGAAGCCTTAAAAAAACTTATTCATTATATGAAAAATCATTCAGGTAGAAAAAAAGGAGTAATGGCATTTTTAAAAAAACGAGGATACACTGACGATATTTCAAATAAAATGTATAGTTCATTCGGGTATTGGCCTGGTTTTGATATTGCAATACAGGAAATAGACAAAGATATTTTAAAAAAATCAGGTGTACCTTTAATCCATCCTGAAAAAAAAATTTCCTCATGGGAACATTCAGGTGCTATAGTAAAATTATTTAATGGTCTTAAACTTAATTTTTATGTAAATGATGAGTGTATTAAAAGAGGTACCCGCGGTTGTTATACATTCCCTATGCCGGGAGAGTTACCAATACAGGGAAAAATAATACTTGTAGAAGCCGAAATCACCGCATTATCTATGCACGCGATAGGTTTTAAAAATACTTTTTCAACAGGTGGTATAAATGGATTGACTATAAAAGTTTTGAAGGAAAAACTTTTATCCATGGAAGAAATAATATTCGCATTTGATGGGGATATAGCAGGTAGAAAATCAAGCGGAATAATTAAAACCGAAAAAGGTGATAAAAAAAAGTGTTATCCTGAAATACTCACAAAAGAAGGTTTTAAAGGTATTATAAAGATAGCCTACCTTCCCGATGAAAAAGATCCAGATGATTTAATCAGAGAAAATAAAATAGATGAATTAAAAAAAATAATTTTAGAAGCTAAGTTATACAACGAAAATATAAAGAAAAAAAAAGAAATCACCTGCATACAGAAAGACATAAAAGAAGTACCTTTTATTTTTCTAGGACATGATGAGAATGCATACTATGTAATACCAGAAAATCAAAATATTCCTTTAAAAATAAAACGCGGTGAAACGATGATAAAAAATTGGATAAAAGAAATTGCCCCTTTTGAGTGGTGGTTTAAATATTTTCAATCTATAGATGAAGATGAAAACGTTTCTTTTAATCTTGCGGGTGCAATAGCCTGGTTTAGAAAAACATCTTGGATGATAGGAATATATAACGATGAGAAAATATTAGGCTTAGGTGTTCACAAAGATGGTGACAATATAGTTTTTAATACAGGTAGTGAACTCTATGTCAATAATAAAATTATCTCCTACACCGATTTTAAAGGAAAAAATATTTATTGTAGATCTAAAATACACCTTGAATTAAAAGGTATTGAATGGACAGTTAAAGATGGAACAAATCTGATAAGACAATTAAAAACTTTTAAATTTGAACGCTCGATTGACTATATGGTTATCGCCGGTTTTATTGCGATTTCTCCATTTTCTTCTATATTGGATAAACGCCCTCATATATGGATAGCAGGAAATAGCGGTTTGGGAAAATCTACCTTGATAGATTTAGTCATAAAACCAGGAGTAGGAAAAAATCAAGCTATTTTCACAGAAGGCGGATTGACAAGTGAAGCTTTTTTCAGACAAGAATGCGGAAAGGATTGCAGAGTACCAATTATAGACGAGTTCGATTCTCATAACAAGTATGATATATTAACAATAAAAAATATATTGAAACTTGCACGATCATGCTATGGTGGATTTATGGCCGGTAAAGGATCAGCTGAACAGAAATCAGTAAAATACAATCTCAAACTTATGTTCTGCTTTGCAAGTGTAAATGTTACCATAGATAATAAAGCAGAAATTTCTAGAATAATAATATGTAGAATGAAAGAAAAAAATGATAATGAATACATGAAAGAAATAAATAATTTCATGGGTATGAGATTGAGAATATTTAATAGAATAAAGAAATTAGTCAAATATATTAAATCAGCTAAAGAACTAATTATGAATCATAAATATGACAATCGCACAGCTGACACTTATGCTCCTTTCATAGCTGGATTCTGGATGATAATTTCAGATAATGAGTTTTTTGATGGGGATGAAAACATACAAAACTATATACTAAAAGCCATAGATGAAATAAGAACTTCGGAAAACAAAAATGATGATGAAAGAATCCTTGAAAGGATTTTTCAGGAGAGAATAAAAATCGATCCATCATTTGAGTTAACAATAGCTGAAATGTTGAATGAAATTATAACTGATATGAATGGTATAAAATCTTTTAAATACGATAGTAATTTAAGACGTTATGGTTTAAGGAGATTTATCTACAATTATAAAGAAAACCCCGATGATACTGATACTACAAAAATAGAATCACTTGCAATTGACTATAATCATCCAGCACTAAAAAATATTCTTAAAGACACCCCCTTTCAGGATTACAAGGAGATTCTGCAACGACATAAACACGTATTAAAAAAATCAATTAATGTCCATATGGCGGGAAGAACCACAAAATGTATAATATTGACCTGGAAAGAAATCTATGAGGAGTATTTTAAAAATAATGATAATGACGGAATACCTATTTAATTATGTATTTTTTTTATTTTTTTTCAATAAAACACTTGACAAATAAGACAAACGGTGTTATTATTAATAATAGAGAATGAGTGAGTGAGTGAATAACTCACACGGTCTTTGACAGATAGACCGGCCGAGACACCCAAGGAGAAAGAAACCTGAGGGGCAACGGATAAAGCCGGAAGAGAAGGAAAGCAAGCAGGGTACAAAGTGAAGCGGGAAACCGTAGACGGTGCAAGTCCGTGATACCCTTTTAAAATGGCTTGCCCCCAGGTCTTACAGGGGAGAGGAGAGAGATTATGAAATATACAAACCAAATTACATGTACAAACGGCAACAGAAAAAATGGTATCGGCGGTAGCCGAATAACCGTCTATGGAAAAAATGGAGAAATAATTGACAGATTTGAAGTTCCCGCAAGAGGCGGGAAATATTACTGCGAAAAATACCCGGGTGGAGAATACGGGAAACGATACAGAGCGGCAGTGTCGAAAATGTACAAATAACAATTTACGAGGGCATCCTTCGGGGTGCCCTTCTCTAACCGGAACAGTCCCGGGGTGCAACTCCCCGACCGGTTATAATCACCCGGCCCCCAGGGTTAAGGGGAGAGGAGAAAGAATATGGAAAAGAAAAATTATGATGAATTGACAGAAGAGGGCAAACAGTGGGCGATATCCAAGGAAACATCCCCGGAGATAGTCAGGGTAATTTTTGCCCTTGACGAAACAGAAGATGGCAGGGAAAGATTATGGAACAACCCGACCGAAGAAGAAATAGAAAATATTTGTACCCAGGCATGGGAACTTGCTGGCCCGGATGAAACAGAATTGTACTGGGGCTGCTCGCATTTAAAACGGCCTGCCGTCAAAAGAACAATTACAAGAGAATCAACCTATGATTATGACGATCCCGATGGCGGAACCAATACGGTGGAAACTGTCGAAACATGGGAGTGGAGCCCTGAGCTCAACAGGTACGAAATGGTATACCTTGAAGAAACAGAAACCGGGGAATATGTACCGTATAATGAGACGGAATATATCAGGGACGGTGCCGTAGAAATCCCTACCGGGGAAAACTGCGTGACGGCATCTGTTGTTGTGCCTGATTGGAGAGATTACCTGACATCGGAATTGACAGATGACCAGGAAATAAGCCTAGAAATAGACTGGATTGACAAAAGCGGAAATCTTGTTTTGATTGACACTGCTGGAGTCGATTATCGAAAACAATTCTGGGCTCAATGGCAGGGTGTTTTTGACGAAAGTATTTTGGATTAACAATTTACGAGGGCATCCTTCGGGGTGCCCTCCTCTAACCGGAACAGTCCCGGGGTGCAACTCCCCAACCGGTTATAATCACCTGGCCCCCAGGGTTAAGGGGAGAGGAGAGAGAAGATATGAACGGAAACAAATTTTATAAGAAAACGATAAGAGAAATTAAAAAAACCAGCAAGAAAATAAATTATAAACTCACAGAGGAACAGGTCGAACTAATTGCAGATAGCAGGTACTGGACACGATATTCAGGAGCGTCTGCAACTGAAAACAAAAAAATCCGTGAGGGATTAAACCTGGACAATCAGTTTATAAATGCAAAAATCACATTTTATTATCCTGAACTTACTTAATAATTTACGAGGGCATCCTTCGGGGTGCCCTCCTCTATGCGGCTGCATATTATGTGTGCAGCTACACGGAGGATATATGAATTATAAAGATAAATATAAAGATCCTGACTATCACAAAAATTATCGTAAAGAAAATATTGATGAAATTAAAAACAAAGAAAAAGAATATTATCAAAAAAATAAAAATGAAAAAGATAATAAACAAAAAAAATATGATGAGCAACACAAAGAAGAAAAAAAAGTAAGAAATAAAAAATTAAATATTAAAAAGCGACATATGAAAAGAAGGCGCTATGATTCTTTAGAAATGTGGCCATCTGAAACCTGTAGATTTTGCGGCAATCGTATTATACCAGGATACAACGTATCCGACGAAATATGGAAAATCATAATTGGTAAAGAGATTTGTGTTTGTTTACCATGTTTCGACAGGGAAGCTCAAAAATATGGTATCGGATATAAATTATTGGACATATTTTTTGTGCACTGGTTTAATTTTAAATAATTCCGGTTGTTAACCGGATTCATATTGAGACAGGGGGAGGGTTTATCTTTCCCCCTTCTCCTCTTTTGAAAGGACGATATGAAAATTGATATACAACAATACAGAATCTTACAGGAAATATACGATTATTTCAACAAGGAACTTTTCAAAAACGAACTTCCCGAAGTAGTTTTTATCATCGATTATAGAAAAAGCACCAACCTTGGATATTTTCATTTTGAAAAATTAGAACAAAATGGAAAACCTATGTCAATCATATCTCTTAATCCTGATAAATTCAATCGTGAAAACATAGATACTATTTCAACTTTAGTGCATGAAATGTGTCATGCATGGAGATATTACAAATCAGAAAAAGAACCAACCCCAGGTTATCATGATAAAATATGGTCAAAAAAAATGGAATCAATAGGCTTGACTCCATCCAGTGACGGCACCGAAACCGGAAAAAAAACAGGTGTGAGAATGCATCACATTATAAAACACGATGGACTTTTTGAGTTGAAAGCAAAAACCTATATCGAAAGTAAAGAATACATTTTTCTCTTTCAGGGAATAGCCGACATTAAAACAACTAAGGCAGCATCAAGCAGAAATAAAACAAAATACACCTGTAATTGTGGTGAAAACATATGGGGAAAACCAGGTTTACAAGCAACCTGTAATTTATGCAATTCTATTTTCAAATCGTACGAATGAAAGGAAAGATCATGAAGGAAATAGATGTTAAAATAAAATTATCTGAAGCTTGCGCAAATTGTGAATTATATAAGATATGTATATATTATAAAAAACTTGTGGAACTTCTTTGTAATTGTGAAAATAATTCTACTTTATTTATAGCTCTGTCAAGATCAGATATAACTAAAATAATGGCTGATTCTTGTGGATATTATAAGGAGATAAAATGAAAATAATAACCCTCGCATCATGGAAAGGCGGAACTGGAAAAACTTCTCTTACAGTTGCAGCAATCGAAATACTTAAAAGCTTAGGAAAAAAAATACTTATAATAGATCTTGATAGTAATCTTTCTATATCATCGATTTACAATATGATTGGTATGAATTATACATCTATGGATTTATTAAACGGAACTATGCCTATCGGAAGAATGCAATCTGTATCCATAAATAATAAAATAGACTTTATTCCCTCTCGACTTGAAATCAGCAGAATGATGAATATGTCGGAACGTACAATTAAAAATAATTTAAATAAATTATTTGCAACAGGATATATATTATATGACTATATCTTCATCGATCCACCCGGAACGATGAACGCCTTGACGCGTAACGCCCTTGTTGCAGCTGATCAAATTATAATCCCTGCTATGTTTTCCGATATTGATTTTTCAGCAACAAAATTAATATTTGAAGAAATGGAAATGTGCGGAGTCGAAGCCGACATACAAATAGTACTTAACCGCTATGATGAAAAAAGAAGTGCACCCGGAATAGAAGATAGATTTCGGCAGGATGAACAATTTAAAGATTTTATGTGGCAAGGTAAAATATCAAGTATGCGATCTATAGCCCGGTTAACATCCGAACTACAATCCGGGTATGCTTTGCAAGGACTTGCAAAACAGATAATCGAAAACTTTGTGAAAGAGGTGATTTTATGATTATTGATGAAATAAAATATATTAAAAACAAAACAGTAAAATTAAATAAATATAGAAAAAAAGAGCTTAAATTATTAAAAAAACTTATGTTATTAATAAAAAAAATTATCAATAATGAATCAAAAAACGTAAATTCTATAAAAAAGAAAATTATAATAAATCATGAAAATAAACATTATGAAATAAATCTTTCAATAGAAAGGATGAATAATGAAACTACAAAAAAATAACACACGGAAAATTAACCTATCACAAATAACCATTACTATTATAGATGAATCATCAATTTCTACATTTATTATCTATAAAATACCTTATAAAATAACTACTCCATCACCAAATAAGCCAATAGATATAGAAAGATTTTACAATCAAAAATTAGGCATACCATGGGAGGGAACAAATGAAACTAAAATCAAATAACATCAGAAAAATTGACATAAGTCAAATAAATGTTACAGATAACATCCGAAAAGAATACAAAGATATAGAACAACTTGCAAGAACTATAGAACGTGATGGACAATTACAACCCATCGGAGTCACAGAACAGGAAAATGGAACTTTCAATATTCTTTATGGTTTTCGTCGTTTTCATGCTCATCTTTTACTTGTCCAGGAAGGAAAAGCCTTTAATCAAATAGAAGCAAAAATTACAACAGGAGATCCGGCAATAATCCAGCTTATAGAAAATATTCACCGTGACAATTTAAAACCTGAAGAACTTGAAAATGCTTTACAAACTCTTATTGATTCCAATATGTCACAAACGGAAATATCAGAAAGATTAAATATCCGTATAACCCGCATTAGTGATGCACTTGCAGCAAGAAAAGTAAGATTAAAACTTGAAAAAAGTGATATCGATACAAAAGATATTTCTACAAGTGCATTAGCTCAAGTCCGTACACTTACCGATGAGAAAAAAACCGAAGTGATAAAAGAAGCAAAAAAGAAAGGCGCCACCGTAAAGGCAATAAAAGAAGAAGTCAAAAAAGTAAAACAAAAAAATAAAGAAAAAAAAGATAATATACAATTTATAAAAGTAGAATCAGTAGAACCTATCGATTTATCAGAAGAAGATATTTTATCTAAAATAGGAGGTGAAATTGTTGACGAAATCGAACAACAGGATGAAGACAACATAGAAGAAAAACCCTATGTCTTTATGTCACCTAAAGATTTTTTCAACAAATACCCTGAAGTACGAAAAATCCTTGACGATAATAATATAATCTTACAGTGTCCACACTGTGAAAAGGAAATATGATGAACTTAAAGGAAATAAATAGATTATTAAAAATTATTAAAGATCGTATGCACGAACCCGATAAACTTCTAATTTATATCGAAAGATTAGAAAAAGAATTAAAAGATGAATGGATAAAAATTGATATGAATAATTTGGAAACTCTACCTAAAAACTTTAAAATACCCTATATAGTTTTATACTCAGGTGAATATTATGAGATAGCAAGATATAGCCTTATGAAAAAAAGATGGTTTACAGGCACATCCTGGGTTGACGATGTTACCCACTACAAACCATTACCAGAAATACCGGAGGAAATAGGATGAAACGTGTAATAATAATATCACCCTATTCGGGAGAAACAGAAGAAGAAATCAAAAAAAATGTTGCATATGCAGAAATATGTATGCTTGATAGCCTTAATAGGGATGAAGCGCCTTTTTTATCTCATCTTTTATACACAAGGGTATTGGA
>Ga0307377_10007994_pt1 | contig 10800 bp, 18 predicted proteins | sample TR3MG_FD_202535 | JGI IMG/M metagenome (GOLD analysis project Ga0307377, IMG submission 202535) | Soil microbial communities from Risofladan, Vaasa, Finland - TR-3 | ecosystem: Environmental > Terrestrial > Soil > Coastal area > Acid sulfate soil | place: Finland: Risofladan, Vaasa | collected... | reverse complement strand
GTATTAACAATCAGAATGTTAAGCCAATTGATACAGATCCTATGGATGGTGATATGGGTAGAAGAAACACTGATACTGAATTGCTTAATTTCTTACAGAATGCAGGATCAGCTAAAGGATGGGTTGTAAATATTAATCCTAATACTGGTGCTCAGGTTTATCAGGTTGATGATCCAAATGCTACAAAGGATTTACGAGTAGCATTGGAAGATGCATTATCTAAATACCAATCGATGTAATGAAGCTTCAACCAGACAAAAAACCTGTTGAGGTTCCAAAAGAAATGCTCTACAATAGTGACTTCAGCGATGTGGTCACTATTAAAGAGAACAAATATCGAATGATCATTAATGCAATATGTGCAACTACAAATTTATATCAAGCAGCCCTGGAATTGGGTGTATCAAATAAAATGATAATTGATTTTTGTAGCAAACATAACATTTGTGGACAGAAGAGAATAGTGATGAGAAAACATTTCATTGCTACTGGAAAAAGAATTAAATTAAGATTTGACTATGAACAAAGACACTCTGGGCGTAGCCCTAACTAAAGAAGCATGTCCAGCTTGCACTAAAGCAATGGATGGTGCAATTGTAATGAACACAAGACTTAGTGTTCCTCAAGCCATGAAAGTTGAAGAGCTACATGGCAAAGTTGTTGGATGGGCTGATCACTTTTGCGATGAATGCAAGGAGTATTCCGAAAAAGGTATTATCCTGGTTACTATTGATGAATCTAAAACTGATGATCCTAAAAATCCTTACCGTACTGGTGGATTTTTTGTTGTCACTGAAGATTATGTAACAAGATTGTTAGAACATGAACCTGAAATGCTAAAAAGAGTGCTTGAAGAGCGTCTTACTTTTATCGAGCATGATCTCGGAGTTCACTTAGGACTATTTAATCATGCGAGTAGTTAAAAGGTTCCCTGTTTTAAAATCAAATAAAGTTGAGACTGATGCTAAACATGACCACAAACTATGGTGGATTGATATTGTTAAGCATGTTAATGGTACTTATCAGTTGCATTCAAAAGCTCAAATCTTTAGTGTAAATATTAGAGATAGAATTATTGAAGGCGAAGAGATCAGGACATATGAATTAGAGAATGTCCAAACACTTGATGAAGCTGAACACCGGGCCAATATTAGATACGCTAAAAAGAAAAGTAACTATAAAGGCTATTCTCATTTCAAAAATCGTGAGAAGTTTGAAACAAACCTTCAAGAAGATATTGTTAACGAATTCCTAAAGAAATATGGCTAGAAGAGAAAGAAGTTCCAAAGGAACAGTAGTTCATAAAGAACCAATATTATATAAAGGATCAAAAAAATCATCTATTGTAGTAATTGACTATGATGGTTTACTTTATGCTACTGAGTTTATAAGTGATGCAGGCAACAAAAGCGAAAAGATTAGGCTTGCCAAGACACACTCTAGTAAAATTGCAATCGAAGCATGTAAAGATAGAGCTGGACAACAACTTAAAGGTGGCTGGATGAATGCCGATCCTATTTTTGGTGCTATCCAGGAGAAATCAGATGAAGAATCAGTAAGTAAATTCCTTGACAAATATGGTTAGACCACTAGAAGAATCTAAAATATGGGGATTTGATACTGGAGGAGGAAAATGGAGAGTTTTCTGGGCTCGTGTTGAATCATTTCCTGAAAAAAGATTATCAAAGTTTTGTTATAAGATAAGAGTATTTGATGTGTTATGTGACGGAAAGCCTGTATCATTTACATCAAGAATGTTTTTACAAGGACAAAAAGGACATCATTTTGAAGGACAACAACGTATAGTTAACCTTGCACATGCCATTGATAAAATGAATGGATTAGTAATGAAAAAAGTACGATCAAATGATGCTGAATTCCTTTATTATCAACAAGAACTCCAATGTATCGATGAGGTGAACAACTTCCTGGATAAATATGGACAAGATTAATCACTTAAAATTCAATATATGCCTTATATAGAAGCAGAAAAGGTAATTAAGACCAAAGTAATTGGTGTAAATACTAAGCTAAATGATACTGATGATATGAAAGTTCGTCAAGTTATTCTTAAAAGAATATCAGATGATCCATCAATTGTCAACATCATTTATTTAAGAAAAAGAGAAGTGTGGGTTATACTTGATGATGGCACTGAACACTATATTGGTGATGCCAGAGCAAAGTACGAAGAATTGATCATGAAAAACGTGACTCAAATTGTACATTGGACCATTACTGGAGGACAGGAGATACCTGCCAAACTTATAATGGTAGCAGGATTTGACACCATTAAAACACCCTCAGCAAAAGCAAAATACGGAATGAATATCTTCATTAAATTGATATAAATTTCGTATATTTGACTCATGCTAAACTTACAGGAAATAGCTAAAATGATTAAGACTGAGACTACTCAGTTTGTATCGTTGAAGCCAGGAATTGATCCAGGTTGTTACCTCGATCTTGGATTAATTCCCGGTGTGCTATATGTAAGTTCAAGAATTGGTTGGAACATGAAGAATAATAGTTCTCAGATCCTATACATCAACGAACTCGGCACTTGGGTTCCAGCCATATATTTAGATGTAAACAAAGGAATTATTCCTAATTAAAATAATGTCACATATGAAATTTCCTACACAACAGGAGTTTCTTGACGTGTTCAATTTATTTCCTAAAGGTAATCCGGAAACGGTTTATACTGAGGTGAAATACACTATCATGTCTAAGAAAACATTTGGTGGAGATCCAGTTACTTGGGACTTAATCAAGGACAGATTCACGGCTTATATCACTAAGCGTCGTAAAGAAGAAATACAAGATAAGTTTATTAAATCATTTGATAGTTTTCTCAAAGCAGGAGATTATAATATTGATTTCTCAAACGAACCAAGCATGGAACAAAAGAACATTTTTCAATCTGGAATGGATGACTCTTTAAGTGAACTAGAAAAACGACTAAAAGGATATGATAGCGAATAGAGAAGAGTACGAAAAGAATCTGCTAAAGCAGTGCTTTAATAGTAAAGATGTATTTCTACAATGCGTAGAAAAGGTCCCGAATGAGAAAATATTTAAAGATAGTATGTGCCGGTTGTTCTGGCAGATCTTTACAATGATTTTCCGTGAAGGAGAAGAACTTCACATGTCTGTTGTACATGATGTACTCAAACACACAAAGAATGATGAGCTCATACCGTTATTTGAAGGATATGTTCAAGAGTTATATCCTGATGAGGACCAATGGGAATATCATTTAGGATATCTTAATGAACAATACAAAAAAGAAATCCTTCTTGAAATTAGTGAAGACATCAGAAAGAATATCGGATCAAAGTCATCTGAAGAATTATTGACTGAAACTAACAGTGCACTTATCGATTTAAACAGTAGTGAGGTTGCGGCAATTAGCTTTAAACAATCACATAGAAATGCTGTTAAAGAAATAAGAAGCATAGCCCAGGGAAATGGTGTTTCAATACTGAGAACAGGGCATGTTAAATTAGATGACAAGCTATCCTTGGGGCCAAAGCAAATAATTGTAATGGCAGCTCAAAAGAAACAAGGTAAAACTAGATTCTTGGTTCATTTAGTTGACAGATTAGTAATAAATAATGCTCAGGACATTGCTGTTCAGTGGTATTCATTTGAGATGCAATCTGATGAGATGATCAGGTTATATATCTCAAAAAAGATTGGCCTTACAGACAAACAGTTAATGAGTATCAATTATAAGCTTACACCGGAAGAGCTAACAAAAATAGAAGCAACTGCAACTATGTTTGATAACTATCCAGTAGACTTTGTTGATGAAACGACTGACATATTTAAGATCTGTTCTAGGTTTGAGAGATTTTCTGATTCAAAAAAAGGTAAGATACCTGTGTTGGTAATTGATAATCTTGGATTAATTAAACCACATGATAAAAATCCTAACACTCAGGATGATGACGTTGCAAGAATGTTAAAGGATCTCCGGGATAAAACTGGAGCCTTAATTATTGTACTTCATCACTTGAGCAAAGAAAGTGAAGGTAAATTCAATATAACTGAAATGTATGCTCCTAAGGTTACAAACATAAGGGGATCATCAAGAATTGTTGATTTTGCAAATAAAGTAATGTTACTCCATCGACCGGAAATGTACAGGGATGTCGTCAAGCACTTTGAAAAAGAAGGAAAAGGACATTTAATACATGGAAGAATGGAAGTGAATATTGCTCTTAATCGAAATGGTGAAACTGGAATTATAGATCTCAGACATCATCTCGCATTCTGTAATTTTGAAGATTGGATACCATGATTAAAAAAGAAGAAGAAACAATAGAAAATAATGTTCAGGGCGTTTGCAAGGAGTGCATCGATTCTGAAATAAAAAAGTTCAATGAGAACTTACCAGATGTACAACCAGGAGACTATGTGAAAGCAGTGTTCGGAACTGGATTTGATTCTGCTGATGGACCTGCAAGTGAAAGCATGTGGATCCTGGTAGAAGAAGTGAAAGGTGATTCATATGTTGGAACATTAGAGAACACACCGTTCTTTATCCCAAAAACAGTGATTCGACTGGGATCTCTTGTAGAAGCTAAGATGGACCAATGTTGGGCCTTCATAAAAGGAGAAAAGAATGGATAGAGGAATTTATAACAAGTACACTGTTCATAAGAATGATGGAACAGAAGATCCGAGAGCTGATTATTTTGTTCTTAGAATAGACAGTGACATACACGCAAGAAAAGCCGCGATAGCTTATGCTGATTCAGTTAGGGAAGACAATCCCAACTTAGCATTTGATATTCGTCAACGTGTAGCTAAATATGAGGGGGGATTGCTTAATGGTTAATATTGAAACATTAAAACAGTTCTCTAAAGATACTGTTGAGGGATCCATGATCATCAGAGATGACAACGAGATTATCAGCTATATTGTTGACAATCACGGTAAAGAAATGCTCCGATCGTTTGATGAACGTCCAGAAAATACAGGTGTTGCAATATTCTTTCATGATAAGTCTCATTGCAAAGATCTAGTCATCATTATTAGAACAAAATTCTTTGATGATGAAGAAAATAACGGTTTAATAATGGTCGTGTCAACAAGTATATATAATCACGAGAAACGTAAGGATGAATTGATTCAATTGATGACAAAAGCATTAAATGATAACAATATTCTTCTTCGAGAGGTTATTAATATTATTGAAGGACATGTGTTAAAATCAATCCAGATGAATGCTTAGTAAAAAGACGACAAATAGTTATGTAAATGAAGTAGCCAAAGAATTTGGTATTACCAAAAAGGCTGCACGCCAAATCCTAATGTTTGGAGCAAAGAATATTTGCCGTATGATCAAGAGAGGAGAAGATATTCAGTTACAACATTTTGGAAGTATATACTTTAATAAAAAGGCATACTCAATGTACATATCTAAAATTAAGAAAAGTGAGTTTAATAAATCAGCCGGTATTAATTTTCGGCCAACTAAAAACAAATAAATATGGCAAGAACCATTATGATAGAAGGTCCATCTGGACGTGGAAAAAGTTTTTCATTGAGAAATCTTCCAACAAAATACACTCTGATAATGAATCACGAGCGAAAAACACTACCCTTCAAAGGAAACAAAGCCTTTCGAGAGGTGAGGCCAAAAACCGTAGCGGATACATTCAAACATTTAGATGCCGCAATAGTAGATCCTCAAACACAAATAGTGGTAACAGAATCATTAAGTGCATTCCTGGACATGCTATTAGCAGAAGGAAGAGTGTTGAAGACAGGTTGGGACGTATTTACTTATTACAACGAAAAGCTATATCATTATTTCGAGAGAGTGAGAAAATTAAACGACGCTGGTAAATATACCATTGTAATTTCTCATGATGATATCACAACAAATGAGCTTACTGGAGATGTTGAAGTTACAGCAAAAGTAAAAGGTAAAGAATGGAAAGGTGTTATTGAAAAAGAATTTGATATTGTCTTCCATGCAGAAATGCATATTGATGAGAACAAGGTTCCACAATTCCAATTCAGAACAATTACTGACGGTGTAGTTCCTGCAAAAGCTCCACATGAGATGTTCGATAGTGCTCTTATCGATAATGATATGGCCGCTATTCTTAAAATAATTTCAGACTATGACAAACAATAGAACTGAAGAGTTTGTGTATAATGGCGTTAATTATTTCGTAGAAGACGGAAAATATTGGAAGCTTCGGTGGTCCAAGAAACTTAACGTAAAAAAGAAAGAATTCTATAAACTAAAAGAAAAGGCCAATGGGGGAGTTTAAGCATATTGATATAGCAGAGCCTATATGGAAGACCAGATCTGTCGGATTGGCAGTTGATGATGTTCCAATAGGAGAGCTCGTCAAAGTGACAATCTCTTACAAAAGTAAAAAAGACGGTAAACTATCGTTCCCAGGAGAGTATTTACTCCAGGTTGAGGAGATAAGACAATTTCCGATAAGCGTTATAAAAGGAAATACTAGAGTCCATGTAGTTCCTATTAAAGAAATGGCAAATTTGAATTTAAAAATTAGTAATCAATTAAAACCCCAAAATATGTTATTTGGATCGAATGAGTTAAGTAAAATAATCAAGGAGTCAGAAGAAGCAAAAGCTGGAAACTTCGAGAACAAGGAGATGATTACTCCAGGAAAGTATGTAATGACATTGTTAGATGTTAAATTAGAACATGCTAAAAGTGATAATAATCCTATGATTGTAGCTGAATTTGAGCTAGATGAGAATCACAGAACTATAAAAGAGTTCATGAAAATTGCAGGACCGAATACTGAAATTCCAAGAGAAAAATTGGTGAAGTTATTCCACAGAGGATTTGGATATGAGATAAAACCAAGTCAAACAGAAGCAGACCTTATAACTCAATTAGTTGCATTCAAGGGTAAAAAGTTGAGTGTTGCAGTGAAAGGTCACAAGAAAGCATATTCTTTCCAGGATAAGGACAAGAAAGATGTTGTGATGGAGCAAACATATCCAGAGTTCTGGTATTGTGGATCTGAAGCAGAATTTGAAGACTTCTATATTGATATGACTAAATCTATCAAAGAATTATCTTCTGAAGATAAGAATCGTCTTGTCGCGTTTGCTGAAATCAATGGTGGACCATACATTCCTAAAGCAAAGCCTACTGATGATAGTGCAAAAGTTGGGACAGCAATACCAGAATCTGCACCTCAGGCGGCTACGCCAGCTCCAGCACCAGTTGCAGAGCAGGCAAAGATTCCAGCACAGATGGATGAAGTTCCTGTTCAAAAGATTGAAGCAGAAGCTCCTGTACAAGAGGAAAAAGCAGTTGCACCTGAACCTGTACAAGCGGAAACTCCAGTAGCACCAGCTCCTGAAGCTCCAAAAACAGAGGGTGGTGGAGATGATGATTTTCCATTCTAAATAATATTGAAAGAACTAAGAGCAGGCGTGAGGTCATTAAGGGTACTAACTCTGAACTTAGGGTGGCAAGGACTTCTACTAGTCCCTAAGAGTTCTAACAATACTGAGAGAGCCTCGGGATAAAGATATGAAGGGATAAAACCGCCCTATGCTTCACTGTACTTGCTACATAAGCTTGACATATAAAACCGGGATCCCAAGAGGCCCCTCCAACATTCAGAGAACTTTCGACTATCATTTGATTGTGCGAGTACATGATGCATCATTGTTAAACTGGGATAAAGGCCCCTGCTACCAGAAAGATGATTACAGAAAGAACCTCGAGAAAGCAACGAGCCGCATGGACGAGCTAGGCTCCCTACTACCGGGAGTAAGTTGCATTTAAAGGGAGAGCTAAACGTGAGTCAGTATCGGCCGCAACTCTCCCTTTTTTTTTGCCTTAATTAGAAACATTTTATATTAAAAACTATGATTACAAGAACAATCAAAACAAAGCTCACAGGTAAGGATGAGCTATTCAAAGTGATCGCTTTAGGTGAAGCGACTAGATTTCCAATATTGTTTGTAGGACCTCCTGGAGTAGCCAAGACTCAAACACTTATCGATTATGCTGCTGCTATGTCAGGTTATGACAAGCAAAAAGCAAGAGAAGAGACATTTGTACTTGAACTTGATGAAGGAACTAAATCTTCAGAGATCAAGGGCCGTGTTAATATGGAATCTCTTTTGGTTGATAAACAATACAAAATTGATGCACCAATTGCAGAAGCAAAATATGTTCTTATTAATGAGGTGGATAAAGGTTCATCTGCTGTAAGAAATACAATGTTATCAGTAATGAGAGAGCGTGCATTGTTTTTAGGATCTGAGATCCGCCAATGTAAATGGCAATTATTTGCTGGATCATGTAACATTATTCCTACTGATGAAGAGGAAAATCCTTTCTGGGATAGATTTCTTGTTACATATACTGTTGACAGAATCAAACCTGCTGACATGTATAATAAAGTGTGGGCCGGAAAGCCTAATGGAGATATTGTTCTTCAAATTCCAGAAAAAGCTGAATTAGACGCAGCAACTTTGGATTCAAAAATGATGATTACTTTTGCCAAAGAAATCCAAAAAGAATGTTCAGATAGAACAATGGTAGCAGTACCAATGATCACTAAAGCAGTGAAATTTATCTGGGGACTTGGAGATGCTGAGGCAATAATGAAGGCATGCGAATTAGTATGTCCTCAAAAGTCACAAGCTTTGTCTGCTAAATTGGAAGATCCAGCAATCGTGTCTATTAAGACTAAGATCAAGGATATTGCAAATATAACTGAAGCTGATTTACTTATTCAAACAATCAATGGTATTGAAAATGAAATCAACCAGTTGAAAGCAAATCCAGCATACAGCCAAAAAGCTATTGAATTAGATGCAGTATTGAAAGATACAATGTCTAAGTCTGACAATTGTACTCAAATGATTGAGGACTTGAAAGCAAAGGCTTCAGCTTTTGAAGGTTTATCAGGAGGAATATCTAATGTTACAGATGCTCAAATTGTAGACTAATGAACTTGAAGGCAAACATTGATATAATCAGACCAGAACTCGATGAGTTTATGGCTGAGGATATTATAAGCTACTTTAGGCAGAAAAAAGGTTATGACAATGTTCCGGACTATATGATCCGGGACATTTTCAAAATGTATTATACTCCTCAAGAGCAAATCAGCTATGAATGTCATGAGCTGATGTATTGGTGGCATGGAATGCTACAAAATGTAAATAATTATTTGCTAAAAACAGTTACCCAGGACAAGCCTGGATATAGTTTTATTGCAGCAAAACACATCGTTAAACTATTAAGAGATGAAATTGAAAAAGATGAAGACCTCAAAAATCACTGTCAAAATCCAAACGGGGGTGAAGGCAATGATAAAGGGCCTGACCAAGATGGACAGGGAAATGGTGGCCAACCAAATATGGATCAAGTAAACCAGAACATTCAAGATCAAATGGATCAAGCGGCTAAAAATGCTGCTGATGAAATCGATAAAAAGAAGGAAGCTGAAGACACTATGGGCGGAAGCGGCATGGCAGGTAAAGGACCTTCAGAAATCGAATTGATTGAAGAGCGTATGGAAATGATTAAGGATGTTGTTCTTAATCCGCGTGAAGTAGGGAAACTTATTAAACGATCGATAAAAGGATTCAAAAAAGGATTCGGTAGCAAAACAATTAATACCGAGGAAAGTCTTTTTGAGGCTGATGTTATCGAAGATCTAATGGATCAACACTATCTTTTTAGCGAACTTCTTGCTATGGATGTAAGTGTACGCGACCAACATTCTCAGATGGTAGCATTTGATTTATTTATCGATGTGTCTTCATCAATGAACAGTTCTTTAAATGTTTATGGAAAAAGTATAGGCAGACTTCAGATGGCCATTGCACTCGCGTGCAGAATGGGTAATATGAAATGTCTAGGTGAAGTATATGCATTCAATAATTCAGTAAGAAATGTTGGTGAAGATGCTATATGGAATCTACATCCATCCGGAGGTACTGATATCGAAAAATGCATGCAAATGATCAAGAAGAGTGGACGGCCTAGTGTCATCCTAACTGATGGTGATGATAGCTTTAGCACATATACAGATAATGCTTTTATAATGACAATCGCTGTTAGCGGAAACAACCTTAGAGGTGACGCAGTAGAGAGAATGGTCAGAAACAAAAAGTATATTCAGTACGATGGTAAAAAGCTTGTTACGCCAAAAATAAAACGACGATAACATGAAAAGAAACCTTAAAGAAATTGTTCTGAGTGAAGTCTCAGACTTACAAATATTCGAGCACTATCTTGGGGTTACTGTTAAACTCGGAAAAGCAATTGTTTCTCCTATAAGGCAGGAAAAGCACCCTTCGTTCAATGTCTATCAAAGTACAGCTAATGGAAAACTCTATTATAAAGACTTTGGTGACGAACGAGGGGATTGTTTTAAATTCGTCATGGTCCTTCATGGATGTTCATTCTATGAAGCGGTCTTGATGATTGCAGAAGACTTTGGTATTGATATCGACAGTGATAAAGATTTGAGTGAAATAAAACGGAGAGCAAAGAAGATCCGTATTCCTCAGATATTTGTTACCGAAAGAAAGAAGTTGCCTTATGCAAGAGATGAATGGAACAATGAATACATGAGCTTATGGCATTCTGGGGGTATTTCTCAGGATGTCTTAGCTATGTATAATACACATCCTGTTTCAGGAGTAAAAATTGAGAGAGTAGATGGATCCGGAAGCTTTGTGCTTAGATCAAAAGAAAATGATCCAATTTACTGTTTCGATTATGAAAAAGGTGTGAAAAAGTTTTACAGACCAAACGCTCC
>Ga0307377_10007993_pt1 | contig 10800 bp, 10 predicted proteins | sample TR3MG_FD_202535 | JGI IMG/M metagenome (GOLD analysis project Ga0307377, IMG submission 202535) | Soil microbial communities from Risofladan, Vaasa, Finland - TR-3 | ecosystem: Environmental > Terrestrial > Soil > Coastal area > Acid sulfate soil | place: Finland: Risofladan, Vaasa | collected... | reverse complement strand
TCCTCCAGTTCGGCGGCAGATTCCTCAGCCGCCTTGATTGCGTCTCTCTCGGTACGGTGCATCGGGTAGACGTATGCCAGCCTACCGCACGCACTGCACTTGTTCTGCGACTTCCAGCCAGATCGCTGCATCGTTCCCCAGGCACAACAGCCGGGGCAGCGGATCATCTGCCAGGCGTCATAAGAAGACCGCCTCTCGAACACCCTCGGCTTTCGCGCGTAGGGGGAGTAGGGGGATTCGTCAGGCGGGTGGGGTAATCCGGCAGGGCTCATATCGGCACTCTACCCAGTACTGCCTGGTCGTTCCCGTAACATTTGCTTCTGACAGGCGTAACAAGTGTTACTATCACGCGCGGTACTTTTGCGGGCTCTCTCCCGCGAATGGACACTATCCTCCGGGGTGTGCCTCGTAGTCACTGCGTTGGCACACCCCACTTACTTTTGGAGGAGTATGTTCATAATGCCCACAGCCAACAAGACACGCGAGCCTCATGGTGTCTCGATGATCGTGACGATCTCGCAGGCTGACATCAGACTCCTCGGCGGGTGGGAATCTGACCAGTGCATCAAGGAAGTAGACGGTTGCCTTGAGTACGCGCGCCTACTGCTTCAAGAGCAGGTCGAGGAAGACTATGGCGTTTCGCTCAGTGGCGGCTGTTTCTACGAGTCGCCATTCTGGGCGGGCCTTGAGCCGCTTGGCATACAAGGCAGAAGCAAGACGCTCGCGTGGTGTCCTGGCGAACCTGGCGGTCGTGTGCCTGGATGGAAGATACCGACAACCGCGCTGCTACACACGCTGGGCAAGTCGATCGCTATCGAGACAGAGGAGGCGTATCCCTAGCCAATCTTCGTCGCGGCCACAGCGCGCCCCCACATATCGCGCCTCTCGCTTGCCAGGATGTATGCCATCGTGCCGGGGATCTCCTCTGGCGCTGCGATGACCTTCTTGCTGCGCTTGCGGGGCGCCAGGGACAACTGTTCACCAGCTAGCATGAACGCATCAACGAAGTCGTCGTGTTCGCCAACGGGGTGCCCATAGCGCGGCGTCCTGAACGCTCCACCCATCTGGTCGTCATGCTTCGGGAGGATTTGCATGAACAGCCTGAACTGCTCTCTTTGGTCCGGTACGTCCATCAGCGAAACGAGGTTTTCCTTGAACAGGATTTGCGCGCGCCGAACCATGCCTTCCTTTGACGCGGCAGTGAACTTCACATCCCTGTAGCCGCTGCTGTATTTCTTCTTCAGGATGTCGCTCATCACCATGCCGAGGCCCGTCCCGTCACCGACTACAAGGGACTTGTTGTATTCGTTGCGGATCTTCCCCAGCCAGACGAGTTGATCGTTGAAGTCTGTATTGAAGATCTTGAACATGGCGACTTGCGTGTTTGTCGCGCGGGAGAACACGGAGATGATCGTAGAGTCATCGCGCCTTCCCCAGTCAACACCGAGAACGTACTTCGTGCGCGGGCGCGGCGCTTCAGTGAACCACGCTTCGGCTCCAGGCATCGGGCAGGAGACCTGGAGATCCCTGAACCAGAGCGGCACGGCAGCGACAGACGGCTTCAGGTTGAACACTTCGATGAGGTTCGGGAATACGGCGCCGCCGTCCTCGCAGAACATGCCGTCATACTCCTCGCGTTCCTCTTGCGGGGTGAGGCAAGCGCGCCGACCGGCGAGGATTGTCTTGCGCTTTGTGTACGGGTTGCCTTCGCTCGGGATGTTCCAGCTTCCATACTCCTCCCAACGCTTGTTACGAGACAGGCCCCGGTTGTAATACTGCTGGAACAGATGATTCCCCGGGCGCCCGCGCTTGGGGTGGCCCGTGATGAGCAAGCTGCCGTCACCGTCCATGAGCATTGGTACGACGACCTCTGTAACAAGCTGGGGAACCTGAAGCTGCATCTCGTCAATGCAGATTCGGTCGAACTGGAAGATGAAGCCCTGGATCGCCTCAAAGTGCGGAGGCGTGCCCGACCAGAAGAAGAAGCGCCCGCCTTCGTTGAAATGGTACGTCTGTCCGTCGATCTCCAGGGTCAGTGGGTTGATCTCGACCCATCGGTCTTGCCCCTGGTCGCGTGAGAAGCGTTTGACCATGGACGCGGGGTTGTTGCGCGGGTCGCCTCCCATGCACTTCAGGAACGCCTCGAAGAACTCCTTGGCCTTCGCGTGGTCTGTGGCGACATACCCGGCGTTGTAGAAGCCCTGCTTCCGGGCCATCTCCTCCAGCCAGAGGAAGAAGATTGCGACTGTCTTCCCAACGCGCCGACCGCACGGGTTCACCATGAAGCGATACTTCATGGCCCCCCGGATCATGGCTACCTGCCCCCCGGGGTAGTCCTTGGTTCCACGGTGAGGCCGGGCGTCAAGCTCCAGAGTCAGCGGTTTGCTTTTCATCTAGCCCCGTGTGATATTCTTTGCGTCTTGTTACAGGCCACTGGAGAGTAGCCAGCATGTCAAACACCAGCACTGTAGGCCGCCCCAAGAACGCGACTGTCAAGGATCTTGACACGCTTCGCTCGGAGATGCGCGCGGAGATGCGCGATGAAATGCGCGAGGCCATGAAGGCCGTCCCGCCATTCCCCGCCGCCGCCAAAGCCGCCCCTGTGGCCGCTAAGGGGTCCGGGCACCAGCCGACCATGCGGGAACTTTTCTTCGCTCACCTGCTCGGGGCAACCCTCGGGTCGATTGGGTTTGAAGCGTTCAGCGATATGTTCTTGGAATCGCTGGTCAACAACTCAGAGAAGATCTGGAAGACGTATCAGGCCATCGTCACGGGAGAGCGTGAGGCCATGCTACAGACCCAGATCGACGCAGCCGTGAAGGCGCGCCAGGAGGCTGAGGCAAGTCTTGCCCAGTCGAAGCGCATCATCGCGGAGCAAGCGGGGCTGATTTCCCGCGAGGCAAACGACCGAGAGGCTGACGGCACTGGGGACATTGATACGTCCCTGGCCGATGGCATCGAGGGCGAGGAGCTTCTGGAGGAGGCGTCCATCTAACCCCAGTGCCACACGGGAGTTACGATGAAGAACTGTATCGGCAGGATGCAGGGCCTATTGGCCTGCTCGATGGGCTCTGTTGCCTTTGGCGCAGCCGCCCGGGTCGTCATGGAAGACGCCATCAAGACCTACTTCGCGGAGGTCAATCCTCCCAAGATGGTCAAGCCTTCGGCGGCCCCTACCGCCACCCAGGAGCAGATCGCCCCTGTCGAGGAGCCTGCCCTGTCCGATGAGGATGTCGCCAAGATCCACGACATCTTCGGGCGCCAGGCCACCAAGGTCACGGAAGGCGAGTGATGGGGCGCTCCCTGGCCTTGAACGAGTCCGGGCAGCACGTCTCTCTCTGGGTCGCTCGGCTTGACGCGGCGATCCGGCGCTGGGAGGCCCAGGAACCGGAGCGTGAGACGCTGCGCCGGATAACCTCGGAGCTTGTCTTTCCGCCCCTGACGGCGCCACCGCAGCCCCAGTCGTCAAACGACAACTGGAGCGATGGCGGGACGCTTGAGTACGCGCATGTCGATCAGGTCAACATGAACCTGATGCTGCGCTACGTCAACAAGCTGAAGGCCCATGCCGGGGACGAGAGCCCCGAGATCAGAGTCCCCAGGGACGAGGGCCGGGAGCAGATCGCCGCCATCGAGGATGTCCTGTTACAGCGTGTCATGGGGGAGGCTGGCGCTCCTGAACAGAACCTCGACGCCATCGGCTATCACTGCGTGGAGGGGAATGCGGCCTACTGGGTCGTGATGCCCTTCCTGCCCAGTGTCGAGAGCATGATCGGCGTGTCAACAGGCTTCAAGGAGATCCTTGAGCAGGCCCGCCAGGGAATCGGAAACCCAGTCCCAGGGCAGGATAACGCCCAGATTGCGCGGAATCTGGTCGAGGCCGTCCTGAAGGACCAGGCTCGCCTGGACGAGGAAGAGGCACTGACGCCCGCCGGGGAAACCAAAGAGTCGCAGTTGATTCTCGCGGTCGCGAAGCAGTACGCCGAGTACGCCGAAAAGATCGAGAAGACTGGCTCGGAATGGGCCTACGAAAAGGGCAAGGTCGTCGTCGATGTCCAGACCCTTGGCAAGTACGGAACCCTGTTCGATTCACAGGCATGTGACCTGAGGGGCGCTCGGTGGGTCGCCCGCCGAATCCTGATGTCCCAGGACGAGGCCAGGGATCACCCGTCCTTCCACCCGAAGGCCAGGAAGCACCTGACGCCCGACCCCGTAGACGACCGCAACGACGGCGTGACGGTGAATGCCCAGTGGGCAGTGGCCGGGAACACGGGCGAGGACACGCTTGAGACGGAAAACGGCTTCGTCGTCGTCTGGGAGATCTGGGACCGGGAGCATTTCGCCCGCTACTACATCAACCGGAACGTAAACCTGTTCCTCCAGGTCGATGAGGCGTACCCGTACGTTGACATCGAGGGCCGCTCTGTCATCAAGCCGATGGGCGACCACCCGGGGTTCTTCCCGCTGGCCTGTGACCCGGTGCTGAAGCCCGTCCGCAAGAGCCCGAATCAGATCCTCGGGATCCCGATTCTGTCGCCCGGCCTGCCTCAGCAGTTGGAGATCATCAAGCTGATCTCTGCCTACCTTGGCGCCGTAAAGCGTGCTAGCGCAGGCATTTACATCCACAAGCTCGATCCAGAGATCGTCAAGATCGTGAAGCTGTCCATCGACGGGACCATGATCGAGGTTGGCGATGAGGTTGAGAACATCAAGGAGGCAATCCAGCAGGTCGAGTGGAAGCCTCCCAGCCCTGAACTGTTCATGCAGATCGACAAGGAGATTTCTCGCTTCTCGATCACCATGAACTTCCCGATGGCCGAGATCACAAGCCAGCCATCAGCCGACACGGCTACCCAGGAACAGATGGGCCTGGTTCAGGGAAGCCTCGGTATCAACGAACTCCTTCGGAAGTTTGAAGTCCTGTATGGGCAGCAAACGGCTATTGCTAGGGCTTTCGTCCAGCACTACTACCCAGATGAGACTTTGATACAGGTCGGCGGGCCCTCGGCAATCGCCGTGAGGGAGGGCTGGCGGAAGCTCGGAATCCCGCCCGAGATCCCCGGTGTCAGATTCGCGTCAAAGGCCAAGGACCAGAACCCCGTCCGCGTGCGCCAGTTGATGGAACTCTACAACGTGGCGTCTCAGCAGATCGACCCGGCCACAGGTTTCCCGAAGTTCGATGTGGACCACCTGATCCAAGAGGCCGCGCTGACGCTTGGGATCGGCAAGCTGCCGCTGTTCCAGGTCACCCCCGAGATGATCCAGATGCGCCTGGCTGAAACCGCAGTGGCGGGTAACAAGTCCAAGGGCAGTGCCGGGAGAAAGCCAGGAGACGCCCCCTCGAAGGAGGGCGCGACCCCTGACACGGCAGGCACTCAGCGCAAAAAGCCCCACCCAGACGGGGCCTCCGAGAACTCAGCAGCGCAGAGGACAGATTCATAGCGCAAGATTTCTTGTAGCCCGCCCGTAACAAGCGGGATACTGTCACAAAAGACCGCCGGGCATGTTGCTCGGCACCCTTATGGGAGTCGAACGCAGTGGGATCCGAAGAAATCTCTCCCGTTGACTACTCAGACAGCCCGATGGACCTGGGGGCCGCTGCGGCGCTCTCGGCACAAATCCTGTCAGAGCAAGGCATCGGTGTGGATCAGGCCAAGGGAACCACTGCGAATCCCGCGAACGCACGCGGGGCCACCCCCAGGAACGACAACGACGACGGAGCCGGGGCACCGGCCACCCCTCGCGGGTCGCCTTCTGGAGAGCCCTCAAATGCGGGAGGCGGGGCGCCAGGGGCTTGGGTATCCAAGCTTCCGGCCTCTGTTCAGGCAAACCTCTCGGGCTATGACCCGGAGACACAAAGCCAGCTTCGCGCTCTTGCCGAATCTGGGCTTCGACTGGACGACTACACTCGCAAAACACAGGCCCTCAAGAGAAGCGAATCGGAGATCAAGCAGCTACGCCAGCGCGGCGAACTGCTTGACCAACTCGTCACGCGGATCGCGAGTGGGAGAGGCGCAGACCCGGTAGAACCGGACGATGCACCGCCCAGCATGGCCGCCCTGATGGACGAGTCTGACCCGGAGGCGTTTGCCTCTGGCTTGGAGAAGTTCATTTCCCACGCCATCGAGAAGAAGACCGAAGCGGTGCGCCAAGCCAGCCCTGAAACAAGGGGCGCCCTGGTGAACGATGCAGCGGATCAGATTCGTGGCGCGCTCGGTGACAAGATCACCGACGAGCAGTGGAACAGGGCTTGTGATCTGTATGTCGAAAACTGTGCTGCATTCGGCACCGCGTGGCAGGACTCTGACCCTCAGACCCTCCCCGCAGCCTTGCGCCCGCACATCCGGCAGGCCCTCATCGAGTCTCAAATGAACATCCAGGGCGCTGCGTCCCAGGATGGCGTTGACGACTTCGGCAATCCGACTGGCTCGTCTCCGACTGGCGCGAAGTCAACGCCTGCACAGGGGTCGGGGACCAGGGCGGCTTCATTGAGTCAGGGAATGGGAGCAGGTACGCCAACTCGCGTGCCACCGCCAGCCGACGAAGCGGGCATGGATCCAGAGGATCTGGCCTACCGACGCACGATGGCGCGCTTCAACATTCCCAATGACGAAGCCCTAGCCAAGCTGCGCCAGGTCGGAGCATAACTACCGGCGCGGCTCCTACTGGAGTCCCCCCGTGGCACAAACGTATCAGACATCTGTTGACTACACGTTCAACACCGTCCTGACGGCTCATCTTCGCGAGATCCTTCAGGCCTCCCCGCGCGAACAGTCCTACGAGAAAAACGCGCTTCTCATGCAGTTGGAGCGCACCAACAAGGTGCGCGTTGACCGTGGTGGCTATATGCACATCAACGTGTCAAACGTCCCCGACCAGCTTGACCCCGCTGGTCCCGACGCCATCGCGCGTCCGTACGAGGGCGCACAGCCCGCAAGCACGGACGGCTTCGATGACGTGACCCTGGCGCAGTTCCGCCGGAAGCTCTACGCGGTGCCGATCAAGATCCTCCACTCGGAGGAGTTGGATGCTGGCGGCGAGCGTGCGCTGTTCGACCTCGCGGCGCAGAAGCTCAAGCAGGCCAAGCGCGCGCTGGAGAACCGACTGGCGTTCGACCTCTGGCAGACCGCCGCCGTCAACGGTGCCATGAACGGCCTGCCTCTCGCGATCCCCGCTGCGCCGACAGTCGGCATCTGGGGCAACATCGACCGCGCACAGGCGCCCTGGTGGCAGTCCAAGTCCACCACAGCGTTCGGCTCGTTCGGTGCCAACCTGGACAAGCTCGACAGCATGAGCCTCCAGGTCACAGCGGGCGGCGGCGAGAACTGGGACTGGATCGTGACCGACCAGACCACGTTCCTGCGCTTCAAGCAGCAGGCCCGGACGTACTTGCAGATCAATGCGGGTGCGCCGGTCAGTGCCGCTGGGAAGCGCCTGGCCGAGTTCGGGTTCAGCGTGGTGGAGTACGAGGGCAAGCCGGTCATCTGGGATCGCCAGTGCCCGGTGGGCTTCCTCTACTTCATCAACAACGAGGCCCTGAAGCTCGCTGTCATCCCCGGCGAGGAGTTCGCCATGACCCCGTTCGTCCCGCTGCACGCCAGCGGACAGCAGGGCCGCATCGCGTACATTCGCTGGGCGGGCCAGCTCATCACGTTCGAGCCGCGTCTGCTCGGCCAGGTCAGCGGGATCATCGCGTAACAACGCCACCCCGCGCGCCCTCTGCGGTCTTCACGGATCGCAGGGGGCGTCCCAACCACCACCATCTTCTCGGAGTTTGACATGACCACGAACTATCGTCCCCCGTCCACCGTGTTCACGGAGCCCTATGGGGAGCCGACCGGCCCGGACATCAACGTAGGCACCTGTGTCTACAGCCCCTCGCGTAGCGTCAAGTACGTCATGGCGAAGAACGTCAGCGCAACCGTCTCGGTCGCTGGCGCCCCTGCCTATCAGGCGTCTGCCGTGTACGGCGAGATGGGCAAGGCTGCCGACGCCCTCGGCCCGGACAACTGCGAAGGCGCGTGGGTCGCCGCCGTGCCCGCTGGCGGCTTCGGCTACGTTGCCGTCGCTGGCGCGCCGATCAACGTGTTCGGCACGTTCAGCGCTGGTGACAGCCTGACGGCCACCGCCGACGTTTTCGTTGCCGGGGCCATCGCGACCGCCCTCATCAAGGGCAAGGCAATCGACACCGCTGCCGCTGCCCTGGGCGCCGCGCGCCTCGGGTAACAACCCCCTTCGTGAAGCCCGCCCCCACCACTCGGGGGCGGGCCTCCTTCAACAACTCGCGGAGGCCCGATGCTTGCACCCACCATTCTTTCGGTCGTGACACTTGAGGCAGCCGCACCAATCAACGGTGTCGTGCTTCCCGTGGCGGCCGGTGTCCGATGTCTCGTCTACGGATTCACGATCACCGACTCGGTTGGCGGGACGCTGAAGCTGTTCTTCGGCGCTGACACGCCAGCCAAGGCAATCGCGAACGTCGGCGCTGCTCCCAATGGTGGCGCGGCTCTCACGTTCGCGCGAGGCTCCGCTGTCATGGGCGGCCCCGGGGAAGATGTCCTTGTGACATCCCCTGGAGACTGCCATGTGACGGTCTACTACACGCTCCAGCCCGAAGCCTACGGGTAGTCGCCATGGCTGACTCGATCCTCGGACTCGGGGGACTGGGCGGCATCCTCGGGGGTGGCGCGGGTGGAGGCTTCACGCCGACTGATCTGCCGAACTGGTTTGATGGCTGGATCGCGAACCCCTCTCTTTGTCGCAGCCGGGCAGCCCTCGCCCTCTCGACCGATGGGGCCGACTGGTTCGGGTACACCGCAGGGAACACACCGGCCTCGCTCGTCTTCTCGGCCAACCAGGCCTTCACCTACGGGATGGTCTGGTACTCGGGCACCGCGTCGGCAGGGGCCCCGCTCGGCATCTTCAACAATGGGAACTCCAACGCAGGGGACGTTGGCACTTCGCTTGCGCTGGAGCGCGGGGGCAGCGGCCAGCCGGGATTCCTGTTGCCGGTGGTGGTATCTGGCAGCCTCAATCAAGCGGCCATCTCCCCTGGGATCGACGGGATCGTAGAGAACAGGTCGTATCTGGTCGTGATGACGCGGCCTGCTGGCGGCGAGATGACGGTGTATGTGCGGGCTCTTGACGGGTCGTATGCTGCTACGGGCGGTACCAGCATCCTCGCTGCCGAAGGCACCAACGCGATAGTCGGGCAGCCCTTCTGGGTGGGCCGTTCTGGGGCCCGCGCAGCAGGCCCGTTCCAGTCCCTCCAGAACATCTTCTATTCCACCCGCGCCTTCTCAGCCAGTGAAGTTGATACGCTGTTCAGCGGCGGCGCGGCGTACACCTACCAGAGTATGCAGGCTGACGGCCTGCTCGGAAACATGGTGTCGTTCTGGAACCTTGGGGAGAGAACGGGAGACGCGGCGGATCTCCATGGCCCGAACGACCTACCAAGGCAAGGCGCCCCCGGCCAGATCAACGGCGAGGTGCTTCGTCAAGCCTCTGACCGGATGGCTGTTTCAGATTGGAGCAGCGCGGGGGGATTGGTCGCAGCCAACGTCAACCCCAACCTTGAGCCGACGTACATCGCCGCTGGACTCAACGGTCAGCCGGTCGTGAGGTTCGAGAACCTACAACATCTCGTCTTCAACCCTGGCGCTGCCACCTACGACCAGCCCCAGCCCAACACGCTCTACACGCTCGCCGTGCCCGCAAACACGATCCAGTCGGCTGTCGCTGGCGGGCAGAACAGCGGCGTGAGGAACGATGTGTTCATTGGTTCGCTGGGGGATTGGGCCCAGTTCGCTGGCTCTGGCTTCGCGGACTCTGGCGTGGCTGTCGTTGCTGCTGTCCCGATCAGGATCGCATCCATCTTCGACGGCGCAGCCAGCCAGATGATCTTGGACAACACCACCATGGGGGCAGTGGTGAGCCCAGGCACGGACCCGCTTCGGCCCATCGTGCTTGGCGCCCAGAACGGCGGCAGCCAGCACTTCACCGGGGACATCGCCCTGCACGGCATCCAGAACGCCAGAGCCTCTGCCCAAGACCTGGCCGACATGGATGCGTGGATCGTGGCCCGCTACGGGCTCTAGGAGTAACAATGCCCGTACTCACGACATTCGTAGAGCTTCAAGACCAAGTGATGCTGCTCGCTGGCATGAGCGGGCAAACCGACCGCAGCCTTGCGAAGCGCACGCTCAACATCGCGTACAACACCTGGTGGACTCGCCACGGCTGGCGCATGAAGCGCGCAGAGGGCTGGGGCCTGACGAAGGCTCCGTTCTCAAGTTCTGACACCGTAACAATCGAGCAGACGAGCGTGGATCAGTTGACGCTCACTGGCGCGATCTGGCCCGCGAACATCGAGCGCATGAAGATCGGTATCCCTGGACTTCAGTCGCCTTGGTATCGCGTGCTTACGCGCGACTCTGACACGCTCGTCACGCTTGACCGGAACATTCCAGCCAGTGTCTCGATCCCGGCCGGTACTTCGTTCTACGCCTACTCGGACGAGATCGACTTGACCGACTACACCGACATGGAAGCACTGCTCACAAACTGGGTGACGCTGCACGACACAAACGGCCAGGGCACGCCGATCAGGTATCAAGCCGAGGCAGACGCGGTTGAGCGCGGCTTCCCGCGTGGCGTCGGATTCCCGAACTGGTTTTGCGAGGGATACCCAGACATCTCTGCGGCCGGGAACATTCGCGTCTTACACGTTGGCCCGCTCGCCCCGGCGAACGAGTACCAGGTTCACTTCTTCTACGAGCGCACTCAAGAGGACATGGTTGA
>Ga0307377_10007991_pt1 | contig 10801 bp, 10 predicted proteins | sample TR3MG_FD_202535 | JGI IMG/M metagenome (GOLD analysis project Ga0307377, IMG submission 202535) | Soil microbial communities from Risofladan, Vaasa, Finland - TR-3 | ecosystem: Environmental > Terrestrial > Soil > Coastal area > Acid sulfate soil | place: Finland: Risofladan, Vaasa | collected... | reverse complement strand
CTACAAGTTCCGATTCGGTTTGATTATGGTTTTCATCAGCATCCGAAGCGCGTTTCGAAATTCCTTGAATACTTGGCTTCTCCGAATATTCGAGTTTGCGCAAACAGCAGATTCGATCAGCACTATCTTCAGTGCTTCAAGCCTGATCTTTCTGTCAAGTACATCCCTTCGCTCTGCGAGTATACCGGGATGAAGTATTATCCAGATAACGGAATGACTTCGGCGAACACAGTGTTGTATTATGCGACGAAGCCCTTTGCTGAACTGCCGCAGAATTACCAAAGAAGAGAAGCGGCCCTTCCCGGCGGTTATTCATGGCAACAGGTCGCAATGTTCAGGGCGATCGTTCACTTCCCGTATCAAGTTTCAACGATGTCAATGTTCGAACAGTATACCGGATGTATCCCGTTGTTCGTTCCGAGTATCAAGTTCATGCTGGAGCTTTACATTGAAGGACGAGTGCTTGAGCATTATTCGAACTTCCTTCTTTGGAATCATGAGCCCGGATCATTGATACCTTTCCATGAAGAAAAAGATCCGAATGCATACGACGATCTGAAAGCGGTTGAGCACTGGTTGCAATATGCCGACTACTATCAGAAGGACATGATGCCCGATGTTACGACGTTCGACTCCTTTGATGAGATGCAAAGGAAGATAACAAACGCAGATCTCGTTGACATATCAAACACGATGGCACGGACGAACATCACACGTAAGCAGATGGCCTATTCCGAATGGGAAAGCGTGCTGGGCTCAATATGAAATTGCACCTTCACACAGACGGATTGATCCAAGCGTACGGGCCGCGTTTGCGCAGCGATCAATTGAAGATCGGTCTTGACTTGCTAGGCATTGATTATACCAGCGATGGCACGATCGGAGATGTCAACGTATGTATCGGTTCCGGTGCAGCCTTCTCGCGATTTAACGAGCTTCCTCAGTGCACGCCAATGGGGCCGAATATCATTCACGATCCTCTTGCCCACGTTCCGATCGTAGAGCGCTTTACAAACTTCATTGTACAAAGCGATTGGGTTGCTGATCTCTGGAGGTACTACAGCCCTGAACTCTGTGAAGGAAAGAAATTCTTTTCGTGGCCGTTCTCTGTCGATCTTGACTTCTGGAAACGAAATCCTGATACTGATCCAAAGCAAGAAGTCGATGCACTTTGGTACACAAAGTATCAGAATTCACAGAACCGGCATCTCGTTGAGGATCTTCTCAAGCAGCAAAATCAAACGTATACAACCGTGTCTTACAAAGAGTATACGCCCGAGCAACTGCGACATGAATGTTGTCGCGTCAAGTACGCGATCTTCCAGTCTTGCTGCGAGAAGTCACCACATGCGATGCTTGAGATACTCGCAATGGGTGTACCGGTCTTTGTTGTCGATAGTCAACGATGGATCGGTGACGACTCCTTTGACCGGGCAACGTCTGCTCCGTACTTCGACACCGAGCTATGCGGTGATGTCAATGTGCCAGACAAGACGATGGTTGAGGCGTTCTATAAATTCCGTCAAGCGGAAAGACTTGTTAAGTACAATCCTCGTTCCTTTGCAGAGAGATACACGATCGAAAGCAGCACGCAGATACTTATCGACATTGTAAAGGAGTGTCACGGAATATGATAGCAGGAAAACGTATTATCGGTCAAGTACCTATCTGTTGCTATCCTGTTTGGAAACGTAGTATCGCTTCGTTGCTTCCTTACATTGACGAGCTGTACGTCCGTCTTGATGGAATCACCGGCGATCTTTCTTTTCTCCCAGTGTTACAACAGATGGCCGGAAAGAAGCTGAAGCAAGTGCTCGTCTCGTATAAACTATTCGATACGAGTCTTTACAGGGAAGAGATGGTGCGGGCATTGGATATAGTACGTCCCGATATTGTAGTTCATATCGATAGCGATGAAGTGATCCTTGACGGATTCGAACACGATCTTGAAGAGTTTATTACGAGCGGGTATACTCAGATGATGATGCAGCATAAAGCACCGATGCCAACTGAAGATGGAAGTATCCCTTTTAACGGAATGGTGTTCCCCGGTTCGGCGCATGTCAAGGCATACAAATGGAGAGAAGGACTTTCATTTGTTCCATACTGCGGGTACTGTAGTGTCACGCAGTATAACGGCGATCCACGAATGACCGCAGGGACTCGGCTCGATCATTATGCTTTTTGGAATGAAAAGATGATGTCGGTTCATAGCAAGAGCAACGCAGAAAAAGTACAGCATTCAAAAGAGGTGTACGATGTCGGGGATTGACATACCATACAGCATCACTTCAAATGAGGCGAAGATGCTGAAGCATCTCGATTCCCTTCGTACTATCCAGCGTGGGCACGGTACGGCTGTAATGCTTCATATCGCCCCAACGAATGTATGCAATCAACATTGCGTACATTGTTGCTTCTCAAAGCGTGATCGTTCGCTTTCCTTGACATACGAACAGGTAGTAGAAGGCATCCGAGATTTCTTCGCCCTTGGCGCGCGGGCCGTAGAATATACCGGAGGTGGAGAACCTACAATGTGGCCGCATCTCGAAAGCACAATAAATTTCTGTACTGACTTTGGTATTGCTCAAGGGATGAACACCAATGCTTTACAATTGCTGAACTCCAAAGTATACACACAGCTTGACTGGTGCCGAGTAGCTTTGAATGTCTTTGATAGTGATAGTCGGTCGATCAAAACATTTAGTCAGCATGTTGAGTTACTTCGGGACTTTACAGATGTTACTGCGTGCTACATCGTACCGCAACAAATTGGAACGAAGAATCTTCTTAGCGTTGTGAGTTACGCAGTGTCAACCGGCCTTCCGACTCGTATCGCTCCTGATTGTATTCAGTCGCTTGACGGAATCAAAAAATCTTTGGAGGCAATCAAGAGAGCGGTGCACGATGTTACGTTGAACGAAATCGACGAGAATATTTTTGTTTCTGATTTCAACGTGTACACTGACGAAAGGGAAAACGATAACTGCTTCATGCACGTTTGGAAGCCGTTACTCTACGCTGACGGGTATGTTTATACTTGCCCAAGTTCGGAGCTCGCGATGGAAAATGGAAGAACGATGCAAGAGAAGTTTCGGGTTTGCGCTGTAGAGGATGTCAAGGCGACGTATCGCGAGTGGGACGGGAAGCCGAAAAATCATTCCTGTTCATACTGCAAGTACACAAGGCAGAATAATCTTCTTTCTGCCGTAACCAAAGAAACGATGCACAATGACTTCACCTAAGAAATTTGACGAAGAGTATTTCGAACGTGGCATCACGAGTGGCCGTAGTCTTTACGAAGATCATCATTGGATGCCGGAGCGTAGTCTTTGCGAAGCGCACTGGTTTGCCAAGGCGTTTGATATTACCCGTGGGGATCTCGTCCTTGACTTCGGATGTGCAAAAGGATTCTTCGTTCATGCCCTCCGGTTACTAGGATACATTGCGTATGGTTACGACATATCGACATACGCTATTGAGCATTGTGTTCCCAGCGTACGCGGTTTCGTAATGGATTCTTTTTCTTTCATTCCGAAATGCGACTTTGGACTCTGTAAAGATGTCCTTGAGCATTGCGAGGACGCAGAGGATCTAAGATTTACATTAGATAGGATAAAGAAATCAGCAGACGAATGGTTGATTATCGTCCCTCTTGCGCGCGCGGGTAAGTACGTTATTCCAGAATACGAACAAGATGTGACTCATGTTATTCGATATGATGCTGAGAAGTGGATTACGGCAATCAAAGACGTTGGCTTTACAATTGATCATGCGACGACAAGATGGCAGGGCATAAAAGATCACTGGCAGCAAAGAGAAACACTTGACGGAAATTTGTTTGTGAGGTGCTCATGCGAATAGCCGTCTATGTAATGATGACAGGTAACCATCAGTATTATCGATACTCACAAAGAGCTATTGATAGATACTACGCTCCGTTGGGCATCAGTGTGCATTATCAACGAGAGATGCCAGAGGAATTGAAAGGGCTTAATTATTGTTGGGGTCGGTATCACGCGCATCGTGTTATAGATGCTGACGTGATCATCTCGCAGGATGCGGACATACTTCCGTGCTCAACGGCGTATGACATCCGTGAACATATCAGTGGTGAAAAATTCTCAATGCCTCTCGATCCATATGCACCGGTACTTCAGGACAACGAAAGTTTATGTTTCAAAAATTTCAAGTATAACGCTGGTTTGATGTTTATTCCGAAATCATTTCAACCGATGATGGAGCTATGCGTTTATGAGTACGCTCGTCCCGGTACGGATGCAAAGAAATGGGATGATGCCGGGGATCAGTACTGCATAAATGATTTCGTTGCTCGGCACAATATTGACGTTGACGTGATACCATCGCAATTCGATACTTTTTGGACACCGGGAATGGATTATTCAAAACTTGCCTTCGTGCACTACACCGGACAGGTACCGTCAGGCGGGCACAAGCACGAGTACATCACGCAGTTTCACCCAAAAGAAATGATACAGCTATGAGGATACTTCCTACGATGCAAGCGCTCGAACTTCACGTCACTTACCGATGTAATGTCAAATGCAATAACTGTAGCAACCTTTGCACGCAGGCTCCCGCTATTTTGGATCTGAGTGTAGAGGATGTCCAGAAGTTGTGTGATGAATCTGTAGCCTGTGATTATCCGTGGCAGCTTATTACCCTTCATGGGGGTGAGCCATCTTTACATCCGAAAATTTTGGAGATACTCAAGGTGCTGATTGCGTACAAGCATCAGCATAACCCTCGGGTTCGTCTTTGGGTTCTTTCCAATGATGCCGGTATGAAGGTCAAGGAAACTCTTGTACGAATAGCGGCCTTTGGCGTACCTATCGGAAGAGCGCCAAAGAAAGTTGGCAGTGCAAATATTAATCACCACGGCGACAAGATGGAATACGTACCAGTGAACGAGAGTCCGATTGACATTAATGAGCCGTATACGCTGGGATGCTTTCAACCGAGGGACTGCGGAATTGCATACAACAAATTTGGATTCTATGAATGTTCCCCGGCGGCCTCGGCTGCGCGAGTATTCGGGTATCCGCCTATTGCGAAGACTGTGAGCGAGCTTGACCAAGGTGAACTTGAAGAAGGGTACAAAGAGCATTGCCGTCATTGTGGTTTCTCCATGCCGGAGCGGCGTCGTGTGACTGAACAACTCACGACACCGACATGGCAGAAAGCCTTCGATCTTTACAACCTTACAAAAGGAGTCGGTTCCCATGTCTAGTCTTGCCCTGAACATGATCGTAGCGGCCGGTGAAAGTGAAATTCTTGATCGGTGCCTTGACAGTTTCGACGCTCGAGAATTCTTCGATGAAATCGTGATCGTCAATACTTCCAATGATGGGAAGATTGACGAAGTAGCAAAGACCTATGATGCAAAGTTGATCCGTCGTATTTGGGATGATGATTTTTCTGCGGCACGGAATGCGGCCCTTGACAATACAGAGTCCGACTATATCATGTGGCTGGATTCCGATGATGTATGCCTTGAGCAATTTCAGCATAAGATCAAGAACGTACGCAAAGTGATTACAGATAATAATCGAGGAGTTGAAGCGTTCTTCTTTCCTTACTGTGTGCAATTAGATGAGCACCTGAATTCTACGATCTCGTTTCTTCGTGAAAGAATATTCAAGCGCTGCTCGTTGTTTCGTTGGGAGTTCCCAGTGCACGAGCGTATCTGTCGAGACTGGACGAACGTAAAGCGTGGGATCATGCCGGAGTTTCAGATCACTCACCTTCCGATGAAGCCGCAGGAAACAAGTGCCGAGCGGAATCTTCGTATTCTTCGTAAGTATCTTGACAGTGAAGAAGGAAGGTATGCCGATCCTCAACTTCGTTTTTTCTACGGTCGCGACCTTATGATGAGCAGCGATGTCGAAGGCGGGATTGCAAAGCTGGATACAATTATCAACGAGCTTGACTCCGACGACATGACTCTCTATATGGCAAGCTGGTATTGTATGATGTGGTTCGCCTATGGAGGACACGAAGCTCGTCCGGCCTCTGATGCTTTCAACAAAGACAACGAAGTGCTGATCGAGCAGTACGCTCGGTTGTCAATCGCTTTCTCAAATTCATATGCAGAGCCGTACGTAGTGCTCGGCGATCTTTACGCCCAGCGAGGGATGCTCTTGGAAGCGAAAAGACTTTATGAAACAGCACTCAGGAAAAAAATCAATACCGGAGGTATTCAAGCAGAACCGTACTACGAAGAGTTACCGGCAGAACGTCTTTCGAAACTTCACATTATTGACGGAGACTATGACCGCGCGCTTTTCTATAATGGCCGAGCACTCAAACACAACGACACCAACAGTAAGCTGTTGAATGATCGTCGCTTTATCCTTCAGCACGAGGAAGGTGATCTGAATGAGCGATACAGTCAGAACAAAACTGCGTGAGGCAATCAAATGGAATCTACAACAGATCGCTACCTCAGGTGGTTATCGGTCAACGATTTACAAAGTCTACGATCCACCACGAGCGATTTCTGCACTAGGAGAATTCCCAAGCGCAAACGTGTCTTGGGGAAGAGAGGAGAGGACAAACGAGCATATTAATGGAAACAATGAACTCCTTGATATTCGGTTCGAAGTACAGGTTGACGTATTCATTTCCGAATCAGATGATCCTGCATTGGCGCAGGACAAAATGATCGCTGACATTCAACAGCGCTTTGGGCAGAACTGGTATATACAAGGGAGTGATGGCGAGCGTACCGCTTTCAATTGCCTTTTCGCAGCAAGCGAACCATTTGGTATCGAAGGGCAGAAACCGAATTGCGGTGTATCCGTGATGATAGAAGTTTGGTATCGAATCAAGTTGACCAATCCTGAGTCAATGACAAACTAAACAAAGGAGGAGCGCAATGACGCTCAAGTTGGTAAGACAGAAACGAACTCTCGGATTCAAGCTGGAAAGCACTCCCTATACAGCGGAGACTCTCGCGGCAACGGACTATGATTTTTCAGCGTATGACATTGAGTATAGTCCGGCGATCGAATCGTATGCCCGCAAGTTGGCGCGAGGTGACTTTTCATTGGATACTTCCGTAAGTGGAAGACGTTCTATCGAGGCTTCTTGGAGCGTTGACTTTCACGGTGGTGCTGCCGCTGGAACGGCTCCTCAGTATTTCCAGATGCTGCGAGCCTGCGCGATGGAGCAGAGTGCCAGTGCTACTGGAGTCTGGCTGAAAACCGCCGCTGATCAAGATCGTGTACCCGCGACCATCGAGATCGTTGAACGTCAAGAGGGGTTGACACCAAAGACCCTTGTGATCAAAGCACATGGCTGCATGGGAAATCCGAGACTGAGTTTCGATCAGGTGGGTAATCCCATCAAAATCGAATTCTCGTTCAAGGGGGTATTGACAAGTGTCACTACTCGTTTGGCTGCCGCGATGATCACTCCGACGGCATTTGATTCAAAACTTCCTCCCGCTGTTCTTGCTGCGACGATAACCCTCTTCGGTAATACGCAGGGTGTCGGTCGCTTCGTTCTCGATCTCGGAAATGAGGTTGAGATATTCACTGACGCAAGTAAAGCACAAGGGTACGAAGGTGCTCGAGTGGTCGGAAGGAATCCGTCAATCGAGCTTGATCCGGACATGCTGGTATCAACAGACGAGGATCTGTTCACTCAGCAAACTTCGAACAATACAGGTCAGTTGTCAATCACTGTTGGGGAGAATCTTTACATCTCAGCGCCCGCTGCGCAGTATGTACAGACCTATACTCCCGGTGAGCGAGAGGGCCACGTAACGAATGAGATTCGTTGTGAGTTGAAACGTAGTTCTGGCGATGATGAAGTTGAGATTCTTCAGGGCTCCAAATAAGCTCTGTACGGGCGTTTAGTGGCTCGGTAGTACTAAGTAGTACCCCGAGCCCTGAACGTTGATCCTGGGGCAGATATGGCCTATAGAAATCAATTCTACGGTACATCAAACAAGAGGAGTCGGGAATGAAGATAAATGAGATGAAATTGACACCTGAAATTGAGAAGCGTCTGCGTGAATATGCCCCTATAAATCCGGATGCGATATTTGACTATATACCGGAAGCATACAGGGAACTTCCCATAGAGGTGCAACCGATTTTCAAACTTCGGGGATTGTCAGGAGTAGAGGTCGCACGGGCACAAGATGCAATGCGTGGTTCATACGACATGACCTCTTCTCAGGTCAAGGTGAACCAAGGGGAATTTACGATTATTGTCTGTAAAGATGGTATCGTTCACTGGGAGAATTATCAGGATATGAAAACGGGAGAGGAAATCAAGTACGCTCCGACGCTCGCAGCCATACCGAAAGAGCTGCTTTACGAATTGGCAAACGCCATTCTCCGTAATGGGGCACTCAGCGAAGATGAGGTTTTGGGTTTAGGATTCTAGCTGCGTTGCACGCCGGTGCGTTTGGAAAGTTATTTCGATGCGCATCGTGCGCAGCTAACCCGAAGATGAGGGAAGCGTGGGGATGCACAGAAGAAACGAAGATGGCCTCTCCGACAGAGATGCAAGAAGGCGAGGAACTTTTGAGATTTCGTAATTGTCCCGTGAAGTTTATCCCAGCGTCGGTAACTGAATTTGCGGTGCTTTACAGATACCACAAAGAGTTCCCTTCTGCGAAGATGCCAAGTTACGCTAATCTCAGTATGCGTTTTAGGAAGGCTTGGCAAGTGTACCAGAGTTCGATGAGTTCGGAGGAATAAATGGCCGATCAAGTTTTGTTAATGGAAGCTCGGTTGCAGAATTTTGTTTCGAAGGAGCTTCAAGCGATCTCGAAACAGGTCGGCGATCTTGGTGCGAAACAAGACCGTATGGCAAAGCAGTCTGCTTCGCAATTTGATAAGATGATGAAGTCAGCGAATATGCTTCGTCAAGGTTGGTTTCAGGCTGCCGCTGCCGCTGCCGCTCTTGGATTTGCTGTACGCAAACTCTCGAAAGATTATCTTGGATTCGAACATCGACTTGCCGAAGTCAACACGCTTATTGGTATGAGCGGTAGGGACATTGCAAGGTACGGGGCAGAGGTTATCGAGATGACTCGGCAGATTCCACAAAGTGCCGAGCAGCTTACGGCTGCCCTCTATGATATTGTTTCGGCAGGTGTCGCGGTTGAGCAATCTACAGGAGTTCTTGAGCTATCAGCAAAGGCCGCTATCGCTGGCGTAACTGATACTAAGACAGCGGCACATGCAGGACTTGCCGTGATCAATGCTTACGGAATGTCAATTGACGATCTTGATGAAGTATACGATACCTTATTTCAGACTGTCAAGCTGGGTGTCACTACCTTTCCTCAGCTTTCAGAAGCTATTGGTGTCGCCCTTCCTATTGCCAGATCAGCCGGTGTATCATACAAAGAGGTTGCCTCTTCGATTGCTACTATGACAAAAGCGGGAATTGATACAACGCGTGCGACCACGTACATGCGCAGTTCAATAAACGCCCTCGCTGCCCCCGCAAAAGAAGCAAAGGAAGCAATGGAAAAGATGGGGATCACGTGGAATGGCTGGATACCTACTTTGCGGCAGATTGCGAAACTTGGTCTTGGCTTTGATCAAATGAAATTGCTGATCCCTGATCAGCGTGCGGTAACCGGTTTACTTTCTCTTTCGCAGAATATCGAAACGCTAGAGTCCACAATGAATGCCATGAATAATTCTAAAGGCGCGATGAAATCTGCGTATGATATTATGATGAATTCCCCGACCAATCAGATAAAGCTACTAGGCAACGCCTTTACAGAGGTTAAGATGGCGGTTGCTAGCGCGTTCGGTCCTACGGCTCTTGCGCTGATGAAGGATTTCGCTAAGCAACTTCAGATTATTGTAGGTTATAGTAAAGGATGGAATACCGAAACAATCTCACTCTATCGAACGATCACAGAGACTCTTCCGAAAATGGGGGATGAACAGGAGCGATTAAATTGGTTGACGCAGGAGCACGTTAAGATTTTGGCTAAACTTGCGGAAGCGGATAAGAACTATTCGGTAGACATTATATTGTCAAGGAGCAAGAAAGGTACCGACGCAAAGCGCGCACAGTTGAAATCTCGGGAGGAGCTACTTTCTGCGGCAATTGATCGTCTTAAAAATAAAGCACCTAAGGTAATTCCTACGATACTGGACCCTGAAACTACTACGGCTACTCCTTCGGTTTCAGACAAGACAAAAAAGACTGTGGCAGAAATGCGTGAGCAGTTCAATCTGATTCTGAAAATGAGAAAAGAGATCGAGGACGTTGGCGGAGCAGAGTTTGCAGATACTCTCACGTTCGTTCCGAATGAGGATAAGTTGAAGACGATGGAAGCCGAATACGCGAATCATCTTCAGGTTATTCGGAACGGAGCAGATAACCATCGTCAATTCATGGAAAAAATAGCAGACGAACAGATTAAGCAAGAAGAGAAGCAGAGTGCAGCAGCTAAAAAGACGGCACAAGAAACTATCGCATATCAACAGATGATCCGGGATGTAAAGGTAGGACTCGCAGAAAATGCAACCTACACTGCTTTACGTTTGGGAGAACTGGCGATACAGGGAAGCCGGAAGAACGCAAAGCAGCAGAAGGCAATGATGATCGGAATGGCGATCGCACAAGCAGCAGTATCCACGGTCTTCGCTGTCGAAAAAGCATGGTCAAGTTCGAAGAGTTGGCAAGAGGGATTAGTCAAGGGACTTGCCTCCGGTGCCGTGATCACTGGACAAACGGCGGGATCTATCGCGGCCATTCGTGCCCAGCGATTCGCGCAAGGTGATGTTGTCGGCGGTGG
>Ga0307377_10007990_pt1 | contig 10801 bp, 18 predicted proteins | sample TR3MG_FD_202535 | JGI IMG/M metagenome (GOLD analysis project Ga0307377, IMG submission 202535) | Soil microbial communities from Risofladan, Vaasa, Finland - TR-3 | ecosystem: Environmental > Terrestrial > Soil > Coastal area > Acid sulfate soil | place: Finland: Risofladan, Vaasa | collected... | reverse complement strand
GAAAAATATTTTTATTGTTGATGCTTCAACTCCCCGCACTGTGAGTGAGGATATGACCCGGGAAGAGATTCATCGGATAACTAAAGTTGTTAATGCTGATGAATCCCAGGATGCCATGATTGTCAGTACTATAAAGCAGGGACCTAAAGTAAAAGAAGTTGATGGTATTACTTTTAGAAAAACAGATTCTCCTCTGGAGGTTACTCTTAAGAAAGTAAAGTCACCTACAGAGATGACTGTTACCACTAGAGTGGGTTCTGGTAGTACACCTGTTGAGGATCCTACTGGTAGAACTGTCACAGCTTCTAAGCCTGTACAGGAAGTTGAACTTCAGGAACCTGATCCTGTAGACGAGAAAAAGGTAGAAGAGGATACTGCAGCAAAGAAGGCTCATGAAGAAGCTGCAGCAAAGAAGGCAAAGGAAAGAGCTGATGCTAGGAAAAAAGCCTCTGCACAGACCCAGAAACTTATGGAGGTTGGAAAGAAACCCGCTCTGAAGAAGACAGCTACAAAGAAAGAGACCGTGGAATCAAAGGTTAAGTCGCAGGAAGAGTCTGTCCCGGCAGAGGGTAATGCTGATAATTATCTTTTAATGTTGCCTGATGATTGGGGGAAACTCCATTGGGTAAAAAAGGAATCATTTATCAAAGAGCTGACTGATGTAGGTTTTATTAAATTCATTCTCTCTGTCGAAACGATAAATGCTGTACAAAAAGCTTGTGTTGAAAGGTTAAAACAACTTGAACAAGAAGCAGCTGGTTAGAAACATTGTAGCAAATGTTGTAGATTTTGACATGCATAATCTCTTTCCGCCTAGAGATTATGCTGAGAATCTTGAAGATGCCGAATCTGGGGCTTTTGAAAAACAGCCTCAGAGGACTCTCAGGGAGAGACAATATTCTCCAATGCCCCTAATTATCATGCCTAGATATACCGGTGATTTTTTGGATAAATTGAGATCCCCTCTTGAAGGCAAACCTGTAGATAAAGCGGCTGCTAATCCAGAGAATCTATGGGATTTCAGCATGCCCTCGGAGATGCTTAAACATCAAGAAAAGCCACACCCTCGAGTTCTTGTAGATGATTTTTATAGTATAAGTAAGCCCGGTGAGGAAGTGGGTGAAGAGGATCTCAAAGGTTATTGGGATAGGGCATGGGATACTAATGAGGCCCCTCCTTGGTCAGATGATGTTGTACAGAGGCAATGGGAGGCACCTGTAAAGAATAGAGCTGCCCGGGTAGCTTCCAGATTTTTATCTCGGCAAATAGATTGTGGTTGTGATCATCGTATAGGGAGTATTATAGCTAACCATTTGTTGGATATCCTACCAATTGAATTGCTTTTAGATACTTCTAACACAAAGACTGCAATGCTTCTGCAGGATTTTGATAAGGCTCTCATTACTACGCAAAGTAAGGGTACACGAAAGCCTGATGTAGCTGGGGTCTCTGTCAGGCTCTCTAGAGCAGAGCCTCGGGTAGGGAGGTGGACATTTGCAACATCCTCAGGAATGAAACCTTACACTACAGTTTTTCAATTCATACCTCATAGAACCGTGAGAGACACTGTGAAATTACATGTGCGGGTAAGTTGTACATGTCCTTCATTTCTATTCTGGGGAGCTCAATACCATGCAGTGATGAAAGATTATCTGTATGGAGGTGTGCGACCTAAATTTGCTCCACCGAAGCAAAGAGACCCTCATGGTACATTTCTGGTATGTAAACATATTCTAGCATGTATGCCTCTTGTGTCGAAATACCGTCTCTCAGTAATGCCCTCAGAATTACGAAAGAAACTTAAGAAACAACCTAAGATAAAGGTTATTATAGGTCCGGAAGAGAAACTCAAGATTCCGAAATCCTTGGAGAAGATTGGTGATCGTCCTGAGATGCTAGACATAGTTGAGAAGTGGGATGAGAGCCCACGTAAGAGACGTAACTGGATTATGAAATTGGACGACCCGGATGAGGTTGCTTATTTTGCTCATAGATTCCCTCAGACATCAACGGGTTATGTGGCTGAGAGGTTGAAACAGCTATCAAAGAAACCTGCGACAAAGAAACAGGCTTTAAAACTTTTAGAGTCTTTGAAGAATCTGAAGCAGGTTAAGGAAGCTCCGAAGATTCCGGAAGTGAAAATGCCGGCTCCTCTTAAGAAATTTGAGACCAGTGTACCTCTCCAGAATGACCTGCAGGATTGGGATGATAAAGATGATAAAGAAAAAACAAAATTTATAGTGAGTCAGACAGATCCCGACACACTGGCATATTTAGCTTATAAATACCATAATGATAAGCTTATAGTCTCTGATGTTATTAGTAAATTACAGGAAATTTCTAAGGATGAAGAGTTACAAATGGGCCAGGATCGTGTAAAAGCAGAGCATTGGTTGAAGGATATTATTTAATGATAAAAAATGTGATACCAGATATTATTTATGCTAAGACAAAAAATAGTCTTAAGAGTCCTGGAACGACTTTAAGTGAAGCAATAAATTTTGGCTTCTCTTTTATAGAACATAAGGATCACATAGTTGAGTATATCGTTGCCAATAAACGGATTATGAAAAAGATTATTGGAGAGATCCCGGATTCAAAGATTAATCCTGAATACAGAACAATAGGAGATCTGTGGACGGCGAAACTCTGCTTATCAGAGAAGCTCTCTGACAGACAGATTCTTCTTTCAAACAGTGGATTTTCAATTGTAATAGATATAGATCTAAATCAAAATTAAGAGAGGAACAAGACAATGCCTGCGTATGACTACCAATGTAAGAAATGTGGAAAGGTTGAGGAATTTCTACACTCTATTAAAGATGCTCCGGTGTACAAGTGCCCGGATTGTAAGAAGGTTATGGTTCGATTAATCACTTTGAATAGAACTGGTTTCATTATGAAAGGTGGAACTCCGGCAATAAACTATCGAGAGAAACAGCTTCGGTTGAAGAAACGTGAGAAATTGGCTAAGAAAGAGAAAACACGATATGGTACAGGTTCTAGTATACAACCGAATGTAGCAGGAATGGAGACTGATTCATGGTCAGATGCACAGAAGGTGGCTAAAGAAGCTGGCATGGACACTGATAGTTATACACCTTATGTCGAGAAAGAAAAGAAGAAAAAGATTAAGGTCGTTTAATTATCTTCTAATACGCAATTCAAATAAAAATAAGGAAATATTATGATAAGTTTTATTGAACCTCTTTATAAATCTGTAGAAAAGATCCAGTTCGGTTGGAAACCTGAGCCTGGAGTGACTGTAGAGTCCTATAAGGTCTATGCTGGAATAACTCCTACAGTATCGACTTTATTGTTACTTGCAGACAATATCTCTTCTCAAGCGAGTCAGCAACCTCAGAGTCGTGGTAAGATTTCTTATGATGCTCTCATTGCTGATGTCAGAACTTTATTAACGCTTCCCAGTACAGCAGATTTTGGTAATACTGTCTTCTATTTTACCATTACTTATGTAGTTGCTAGCGTTGAGAGTAGTATAAATGAGTCAATAATTGTTGAGGTACCGCCTGTTGGAATAGGGCCAAGATTTATGAAAGATGATCCGACTATTAATCGCCATCCTTATGTGTTCAGTGATAATGAACAGCGTTGGAGTAAGCAGGCCGGCTCAGCAAGAGGAGCTGTGATTGTTGATACTTCGGATTATTATAAAGCTAATATAACGACAGATTATACCTATGATGGAACGGCTCTTTCGACGATAAAATCTTATCTTAGTGACGCCACGACAGGATCACCGGCAAAATTAACTACATACACGTATTCTGGATCAGACGTAACCAAAATCGAGATAACAGATAGTACTGTTTAGATAATATAAAATAATATCAAAATTAATTATCTATTAATATGCATAGAATAGTGACTATACTATAGCAAAAGAAAATTATCTAAATATAAGGAGGAAGTATTATGGCAATTCCTACAGTAATAGTAGTTTATGATGGTACTGATTATGGCAGAGTGTATCTGGGTGATGTTGGTCAGCGTCATCAGCTTGGCGGCGGACAGGGCCTCTATACAAATGGACAGGATCGTTATCTCAGCTATGGACAGGATGCAACTTTTATCGCTACAGGTGATGTTCTTTTAAGTGCAACATATGCTGGAAATGACCGGACAGGTGTGATCAAAGCCATGGAAGATAAAGGTGCGTTCACTGTTACAAACACCTTTGCATAATCTTACGGTTAGAAAATAAAGTTTTATATTTGCCCTTTATAATAAAAGCCGCCTTTTTTTAATGAAGGGCGGCTTTTTTGCTACAAGAACAGATAAAAGAAATAAATAAAGATAAAAAATCAAATAAAAAGGCAGAACACTATGGTAACAAATAATTGTAATGTCTATGGTGACGATAATGAATATCACACATGTGATCTTTATAAGGCAGCATTCTTCTTAGCTGCGGGATGTAAAATGGTAGATCAATTTAGAGACAAAGTTTCTAGTAGAGTCTATTTTATGTTTGAACAAAATGATATCATATCTGATCTCGAAATGAGATATTTCAAACGGGATGCGAAGGTTGATGCTCTTACTTTTGGTGACAATGTAAAATCTTTAAAAAGTCTTTGTCATAATGTTAAGAAAACAGGCTCAATAGCAAGATAAGGAGTGCTAATATGGCTACTACCGATGTTGAAGAATCAAGAGAAATGGTGATATCTCCCACGTTGGAAGATAATGTTCCAGTCACGACGGGTGTGTATTATATCAGAAATACCCATCGGGTTGATTCTACTAATCTTACAAGTGTAGGAACAACACACGAAATAATTCTTGGCCCATAAGAAGGATACTATGATAATTGATTATGTCCGATTAGTCAATGCTGCAAAAAAATTCAAGATCAAAGATAATTTTGAATTTATTAGTCTGGATGATGTCTCCTCTGAACATATTGAGGAGCATCAAGCTGTCCCTGATCTTCTTGAGATATGGGCAGCAGTAAAAATATTCTATCTTGGTGAAGTTCCTGAGAGTTATAAATCTCTGAATCTCATTATTGGTGATTGGGTTAATAATAATATAAAACCTCTGACTGAAGTTCTCCATACGGAATTAAAAAAGCATTTCAAAGAGTTTTATAAAGATAGCAGCCTCGAAGATCTGGATGATGTAGAAGAGACCTCTATCTGGACAGACCAGTTGGATTACATGCCTATAATAGATGAGAAAAAGAAGTCATTTATTATTGAAGTTGAATTGGTTCTGCATGCCGAGGAGGAAGATTAATGCGTAAATCCACTGAAGCCTGGAATGCTGCTTGTGATGCCGTAGTAAGCCTTGTAGATCAGGGGTCAACCTATTCTGCAGGCCGGTTAAATTTATATGATGCAGATTCAACCATTATTACCTATCTTTCACTTTCTAATCCAGCCTTTATGGATGCTACTGATGGCACTTCATTTGCAAACCCCGTGTTTGATGCAACAGCTTTCCGTGATGCAACAGCTGCTATATATGATGTTGTAGATCGTGATGGGTCATGGGCTTGGGATGGTACTGTATCCGATTATGCTGGTTTGGGAGATTGGAAATTACCTTCCACAGTAATCTATAAGGATTCTACGGTGGCTGTGAATAGCTTTTTCTATGCCGTACCACGGTAAGGCTTTATGAGATATTATGGGATACATTGAAGCAATAGATCGTCCTCATGAAGTACTCATTGAGGGTTCTATTGTATATCCAGGTTATGTAGAGGTTGTAGGTCGTCCTCATGAAGTGTCTATTGAAGGTACTCTATCCTTCCCATTAAAAGTTATAGATCGACCTCATGAAGCCTCTATCTATGGCTACATAGTCGTTGATTCCACCTCACTACCCACAGACCAAACTTTTATACAAAATGCTATTATAGGTTTCGGTGATATGACTACGTCTTTGAAAGACTGGACATATGCTGACGGTTCTCAGAATATCGATGGTACCTGGGTAGATGGTACCTTTCAATATAGATGGTTTGATCCTGAATGGATTTTTTACAGTATTTATTATCGGAGTTATGATAATACTTCTGATTATTCTTTAGTTGGATATAAGTATCGGGAACCTGTCAGGTCAAATGTTGGTGAATATTATTCTTCTATGGTGGTACCTGATCAGCCAGGCCATTATGAAAATAGATGGACGTATCGAAGAGATAATAGTTCATACTCTCATGAAATAATACAACCTTTCGTAAGCATGTCCCAGGGAATCAACTATATGCCTGATTATCCGGATACATCAGGAGGCGATTCAACATAATGGCATATGAAGGTAAAATTTTAAAATTGATAGATTTCCCTTATTTACGTCAGAGTTATACTTATAGCTGTGGTGCTTCAGTTGTCCAGTCAATGCTGTTTTATTATGGAGATGATGAACGAGAGAAAGAATTGATGTATGATCTGGGTACAGATAAGAAAGGTACCTGGATAAAAAATATAGTGAAGTTTTTTAGAAATAGAGGTTTTAAAGTAGAACATGGAGAAGGGTATTCTTCGAAAGATATTAAAAAATTCATTGATAAAAAGACACCTGTGATTGTAGCATTACAAGCATGGCCTAAAAAACAAAAAAAGAATTGGGAAGAAGGGTATTCAGAGGGCCATTATGTAACTGCAGTTGGGTATACTGATAAAGGAATAATATTTAGTGACCCTTCATCGATTTATGCCACTTTTTTAGCATATGATGATTTGGATAAAAGATGGCATGATATTGAAGAAGATAAAAAAATTGAACATTATGCTCTTATTCCTTATGGAAAGCTTCCTAAATATAAAAAGGAAAAAATAATAAAAATGGGTTCGATCTCAGATGAAATAAGAAGATTAGTTAAATGTATGGAGGAGAGATGAATATAGTAAAAAGAATTGTTAAGAATGCTCAAGGTCACATTGATCCTGTTATAGAATATTATAAAAAGAACAATTATGGGGCTACTCATATGTATATCAAATCGAAACATAAAGATCCTATAAAAACGCTGACTAATAAAGCGACTTTAATTCCTGCTGATATGGAGGCTCTTAAGGCTTTAGGTTTTACTTTTAAGGAAGTGGAAAAATGAAATCTATTTCCAAGAGTGTAAGAAGAGTCATCCAGGCTTATACTGGAGAACCGAATAATATCATTGAGGTAGAATGCAATGACACTGAAGGTGAATTAGTAAGGCTCTTATCTTATGTTCAAAGGACCGGGAACATAGGTCACTCTTTTGATATAGTCGTTGATCCTGATAATAAAGAATTTAAGATGAGCTTTGGATGGGACGGTGATGGTGCTGATAGGATCCGGAATATAAAGTTGGATGGTAAAAAAGTTGACTTCAAAGATTACTTTGAGAAAGACAAATCAGAAACGGATAAATATAATAAGAAGGCTCAGTTCTTTGAAATGGATCCTCAGATGCTCCTGAGACTTCTTCAGGACTATCTTAAGAGTACTGAAGATGATTGGAATTATGTTCTCCCGACTGATCTCTATGGTCTCATAGAGAAGAATATGAATCCTTATTTTCTTATTGATGTAAGAAAGCCGGAGGATTATCAAAGAGGGCATATACCTGGCGCCATTAACATTTTCTGGCTTGATATGCTTAGGGAAGACAACATCAGGAAATTGCCGGCTGATAAAGAGATACTGGTTTATTGTTATGTGGGCCACACCTCATCCCAGGTCATGGTTTTATTAAGCCTGTTGGGGTTCAGAGTAAAGTCTTTGAAATTTGGTATGGGTATCAGTCCAAGTGAGGATGTGGAGATAAAGGGTTGGAAGGATTATAAATTTCCGGTTAAGAAAGGTAATCAGCCCTAGAATGATACAGGCCAAGCGTGTAGTAGCAAAATTTTTGTTCAGGGATGATGTAGGACCTGATGGTGAAGCAGAGTTGTTATACCAGAGTTTTATTGAGCATCCATCCTTTAAAAAGATACACAAGTTGTTTCCCAATTATAATGGTGAACAGGCTGAAGATGCTACTGATTATTTAATGGGAGAACTTAAAAAAAAGCATAAAAATTTAGATAAAGGTCTCTTGAAAAGAGTTCGAGAGAAAATATTAGCAGGTATTACATAATGAATCATATCTTGTTTCCGATAACGTGGGCATGTAATTTAAAATGTCCTGACTGTTGTGCCCCGAGAAAAGGAGAGATAGACACTGAAAAGTGCGTATCAAATATTCTATCTAAGAAGGGTGAAGTTGAATGGGTTTATATCACAGGTGGAGAACCTTTCATGGTGCCCAATTTATTTGATATATGTGACACGATAAGAGAAGCGGGTTTTAAAGTAGGAGTGACAACAAACGGTACTATTTTTAAATCTGAAATAGCGGATCATGTAGATCGGTTTGGTGTTTCTCTTGATGGTGATGAGGAATACCATGATGCTTATAGAGGAGAGGGTGTCTTTAAAAAAGCTACTGATTTTCTTAAGTTCGTAAAAGAGAGTGGTATCTGTGAAACTGTAGTAATGTCTGTAGCTTTCAAAGGTAATGAGGAAGCTCTATTTAAATTAAAACCCATAGTAAAGGAAATTGATCCTGACTATTGGCAAATACAGAGAGATATTAATGATGAAACAATTATTATTAATCCTGAATTATTAAAAGGAGATTAATATGAAAAAAATTATTTCGATAACAGATTATAAAGATGAGAATTTGATTGTAAGTCCTGAAGGTATAGGTGTCTATTTAAGTGGTGATGAAGAGGTGTTGAGTGGAGTTGGGCCAGCAGCCCCTATCCTTATTTCTCCGGGGAGTGGCTCTGTAGGAGTTTCATTAACTCCTACATTAGATTGGAATGCCGGAGGTGGAGCACCAGCTACACATTACAGAGTAGAACTTTCTACGAATGAAGGTCATCTTCCGGATATAATAGATACTACTGTAGCAGCCCCTGCAACAGAGTATAGTGTAACTTCTGATCTTGCTTTAAATACCTTACATTATTGGCGTGTATCAGCTTCTGATGGTGGCCCTTATTCAGAGTCAAGTAATTTTATATTTACAACTTTAGACACACCTCCTTCCCATTCTGTGAATTTCTATGCAGGTGCCAATGGTTCTATTACTGGTGACACCACTCAGACAATAGCTGACGGAGCTGATTCTACTCCTGTAACAGCTGTACCTGATTCTAATTTTCATTTCACAGCCTGGAGTGGTGACAATACCAGTACAGATAATCCTCTGACTCTGACCAATGTGACGTCAGACATGGATACGACGGCTAACTTTGCTATTGATACTTATTCGGTGAATTTCTATGCAGGAGCTAACGGAACCCTTACCGGTGATGCCACTCAAACAATTGACCATGGATCTAATTCAACTGCGGTCACAGCTGTCCCTGATGCTGATTTTGCTTTTACAGCCTGGAGTGGTGATAGTACCAGTACCGATAATCCCCTGACTTTGACCAATGTTATTGCTGACCTAGATACGACGGCTAATTTTATAGCAACTTATGGTGTAACGTTCCATGCCGGAGCTAATGGATCCCTTACTGGTGACACGACACAGACAATTAATGAAGGCGGTAACTCAACTGCGGTAACGGCTGTCCCTGATACAGGAGCTGCTTTCACAGCCTGGAGTGGTGATAATACCAGTACCGATAATCCTCTGACGGTAACCGGTGTTACTTCGGCCATGGACATGACAGCCAATTTTACTGTAAATACTTATACAGTGACCTTTGTTGTTGATGATGCTAGACATGGAGAACTTGTAGGTAGCGCTTCTCAGACAGTGGCTCATGGAGGTTCTACTACTGCGGTAAGAGCTGATGCTTTTGAAGGTTATGATTTTTCTGCTTGGAGTGGCGGTAATACCAGTACGACCAATCCTCTGACTCTGACTAATGTTACAGCTAATACGACAGTGCAGGCTAATTTTGTCAGGGAATTTAATAAAGGTCGGATGCTCTCCGGCAGTAGAGGTGGAGCTGATATTACTTTTGATACTGATAGTACAGATTTCAGTCCTGCCAGATTTGGTACCAGAGGTAGGATACCTTTTAGATGGAATTTTCCCAGCTAATGATACCAATAGCTTCTATAATTAGAAAACTCAGCTCTGATATATTTCAGGAAGCCAAGACTATTGAAAATATCAATAAGGAAAAGGCCCTTGAACGTGTCAGAGATGAGTATAAAGGATTCGATGTGAAAGTGGAAAAGATGCCTGGTGGTCTGGGTTATTATGTAAAATATAAGAATATCAGGCATCTTGTTGCTACATACGATTTAGGAAAGAATAAATTGTGGTATCGAATACCAAAACAATATGTTTTTAAAAAATTATAATTTTTTAATATGTAGAAAATATTATTTTAGAGAGATTTTATTATAATGCATAAAAGAGAATTGAGAAAAATAAATGAAAGGCCTCGGCGATCACTTAATAGTTGAATTTTATGGATGTAATAAAGAAGTGATTAATAATGAGGTGTTGATTGAAAATATCCTTATCAAAGCAGCAAAAGTAGCAAAAGCCACTATTATTGATTATAAATTTCATAAATTTTCTCCTCATGGTGTAAGTGGTGCCATTATAATAGCTGAGTCTCATTTTACAATTCATACCTGGCCTGAATATGGATACTGTGCTGTCGATATTTTCACATGTGGAGACCTTATTAATAGTTCTATTGCACTGAATATAATTAAAGAGGGTATTGAAGCAGATTATATGTCTGCAATTAAAATGGTACGAGGATTAATAGACCTGCCGGATGATCAAATAAGGCATAAACCTGAAGGATCATAAAATGAA
>Ga0307377_10007989_pt1 | contig 10802 bp, 17 predicted proteins | sample TR3MG_FD_202535 | JGI IMG/M metagenome (GOLD analysis project Ga0307377, IMG submission 202535) | Soil microbial communities from Risofladan, Vaasa, Finland - TR-3 | ecosystem: Environmental > Terrestrial > Soil > Coastal area > Acid sulfate soil | place: Finland: Risofladan, Vaasa | collected... | reverse complement strand
CACATCATAGAGATACGCCGGGAGTCCATGTCCTCCCTTTCATGGGAGGATGACTATTTTGACTATGTTACCTGTCTCTCGGTCCTGGAGCACATAGAATCATCCAAAGAGGTAGTGGCTGGAGTAGAGGGAATGAAGCGAGTGCTCAAGCCGGGTGGCAAGCTTCTCCTCACCGTGGACGATGTTGGTAATGGTATTCGTTCGGCCATGCTGGCTATTGGTGTCTTTACTGAGGGGTGCCGTTTTGAGGGCCACTTTGACTGGGAAGCCCCTGAGACAAAGTACCCCTACAGCATACTCTCAGTGATAATGGAGAAATAAATGTCAAGTATCAGCATCGTAGTTTCGGCTTACAACAGGGCACCATCTCTTTCTGCCTCTATTGGCTCATGGTTCTCGAAGCCCACCCTGCCGGCGGATGTCATCATCGTTGATGACCGTAGCACAGAGGATGTCTTTGGCACCGTTGATATCTTCTGCCAGCAGCACCCTGAGTGGGCCCGTCTCTTCAGGTACTTCCGGGTCAAGGATGAGGGCCAGGGGTGGCGCAACCCCGGTATCTGTCACAACTTCGGCCTCAAGCAATGTACCACTGACTACTACGCTATAGTGGATCCCGAAACCATGTTTGTCAATGACTGCCTGGGGGCTACTCTCAAGTGGCTCGATGGGCACCCTGCGTCCTTTGTCAACGCCGGTCTCCACTACGAGACCAATCACAGATACTATTCGGACTTCAACCCCTACGACACTCAATATGTGGTCAGCAAATCAAAGAAGTATGGTGGGTTCCCGCCTAACACTGAGGGCTGGGAAGTCTGTATGCTCAACAACTGCTTTTCTCATGCCTACGCAGCAGGCCGCCGCGAGAACTACCTCAAGATAGGCGGCAAGGACGAGAGGATGATTCATTGGGGGTATGAAGACGTGGATATCCGTGACAGGTGGGTGCGCAATGGGTTCACTCACGACACCACTGACGGCATAGCCATAGTCCATGTAGGGCATGGCCCCATGCGCGTTCATCCGTGGGGATTCCCCGAGGACCGACCCGACGCAGAAGCAGGCATGAATCAGAACAAGGCCATATCCGACCAGAACAACGCCGCCGCCCTCATGGTAGCCAATCAAGGAAAAGAGTGGGGCGTACTAAACCTAGAAAAGGAGTTCATATGGGAACAGGTATCTCCCTAGTAATGTCTTGCTGGAATCGTACAAAGCTCTTCCGCTTGTCCTACCCCTCTTGGCTACAGGGCAATCCCGAGTATCCTGACCGCACTCTGCCGGATGAGATCCTCGTTGTCAATGACGGCGGGGCTACGGATTTGGTAGCGGCGGTTGAGGACATGAAACGCTTGATCGAAGATCTTGGGTATGACATCCCGGTTTTCTACAAGCATCGTGACAAGGGACACGCGGCCTGGTCCAACCCAGCCATTCCCCACAACTATCTAGTCAAGGAAGCCAAGGGGCCTATTGTAGTAATCATTGATCCAGAAACGGCCCTTGTCAATGATGTCCTGGGTTACATGCACTCCTACTACGCCGATGAACAGTACATCGGAACAGAGAAGGCAGCCCTAGAAATACGCAGGCATAACTCCCTGGCGGCGGGTACGACCTATGCTATCCAGAGTGAGTTCCAGCACGCCGGGGCTGGTATGCTCCCCCACGAGGTTCCTCACCGCTCTGAGTTTGTCTCCTCGGATCCCACTTCTCACCAAGTCATTGTGCGCGGTGGTCCGGCTCATGAATGCAGGGCGTGGTGGAGAGATCGCTACATAGCCTTGGGCGGTAAGGATGAATCGTATGTGGCCTGGGGATACGAAGACTTGGATCTGGAGCACCGCAATCAACGATTCCAGCCCAAGGGGTTATGTGGCTGTGACGAGAAAGCGATCATAGTAACCTATGGGCATCTCTTGCCGCCCTGCACTACTGGCTCAGAGTCCACGGGGGCCAACGAGGTACGCTGGCGGACGCAATCGCCACTAGATGGCGTAGCCAATAAGGGGGTAGAATGGGGAGTCGTAAAATAGGCAAAACAACTTGGGAAGTTCACTGGGTTGATATTGGGGTATGGGTTACTTGTGAGTGTGGCAAGAAGTGCCTTGGAATGTTTGGCGAGGAGGGATATACCTGGGAATGTGAGAAGTGTGGTAAGGAGTATACGGCCACGGTGCAATTAAAAATTAGCTAAGCGGAGGAGGGCGTTATGTCAACTTCTTTAATCATCATAGCTTATAACCGCCTCGACCAACTCAAGCTTACCCTGCCGTCTATCCATTTCGAGCACGTCGATGAAACCATCTTGGTGGATGATGGCTCGGAGGATGGCGTTGGCGACTGGATAGCCAATCAGTATCCCAATATCAGGGTCATTCACCCCGAGGGGGAGAAGACTTGGCGAAATCCCGCTAGGGCACGGAACCTTGGCGTGGCTGCCGCTCAGGGCGACATAGTGATTGTGCAGGACGCAGAGTGCCTCCATATCAGTGATGCCATACGCCAAGTCCAAGATCATCTCGAAAAGAATCCTAAGAGACAATGGGTCGTGACCACGGATGCCCCCATCTATGAACAGTACGGCCAGAGACCCCACGTCAAGAATCCAGCATACCGCTATATCCTGATAGGCACATGGAGAGAAGACTGGATCTCAATTGGGGGCATGAATGAGTTTTACACCCAGTGGGGCAATGAGGATGTAGAATTCGAGACACGCTGTCTCCAGCTTGGCTACGACTTTGTGCTGGATACCAAGATAGAGATTAAGCATCTTGCCCATCACTCTACTGAAGGCGATCAAGCCCGATGGAAGTTCGAGTGTGAGTTTCACCAGTGGTACTCAGATAGACTGAAGGCGGGGCTGGGAGACCCAAGACTAATATGGCGACACTAACTCTTATCACATCAGCTTACAAGCGGGCAGATCTCTTAGAGCAGGACATTCCATCTTGGCTTCATGCAACACAGCCAGACGAAATCATGGTCATCAATGATGGCCCCAAGGATTTCACGGAAGATGTCTTCAAGATGTACAGCGCACAGCACCCTCACATCAAATGGCGCTATCATCATCATGACAAACAGGGGTGGCAAAACCCTTGCATGATTCACAACTGGGCGGTGCGGGAGGCAACCGGGGACATTGTTGTCATAGTGGATCCCGAGATCATCCTTGTCACTGATTGTATCGGCCAGATCAAGGAAGCGTTGGGTGACAATGAAATGCTCTTTGTCAACGCAAGCATGTTCTATGATGCCAAGCCCGCTATCCGATTCACCACAGAGGAGCTCCAGAACCCCATCCTCATCACCCAGCGACCAGAGATAGTGGAGTATTATACGGGCTACTACTCCAAGGACAATGATATTGTCAAGATGTCCGGCACGGCCTCCCACTACTTTGGGGGTTGCTACAGGTCCCTCTGGATGGCTGTGCGGGGTAAGGATGAGCGGTTTGTGCACGGTTGGGGCAATGAGGATCTGGACCTCATGGCTAGAATGAGGCGTTACGGTGCAGAGCACAGGGGCCTTGAGGAGATGCAAATTGTGCATAGGTCCCATATTATGGCCAACGGCAGGGAGAGTAGTCTGATACAGCACAACCATAGGCTAAGAGAAGCCAACGACGAGGCCGGCCTTATCGTCGCTAACGAAGAGGGACACTGGGGGGTACTATGACAAGACTAAGACAGGACGCTAAAAACGCTCTGAGAGCGGAAGAGGAAAGGCGCTTTAGGGCAGGGATTGCTGCGGCCCGAGGTAATTTTGAGAAAGTGTTTGGTAATGGTCCTGCCCAATACGAGGTTTCTAAATGCTGGGGTCTTGGTGATTATGTAAAGATAAAATCGGATGGTCTGACCCTTGCCTTTTGTGAGCATGGGCACTTCCGTCTTGGTAGGAGAATGTTTTGGTGGATACAGTGGTCAATACCATTTGGGGATGCCGAGGGGCTAGGGAGACAACTGCGCAAGTTTGAACCCATGTCCACTGATTATGAGGTAGGACCATGAAGGCAGATGAAGTACAGGTCATGCCGCACGGCAAAGGGGTGGATGTAGCCGCCTTGGTGCACGAAGACCTTGATGCCAGGGTGAGATTGGGAGTCGAGAGGTATGGAGAGCCCCTCACCACCGACAATGGGAGGGATGCCCTCATGGACCTTTATCAAGAGTTGCTGGACGCAGCAATGTACGCTCGCCAAGCGATATATGAAAGGGATAACCAATGAAAGTTTGTGTAACTGGCGCGGGTGGTCTGGTCGGATCGGCAGCAGTCAAATACTACTCTGCCAAGGGCGATGTGGTCTACGCTGTGGACAATGACACGCGGGGCCAGCTCTGGCCCGAGGGCTCGGTACAGTCAAACATTGATATCATCTCAGGGCTGCCGGGCGTCATCTTTGCGCCCATTGATATCCACTCAGAGGCTATGGTCGTGATAGTAAAGAAGTGCGAAGCTCTGATTCACTGTGCCGCGCAGCCTAGCCACCCTCGATCCGTTTCTATCCCATATAAGGACTTCGAGCTCAATGTTGTGAGTACCCTGTTCTTACTGGAGACAGTGCGTGCCTATAACCGCGGGATGAAATTCATCTTCTGCTCCACCAACAAAGTGTACGGCGAGAACCCTAATACTGTCTACCCCATAGAAGAGCTAGAGACTAGATATGATTATGCCATTCAGACAGGTTACCCACTAGAATTGCCTACATCAGAATGGCCCTGTCGGTATCGCCCCTCAATAGATGAATCCTGCTCTCTAGATGGCACCCAGCACACCCCGTTTGGTGCCTCTAAGGCGGCTGCGGACATCTACGTCCAAGAGTACCATCACACATTTGGCATAACCACCGCGACCTTCCGTATGGGTTGTATCACTGGCCCCATGGCTAAGGCTGTGGAGGAGCACAACTGGATACCGTACTTCTTCCGCAAGAACATCAAGGACCAGATTCTCAATATCTATGGCTACAAGGGGAAGCAGGTCAGGGACATCATTCACGCCGACGACTTGGTTCGCGCTTTTGATGCCTGGCTTGACAAACCCCGAAAAGGAGAGTATTATAATATGGGGGGTGGTAGGCAGAACTCTATCTCCCTCCTAGAAGCCCTGAGCCGCATAGAGGAGATAACCGGCAAGCCTACAGATTGGGAACTCTATCCCAAGCGCGTAGGAGATCATCAGGTTTACATAAGCGATCTCAGCAAGTTCAAGTCTCACTACCCAGGGTGGGATATCACAATCGGGCTAGACGAGATCTTCAAGCAAGTATACGAAGGAGTAAGGGATGGCAACTAATGTACCGGCCAAGAACTTTGACACTAAGCGCATCGCCCTCAGCGCTACCGTCGAGACGCCTATCACTTTGGAGGGCACAAGGGTAATCAGGTACATCAGGGTACAGTGTGCCACCGCTGTCAATATGCGCATGTCATTCACTCCCAATGGCTGCCTTAGCGCGGACAACTACTTCACCATCAAGTCGGGTGAGTTTTGGGAGATCAACGACATTACTCTGTGGCCTAGGGATGAAGATGGGACATTCTTCTATGCCCTGAGTGAAGTTGGTACAGTGACCATGGAGGCTATCTGGGCACAAGCGTAGGAGACAATGACGCTAAATCCAACTGAGTATATCAGGTTATTGGGTGCAGGCGGTGAGGGCCTCGGCCTCGATGAGGCCTTCAATGTCCTGGCAGCCATTGATGTTCCTCACCGTGAAGTCCATGAGGGGCACTCGTTTGTTACGAATACGGTTGATACGGACATGGATGCAGCGGCCACATTGATTTTGGCCTTTAAGACCCCTAACACGCCTGCGTGGGGGCATATGATTGCGTCATTTGGGGCTAAGGCCACTGGACATATGGACATCATAGAAGGCCCTGCTTGGACTAATCAAACGGGATCCCAGAACCCTATCTATAATCGTGATAGAAACAGTGCTCTGAAAAGCGCTATACTGGAAGACCAAAGTAGTGCCGCCTTCACCGCCACAGAGAATGTTATACTCAATCCTACCGGCCTTACCGGAGGTACTATTATTCAGAGTATCTACTCGTGGTCAGACAAGAAAACTACCACCAAGGATAGGGACCAAGCCGAGATTATCCTGGCGCAAGATACCCAATATGCCGTCAGGTATACGTCAGACGGAGCAACCAACGCTGGGGAGCTCATTTTGAATTGGTATGAACACGCAAACGAGTAAGGGGAGAGAATATGGATTTTGCGAGTCTCGCTGTTCTAAGCTACAGAAGACCAGAATTTCTACAACGATCACTGGAATCTCTCAGGCGTAACACTTTTTACCCTCACGAGCTCATCGTCCACGACGACGGTTCGGACATGAACTGGTTTCTACTGTACAACAAAACGTGGACCCGAGAGATTTCCACAGCAATCATTAACACGGGTATGAATATGGGTGTGGGGGAAGCCCTGCACCGCTGCTGGTCTGCCGCCAAGGGCAAGTATCTCGCCAAGCTCGACGCTGATCTAGTCTATACAAAGGGGTGGCTAGAGGAAGGCGTGAGGTTGCTAGAGAATCACAAAGATGTGGGTGCCCTTGGCTTTTTTGCGTACCTCGTTCCTAACCCTGACCACCAGATTACCCGTGATCGAGAGGATCCCAGCAAGGATAACTCCCTCATCGAGGTCCGTCTTAATGCCGCGGGCGAGCCCGAGATAGAGATTGTCCACGACTTTGTGTCCTCAGCCATGCTTATCCGCCGCGAGCACTTCGAGAAGTACGGCGTAGAGCGCGGCAGTAGCGCTTTTGCCGAGGACGTAGGGCTCAAGCGGACTATGCAGGAGGATGGCTTGCTCATGGCCCTGACCCCCAAGGACTGGATAAAGAACGCTGGCTTTGGGCTGGGCAAGTCAGTAGTAGTGACCCCCGGCGAGAAGGGGGAGCCAGTGGTGACCGCGATATCCCAAGAACCCCTCCTCTTTAGTGGGCCCGTGGCCATCCCGAGGAAGTATGAGGAGGTAACCAGTGGAGAATGAAGTTCAGACCATCAAGATTGATGAAGAGGGAAGGTACATGCTGTTTGTCAAGTACCCCGACAAGACGCACCTTCCTGAAATAAGAAATGGGACAGAGATTCTTCGTGATATGATTAGGCTGTGGTGGCAAGGCAAGGAAAAGTTCTTGCTTGTGCCCTTCGTTGGCGACGTTGAGATAAGGCTGGAGAGAATGGAGGAGGCCTCAAAATGACAGAATGGGAATACAAGATATGGCCCGAGGATAGTATTTGTGTAAGAAGGGGACATATGCCACCCCAAAGAATTGGCAAGGGGTATACCCGGCTGGATGGGATGCGGCTGAAGAAATATGGTCGTGAGGGATGGGAATTGGCCACGATTTATGACGGCATAGCCTATTTCAAACGACCATGGGTGAAAGATGGCCGGGAATAAGAAGAAGAGGAAGAAGGGCAAGAAGCAGTCGGGGAAGAAGGGGAGGCAGACCAAGGCTATCAACATTGCCTCTAATGCCGCGCCGAACGAGAAGGCACTGGTTGACATAATAACGCCGGTCTATGGTTCTCCCAACCTACTCATGGGAACCATATCCTCCATGATGCTGCACCCCCCAAATGTGCCTTGGCACTGGTGGATTATAGATGACAATACACCAGAGGAAAAGCACCGCCCTCTCCTTATGGACATTTACAATGAGGCGTCCCAAGACCCGCACATAGATGTCCTGCTCAATAACCAGAACCAAGGCTTTGCAAAATCCAATAACTCTGCTGTATCCTCTGGCAAGGCACCCTACATTCTGTTACTCAACTCTGACGTTCGCGTCACCGAGGGATGGCTACAACCACTCCTTGACGAGATGAAAACCAACTTCAAGGCCGGGGTGGTGGGAAGCAAGCTGGTGTTCTTCCCCGAGGTTCATGAGCAACGTGGGGGACATACCAATAGGCCCGCGGGAAGGATTCAGCACGCCGGGGTGGCCTTTAACATCCTAAAGCAGCCCTTCCACATCCACCTGGGATGGAGTGTGGACAACCCCAGGGTCAACGAGCGAGAAGTCCTACAGGCCGTTACGGGGGCCGCGCTTCTTACCAGGCGTAGTCTCTGGGGCAAGATCGGGGGGCTGAACGAAATCTACGAGCAGGGCAACTTTGAGGATGTAGAGTATTGCCTGCGGGCTAGGGACCTGGGCTTTGAGGTTGTCTACCGCCCTGACTCCATTATCTACCACTACGCCGGAGGCAGTGGCAACAGCCAAACGGCCATGCGCAACGCACAGGTGTTCCAGATACGGTGCGGCAACGCAATTATACCAGACGATCATTTGCTATACTGATGCCACTTCACACAAATTGGGGCAAGGGGGCCACCAAGACGAGGAAGCGCAAGCCCCGCAAGGGGAAGCGAATCAATAAAGAGTATGCCGCCTATCTGCGTACTCCGCACTGGAAGAAGCTCTCTGCCGAGATGGTGGAGAAAGCTGGTGGGCGTTGCCAGAAGTGCGGTAAAGAGCACAAGAAGTTGAATGTGCACCATGAACACTACTATACCTTGGGCCGTGAGCGCCCCGGAGATCTAACGGTTCTGTGCCCTAAGTGTCACCTTAAGGCACATGGGAGGGGATACTACTAATGGGATTGATCTATGTAACAGACTGGAGTATCACTGGATCTGGCTATTTTTCCATAGGAGCCTCTCTTGTCCCTGCCTTGACAGAAGGAAGAGAAGAGGATATAATAGTATTAGGGATAAACTACTTTGGGCAAGAGTATAGCCAAACGGCATATACGGTAGTGCCCACACAGTTTGAGCACATTCCCGCCAGGATAAAGCATATCCTGAAAGACGAGAGTTTGGACTTTGACAAAGTGGTGGTTGCGCTGGACATACCTATGCACGAGCGGCTTCTGGCGCAGTTCCCAAGGAAAGATCGGCCATTCAGATACACCGGTATCTTCCCGCTGGATGGGGGGCCGTTGGTACGCGAGTGGGCAATGATTGCGGGCGAGATGAATGAGGCCTTCGTCCTCTCCAAGTTTGCCCAGAAGTGCTGCCGGGACGCCGGACTGGATGTACATTATCTCCCGGTGGGGGTTAGCGCTTGGTTCCCTCACGCGGAGGAGGGGTTTCGCAAAGAGTGCCGGGAGACTCACGGCGTTGATGGCAAGTTCATAATCCTTAACATAGGGGATAATCACGAGCGCAAGAACCATGCCGGGGCTATGCAGATGGTGGCGGAGTTTTATAAAAGGCATCCCAACACTGAGTATTGGGTGGTGACTCGCATGGATGGGCGTTTCGGGTGGCAGATGGAGAGCCTAGCAAGCGATCTTGGAATTAGGAAGATCACGCACTTCTTTGATCGGACACTGAAGCCGAATGTCCTTTTCCTTTTCCAGTGCTGCGCGGATGTCCTGTTGCACACATCCAAGGCCGAGGGGTTGGGGTTGCCTGTCCTAGAGGCACAGATGGTGGGTTCGGCTATACCCGTTGTTACTCGCACACCATCTCTCATAGAGCTAATAGAAGAAGGCGGGGGGCTGTTCATAGAGCCCGAATTCAGTTTCATAGACCCATTTGGTAACACCAGGCGTGTATTCCCCTCAATTATTGATGGGGTCAAGAAGCTAGAGATGATTTACAATGCCCCGGAATCCAGCCTAGAGTGGATGAGGCACTTCGGAAGGATAGCCATTGGCAACAGGACGTGGGACAAGGCCGCAAGGGTTTTTTGGGATGCTCTTGACCGCGAACGGCTGGGTACGGTTGGGGCTCGCTCTCATGCCCCTTGGTACTCAGCGGGCTATAAATTGGAAGTGCCTGAGTACAAATATGATTTGGAACACATAGGTAGGTAGACACAACCCTCTACCTCGATGACGAGGACTCGATGGCGAATCATGGAAGTGAATATGTGCAGGGTGGCACTGACCAAGGTGGGTTCTCCCCTCTAATCTCCCCTTGTCTTAATGCGCCGCCTCTACCCCTGCCCGCCCGGAGCCATAAATGAGTAATCTAGACATGACCATCTTCAGGCCAGGTTGCCACATGGTGTCGATGGGGGATGGAATATCCATCTTTCCTCCCAAGGGTGGTGCTGCTGCTGGCAATGGGTTGTTGAACAACCTCATTGCCTACTGGCCTGGGAATGAAGTAGCGGGCAACGCATTAGACCTACACACTAACGCCCTGCACCTCACCGACACGAATACTGTTACGTCCAACCCCGGCCTGGTCTATCCGCTGGCGAGGCAGTACACGGCAGCGAATAACGAAAGCCACATGCGCCCCGGCGACGACGCCTTGTTGTCGACCGGGGATGTGGATTTTACACTTGCTACTTGTTGTTACTTTGATGCTGTGGTGTCAAATCGAATTACTGCCTCAAAGGTAACGGGTGGATTGGAGTATCTCACTCGGACCAACGCGGCGGGGCAGGGTCAATTTGTCGTTTATCCACCGCCAGCAGGACCGTTGACGTCTGTTACTGGCGCTTCGTTTGGCGCTATTCCGGCAACAACATGGGTATTGATTATCGGCTGGCATGATTCCGTAGCCAACACAATCAATATTCAGGTGAACAACGGGGTCGTGGATTCGCTTGCCCACGCCACGGGTGTACTTGACAACACGGGCGTGTTTAGCCTCGGTGCCGCTGCGGGCTTGTTGATGGATGGTCGCATCGGCCCGACGATGTTCTGGAAGAGCGGGCCGGGCCTTGGCGGGGTAAAGACGCCAGCGGAGAGGCTGGCCTTTTGGAATGGTGGGGTTCCGCTCACCTACGCAGCCTTTACGGTATAGGAGAG
>Ga0307377_10007987_pt1 | contig 10803 bp, 11 predicted proteins | sample TR3MG_FD_202535 | JGI IMG/M metagenome (GOLD analysis project Ga0307377, IMG submission 202535) | Soil microbial communities from Risofladan, Vaasa, Finland - TR-3 | ecosystem: Environmental > Terrestrial > Soil > Coastal area > Acid sulfate soil | place: Finland: Risofladan, Vaasa | collected... | reverse complement strand
TCCTGGTACGCGCTGATGTCCCCGAGCAGCGCCGTGCTCAGGGACGTCCCGATCCAACTTTCGAGGCCCACGGCCTTCGATTCCGCGAGGGCCATGGCCGCCTGATGCGGCTCACCTCGGCAGGGGTGTAAAACTGCCCCTTGCTCTTGCCGCTCTCGCTGGCGAAGTGACGCATCAGGTATTCGTATGCGTCGCCCAGGATATCGTCGTGCTCGGCGCGGTTCTTCGAGAGATCCAACTCTGGCTTTTGGAAGATGGCAATGAGGTTGGATAGCCGCTCGACCTTCGCTGGTCCCTCCCCGAGTTTGTTTGAATCGCTGAAATCGGGAAAATCGCTGCGGGCTAGCCGGGAATTCGCATCGATCAGTGGCTGGATGACCTGCGTATTGATCTTGTTGCCGATGTCGCTGTTGCCCTTAAGGGCGACCATGTCCTTGAAGCTGGCACCCTTCGGGATAACGACCGGCGGCGCGAAGTCATCCGAATCCCCGTACTTGTCGGAGATGTACTTGATGAACAGCATGAACAGGACATAGTCCTTGTATTGGCTGGCATCCATGCTGCCGCGCAGCTCATCACACGAGGCCCAAAGCGAGGAATACAGATCGGATTTCTTGATTGCCATTGGTTAGCTACCTTGAACAGCCCAACTATGCTCATTCACGTTCATTGCTGGTTTATCTCCTGCTCCAATGCAGTGAGGACTTCCATGATTTCGCCAAATGGCGGTGGTTGTCCGAAGATCATTACGCTCATGCTGCGGTAGTCTCGCTCCAATGCTGCGCGCCGCTCCTCGGTTGGGACGAGATGCAGCCTTCCAACTCGCGCCGAGTCATAGTTCGCCCAGCCGGATGGATAGAAAGTCTGCTTGTGGCGTACGACCTGATTCAGCAGAGCTAGGTCCGCGAGAGCTTCGCCACGGACAGCGCTCTGCGCCAGCATCGCAAGATCGTAATAGTGCCGGGAATAGCGGTCGGGCATAGCCTTTTCCGCTGGCCTGTGATACTCGGCATGGAGAATGGTCGCCTTTTCCCAAAATGTGCGCTTCGCCAGAAGCGAAGTCACGGCCACGTCGGGCTCGGTGAACAAGGCGGGGAACTCTTCCGCGGCAAAGGCGCACACAGTGAATCGGTCGCGCGGCACGAATTCAGCATGGGTGCCGAGTTCCAGAATGACCTGGGGCTTGATGTATTCGAGCGTTGACGCAGCCGACGGATACTGGAAGCGGACCACGTTGGCGTCTTGTTCGCTGACGGCCAAAGTCCAGTCTTCTCTATTTTCCAGAATCTCCTCGCAGCATTTCCGAAGAACTGCGATGAATTCACTGCCGATGTACTGCTGACAGGCAAGCATCATGTCCGCCAGGATCGCGGCGCGCTTGGTTTTCGATAGCCCTTCCCGGCGCGGATCGCGGTCGCCGGTGAAGCCAAGGGCGACATAATCCACGGCCAGATCGATGTCTTCCGAAAAGCGGTTGATTGCGTGATAGATTTTCGACAGCGATGTGCCGCCCTTGAAGAGCAGGCGGTCTCTCAGGGCATCAATCGCAAACAACTGCTTCAGCGTCCAACATACCCAGAAGTCTTTTTCAACGACGGCATCGGAAAGGCCGCGTCTCTCCGCCGTTTCGGCGAACAGGTCCGCACGGTCGCGTTTCGTCATTCGTGCAACTTTGTTCACGCGGTCTCCTCTGCAATTTGGCTCGCGACTTCATAAATCCAATCCACGCCAAAGCGCGCGTCCCGGACGAATTTCCTCCTCTCGGCCGGCGTGAGCGCTGCTCGCAGGACTTCCATCTCGTGCGTGCCAATGTTTTCTTTGCCGAGATGACGCAATGCTTGGACAACGAGCGCGATCTTGCCATCAAGACCGGCGAGCACCTTTGGACGAGCGTGTTTGAACACAATGCTACGCCGCCCAATGGGCACTTCGTTGTTCGGACCATCAGTCAGGTAAATGATCTTCGACGGTACCTGCGTCGAAAGCCCCAGCAGGTTTGCTGCCCATGCTCCATCCGGCACAATCTTCCAGCGTTGCCGCCGCGCAATCGCGCGCGCCGCTTCGTCGATGTCGGGGCTGAGCGTTCCCCCAAGAGCGGGATTGACGCGCGGGATGTCATAGAGACCCCGGCGGATACGGCGCACCGTGCCTTTGCGGGCCAGTTCCGCCAGCGTCACGTCGATGGTCGTCCGGCTAGCAATGTCAAGGAAGTCCTTCGCCGAGAAGGCCTTTCCTCCGCCGAGCCGATCTATCCGCGCAACTATTTGATCCCGCATGGTTTCCATGCGATAACCTCGCATCTGTATTAAGAAAAAATATACCTCCTTTTCTTAATGCTGCCAAGACCATTTTTTGACCCTAGCCCAACTCCGTCACTTCCTTCAGACATTTCATTCCTGGCCTACACCCGGCATACATCATCGTGCTATCTTCTTGCACCAGCGAACCGCTGCATTGCTGGCACACCTCTCGCACGCTGGCCGACCCATGACATCGCGAAACTTCTAATCGGATGACCCACGCTGGCAGATGCCGGATGCAGGGGCTCCGCTCCGCCGAAGTAATGGCCTTGAACCGTGATGATGTACTGTTCTCCGAAGGGCAACTTCGGGTGCGCGGCAAGGGCAACAGGCTACGCTTGCTGCCGCTGGCGCCGGAAACCACGCAACTGCTCGATCACTATCTACGCGTGGAACGCCCCAATCCATGCTCGGCTGCACTGTTCGTGGTCTTGAAAGGGCCTGCTCGCGGCCAGCGCATGACACCGGCGGGATTACGCTCCCTGTTCCGCCATCATCGCCGCACCACCGGCGTCCAACTGGCCAATCCCCACCGGTTCAGACACACGTTCGCCTCCGACATGGTGCGCGCCGGCATCAGCCTGCCCGCGCTGATGCAGTTGATGGGCCACGCTGACATCGAAACCACCATGCATTACGTGAAGGTCTCACCGCAGGATGTCTACCTGCAGTACGCTCGCGCGGCGGCGCAGTGTATCCATCCTCAACCGAGGATCTGCTGATGCGTTGGCGCCGTCCTCCACTTCAGCATCCCCTGGCGCCATCCTTCGCGCACGCGGTCGAGTCTCTGTCGACGGCACTCACTCCTTCCAGCAAACGCAACTACGACATCGTGGTGCGCAGCTTCCTCGTCTATCTCGGAACCAAACACCCGAACATTACTCGTCTCGAACAACTGCGTCGCGATCCTCATATCCTCGGATGGATGGCGCACCTGCGCTCTCAGAATCCGCCTCTGAAGACAACGACCTGCATCGGACGGCTCTTCGCGCTGCGCACCATCTTCCATGAACTGGCTCGCACCAGCCATCGCGCTGAACTGGCCCACTTGCTGCTGCGCGAGGATATCCCGCGCTCACCCCACACTCTGCCGCGACCGCTCACCCCCGAGCAGGATCAACTTCTCCAGCAGGAGTTCATGCGCCGCAATGATCTCGGCGGAAATGTCTTCCTCCTGCTCCGCTCAACCGGCATGCGCATCGGCGAGTGCGTCGATCTCTCCTATGACTGTCTGCGATCCACGGGGCCAAGCCGATGGGCGATTCATGTCCCCCTCGGCAAACTCAAGACCGAGCGCATGGTCCCCATCGATGCCTTCGGCCGTGATCTCGTCCAGCGTCTCCGCTTCTTCCGCTCCCTCGACCCACTGCCTCTCGATGGGCGGCTCCTGGCACGGCCCGGAAGCAAAGTTGCGATCCTGATTCAACTCCGCGATTACCTGCATCAGGTCTGCCACTCCCTCGGACTCTCTACTCGCATCGTCCCCCATCAGTTCAGACACACTTACGCCACGGAGATGCTTCGCTCCGGGGTCAGCTTCCCCGTCCTGATGAAATTACTCGGCCACGTTGATCCGGGGATGACCATGCGCTACGTCGATGTCGCCCTCACCGATCTCGAGCGCGAGTTCCAGTTGGCTCGCTCCAAACCCAGACATCTGGCTCCACAACCCAAAACCGTGACCGCACCCACAGGCGCAGGCCTCAACGGCCTCATCGAGGCCTTAATCGCGGCTCAACACATCATGGAAATGTTCCGTCGCTCGCTCTCAAACGGCAATGCCCGTAAGCGTCTCCTCAGGCTATCAATCCGACTCATCAAGATCATCGCCGAGATAAGAAAGCTCCAGAGCGCCTGAATGAAAATGGGAAGCGATTGGCCGGTTATGGCATGTATTCATCAATTTGAGTTTCGCCGCCAGATACCGAATCTATCTTTCGTTGCGACTGTGACGTGCCGCGACGTAATCAACTCTCTTTCAAACTGGACCCTTGAGGCTGCGTGGCCATGCAGTTCTCCTATTACCGATTGAGATCGAGCGATCCTTTCGCCTGCAGGTTCTCAAACTCCTCTGGTACCCGCCCGAATCCGCTGAGCCCGTAATCGGTGCGAAGCGCGGAGCGCCGCATACATTCCTGGTTTGTCGCCGGGTCTTTCAATGTTGCAATTCGAGCAGCGAACTCCCCGGACGCGAGCCAATCCAGCAAGAGCTGTTCGTCGCTAAAGATGATCTCTTTGAAAGCGTTGTCGATACTGCGTTTGCGAAACTCCGCAAACTTTCTCTCCGGCAGGTCCTCGCGCACGATCCAGGATGGCTCAGGATCTGGAACCGTGAGGTCGATCTCCAGGAGAAGCCGCGGGGAGAGCGTCACCATCACGGAGTCGCGATCAATCATCACCGGCGAATCGCACAGGGGAAATGAGTGACTCCCGGTTCGCCAAAGCGTCCATTGTGCGAGAGCCGGCACGATGGTCGCCCGGGTAAGGAATTCAGCGTTACTCCAAACGTTCTTTAATCGCCAGAAATATTCCCACTTGTCGATTCCGATCTCACTCGCCCTCGAGATTGTAGCCGACATGTACTCGTAGCTACGCATCGCATGGATCATCAACGCAGCGGCCAGAAAACTCTTGTCCTCGAACGACTGGAGGTCACCCAGTCTTGCCGTCCGCATCCAGGCATCGTACTGCCGAAGCGATTCCATTCCGGTGAGGATATCCTCGAAGTCGAGGTAGACCTTTTCAGGGTGCGAGGTCACGTAATCCTCCATCGAGTCGTACTTCTCCGGATACCACCTGGCGCAGAATCTTTTGGCGGATTCGGGGTCGATCTCAGCAACTCCAAGATCTTTGTGGTAATGGACCTTCTCAACCGTGGTTCTCAGGATCTTAGCCGCATGCAGGTTGAGCGCATACACGACTTGATCCCGCGGAGAGCTCCCTCCCGCCCTATCCGAGCAATACTCGCGGAAGTAGTCCTCGTTCCACAGGGCCGTCCAAAAACACGGATTGTAGTGATTGCGTCGGGTGAATGCGTCGACCATTGGGAGCTATACACAGATAATGATAATCCGTGACCCGCTTAATCTTCATTAGGATGACGGCCAATGGCGAAACAGGCCCACGACACCACGCGTCCCCGCAATCAACATATCAATGACGCTTATTCGTCTCTTTACCATGTTCAATGTCGATGGTGGGAAAAGAAGCGCACAGGTTCGGAAGCCATTGTTATTGATGACTTCCGCCCTAGAAAACACATACGTAGCAAGGCAGAGTCTTTGATATGGGGTCCCGACTATCATCATCATGGTGTGCGCATCGGAGGCGCCGGTCTGCCTAGACAGGGAGGTCATTGCCGCCATATCCGTCCGACTTGGCAATGGTGCTGAATCGGGATGTGTATGCCACATTCCCACATAGCGAATCGATCCGCGGGATTCCGAATCGCGCTCCTTGTGTAAGGCAGCGGTACCGAGGACGCCGCAGACGAATTCAGTCTCCGAGAGGATGCTGTCTTTAGGTGGGCCAGTCACCTCATCTACCCAGATGATCTTCAACACTTCATCCTTCTCGCCCAGGACGATGCCGCCTGTTTCCACGCGTTTCCCGTATTTCCACGCACTGTGATCAACGGCCGCGTGCATATTCCCCCAAGCTGCATCGCTGATCCGGACCTCAAAGCCCGTTTGAGGATCATAGCTACTGATTCGACCGGCGATGCGGAGGCGGATGGTAGGGTCCACCTTGGAACCGGTTGGCTGACCGCAGAAGAGAACCGCCGCTTCGGAGTTGTGCATGGAAGTCAAAACTTCTGGTACAGCATTCAACATCGAGTTCGATAAGACTGCAACGTCGGCGAACGATCCTACAAATGTCGGTTCTGAGCATCCTGGCTCAGGCTGGAAATGTTCGTGAGAGGTCAATGGGAAGAAGTCGCCCAAGTAGGGCGACGACGAGTACGAACGAAGCAATCCTATTTTCGCAACGCGGGCTGCGTCGAATGGACCTCCAGAATGACCCCGACCCGTGAGAATAAGCATGCCTCGTCGTGCCCTTGGCCCCATTACAAAGGAAGCTATAGGGACAGGGTGAAAATCCGCTTTTCGCCGCAATTCGAGTTTCGTGATTACTGATCGCGATGCAGTGGCATCGATGATGAGATCGGCGTTGTCATGCCAATCCGGCCGATCGAGCGCTAGACGATTGACGTCCCCAATGCGGGCTTCGACGTTGAGACTTGGTCGGATCCGGAGCAGGCGCAGCTTAAGCGTCTTCGCCTTTGCGAAACCGATGTCGTGATCATCATAGGGTTGACGAATCAACACGCCAGGTTTGATGATCCCGTCATCGTAGAGGACGAGACGACCCACGCCGGCCCGTACCAGCGATTCCGCTATCTGTGCGCCAATTGCTCCGCACCCCCATACGGCGACGTGTTTGCCCAAGAACCAATTCATCGGTGTTTTCACGTCCCGGCGGAGGATGATTTCTGGTCGAGCTTCCAGGACAGAACACCAATGAATCGGGCAAGAAGCTAGAGCTTTGAGTAGTGCGTCTTCCAGATCCGCCCGGAGCTGTCGAAGTTCCTCATTGTCTGTAGGGCGCGGCATTGATAGTCGCAGAGCTTTCGCAGTCTCGGGGTCGATGTACCAGGCGGTCAGATGTTGCTTCAGATCCTTGTGACCCTTGGTGCCCCGCATGGGAGCTCCTAGGATCAAGATGAGCGGAGCATCATCCGGGGTCATGGCAAGGCCGCATCGTATGATTGCCAGCAGGAGATTTCGGCTGATTCCGCGCACCTGCAACTCAGAAATGAGCTTTCCTATCGTGTCGGGAAACAGATGACTCAAGGGGTCAGCGAGCAATAGCGCCGGCGCTATAGGAGTTGAAGGCCACGTATCGCTGAAAAGACCTTCCCATCCTGTTATATCGATTCGACGCTGGGATACCTCCCGGATAAGAGCAAACCCGAACCATGGTTGATCTGTGACCGTCGGAGTATCGACTTGTGGAATGACGGTCGGGAGGTCCTCCTTTCCGGCATCTGGAGTGGTCGGAGGGTGTAGTGGAACACCTACCGGATCGAGTTTTCCCAGCGCAGCATCTCGCAGGAATACGTCGATACGAGCGACAAACCCGAACATGCCGTCTGACGGATTCCACTCAGTGTCCGGTGCCTGGTAGAGACAGAGATATGTTGCCCAATAGACGTGGGGATAATTCTCCCACCTTTGATGAGTACTGTAGAGCACCGGGTGAGAAAACGGGAAATCAGATAGAACATATATTTTGAATCTTTCCCGACTGCGCAGTGGCATGCCGTCAGCATTTTGCGGGATCGTGCTGCAATCAACGCTGACGTGGACGGCGAGCCTTCCATTCCGGAGTTCCGCAAACGAGACTATTTCTAGAGGGCTATCTGGAGCAGCCTCGACTTCCCGAAGCTGCTCCAGCGCCATAGCCTGGCCCGCTGTCATTATTTGCTACCGAAGCCGACGCGGGTTGCGGGCGGCGCTGCAGATCCTCGCGCGAAAGTGGCGGCAGAAGCGAGGGACGCGGCCTCCTTTTTCGCACTCTTCTTTGAAGGAGGTACATAAACGAGGCCGTTCTTAGTGGCCTCAAAGATGATCGGGGCGGGCTGGTCTTCTCCCTCGTGCTCTTGCGTGCACATGAAGTCGGTTGGCGCAATCTCCTGATAGCGCGCCTTTGCTCGTGCGTGGGGCGGGTTATCGCCCGACTGATTTGAACTGGGAATCGGTTCGCTGCTCGCTACAATGTAGCCGAGTCCTTGGGCTGCAGCTTCAATAAGATCGAGTACATCTTGTCGAAGCGTGGCGATCTCGGCTCCGGCATCCTTCCAATACATCACGGATTTCGAACAGTGGTGAGGGGCAACAAAGACGTTCCATTGCACATCGGCATCATCGCTGTACTCGAAGATCTTTTTCACCGTCGGATAGCAGTGATCGCCCAGCAGCATGATGAAAGAATGCGCCCCTTCTACTTCGAGCCGAATCTGCATCGCAATTGAGCAGTCATTACGTTCACCATCGGCGTTGTCTTTGAATGGTCCGTGCAGAAATACGCGGAACGATTCCGCGAGATCCACACCATCCAGTTCAAACAATTCATGACCTGGGACCGAGAAACAGCCGCGCGGAAAATCCTTGTATTCGTCTTCCTTCAAGAGTTCGTCGTAGCCGATGATGCGGACACGATCGCCACTTGTGACATCGCCTCCGTTCCTAATCGTTTTTCGTACGCGCCGCATCGCTTCCTCACGGAATGTGAGCACGTCATCGCAAAGGTCCTTTTTGTACTCGCGGAAGATGCGGGGACTGAACCAGAGCTCTCCAACATCGACATTGGCGAGCAGCTTTTTGAAACCGAGGCAATGATCCTCGTCCGGATGGGTCAAGACGAACGTTGCAAGATAGGGGCGCTTGCCGACCTTAGGCAAAAGGGCGATGAGACGGTCGACGATAGGCGTGTGCGGATCGTCATCCTTCTCCGATGCCGCTAAATGGTGAAGATCCACCTGCATCACAATCTCGTCTGTCACGCAGATAGTCGTACTGTCGCCGGTACCAACCGGCCATTGGACGAAGCCCTTCGTTGGGAGGGCGAAATTCTTGTCGAGTTTTGCCATACTGCCTCCGTACACAATGTAAGCATACAGTGCGTACAAATGCAAGCCTGCTACAAGGTGCCCTGGCGCGAAGACGGGTAGAGTTGTTGCAAACGGATTCGTGCCGCGATCGGATTCACATCGAACGTTTCCGAAACAGCCTGCTCAACCGATCGTCGTCTCTCATCGAGGAGCACAGGTATACCCAAGAGTCCCTGAGGCTCCAGGAACGGGATCAGAGCATCTGCCAACAAATGCTCGGGGAGAAGCAGCGGCCCAATCGAAGCGTTGGCTTGAAACTCCCACCACTTGCCGTCATACGCGCCCACTGCCTCGTCCCGGCATAGAATCTTTGGAACATCGGGTTCTATATTGTCCAGCGGGAAGAGCCCGGCAGGCAACTCGGCAAGCGCGAAGAGATAAGCATGCAACAAACAGTGTCCCGACTCGTGCGCAAGGGTGGTGTTGATGCGGCGCTCGGAGGTTTTCGTGCTTGCGTCCACAAGGGATCGCGACACGACCATCCTCGAGGGGCCACTGGCAGTGAATGCCGTATAGCCAAGTACACCTTCAGGGAGGTCAACATAATCAGGACAGATCTTGAATCTTTTTTCGACAAATCGTTCGATTCGAACGGGAGCAGGCTGATCGGGCATAAGGTCCACGGAGCGAAGTGCGTCTTCGCAAATTGATTCAATCTGCTGAGAAGTGAAATACGGACGCGCTCTGAACGGACCTTTCGACGCTTGCAACGTTTTCACGACTTCCTCGGCCTCGACTGATGTTGTGCCCAAGCAAGCAAATCTTCGGCCTTAATCTTCCTATCCACAAGAGTCCGGAATGCAAGACCAAAGGCCGGATCAGCTTCGGCCATTTTCTTGATGTCTTCCACCGGTGCTCTGGTATCAAGCTTTTTGAACTCTTCGATCTCGACTTCCAGCTCAACCGCCATTTTCGAGAGCAGCTCGTCCGATGGAAATCGTCTTCCAAGTTCAATGTCTGAAACAAATGCGGCTGACACTCCAATTCGTCGTGCGAACTCCCGCAAGGAAATGTCTTTTGCTTCTCGTATTCGGCGAATGAAGGCTCCAAGCGTTTCCATGATGTAAGCTTACATTGCGGACGCATTCAGCTCAATGGCAGATTTGATAGTACGAATCCTCACTTGACGCTCAGATGGGGTGCTGATCGCCTTCAGCTAACAAAGTTGCGCTAACGGGTCAGTCGCGTCTAGGCTGGCGGCCTGAAGGTGGACCAGGCTAAACGGCTGAAGGAACTGGAGCAGGAAAACGGGAAGCTGAAGCGCCTGGTGGCTGAACTCAGCCTGGATAAACAGATCCTTCAGGACATCGCCCGGGGAAACTTCTAAGCCCGGAGCGGCGCCGTACCGCTGTGGAACATGCCAAGCAACAAGGGGCAAGTGAGCGTCATGCGTGCCAACTGGTTCACCAACCACGCGGCACACAACGCTACCAGCCGACACAGCGGAACGATGAAGACGCGCTGACCCGGGCCATCATCGCACTGGCCAGTCAGTATGGCCGGTATGGATATCGACGCATCACCATCAAGCTGCAGGAAGCCGGCTGGAACGTAGGCAAGGATCGCGTGGAGCGGATCTGGCGCCGCGAAGGGCTGAAGGTTCCACAGAAGCAGAAGCCGCGCGGCCGTTTGTGGCTCAACGACGGCTCGTGCGTTCGCCTGCGGGCAGAGCGGCCGAATCACGTCTGGTCGTACGACTTCATGAGCGCTTTCACGCATGACGGACGGACAGTACGTTTTCTGAACCTGATCGACGAGTACACGCGGGAGTGCCTGGCGATCCATGTCGGCCGCCGGATCAACAGCAACCAGGTGATCGATGTGCTGGCC
>Ga0307377_10007986_pt1 | contig 10803 bp, 13 predicted proteins | sample TR3MG_FD_202535 | JGI IMG/M metagenome (GOLD analysis project Ga0307377, IMG submission 202535) | Soil microbial communities from Risofladan, Vaasa, Finland - TR-3 | ecosystem: Environmental > Terrestrial > Soil > Coastal area > Acid sulfate soil | place: Finland: Risofladan, Vaasa | collected... | reverse complement strand
GTAACCGTAGGCGTTGATCGGTAGGCGTTGGCGTTGCTCGATCAATAAGGTCGAAAAGTTTCGGCAAGCTGGCACCGTCACGGATGTGTTGGACATCCGGATTATTCCCATAGGGACGCTCGTACTTGTAGCTTACCGGCAAGCCGAGTGCCTGGCAGCCGTCGATTATATGTAGGCGTTCGACACCGTGGTCACTGAGTTTACGGTCAAATCGCTTGATAACCAATACGGGTTCTGGCACGTGTAATAGCTCGACTTGAGCGGCAGGAAGTTTGATATGTGCCGCCAGGCGCATGCAAAAGAATTCGTTGGAGGTCATGCCTCGCATCGGATCGGCTACTGGTTCAGGCTTGAGGATGTAGGTTGAGGCATAGTTAGGACCTTCGACGAGGAACCAGTCTCCATTCTCGCGGTAGGCGGCAATCTTGTCCTGGAACCCTGCAATCGAAAGTCGTACTTTTCCATCCCATACGCTGAATGGCCGATGAGGACGATGACGGATACGTTCCGAAATCTCACTGATAGGCAACGGGCGAAGCTGGTCTTGATCGGTCAAGTTGGACTGTTCTGTTCTAATACTGATTGCGCCAGCAGTTTCGCGACCCACAGCTATCAGCATTGCTGCCAGATTTGATTTGGAGACCTGATGCGCTGCCGCAGCATCATCCAATGCCTGACCTTCAGGGAGCAGGTTCTCGAAGAATCGACGGACGGCTGCACTATGAGTTTCCGCCGATTCCGTAACGAATGGCGGCAAAGGAATTTGTGGGCACAGTGCAAACCGATCCTCTCGGCTCAACCACTCATCTGCGTAGATAAACGAGAATCGATTGAGTTGAGGATCATGAGTGAGCATGCCGACAAGCCGCCCGTTAATTAGGACGTCGATGTTCATCTGACGATATTCATCAACCTCATCCTGGTTTGCTCACGTGCACCTGCCGGCACCATGAACAGGGCAACCCCAAGCCCAGTTGCTATCTCAAGCGCGAGGCCAAGCCCAACGGATGGTTTACCAAGCTCAAGATCAGACAGCGTTTGCTTGGCCACGCCCAAGGTCAAGGCTGCATCTGCAAGAGTTAGTCTTGCTTGGGTACGTGCTGCACGCACGGCAATACCAAGCTGCTTTGCGCTACGCAACTCCAACTCAGTTGGAAACGGTTTTGGTGTGACAGTTCGCATGATTAATCCTATCTTAATAGGAATATAGTAACTATAGGTTAGAATGTCAACTTAAATCCTACCAAAGCAGGTTTATTATTAAATCCTTGGATATTTAGTTATATAAGCCTACCAAGACAGGATTAATGTAAATTTAGTATACATTAAGTGGTATTCATATTTTTATTACGGAGTTACATCGTCAACATTGACTGGTCATACTGTCTCTGGATAGCGAATTAACGTCTTACCCAGCCACTCGTCCAGTAACACGTCGGCAACATTCTCGCCCTTGAGCAAGCCTAGCGCTGGCGTGACGACATATTTTTTCAAATCGTCAATCGAGTTCATGTGCATGAGACGAAGCGAATATGTCCACTCTCTATCGTTCCAATTTCCATCCTGTTGACCCCACAACACGAGCCGTTCATCAAATATTGTGAAAGGATATTCTGAATCAGAATCAAGTGGAAAGCCTATGTATGGGGTCTCGTCAAAGTTTACTGGGACGTTCCAGCAAAAAACGTGAAGAAGAGGCTCTGCATTCCCCGGAATTCCTATTCCATCTCCCGTCATGCTGATCTGGAACCCTAGATAACCTTCTACCTTCCTCTTGCCTTTTGATTTTAATGGAAGGCTATATGCCATATCTGTATATACGAAGTCACTCTCACTACATCTGTAATCCGATTCTGCATCCGCAGCGAGAGCGCAAGGTAATTTCTTGTCCGCGGTTAAATTTTCAGTCAGTAAGTTTTCCAGTGCATCATTCAATGCATTAAGTTCAGTACCATAGCGTGCAACAAGTGCAAAGCAGTCAGCTACCGTTTTCCCATCAATCATAGTAATCTTATATCTCCAAGTTAACGGGCGAAGAAAAGCGAGTTTGGAATAGTGTTAGGCAGAACTAGATTTTCGTAACGGGTAGTCCATCCAGAAAAATTGTGGGGATTCCAGAAAAGATAGGCGGAGTTCATAACAGGTATTGAAAGTGGATTAGCAATGTTTAGAAATCCATCAAACCTACGTATCCCTACTAACCCAAGAAACTGATCAGAAAGTCTTGCCCATCTGCCAAGTGCTGAGTTTTCTTCTTTCGCAAAATTACTGAGAACTGAACGGATTCGCAGCCAAGTTATAAGCACAAGTCGTGAACCCTCTTTCCAAACATCACCTCCCACCTCCGTATTATTTGGCGCCTGTGCACCCGCAGAAGTTTCTGGCGCAATAAACAAGTGCAATGCATGTGAACGCTCAATTTCATTCAAGTAAAGTTTCCATTGCCGATGTAACTGATCTTCTCCACTCAAAGGTGAACGCCACTTTAATTCGAGTAGCAAAATGCGAGTTTGACCGTCCAAAGTCTTAATTGTTATCACCACATCTGGCTCGATGGAGTTTCCATCATTCTTGGCATTACGCCTCGGCCACAAATCGATGTTGACATCAGATACGGGCACGCTTGGTAGAAATGTTGCATGTCCAGTCGAATGTAACACTTCACGCCAAAAACGATACACATCTACAGCGGGGAGGAAGTCAAGCGGACCAAGTACTGTGGAAGTGATTTCGTCTTCTTCGTGAACTTTTCGCTCATCGTCGTCACGCCTACCAAGATAGCGATGGTAAAACTTGGTTTTGCTCTTTCCTATAGCGTGAAGCATAAAATATCTCCTTGGCTTTCAACAATTTTTAATGGATCAAATATGTAACTCTTTACTTTTAAGTCTCAGTAAATCCGTCTTCATCGCTGACCAATCGTTCTTGGAATCAAGGATTGCATCCACATCAAAAAACTAAACTGTCCCACCTAATGTCAATAAGACACATCTTGATTTTGGCTGTACAGCGCAGACTCTTCCGCGCAAAATATGTAGTTGGCCATGCGCGGATAATCGCCTCTCACTTTAATGCCCACTACTTCCATGATGACCATAGCGTTCTGACTCGGGCATTTATGTAGAGATTGAAAACTCCAACTCGGAGAATCTTTCCGATGGAGATATTTGCTATTTGTTAGGCTTCCTTGTTTTTTGCTCATGAGGACTCCATAAGATAATTAAAGGTGATTAGGTTGATCCAGTGTTAAGTATCATGATTCATCTGGTACATGCTTTTTCCTTATTTCACTTACCGCATCACCAAACCCACGCAGCCACCAATCCAGCATCGCCGTATCCACCACAGTAGCACTGATTTCATAAATATCATCCAGTTCTTGCACTTGCTGGTCTGTAGATAGGAGCGATTCAAGAAGGTGATATCCCGCTTCCTTATCGATTTTGAAACTTAGCTTGATGCGCTGACCTGTGCCATATCCAAATCGCCCGTCGTTATCGTATTTTTCCAAGTCAAAATCCTTGGGACGTTCAAAGGAAAAAGTAGATGCCTGTGCTGAAATGATTCGATGAAGGGCCAAGCTTCGCTCATTGTCGTAATCTTTGAAGCGGCAGATCAGGTAAAGGCGCGGTCCTTGCAGTGCCAAGCCGAGGGGCATCACTTCGGCATTGGTGCGTTTGCCAGTGGCATTCTCATAGTTTACGTTCAGCCACAGGTTGGAATAAAGCGCATTACTGACCTGTTCGAATACGCCTGGCTTGATTCTTGGTGGTAGCAACGGCTGGGTGGTGCTGACGACCCGTACTTTAGACAGCCATTCCCGCTCCCGCCTGCCCTTACCTTCGTGGTACGGGGCTAGGTTCTTGCGAGCCTGCTCGAAGAATCCTGCCATGGATTTTGTCAGGCTGGCTGGAAGCAAGCTACTTAAGTGTTTCTCGGCCAGGTTAAGAAGCAGCGATTCTTGTTCAGTGAGCATCGGCAATGCCATGCCACGTGCTTGTTCTTTCCAACGGTAGCCATACGGTTTGGTGCGGTCGTCACGCTCGATGTCAAAATAGTCGCTAAGCATTTCCAGTTGTCGCTGAATCGTGCGGATGTCTCGACCAACTTCGGTATCAGCAAGTTGCTCATGCAGTTCTTTAGCTGTGACTGTGCGGTTCCGTGGAATTCGCCGCATCAGTTCCAATGCAAGCAAAGTCGTTTCACGGGTATCAGGTCGTTTGGTCATGATATAACTCAGAATTGCATTTCATTGCGTCCGGACAGGAACTGCCAGAGTCGTACCATGGCAAAAGTATCCAATCCACAATATTCAAGGAGCTGCTGCTCAATCTGGGTTTTGCGTTCGGGTGAAGTATTGGGGTGGATCGCTTCAAGAAATGCTTCCATCGCCATGCCTCCATTCTGCACACCTTCCAGTGCCTCATAACTGAGATCGGGTGCAACAGCAGGCAGTACGACCTTGATACTCCAGCTGCCTTGCTGACTGGGGTGGTAGTAATACTCTTTGGTAATAGGGTGCAGATCGACCAGCCGGCCCTTGATTGCCAGCAAGTCAACGCCCAAATCAGGAAAGCGCTCGGACAGTTCCTTGATGCGTGCGCCTTCAAAGCCTGCGTTGTAGACGAAGACCGGTCCGCTGTTTCCACACGTCGCGACGAGTTTCTCGGCAAAAGCGCGGGAAGGGTCATTACCGGACACATCGAGAAAGGCTTCCGATTCCAGTTTTCCGCTGCGACGAAGCGTGTGAAGACTGAACTGGAAAGGGATCATCTGATACGGCCGCGTACCTTTCCAGATCGGCACGGCGAATTGAATCGTCTCGAAATCCAGGAAGTACGCTGGCAGCTTATGCGGCTTGAGTGCAGCTGCGGCACCCGCGGCATCAAAGTAGGCTTCACCCGAAAGGGTGTGTGCTTTTACCCGCTGCTGAAGTTTGTTCAGCAAATCATCCGGCGTGTCACGCACATCAAGCGCCGGATTTTCGGCTATATGCTTTTTTAACGCTTTGGTCCGAATGCTCGGGAGCCAGTAAACAGGATATTCCGCCTGCGGTTCCTGGGACTGGCAGTAATCAAAAAAACCACAGGCAAATGGGGATGCGCATTGCTCGCCTGTGCTGATTTCCGGTTCGGATTTTCTGGCTGCGGTCTGCTGGGCTTCAGAAATCCATTGAGTTACTTCTTCATCCCTGCCAAAAGCAACTGACGTCAGGTCGCATTCCTTGAGTAATCCGCGATAGTCCTGATCACCAGGGTAGGTCCAGGTGCTATCAATGTGGGCCAGCGCAATCGAGGCCAGTGGCACACCAGCATTGCGCGCAACAAATGATTGTATGGCTACATCGTCCTGGTGATAGTCCTTGACCCCGGTTGACGATTTGACCTCAACCATGCGCCAGATGTGCTTACCCTTCTCCACTTCGGGAAGCATCACGTCAGCAAATGCAAGAGCACCTTTGGCTGCAAAACCTGCCTCAAAGATGGGCTGGTCTGATTTTAACAGTTCAGTGCTGCGTTTGAACACCGTATCAAAACCATCGCGTTGTGCATCAAGCAGTACGCCTCTTCCTGCAGGGTCGTAAAGCTGCCGTGCAATATCGCCTACTGCGTTACCTATCTGAAAGCCGGCTTCTGTTGCCGCAGAGTCTTCGCGCAATTCGGGGCGATGCACTTCCAGCCAGAGGCGTTTTGGGCATTGCCTGAAGGCGATCAGTTTTGACTTTGAAAGATTGCGCATGAACAACTCCGAATAATGATCGAACCGCATTCTATGCAGATGAAACGACGTAACATGTCGCAACGAGTAATGAATATAACAGAATGCCGAATGTTATTGACTATCATTCAATGAAATTTTTTCTGCTATCACGCGTCACATATTGACGCAACTGCCTGCTATAGTTCCTGCACATAAATAAGGAGTTATTCAATGAGCGACAAATATGCAGTTCCTTCCGGTTTCAAGGTGGTTTCTGGCGGACAGTCAGGCGCCGACCAGGCAGGACTTGATTGGGCCATAGCCCATAACATCCCCCATGGGGGATGGTGCCCCAAAGGCCGACGTTCCGAGGATGGTCAGATCAATGCGCGTTATCAGCTCATCGAAACCCCATCATCCAACTATCTTGAAAGAACAGAGTGGAATGTCCGGGACAGCGATGCCACCCTGATCTTTACCCTTACGGAAAAACTCGATGGTGGCTCAAAGAATACGAAGGAACTCGCTGATAAGCTGGGTAAACCCTGGCGGCATATCCACCCCCGCGTCCACCCGAAGTTTATTGCGAGCTTCCTGGCGAAATACGAGGTAAAGGTTCTCAACATAGCCGGAAAACGTGAATCGTCGGCACCCGGGATATCAATATGGGTCCAAGAAATGTTGCAGCAAGCCATTGAGGTCACGCAGTAATGCCGGTAATGGTTCTCTTCGGCACGATCTTTCTGATCATGGCACTGCCAAAACCAGCCAACCCTGTTCTTGAGATGATGGTGACCTGTATCTACGTTGTTGCAGCGGTAGTCGCCATCTGCATCCTGAACTATCAATACGGGTGGGACCGGTAAAGCATTTCTGCACATTCCCTGCAATTATCATGTTTAAAAATGGAGATCATCTTGTCTGAACCCACGGAAGGAAAAATTGTAAAAGTGTTTCTTTTTGCCTATGTCTGGCAGTCCTTGCCGCTTTGGCTGCGCGGGATTGTCAGAGTTGTTTTTCTTGTCGCATTCTGTGCCGGCTACCTGCTTTATTACCGGATGGGCATAATCAGTCTGTTCGGTGAAGTATTTACAGAAATGGCTCAATCCATCTGGAGCCTGATCCAAAATCTGGCTATCCTGTTTGTATATGCGTTTACCGGACATTGCATGGTTTTGAAGTGCGTGCCCTGATACTGCTGCCAGAATGTAATTGTTAGTCCCTTCCTGTACGTACAGCCCTTCATAATATTCATGCCCTTTATTGCGCCAACCCTGTATCGGTAGCGGGTAGCGCAGGAGCACTGACGAAATGCGCCCCCTGCAGTCACCTAGAAATTCTGGCGTACGCTGCGCTTCTGTGCCGGAGTTAGTCTGGCATATCTTGTGAACAGTAGCACGGCCCAGATCATCATTATTCCAATACCGATAATGATCCCGGAACAAACTGCATATGGAATCCAGCTATGAATATCGCAGGTATATGCAACATAATCACTGCTGATGTCCTGTCCGGTAATCGCATAGGCTGGCAGATCTATGATTACCATTTTTACAAGCTCATAAACCGGCGTAATTATTCCCCCGATCGCGCAACCAATCTCACCCACAAACGTCCCGGCTCGCATTAGCGAAATCAACCCGAAGAAGCCTATAAATAAGAATAAAAATGAAATAAGCAGTCTTATGGTCAATGGTAGAAGAGAGTAGATGACCGCGCCTCTAAGCGTCCGGTAATCCTTTTCGATAAGGCTCTCTTTTTCCTGCATGATGTTTCTCCTTCAGATTTAAAATTGATCAACCTCCGGCAAAACCGGAGGCTATAAGAGGTCAAGAAATCACAAACCCCATCGGTTTTCTCGTCTGGTCTTTGACTTCACACTCGCCAACCAATACTTCATATATCGACCTAGCTGTAGGTGTTTCGCCGAGCATGGAAGCCTGCCGTGACACCACTGCAAAATCTCCTGGCGTGAGCCTGTCAAGGCTGCGCACATGCTGCTCCCAGTCAGATACCTGGCAAATATCGCCCCCCATGCGCATGAGTTCATTCTGAAACATTGCCCACCGCTGGTCGGAAGATAAATAATCAAATTTGACCTTGAAGGCAAAGCGGCGCAGGCAGGCCTGGTCAAGCTTATTCATCAAATTGGTAGTGCAAACGAAGATGCCCTCGAATGCCTCCATCTGTGTGAGCAACTCATTTACCTGGGTCACTTCCCAGCTTCGTTTCGCGTCGCGTCGATCTGCCAAAAAGCTGTCCGCTTCGTCCAATAGCAGCACTGCATCCTGCTGACGTGCTTCGGTGAACATGTTAGCCAGGTTCTTTTCAGCCTCGCCGATGTACATGCTCAAAATATCGGAAGCACGGCGCAGCAGCAAAGGCTTGCCGATTTCATCAGCCATATAGCTGAGTATTCTGGTGAACGTGAACAGTGATTCTGCTCGAACGTGAACGCCGGAACGGCGTGTTGTGCTGGTGGTTGGTTTTTACTTCAAGTGTTCACGTTGGGTCAAGTTTTTTTGGTTTTTCGCATCGATTCTCCGGTTAAATCGATGGTGTGAGAGCGATGGACGATGCGATCCAGAATCGCGTCAGCCAGGGTGGGTTCGCCGATGACCTCGTGCCATGCCTTGACCGGAATCTGGCTGGTGATGATTGTAGATTTCCTGGTGCGGTCGTCGATGAGTTCGAGCAGATCCTGCCGCTCGGATGGGATCAACGTGGAAACTCCCCAGTCATCTAAAACGAGCAGATCGATCTTGGCAATTTGCATCAGCCGTTTACGGAAACTGCCATCGCTGTGTGTCAGCTTCATTTCTTCCAACAGCCGTGATGTCCGAACGTACAGCACCGACATTCCTTGCCTGCAAGCCTGATTGCCCAGTGCACATGCCAGCCAGGTTTTACCGCAGCCGGTTTTACCTGTCAGGATCAGGTTCTGTGCCTGCCGAATCCAGTCGCAACCAATCAAGGTTGCCATCACGGCTTTATCTAGCCCACGACCAGAACGGTAGTCGATGTCTTCCACGCAAGCGTTATGTTTTAAGCGTGCGTTCTTCAGCAAGCGTCCCAGCCGTTGGTTGTCGCGGTGGCTTGCTTCTCGGTCAACGATGAGTCCGAACCGATCAGTGAACGAAAGCGATTGCGTGACGGGCTGAATGAGTTGTTCTTCAAACGCCGCTGCCATGCCGGGCAGTTTGAGCGTCTTGAGGGTGGTCAGGGTGTGTTGGTGCAACATGGTGAATCCTTTCTGTGGTTGGGAATAGCGTTGGTTGTTGTGCTCAGTGGTAGTAATCCGGCCCGCGCACGTTCTCGTGCGTAGGCAGTGGCGTGGCCGCTGTCGGAAACAGCTCGGCATGACGATCGAGTCCTGCCTCCAGAATCGACTGGATTGTCTTGCGTTTCGGCGACCCAATGGTGAGCGCCCGTGCGCACGCCGCTTCCAGTCGGTCTTCACCATAGCGCCGGGCCAAGCTGAACACGCCCAGGCAGGAGCGATAGCCCATTTCAGGATGAGGCTTGTCTTCCAGCAGGCGGCGAATGATGGAACAGGTCGCAGGGCCGATGCGTTCTCCCCAGTTCAGCAGACGCTGCGGTGTCCACTCCAGATGCTTCTGGTGTGACTTGGGCATGTGTGCCGTTAGCGTGGTGTGTTTAAAAGCCAACGGACTTCTGGCGTGTGAGGCAACACGCTGTCCTTTGTGCAACACTTCCACCACCGATCCGGTCAGACGAACGTCCAGTTGGATCTTGGCAAGCTGGAACGGCACGCTGTAATAGTGCTGATCCACTTCGACGTGATAGTCGATATTGACCCGTGCCTTCAGCCATTCGGCATACTCGTAAGGCTGGGCGGGAAGCGGCTTCATGGCGGGTCGGTCGAGGCTGTCGAACTGCGAGCGGCGGGTTTCTGTTTTGTTCTTCTGGAATGGACGATTGTTCAAGCCTTGCAGCAACTGTGCAATGAGACGGTTCAATTCGTGCAAGCTGAAGAAGGTGTGGCGGCGCAATCTGGCGGTGATCCAGCGCTGCACCAGCAACACGCCCAATTCGACCATCGCCTTGTCACGCGGCTTGTAGGGCCGTGCCGGAATGATCGCCACGCCATAGTGCTGTGCCATATCGGCATAGGTGGTGTTGAGTTCCGGTTCGTAGCGGCAAGGTTTCGTCACGGCTGATTTGAGGTTGTCTGGCACCACGATTTCCGGCACGCAACCAAAGAAGTCGAACGCTCTGACATGCGAGCCGATCCAGTCCGGTAGTTTCTGGCTCAACGTGGCTTCGGCAAAGGTATAGCCGGATGCACCGAGTACCGCGACGAAGATTTGTGCACGGCGAATCTCGCCAGTTTGGGGATCAACGATAGGAACGCCGTCGCCGCTGTAATCGACGAACAGCTTCTCGCCGACCTTGTGGGTCTGCCGCATGCTGAGTTTGAGGCGGCTGCTGTATTGGCGGTAATGCACGCAGAACTGCGCATACTGGTAGGCCGACCCCGCACAGGAAGCCTGATACTCTTCCCACAGGAGCATCAGCGTCACACCTTTGCGCTTCAGCTCTTGATGGATATAGGCGCAGTCAGGCATGACATGCTTACGGACTGGGGTGGCAAACGGAAACAACCGTGCTGCCAGCGTGGTGTCGTCCATACCCTCTGGCAACGGCCATGACAACCCGGCTGTTTCAGCAGCCTGGGTATATTTGGAAATGACACCAACAGACAGCTTCAAGCTGGCGGCAATTTGCCGACAACTCAGGTCAGCTTCGTATTTGAGGCGCAGTACGTCTTTGATCTTGCGCATGGAACTCCTTGCTGCCGGCATAGCCCCTCCAAAACTCGGGGATGCTCCAGCATTAACAGGTTAAGTTCCAGCACAAATCACGCTTGGTTCTGCCATCGTGAACGGTGATTCTGGCATCGTGAACACTCATTCTGGTGAATGGCTAAAAGTGTTCACGTTCGAGCAGAATCGGTGTTCACGTTCCTTCAGAATGACTGTTCACGTTCGCCCAGAATCGGTGTTCACGTTGCTCCAGAATATGCAAAAGCCATCAACAACGTACCCTTTAGATCATTTGCACTATTATCTGAGTTATTGT
>Ga0307377_10007985_pt1 | contig 10804 bp, 6 predicted proteins | sample TR3MG_FD_202535 | JGI IMG/M metagenome (GOLD analysis project Ga0307377, IMG submission 202535) | Soil microbial communities from Risofladan, Vaasa, Finland - TR-3 | ecosystem: Environmental > Terrestrial > Soil > Coastal area > Acid sulfate soil | place: Finland: Risofladan, Vaasa | collected... | reverse complement strand
CACTCTTGTCCAAAACAGGAGTTTTCAGCAGTAAGTCTGGTATTGAGGTAAGGCTGCGTCGATCTGATAGGTTGGGTTTGTCTAGAACTTGACCGTCAGAGGAGGACGCAGCCTTGTCCACAGTATGCAGCATTTTCTCCCAAGTTTTGAAGCTGATTCCACGCCCGGACTTCGATGCCGCTGTCCGCAAGCACCATGCCGAGCGCAACGCCAAGGGATTCACCTCGTGGGGCCAGTTGGTGGCCATGCTTTTCTGCCAGCTGGGGTCGGTCTCCAGCCTGCGCGACATAACTAACGGCCTAGCCGCCAGCGAAGGCAAGTTGCGGCATCTTGGCTTGCCGGAAGCGCCCAAGCGCTCCACACTGGCCTATGCCAACGCGCACCGGCCCAGCGCCGTCTTCGAAGATCTCTTCTATCGCCTGCTGGAGTCGGCCCGCAGCCATGCGCAGCAAGCAACAGTCCGCCACAAATTCCGGTTCAAGAACAAGCTGATGTCGATTGACGCTACCACCATCGAACTCTGTGCCTCGGTCTTTGACTGGGCGAAGTTTCGCCGCACCAAGGGCGCAGTCAAGCTGCATCTGATGCTCGATCACGACGGCCTGCTGCCCTGCTTCGGCGTCATCACAGACGGCAAACAGCACGAGGTCACGGTCACGCGCCAGTGGCAGTTCGAAGCCGGAACCATGCTGGTCTTTGATCGCGGCTACACCGACTATGACTGGTTCGCGCAGTTGACCGAGCAGAAGGTCTTCTTCGTCACCCGCCTGAAGTCCAACGCGGATTTCATCGTGGTTGAAGACCAGCCCGTTGTAGAGGGCAAGGGGATCGTATCGGATCAGATCATCTGCATGACCCAGCAGGCCGCCGACAACGATGCCGCTCCCTGGCTGCGGCGCATCGAGTTCTTCGATGAAGAACAGCAGCGCACGCTGGTCTTCCTGACCAACAACAGGAAACTGGCCGCTGTCACCATCGCAGCGGTCTACAAGGACCGCTGGAAGATCGAGCTGTTTTTCAAGGCTCTCAAGCAGTCGCTGAAGGTGAAGACCTTCGTCGGCACCACGGCCAATGCCCTGAAAACGCAGATATGGACCGCGCTAATCGCTATGCTGCTGGTGAAGATTCTGCACATGCGCTCGAAGTTTGGCTGGCACTTGTCGAACTTCATGGTGCTCTTGCGTCAGCAACTGTTCGTCTATCGCGACCTGTGGAAGTGGATCGACGACCCCTTCCAGGCGCCGGAAAACGCGCTGCCGCCGCAACTGGAACTGGCCTTCGCCTGAGTTGGACAGCAAACCCGGAAGATACGAACAACAACGGACCAATCACTCCGGATACGGAGGAAGATATTGGACAGCAGATAGCCCAGCACAAAACCCGATAGACCCAAACCTGGTTTGCCCTCAGACCGCGGGCGGGAAGCTATGTCCTTTCATTACACAACCTGTCCGGAGAAGCCTTCGCTGTTTTGGACGGCAATGCCTTGCACTATTATGCCTGAGCGATATGGAGTACGTTTTACGTGGGCAACATCAATGGGGACGATTAAGTTGAATTTCGCTTTATGCCGAGATGTATAGTTAAGATCATCACCGACTGTCTGCTGTGGATGGAAGGGAATTCCCCCCTTCCATCCACAATTCAGGGATCAATCCATCGCAATTATCCCAGCCTGAGCGATCGCATGATTTGCGAATAATACCGCTGAATTTACGTCTACGATGACAGTGGCTCAGCAGCGGTAATATTCACATGAGCACTATTCAGTCCCGGAGAAGACGCTTCCACCGCAATCGTTCCTGCCTGCCTATCTGACTGCACAATCGCCATGCAATAACCGTTAAAGACACTGCGCTGGCTGGCCTTGTCCGGTTCGTGACAGCTCGGGTCACCATTGCCAACGCCGATCACCTTGCCAGTTCCTGTCACCTGGAACTGGATCATGTTGTCGGCTGTAGGAACAACGCGGCCTTGCGCATCGACAACTTCGACAGCTATAGCAGAAACATCTTGTCCATCCGCCGTAATGGTCGAGCGGTCAGCACGAAGGACAATCGCAGCCGGTGAACCCGTGGTTTCACGTTTCTGCACTAGTACAACCTTGCCATCCTTTGTGCCTCGGGCTTCGATACTCCCCGGAACATACTTCACCTTCCACTCCACATGGCCGTTGCGTTCCACAGATTTAGAGCCGAGGCTGCTTCCATTGTGAAACAACTCAACGCTGTCCATATTTGTATGGCACCAGACGCTGATTTGCTGACTCGTTGTGGCGGCCCAGTTCCAATGCGGAAAGAGATGCAGCACTGGTTCGGAGCCCCACCATGCCTTGTAATAGAAATAATCGTCCTTGGGAAATCCGCAGGTATCGAGGACCCCGAAGTGAGAACTGATGCAGGGCCATTTGTATGGCGTTGGTTCACCCCGGTAATCGAAGCCTGTCCAGACAAAGCCCCCCGACAGAAATTCGCGTTCCGCATAAAACTTCCACCACGTCTCCGCCGTTTCACCAATGTGAGGAACGCTCAGATCGTAGGCGCTTACATAGCCTTTGGCCGAATCGTTTTCGTAGATGCCTCGTGTTGCCACAGTACTTGCAGTCTCTGTGCCAATCATGGGCTGCCCAGGAAACTGTTGATGGAATGCGTCAATATCCGGCAGGTGATAATTACATCCCTGGACATCGACAACACCAGATATCCCTTTACCCCATCCGAAACTCATCGCAGCGGTAATTGGGCGCAACGGGTCAAGCCGCCGGACCAGTCGCTTCATCTCCGTGGCAATATTTGCGCCAACCTTTGGGCCCTGAGCCCGAAATCCTTCTCCTGCTTTTGTACCTTGAAGCCGAAACTCTTCGTTGCCAAGCGACCACAGAATAATGGATGGATGATTGCGATCCCGCTTCACCATCCGCTCCAGTTGACTCATCCCTTCCGGCGTAGACGAAAACATTCTCGTCTCATCCATCACTAGCATTCCAAGCCGGTCGCAAGCTTCGAGGAATGCTGGAGTGGGCGGGTTGTGCGAAGTGCGGCAAGCGTTTGACCCCATGGCTTTCAAACGCTCGAGCCTGTAGTACTGCAACCGGTCCGGTAATGCTGTGCCCACGCCTGCGTGATCTTGGTGATTGCAGGTACCTTTGATCTTGAGACTCTTGCCGTTGAGGAAAAATCCATTTCTGGCATCGAAGCGAATCGTGCGAATCCCAAAAGTTGTTTCTTCCTGATCCACGGGCTTTTCATCTGCCAGCACTGTGGTTTGCAGTCGATACAGATGAGGAGTATCCGGAGACCAAAGCGATGGGTTCTGCACTTTGATCTGCAATTTATATTTTTTTGATTCGCCGACAGCAATCGCCTCAGGCACGGACATCGCGGTCCCAACCACTTTATGATCCGGGCTAAAAATCTGCGCATGGATGCGGCCCTGCGCCGCTGATGTTGACTGATTTTCGATTACGGCTTCAATGAAGACCGTCGCCGCATTGCCTTCCACCTTGGAATACAAAGCGGTATCATCGTGACCGAGATGCACCGGATCCTTTCGTGAATACCAGACATGACGATAGATGCCTGCGCCTTCATAGAACCATCCTTCATGCATCGTGGCATCGACACGAACCGTCAAAACATTCTTGGCTCCGGGAATTGCGAAGTCCGTTATGTCAAAGCGGAACGGAGTATAGCCACTCGCGTTCTCGCCGAGAAGATAGCCATTGAAGATAACGGTGGCATTGCGGAAGACGCCTTCGAATTCAATGGCGAGGCGCTTGCCTGCATCCGATGCCGGAATATCAAAGACACGCCGATACCAGCCAATACTGGTATCGGGAAAATCTCGTCCCAGAGGCTTACAACCAAACTTAATCGTATCTGGGCGATCGACGAAGGGAAGCGCAACGGCCCAGTCGTGTGGCAGGTCAACAGTGCTCCAATCGCTGTCGTCATAGGTGAGGTCTGACGCAGCGACGATGATTCCTGTCTTGGCAAACGTCCCCGGACCATAGGGTCGCGTACTCATGCCGAATCCAAAGTCCTTGTCTGGATCACACGCATGGCCGAAGTGAAAGCGCCATCCAAAGTCCAGCAGCTGTCTTTGGTGCAAATCGGAAGAAGGATGCGGCATGGATTCGTCTTGAAGAATTGAACCAGTGTCGCTGGACGTTGGCGAGTTATTGTGGCCTTGTAAAGCAAAAGCTGTACCAGATGCAACGGCTCCAGCCGATGCTACAGCTCCGGTTTTCAGCAGATCTCGTCTGGTCCAGGACCTCATACTGCCCCCCGCAATAAATTGAATATATTGATTTTTAGAATTGTAGCGAGAATATCCCTTGAGCCTATCTTGACAAAGAATCAGCACGTACCAATGCGAAGCATGGAATGCTACATCGGCACGCGCCGACTTATGCGCTGCGCAAGTTTCTTATGGAAATCTCTGCGAGGCTATTTGGGACGTGTTGCGGTCTTCATAGTTAGTCCTGTGTCATAGTCCAGTTCACGAGGCAGGTAGCCATCATTTTCACGTTGACGCGTCATGCCGGCATTTGTCCATGTCTCTGCAAATTCCGGCCTCCATGTACGATGGCCCCAGTAATAACCTCGGAATGGATCGCGACTGACATTCATCCAGTTCAGCAGCTTATCGTGCAGTTCATTTCGCTTGGCTGCATGCTCTGACGAATTGATCAGATTATTCATCTCTCCCGGATCGGCTTCCATATCGTAAAGCTCATCGGTTGTTTCCAGATGGATGGAGAGCTTATAACGGCTATCGCGAACACAGCGTATCGGTTGAAACGCGCCAAAGCCATCATGGTCTACTTCATATCGTCCCCACTCGATGAAAATTTCCGTATGTGGAGCGATCGTCGGGTCCCGGAACGTGGACAGCATCGATGTGCCTTCCATCGTCTTTGGCACACTGTGGCCGAAATAGTCAATCACGGTTCCACTGACATCGATATGCGATACCAGGTGAGAGCAAACGACTCCTTGGGGCGCAACCCCAGGCCACTTCACAATAAATGGAATTTTTGTGATTTCGTCATACATGGCTGGCCCTTTATCCTCCAACCGATGCGAATTAAGAAACACACCATGGTCGGCAGTAAAGAAAACCGCGGCATCAGGGGCACTCTTCTCGATTTCATCCAGTACCCGTCCAATTTCATGATCGACAAACGTATGAGAGCCGAAGAACTGGCGCGCTTTGATCGATCCAGGATTCCGATGCAGTCTAGGCCCAGCCCAGATGCTCTGCTCCGCGGGTTTATCTGTGAGCGGATCCATCTCATTCGGGCTGCCTGGAAAAACAAAATCCCTGTAACTGTCGGTGTACTCCTTTGGGCAGAGCGAGGGGCCATGCGGCTCGTCAAAGGCGAGAACCAGCAGGTAGTCTTCTCCCTTGTGCTTTTGCATAAAATCCAATGCCCGATTGGTGCAGCGGTACGCATAGCAATATTCAGCCGTCCAGGTTGGATCTTCCCCCGTGCTCGCCTTCCGCGACCGTACGCGATCTTCCGGGCTTAGCTCCGTCAAGTAATCACGCATGTCATACCAGTACTTTGGATCCCATCCCGGCGCAGGGCGGCCCGTTCCAAAGTAATCAACTCCATCCAGATGCCACTTGCCTACAAAGGCACAGTGAACGCCACGATCATGCAGATGCTGCCCCAGCGTATGCACTGTGTCCCCCAGCGGCATGCTATTTCCCCATACGCCATTGGTATGCGGAAACAGGCCCGTCCAGATACTGGATCGTGCAGGAGCACAAACCGGTTGGCAATTATAAGCTTTGTCAAATCGGACTCCCTGGGATGCGAGGCGATCAAGATTGGGCGTTCGCAGGCCGGTATGTCGGTAGCAGTTCAACATATCTGCGCGAACAGACTCGCCCAAAATGAGGACCATTTGTTTCGGCCTCTTCGCCTCTGCTCCCGCAGCTGATTCCGTCAAAGTTACGGCACCAATAGCACCGGTAGTCTTCAGAAACTCTCGACGATTCATAGGTCACTCTCTCCAAATCCTTCGTGATTAGTATTTCAATTAGTCACCGCGCAGCAACGCTTGAACTTCTTGCCGCTTCCGCATGGGCACGGATCATTTCTTCCTGCTTTGGCCATCGCGACGGTTACGTCCTGGGCATGCACCCATTGCATGATATTCGCCGGAGCTCGCTCGTGAGCCAGTTGATTGGCCATGAACTTCATGTACGGATCAATATGCCGGAAGAACTTCTTGTATCCGGCGCACAGATAATTCAGCCCTGGCTCTCCGTCGTCCGTAACCGCAAAGCGATGCTTCGGACATTCTCCATTGCAGGCGAACCGCACATCACATTCGCGGCATTGCTTCGGCAATAGGTCTCGCTTATCTGTGCCAAACTTCTGCTGCTGTGGCGACCTGACGAACGCCTCCATCGGATGCTCCATGATGTTTCCAAGGCGGTTCTCCGGGTAAACAAAATGATCGCAAGAATAAAGGTCGCCAGAATGTTCGACCGCCAAAGCAGTACCGCATGTCTCCCTGAAGATGCAAAGGCTGGACGGCATCCCGCTCCACATCTCTAGCGATATATCGAAGAGCTGCACAAACTGGCGGCCCACATCCTGCCGTACCCATTCATCAAAGATGGTGCAAAGGAAATTTCCAAACTGGGCCGGCTCGACCGACCAGTCCGTTACGCGGGACTTGCCCTCAAAGGTGGGCGTTACCAGTGTCAGTCCGTCCCGCGTCACCTGCCTTGTTGCGCGCTCAACGATGGGGATGAATTGCATCACACCGCTGCCCACTTCTTTCAGGAAGCGGTACACCTCCAGCGGAGAACTGGCATTGGCGCGGTGCACCGTCGTGAGTGTATTGAACTCGACCTGATTCTGCCGGAGTGTCTCAATGCCACGCATCACACGATCGAAGCTGGAGCGGCCACCTTTATCGACGCGATACGCATCATGCAGCTCGCGCGGACCATCGATGGAGATACCCACCAGAAAATCGTTTTCCGCAAAAAAGCGCCCCCAAATGTCGTCGAGTAGCACTCCGTTGGTTTGAAAAGCATTGTGAATGCGCTTGCCGTTTGCGTACTTCGCCTCGAGCGCGACGACCTGCTGAAAGTACTCAACGCCCAGCAGCGTCGGCTCGCCACCCTGCCATGCAAAGAAAATTTCATTCGTCTGCTGCTGCTCAATGTATTGCCGAATATACGACTCCAGCACACCTGAAGGCATCGACCATTTGGAAGCCTGGGGATAGAGCGTCTCTTTTTCCAGATAAAAGCAATACTTGCAATCCAGATTGCAGATCGGTCCGATCGGTTTTGCAAGGACATGAAACGGCGCAACACTCATATACTCTCCCCGTGCGACGGATGACATTTTTATAGATCAACAAGTGCTTATAGATAACAACTGATCGCGTTTGCTGAAAATATCTCTTGATCGCGTGTATAGATGTTGTCTGCCAGCTCGCGATTACACAACTCACAAATAGATATGGGCAATTCCATCTTCCAGGTCTCGTTATATCTTCATGTTTCCGCGCCGGGCACTCCATGCCTACGACCCGATTCATCACGGCGTCTTGCGCCAGAAGTAATCCAAGATAGTGAGACAACACAATGCCTACCGGGATACTTTCGCTCGTGGATGTAATAAACCTTCTGCGATCCATGTATAGATCTTTCCCTTTTCGAGTTACCGATCTCGCTCGCCGACGTTATTTCACGTGGTCGGGTTTATTCCGCACCCACCGGGGGTTTATACCCGTTCCAACGTTCCTTTGCCGCAACGATCCAGGGGCTCGCGGGGGTGCATTGCGGTTGATGCTCCATTTCCAGGCCGCTGTGGCCGGGCACCGTGTATTTGGCGAAGAACTGATCCACTTCAGCCGAGAGCTGCTCAATCACAGGCTTCAGTGCGGGATCATGGTAGCGATTCGTCGTCTCTCGCGGATCTTCTTCCAGGTCGTACAGTTCATCCGGGAAGGTTACGCCGGCGAATGGATAACGCTTGATGAGCTTATATCGGTCATTGCGAGCCATCCGTGCATTGCCGTATTCGCTGATCACGGTCTGCCGCCAATCCATAACCTTCTGGCCTCGCAACTGCCGCAGATAGGAAATGCCCGGCGAATTTATTTTTGCTGCTGTGGCTGCATCCGGCCTGGCGTCGGCAATATCCAGCAAGGTGGCCCACAGGTCGGGATGGCTTACCAGGTCGTCGCACGTTGCGTTCTGCTGAATACCGCCCGCAGGCCAACTCACAGTACAGGCAATTCGGATGGACTCTTCAAGAAAGTTCTGGGGGATGGTTGAGTTACCCTTTTCCCATAGGCCGTGCTGTCCAGCGTTCAGTCCATGATCGCCGGTATAAACGATCAGGGTGTTTTCCAGCTGTCCCGTTGCCTCAAGCGCGTCCAGCACTTTGCCCACTTCCCTGTCCAGACTGGAGACGGCGCCGTAATACTCCATACGCGTACGTCGCTCCTTTTCTGCATCGGGATCGACTGGCGCCAGCGTCATGCCGTGGCAGGCAGCAAACTTCTCATTAGCAATATCGCGGAACGTGGCGTCGGCATATTCATTCACGAGATCTTCCGGCGCAGTGTTATGCGGTCGATGCGTATCCGTATAGCTGATGAACAGGAAGAACGGCTTGCCTTCTGCCCCTTCCTTCTTTTTGTGCTTCTGCAGAAAATCAACCGCACGATTGGTTAGCAGCGGCGACTGTTGGCCTTCTTCGGTGACTCGTCTTCCCTGATCCGAGAAATGCTGAACGCCGTCGTGCGGATACTGGCGCACCCAGTAACTGAACCAGCGATCAAAGCCCGGCTGGGGCTCGCTCGTCCGGGCGCAATGCCATTTTCCAACCAGTCCCGTGTGATAGTCCGCGTTCTTCATCAGTTCAGAGATCAACGTCTGCCCGGTCAGCCCCGGATGGATGATCGCACACGTCTCTTCTTCCAGCCAGTCATGAATGCCGTGCTGCGACGGCATTCGCCCGGTGAAGAACGACGCCCGCGCCGGCGAACAGACCGGACAGGTAGTGAATGCCTGCGTCATACGCGTACCTCGCACTGCCAGCCGGTCCATGTTGGGTGTCTGCAACTCTGAGTTGCCATAGGCGTGTTGCGCCCATTGCCCGTGGTCGTCCGTCAGAAAAACCAGGATGTTCGGGCGCGAAGACTTCCCGGCACTCTTGGATGTAGCCGCCCGCGCCAGCGGACGTGTCATCAACTCCGCACCAACCGCACTAGATAATTTGATAAAGTCGCGTCGCTGTATTCCACTCATAAATTCTTCAATCTCCTTCGCCATCTCTTGCTACCACTCACGCAATGTTTCGTAGTCATATTCGCCTCCGCAAAGGTCAAATCTATAATTCTGATTGGCCTCTACCGCACCTGCCATGTGTCGAGTTGGCGATGCCACGTGACCGATACAAATTGCCTTACGAACAAACCACCGTTCCATCTCAACGCTAGAGACGCTTTGTTGACACTCCAAGTTCCGTAAGTGTACTGTTTACCCATCCTTATTGGATAGCCCAATAAGGGTAGCGGCTAAATCATATCACGCACTATTAGGAGCGGAGCCATGAATAATACAAAAGACCAAATTGAAAGGTTCATAACGCCCTTATCAAAAGGGACGACTGACCGCTGCATGCCTCGGCGTGGATTTCTGAAGACCGCTGCTGGCGCGGCTTTGGGGCTGGCATGCTGTTTGCCTGCAGTGAGAGCGGAAGAAACTGGCACTGATGGAAAACTGCAGCCGTTTGGAAATGTTCCTGGCCGGTGGAATTTGGCTAGCGCGTTTTCGGATGAATTCGACGCCGCCATACTGGATGCAAATAAATGGGATGCCGACGTGCCAAGTTGGGCAGATTGGTCATGGGACTCTCGAAATGCTTTGCAAGGAAACGGCCAACTGCGTCTACGAATGATCTATGAGCCGCATATGAGAGGGTCGAATCAACTCTTTTATAAATCCGGCATTATCCGCTCCAAAGAAACGATCACTTACGGATACTTTGAAGCGAGAATCAAGGGCTGCAGAGTGTTTCCGGGTGCCTGCCCAGCATTCTGGATATACAGTCACGGCCCCGAGACCGGAACAATTCGATACAGCGAAGTGGACTTCGTGGAAATGGAACAAAACCAGTTCAACGCTGGCATTCACCGCATGGATTGCAATCTGCATACACGGGTTGTGAATGAGGATGGCAAGGTAGTCTGGATACGACCCAAGCAGAATCCGGCCCTATGTCAGCATGTGTGGATGGCCCCTTGGGATCCGCGCGATAACTTTCATATCTATGCGGGTGAAGTCACTCCAGAGACCGTCACCTGGTATATTGACGGCCAAAAGGTGGCCACGGCCGAGAATAGATACTGGCATCTGCCGATGAATGTGACTTTGTCGCTTGGCCTTCGGCCGCCCTATGAACGTTGGGTGGAGAACGGCTCCCCCGTAGCAGTTGCGAAAAACTCCACCGGTATCGGCTTTCCCACTGAAATGACTATAGACTATGTTCGCGTATGGAAGCCGTCGAAGACCTAGAAAGCCACCGGCGTTCTTTGCAACTCAACTTGGCATGATGTTAATAATTGCAATCGGTCAGAGATACAATACCGATAATTTTCACGAAGGCGTTACAGTTAAAATATTGTTACTATCATTGCCGTCCAAAACAGCGAAGGCTTCTCCGGACAGGTTGTGTAATGAAAGGACATAGCTTCCCGCCCGCGGTCTGAGGGCAAACCAGGTTTGGGTCTATCGGGTTTTGTGCTGGGCTATCTGC